>Ga0209396_1002379_pt1 | contig 19773 bp, 19 predicted proteins | sample GOMGulsemesocosm_6_FD_184638 | JGI IMG/M metagenome (GOLD analysis project Ga0209396, IMG submission 184638) | Methane-oxidizing microbial communities from mesocosms in the Gulf of Mexico - GOM8C Gulf of Mexico (SPAdes) (version 2) | ecosystem: Environmental > Aquatic > Marine > Cold seeps...
TTACTAGAGAAGGATCTGAATAAATCATGAATTGTTTTTCCGATATTAAAATGCTCCGCTTCTTTGTTGTGAATTTTGTTAATAGCTCACTATTAACTGCAATCCACGCCGCGAAGCAAATCATTTTTCCTTACGGAAATTCCAACCCAGATTCATACAGAGCCTTCTGATGTCCGCCTTAAAAATCCACATTATCGGCCTGGGTGTAACCGACACGGCTGAGCTTTCACAGGCTGCGGCGAAGGCCTTGGCTGGGTGTGAGCGCGTATTGGGTTCGGCACGTCAGTTGGAGGTTGTAGCTGGGCAGTTGTCAGGACAGCAAAGCGAGAAATTACCACCCTTGCGGGATTTGCCTGCATACCTGGCAGACCTGATTCGCGATGGAGTAACTTCTTTGGCGGTGCTGGCCTCCGGTGATCCGCTGTATTACGGCATTGGCCGCTGGTTCAGCAAACACTTTAATGAGCGACAGTTACATTTTTATCCGGCTGTTTCCAGTATTCAAATGGCTTGTCACCAGCTGGGTTTGTCGTTGCAGGATGTAGAGGTATTAAGCCTGCACGGGCGCCCGTTGGAGAAAATTCGTAGCAAATTGAAAGCACGCCAAACGTTGGTGATTTTGACCGATAAGAAAAGTAGCCCCCAAGCGCTGGCGCGTGAATGTATTGCCGCAGGTTTTGATGAATCACGTTTGAGCGTTTGTGAGGCGTTAGGTTATCCACGACAGCGCATCAGCCGTTATTCGGCTGATGAAATGATGCATGTGGATATTGATTTTGACCCTCTGCACGTGACGGTGATTGAAACGTGCGGTGATGGTGGTGTATTGCCGGAGTTTCCGGGTATAGCCGATGCCTCCTATGTGACCGACAAGGAAGATGGCAAGGGCATGCTCACCAAGCGTGATGTGCGACTGTCGATTTTGTCACTGATACAGCCAGCCAATCATGAGGTGATCTGGGATATTGGCGCCGGTTGTGGTGGTGTGTCGGTGGAGCTGGCTTACTGGAATGAAACGACGCAGGTGGTCGCCATTGAGCATCACGAAAAGCGTTTTAAATGTTTGAATGCCAACCGAGACAAGTTTGGTGTGATGGGCAATTTGGCCGCAGTACAGGGCCGCGCCCCGGAAGCTCTGGAGGAATTACCTGCGCCGGATAAAATCTTCATTGGCGGTAGTGATGGCAGTTTGCCCGAGTTGCTGGAGCAGTGCTGGGCGATGTTGCCTGCGCAGGGCCTGTTGGTCGCTAGCGCGGTAACCGAGCAGAGCAAGCAGCAGTTATTGGCCTTTTATCACCAGCGCGAGACGTTGAGAGATAGCCGTAATGAAACGTTGCAGGTGGCGGTGAGCCTCGGTACAGCGTTGGCAGGACAGCTGGTGTATCGTCCCAGTTTGCCGGTTACTTTGTTTAAATTTAGTAAGAGAAAATAAGCATGACAGGCACTTTTTCCGACATAGCGGTCGGCACCTTTATTGGTGTCGGCGTGGGCCCAGGTGACCCTGAGCTGATCACCCTAAAAGCATTACGCGCTATTCGTAAGGCCGGCGTGATCAGTTATATCGCCAATGATAAGGGTGAGTCGCAAGCAAAACACATTGCCCGCGAGGCTTTGGACGAAGTTGAAGAAGGGCAACTGGAAATACCTGTGTGCATGCCGATGTGCAATGACCGCAACATTGCGAATGGTGTGTACGACAAGGCAGCCGTTGAGATTCGTGAGCAGCTGGAACAGGGCCAGGATGTGGTTTTCATCTGCGAAGGTGATCCTTTGTTTTTTGGTTCCTTTACCTATTTACTGGAGCGCCTGGAAGATGACTGCCCCTGTCAGGTGATTCCGGGTATTTCATCGATTAATTCTGCCTCGGCGGCGTTGCGCCACCCGTTGACGATGTTGAAGGAATCGCTGGTCGTGGTAAGTGGCCGTCATAGTGACGAGCACTTACGCGAAGCATTGCTCAAGCATGACAGCGTCGTGATTATGAAGGCGGGGCGTGCGCGACCGCGTATTCTGGCGTTGCTGAAAGAGACAAATCGTTTGGGCGAAGCGCGTTACCTAGAAAATATTGGTCGTCGTGACGAAATAATTTTTGAAGATATGACAGTGCTGGATGACGAAGCAGGTCCGTACTTTTCGCTGTTTATTGTCACGCGTACGGAGCGAGATCGCACGTGATCCGCATTGTTGCGCTCACTGAGGCTGGCAAAGAGCTAGGGGTTCGTCTCAAGAACGAGCTGGTGAATGCGGAACTGTGGTTCAAGCCGCAGCCCTTTACGGAAAAGGTGCAGCAGGCGTTTACGGCTGGTGAACGTTTGATTTTGATCTGTGCTACAGGCATTGCCGTGCGCACGCTGGGCCCGGTGTTGGGCAATAAACATAACGACCCGGCGGTATTGGTGCTGGATGAGCTGGGTCAGTTTGTCATCCCGTTGTTGTCCGGCCACGAAGGTGGCGCCAATGAATGGGGCGCTCAGGTTGCTGAAAAGCTGGGCGCTCAGTTAGTACTGACTACCGCGAAAAGTTATTTAAAACCGGTTTATTGTGTCGGCATGGGTTGTGAGCGTGATGCACCCGTGTCGGAAATAGCTGATTTGTTCAGCGATTGTCTGCAACAGCTGGGGTTGAATATTCGTGAGTTGAGCAGCATTAACAGTATTGATATTAAAGCCGATGAAACCGGTTTGATCGATCTGGCGCGCATTAGCAAAATTCCATTTTTAACCTGGGATAAAGAGCAGCTTGGCTCCATGGAAAGCCTGCTCAGCACGCGTTCAGATTACATTTTTAACACCGTCGGTGTCTACGGTGTGGCTGAATCGGCGGCGCTTTACGCTGCCCAGCAGGCCAGTGGTGATTTTGAGGCAGCACCGGAGTTGTTGCTGCCAAAACAGAAAAAAGGCCGGGTAACCTGTGCGGTTGCGCGGGCCTATGTGAAGGATGTTTAAGAAAGTATGACAAAACTATTTGTAGTGGGCACGGGCCCCGGTGATGCTGAGCTGGTAGCACCTAAAGCACGTGCCGCAATTGTGGCGAGTTCTGATCTGGTGGCCTATGGCCTGTATCTGGATTTGTTGGGTGACGTGTGTGACGGTAAAGAACACCACGACTTGCCTTTGGGCGAAGAAATTAACCGTGCGCGACTGGCATTGGATTTAGCGGCGAGCGGTAAAACGACCGCGCTGGTTTCCAGTGGCGATATTGGCATTTACGCGATGGCGACGTTGGTCTTTGAGCTGTTGGATCGTCAACTGCAGGGATTGGAAGATCACCCTGAATGGTTGGATGTTGAGATTGATGTAATCCCCGGTATTTCTGCCATGCAGGCTGGCGCCTCACGAGTGGGTGCTTTGTTGGGACACGATTTCTGCACCGTATCATTATCGGATTTATTAACGCCCTGGGAAACTATCGAGCAGCGTATTCACTGTGCGGGAAAAGGTGATTTTGTGATTTCCTTTTATAATCCTGTATCGAAAAAACGCGATTGGCAGCTTAATTCTGCACGCGATATTTTGCTGCAATACCGTCCGGCCTCAACGCCGGTATTATTAGGTCGCCAGTTAACCCGTGAAGATGAAAGTATCACCATTACCACACTGGGCGAGCTGGATGCCAAAGATGTGGATATGTTCACGTTGGTGTCGGTGGGCAATAGCGAATCACGCCATATTGTTAATGGCAGTAAAGAGTGGGTTTACACGCCCCGTGGCTACAGCAAAAAATTGAGTTAAAAGCACTCGTCATACCGGACCTCGATCCGGTATCCATGGATTCTGGCCTTCGCCAGAATGACGGATAATAAAGAGATAATTGGCTTCTAGGCCATTGGAAAAGTAAATGACAGTCTATTTTATTGGTGCAGGCCCGGGTGATCCCGAGCTGATTACAGTGAAAGGCCAACGCCTGATTAAAGATACACCGGTGATTTTATATGCCGGCTCTCTGGTGCCTCTTGAGATTCTCGATATTGCCGAAGGCCGTGCCGAGAAAATCATTGATACTGCTTCCATTGATCTCGATGAAATCATGGTGCATATCGAAGCGGCTCACGCTGAAGGCAAAGATGTTGCGCGTGTGCATTCTGGCGACCCTTCCGTGTATGGCGCGATTGGCGAACAGATTCGTCGCCTTGAGCAATTGGGCATCGATTATGAAGTGATCCCCGGTGTTACCGCGACCTCTGCTTCTGCGGCTTGGTTAGGCAAAGAACTGACGTTGTCAGAGGTTTCACAAACCATCATCATGACTCGGTACGAAGGTAAAACACCGTTTCCTGAACGTGAGCGTTTGCCAGAGCTAGCACGCAGTGGTGCGACCTTGGCCATTCATTTGGGTATCAATCGTATCCACAAAATTGTCGAAGAACTCGTCCCTCACTACGGCGAAGATTGCCCGGTAGCTGTATGCTATCGCACTTCCTGGCCGGATCAGGACAAGGTCACCGGCACTTTGAAAGATATTGTCGCCAAAGTCCGCGAGAAAAAATTTACCCGTACGGCGTTAATCCTGGTGGGCCATGTGCTCGACAGCGATCAATTCCGTGACTCTTACCTTTACAGTAAAGACCAAGCGCATGTTTACCGACCCAAGGTAAAACCGGCTGAACCGCGCACCGTGAAGCGCTAAGACTTATAAATAGGATTTAGATTTATGAAAATCAGAGATATTGTTTTGGCGATTATCATTATTGCCCTGTTGGTGTTTGTGTATGTTCCTGTCGAAGAAGCCCAAAAGAAAGGTGGAGCAGCTTTTGAGACTATGAATAAAACAGGGCAGGAGATGTTAGGTCAACCAGCGCCAGAAACGCCAGTACCTGAAACTGTTGAATAATTTGTAAACAGAAACACTCTATTGGAACCAGCCATGCAACTAAATAAAATCCCCGCCACCATTGTTACCGGTTTTCTGGGCAGCGGTAAAACCACCTTATTGTCGAATGTGTTAAAGCAGGCGGCGGGCAAACGTATTGCCGTAATCGTCAATGAATTTGGCGAGCTGGATATCGATGCTGACCTGTTGCGCAGTTGCCCGCTCAGCTGTGAAGACGAAGGCAGTGAAGGTACTGCGACCCAGGGGCAGGATGGTATTTATGAGCTGGCCAATGGTTGTATCTGTTGCACCGTGGAAGAAGAGTTTTTGCCAGTGATGAAGCAGCTGGTGGCGCGTCGTGACGATATCGATCATATCCTCATTGAAACCAGCGGACTGGCTCTGCCAAAACCACTGGTACAGGCCTTTAACTGGCCGGAAATTAAACAGTTCTGCACGGTTGATGCGGTAATTACTGTGGTTGACGGCCCCGCAGTCAGTGCCGGGCGTTTTGCCAGTGATGAAGCCCGTGTTGAAGCACAGCGTCAGGCCGATGAAAGTCTGGATCATGATCCAAGTCTGCAGGAATTGTTGGATGATCAGCTCAGTGCAGCCGATCTGGTCGTAGTCAGTAAAAATGATTTGTTGAGCGATGCTGAGCGTGAAGAAGTGAGCAAACGACTTAGCGCACGTTTACCTGAGTCAGTGAAAACCGCCTATGTTAGCCACGGCGAATCGCAGTTGGATGTGCTGTTGGGTATTGAAGCCGCCGCTGAAGAGCGTATTGATGCGGTTCATAACCACCATGATCATCATCATGATCACGGCCACCATCACGAGCATGCCCATGATCACTTTGATTCCTTTGTGATTACACTGGACGAAGTCGAAGCCGAGCCGTTGCAGGTCGCATTAAAAGGCCTGCTCGCCGAGCACAATATTTTCCGTGCTAAAGGTTTTGCTGCCTTACCGGGTAAACCGATGCGCCAGGTTTTGCAGGCTGTGGGTGAGCGTCTCGATGTGCATTTCGACCGTCTTTGGCAGGCCGATGAAGCGCGCAAGACCAGTTTGGTGTTTATCGGTAAAGACCTTGAAGAAGCCGTTGTTCGAAAGGCACTGGAAACGGCGTTAGTGGCTGCGTAATCGCATTCTGTTATGCACCTCCTCGCCTCAAAACCCGGTGGCTTTGTCGATGACGAAGGCATTGTTGATCTGGACCAAAGCCCCGCCGATCTGGTAATTCTGTCGGCGGCGGATAGCAGTCTGGCATCACTGGCTAGCGCCGTTGATGGGCTGTCGTCGGACTTCTCCTCGGTACGATTGGCTAACTGGATGCAGTTGGCCAAACCGGCGGCCTTTGACCTGTACCGGCATAAGGTTCTGGATCATGCCAAGGTTGTGGTGCTGTCTTTGTTGGGTGGCAAAAACTATTGGCCCTACGGTTTTGAGCAGTTGTCAGAGTGGCTGAGCGAGTCTTCCGAACGGTCGCCGCGTCAGTTAATCATCGTACCGGGTGATGACAGTGCTGATCCCGAATTAACCATGGCCAGCTCTGTATCACCGGAGCAGGCGCACAGAGTTTGGCGTTATCTGCGTGAAGGCGGCGTCACCAACGCGCAGCAATTATTGAATTTTATCGGCAGCGAATACCTCGGCTGTGATTGCGCCTGGGGTGAACCACAGCAGTTACCTCCCTGTTTGATGTATATGCCCGGTCGCAAGGGCCACAGCGGTCAGGCAACGCTGGTTGAGTGGCAACAGCGCTGGCATCAGAATGTAAATAACAGCAGTCAGCATGAGCAGCCTGTTTGCCTGCTGCTGTTTTATCGTAGTCATCTGCAAAGCGCTAACACCGAAATGTTCGATGGCCTGATTGAGTGCCTCGAACAGCAGGATTTGAACCCATTACCGGTTGCACTTACCTCCCTGAAAGATGCTGATAGCTTGACGCTGGTTAATTCGTTAATCGAGAAAACTGGCGCGACGTTGGTGATTAATACCACCAGTTTTGCCAGTAACAGTGTGTCGACACCTGAGCTGTCGTCACAACCCACTCTGTACGAATCATCTTTTGAAAAAGCCCTGCCAGTTTTGCAGCTAGTACTGTCCAGCAGCACCGAAGAGGATTGGCTGGAACACAGTCAGGGCCTGCGTAGTCGCGATATTGCCATGCAGGTAGTGTTGCCTGAAATGGACGGACGCATTATTACCCGCGCAGTCAGTTTTAAGGCCGAAAGCCACTTCTGTGAACGTAGTGAAATTTCTGTCGTGTCCTACGCGCTGCAACCAGAGAGGGCTTCCTTTGTAGCGCAGCTGGCAAAGCGTTATTGCGTGCTGGCTAGCAAGCCCAATGCTGAAAAACGTATCGCGCTGATGCTGGCCAATTATCCAACGCGCGATGGCCGTATCGGCAATGGCGTGGGATTGGATACGCCTGCTTCGACTATCAATATCCTGCGTGCCCTCGAAGATGCCGATTATCCGATCAGCAATGTGCCGGAAACGGGCAATAAACTGATAGAAGAGTTGTTGGGTGCTGTGACTAATAATCCGGCGACCCTGCATCAACTGCCCTGCTGGCAGAGTATGTCTGTAGATGACTATCTGAGTCATTTTCAATCTTTGCCTGAAGTCTGTCAGCGTGCGGTAACTGAGCAATGGGGTAGTCCTGAGCAGGATCCAAAATGTCGGCAAGGCCGTTTGATGATTGCCGGTATTCGTTTGGGTGAAACCTTTATCGGTATTCAGCCAGCGCGTGGTTTTAATATGGACTTGCAGGCTAATTACCACGATCCGGATTTAGTGCCGCCGCACAGCTACCTGGCCTGTTATTTCTGGTTGCGTGAAACTTACCAAGTGGATGCTGTGATTCATGTCGGCAAACACGGCAATTTGGAATGGTTGCCGGGCAAGGGGCTTGGCTTATCGGAAAGCTGCTGGCCGGATATCGCACTGGGCCCGATGCCGCACTTTTACCCCTTTATTGTTAACGATCCCGGCGAAGGTGCGCAGGCAAAGCGTCGCGCACAGGCGACCATTATTGATCATCTGATGCCGCCAATGACCCGCGCCGAAAGTTACGGTGAATTGGCCGAATTGGAAAATCTGGTGGATGAGTATTACCAAGCCCTGGGCATGGATACGCGCCGTGAAACATGGCTGCGCGAACAGATTCTTGAGCAGGTTAAAGTGACCCATGTGCTTGATGAATTGAATGTTCAGGCGAATGATGGCGAAGAAGAAGTACTGGCCGAGCTGGATGGTTATCTGTGCGAAATTAAAGAGGCACAGATTCGTCACGGGCTGCATATTCTCGGCGAATTACCCGATGCGTCAAAACTGACCGATACGGTGGTTGCACTATTACGGCTGCCCCGCGGCGAAGAACCTGCCGGTTTGGGTATTTTGCATGCGCTGGCGATAGATCTGGCATTGGATTGTGTTGATCCACTGGCACTAGATGCCTCTCCTTGGCCAGGAAATAAACCGCTGGTGTTGGTCGAACAGAATGACAGTGTTTGGCGCACAGGCGCCGATACTCGTGAACGACTGGAGTTGCTGGCGCAGCAGATGGTGGCGCAGTACGTCGTTGGTGAAGAAGACATCACGCTATTAGCAGCGGACTATCCGCAAACCAGCCAGTTGTTGAATTATGCTAAACAGGTATTGATGGCGGCGCTTGATCAAAGCGCTGAATTGGAAATCGAAGCCCTGATCGAAGGGTTGAATGGTCAGTTTGTCCCCCCAGGCCCTAGCGGCGCGCCAACCCGAGGTCGATTGGATACTTTACCAACGGGGCGTAATTTCTTTTCGGTGGATAACCGCTCGATTCCTTCGCCAGCGGCCTGGGAGTTGGGTCAACGTTCCGCGCAGGCGCTGATCGAAAGGCATCTACAGGAACATGGTGATTATCCTCAGCAGCTGGGTTTGTCTGTGTGGGGTACTGCCACCATGCGTACCGGTGGAGACGATATCGCGCAGGCTTTTGCGTTGATGGGCATAAAACCTATATGGGCGCAGGGTTCGCAGCGGGTGGTGGATTTTGAAATCATGCCGGCCATGTTGCTGGGCCGACCGCGTGTCGATGTCACCTTGCGTGTGTCAGGGTTTTTCCGCGACGCTTTTCCGAATGTGATTAAACTCTTTGATGCGGCGGTATTAGCGCTCGCCGAGTTTGATGAGCCGGGACAGGATAACCGTGTCCGCACGCATATTGAGGCGCGTCAGCAGTCATTGTTGGCAGAAGGCTTATCTGAAAGTGAAGCGCTGCGCCAAGCCAGTTACCGGGTGTTTGGCAGTAAACCCGGTGCCTACGGTGCAGGTTTGCAGGGATTGATTGATGAACGTTGCTGGGATGAGCAGAGTGACCTTGCCGAAGCCTATCTGAACTGGGGTGGTTACGCCTACGGTCGTCACGATTTGTCCGCCGACGCAGAGAGTAAAGACTTTGGTGGCATTGAAGCACAGGGCAGTTTTCGTCATCAGTTATCGCAATTGGAAGCGGTGGTGCAGAATCAGGATAACCGCGAGCATGACCTGCTCGATTCGGATGATTATTACCAGTTTCAGGGTGGCATGACCAATGCGGTCACAGTGCTCAAGGGTGAAGCGCCAGCGGTGTATCACAGTGATCACTCCAACCCATCGGCACCTAAAATTCGTACCTTGAAAGAAGAGCTGAATCGCGTAGTACGTTCGCGCTTGCTGAATCCTAAATGGATCAATGCCATGCAGGAACACGGTTACAAAGGTGCCTTTGAAATGACCGCCAGCGTCGACTATTTATTCGCCTACGATGCTACTACTAACCTGATTGACGATTATCAGTATGAAAAGGTCGCCGATGCGCTGGTGTTTGATCAAGTGAATCAGCAGTTTTTGCAGGATAATAACCCTCATGCGCTGGAAGAAATGGCCGAGCGTTTGCTAGAAGCCACTCAGCGCGGTTTGTGGCAAGAGCCGGGTGAATATGCCGAGCAATTGCAGAGCCTGCTTTTGGAAATAGATGAGCAGCAGGAATCAATATCGTGAGGAGTAGTGATATGGACATCAAATATAAAATTAATGAGCCAATAACGACGGATCAATTTATCGAGTTATTAAATAACTCGACTCTTGGTAAGCGTCGTCCGGTTGATGATAGGCCGTGCATGGAAGGCATGATATCGAACAGTAATTTGATCGTGAGCGCCTGGAATGGCGATGAATTGGTGGGGGTTTCTCGCTGTATGACGGACTTTCATTATGCCTGTTATCTTTCTGATTTGGCGGTAAGTAAGCGCCATCAAAAGTTGGGCATTGGCAAAGAGTTACAGATTATTACGCAGAATCAGCTGGGGCCTAAGTGTAAGCTAATACTTCTCGCAGCACCGACAGCCAATTCTTATTATGAACACATTGGCTTTACAAATAATGAACGGTGTTGGGTTTTAGCGCGCGATAGCCGCATCGTTGATTAACTGAATAGAAACGCATTATGCAAAGCTCCAGATTCCTATGACGACAGTAATAAAATCATCAACTCAGCGTGACGGCTGCAATACCCTGATGGTGCAGGGTACAACTTCCGATGCGGGTAAAAGCGTATTAGTAGCTGGTTTGTGCCGCGTATTGTCTAGAAAAGGCGTTAAAGTGGCGCCATTCAAGCCTCAGAATATGGCGCTTAACAGTGCCGTGACTGTCGATGGTGGTGAGATTGGTCGTGCTCAGGCGGTGCAAGCACAGGCCTGTGGTTTGGAGCCGCATACCGATATGAACCCGGTGTTGCTTAAGCCCAACAGTGATACCGGCGCGCAGGTGATTATTCACGGCCACGCTGTCACGGAAATGGATGCGGTGAGCTATCACGGCTACAAAGCTACCGCGATGAAGGCTGTACTCGATTCCCACAATCGCCTACAGAATCAATATCAGGTGGTGATGGTGGAGGGTGCAGGCAGCCCGGCGGAAATTAATCTGCGTGAAAACGATATCGCCAATATGGGGTTTGCCGAAAAGGTCGACTGCCCGGTGATTCTGGTGGCGGATATTGATCGTGGTGGCGTGTTTGCACATTTAGTGGGTACGCTGGAATTACTGTCGCCGAGTGAGCAGGCGCGGGTGATGGGTTTTGTGATTAACCGTTTTCGTGGTGACGTCAGTATTCTACAGCCGGGGCTTGATTGGCTGGAACAACGCACCGGCAAACCGGTACTGGGTGTTTTACCTTTCCTGAAAGGTTTTCACCTTGAAGCGGAAGACGCGGTGGCTGGGCAGCAGGAGTTGGATGCCGATAGCAAATCGCTGAAAGTTGTGGTGCCAGTGGTATCGCGTATTAGTAACCACACGGATTTTGATGCTTTGCGTTTACATCCGCAGGTTGATTTGCAGTTTATACGTGCCGGTGAAGAGATACCGGGTGCTGATCTGATTATCCTGCCCGGCAGTAAAAGTACCCGCAGTGACTTGCGCTGGCTACGGGAGCAGGGTTGGGATAAGGCGATTCAAAAGCATTTACGCTTCGGCGGTAAAGTGATTGGCATTTGTGGCGGTTTCCAGATGCTGGGCAATAGCGTTGCCGATCCTGAGGGCATAGAAGGGCCTGCGGGTAGCTCTGAGGGGCTGGGCCTGCTGGAGATGGAAACGACATTGGCAGTGGATAAGCAGTTGCGGCGCGAAAACGGTTGTCTGGCTTTTGCTGAGGCTAAGGTTGAAGGTTATGAAATTCATGCTGGTGTCACTCAGGGCCCTGCTTTAAATAACCCGGCAGTGAAGCTGGCAGAGCGCAACGATGGCGCGATTTCGACGGATGGTCAGATTCTGGGTACCTATTTGCACGGTCTGTTTGATCATTCTGAAGCCTGCGAGGCGCTGTTAAAGTGGGCAGGTCTGGAGCAGGTACAACGCGTTGATTACCGTGCGCGGCAGGAGGAGGATATAAACCGTCTGGCTGATGCCATTGAAGCGCATCTGGATTTGGATAGCGTGTACGAAGCATTAAATCTTAACGCTGCTGTTTGCGAGGGTGCCTAGTTGAAAGAGTTAGTATTGGGCGGAGCCCGCTCCGGTAAAAGCAAACTGGCCGAGCAGGCCGCGGAAGCTAGCGGATTACAGCGAATTTATATCGCCACTGCACAGGCTGGTGATGCTGAAATGGCGCAGCGCATTGAATTGCATCGCCAGCGCCGAGGCGAGAATTGGCAGTTAGTGGAAGAGCCGATTAATTTGGCGCAGGTGCTGCGAGATGCCGCGCGTGAAGATACCTGCATTCTGGTGGATTGCCTGACTCTGTGGCTGAGTAACTGCCTGTTTTGTGGTGATGAAAGTGAATGGCCGAATCAGCGAGCCGCATTGCTTGAAGCTCTCGAGAAACTGCCAGGGCAACTTATTTTTGTCAGTAACGAAATCAGCATGGGGGTGATCCCTATGGGCGAAGTGACACGCCAGTTTGTTGATGAAGCGGGTTTGCTGCATCAGGCACTCGCTGAAATTTGTGATCGAGTGACGTTGAGTGTGGCCGGTTTGCCTTATGTACTGAAAAGCTAATGGATAAAAGACTATGACCGATTGGGTAAATCAGCCTATCAAAGAGCTGTCAGTTGAGCGTTTAAATGAAGCGCTTGAACATCAAAGCCAACTCACCAAACCACCTGGCTCGCTGGGACGTATGGAAGAGCTGGCAGTATTGCTATGTGCTTTGCAGGACACTTCGCGGCCAACGTTGGAGCGGGTTTCTATTCGTGTGTTTGCAGCGGACCATGGTGTGGTTGCCGAAGGTGTGTCGGCGTTTCCGCAGGAAGTAACCGTGGAGATGATCCGCAATTTTGCCAATGGTGGTGCAGCGATAAGCGTATTGGCCGAAGCCCAGCAGGCGGATTTTGCGGTAGTGAATATGGGCACGGCAGCGCAGGCGCCTGAACACGAAAAGATTATTCAAAAGTCATTAGGCCCTGGCACCAAAAACTTTTGTGATCAGCCCGCCATGAGTGTTGATCAATTAGCGCAGGCTTTGAAAGTTGGTTCTGATATTGCTGAACAATTGCACCAGCAACAATGCCAACTATTTATCGGTGGCGAAATGGGTATTGGCAATACTACTACGGCAGCCGCGCTGGCCTGTGCCTTGATGAGTGAATCACCGGAGAAGCTGGTGGGCTTAGGTACGGGTGTTGATGCCGCTGGTTTGCAGCGCAAGATGGACGTGGTGGCACGCGCATTGGATTTACATAAAGCAGCGCTTGCTGAGCCGCTGATAAGTTTGCAATGTCTGGGTGGATTTGAAATCGCTGCACTGGCTGGTGCTTATTTACGATGCGCTCAATTGGGTATTCCCAGTTTAGTGGATGGTTTTATTTGTTCTGTAGCGGCGTTGGCGGCGATGCAAATTAATCAGTCCTGTCAGGACTGGTTACTATTTTCCCATCAGTCTGCGGAGCGTGGGCATGCCCGTGTGCTAGAAGTATTAGAAGCCAAGCCGTTGTTAAAGTTGGATATGCGACTGGGTGAAGGCAGTGGCGCTGCGGTTGCGTTACCGCTGTTAAAACTGGCCTGTGAGTTACACAATAAGATGGCAACCTTTGAAAGCGCTGGAGTCAGTACGGAATAACATGTCTCTAAGAAAAGGCTCCACAATCACCACCATCGATCTGCTCAGACACGGCGAGTGTCAGGGTGGCGAGATTTATCGTGGCAGTACCGATGTGCCGCTCACCGATCGTGGTTGGCAGCAGATGGAGTCGTCGCTGCATATTGATGTGGCGCACGCCGAAACACCGTGGGATCGTATCGTTAGTTCACCTTTGCAGCGTTGTCGCTTGTTTGCGGAGTCAAAATCGCAGCAATTTAATATTCCGGTGCAGGTGCATGACGACTTCCGTGAGATGGATTTTGGCGACTGGGAAGGGCGGGAAATAGCGGAAGTACATCGTGTAGATGGCGAAGCGGTGACTAATTTTTATCGTGACCCCGCGACAGTTTCCCCTCCGAATGGCGAGTCCATGCAGATGGTGCAGGGGCGTTTATTGGGTGCCTGGCAGCAAGTGCTGGATGCGCACCGAGGTGAACACCTGCTGTTGGTTCAACACGGCGGCACGATTCGTATTTTGTTGGCGGAGCTATTACAAATGCCATTAGCAGCGGTAACGCGGATGGAAATCCATTATGCCAGCCTCAGTCGGGTACAGGTTTACGAAACTGACGAAGAACCTTTTCCAAAATTGGTGTTTTTGAATAAAACGGCTTACGTTCCTTAAAACTTAGTTAGGAGTAATTCAGATGATTGGATATGTCACCATCGGCGTTAAGGATATGGAAAAGGCCAAGCAGTTTTATACGGACCTTTTGTCAGATCTCGGTGCAAAAGTGTTAATCGATATGGGGCGTTTTGCCTTAATTGGCCCATCAAAGGATGAGCCGTGTTTGGCAGTTTGTATTCCCTTCAATGAAGAAGAGCCACACCCGGGTAATGGCACGATGGTTGCGATCAATCCCGGCTCTAAAGAAAAAGTGGATGAGTTTTACCATAAGGCGATAGCATTAGGTGGCACCTGTGATGGTGCGCCGGGGCAACGCATACCTGATGCGTTCTACGGTGCTTACTTTCGTGATCCTGATGGTAATAAAATCGCTTTTTATCAATTTGGTTGAAAGGGAGTAGGTTATGTTTAATTTGAATCAGCATGTCAGCGCACTGCGGATGGCGCTACAGTTTCTAACCATTTTCCCGGTTGGTAAAATTTCCCTGCAGGATAAAAGTACGACGGGCCTGTCGTTGCTTTATTATCCATTAGTGGGTTTGTTGCTTGGTTTTGTGCTGGCGGTTTTTGCCTGGTTTGCGCAGTCCGTGTTGTCGATTTATTCACTGCAAATATTCCTGCTTGCCGCATTGGTGCTGGCGCTGTGGGTGATTTTGACAGGCGCACTGCATCTAGACGGCTTAGCCGATTGCGCTGATGCCTGGATGGGCGGCTTAGGTTCTAAGCAGCGTACGTTGGAATTAATGAAAGATCCCACATCCGGCCCGATTGCGGTGACAGTTGTTGTCCTACTGTTGCTGATTAAATTTGCCTGTTTGGTGGCGCTCCTGGCTCATGCCTCGTTGTGGCTATTGTTGCTGGCGCCTTTCATTGCAAGGCTTGCGGTGCTGGCGCTGATGTTGACCACCCCCTATGTACGGCCGCAGGGTTTGGGTGAAATTCTCAGCAAATATTTCCCCCGTCAGGAGGCGAAAATCGTGGTTGCGATTGCCGCTGTCGTTTTCCTGTTCATGAACTTTTCCAATGCGCTGCCCGTGTTGCTGATCGCGGTATTAGCGTTGTTGGTACTGCGTATCATGATGATGTCCCGTCTCAAAGGCTGTACGGGTGACACGCTCGGCGCAACAGTGGAGATCATTGAAGCGATTAGCCTTGTTACATTGGTGGTGATGCTTTGATTCTGGTTTCGTTTAGTTTGTTATTGGCTTTTATAGCTGGGCTGACCCTCGATCGATTTTTTGGCGAGACACGCCGATATCATCCGTTGGTGGGGCTGGGCAATTGCATCAATTGGGTTGAAACACAGCTGAATAAACCGACGCAATATTTCACGGTTGCGAAGGCGCTAGGCATTGCCGCTCTGCTGCTGGTGTTGCTGCCGGTGGTTTGGGTGTCTTGCTTGCTGGCCTGTTGGTTTAGTGGTTCAGGCGTTTTCTATTTCTTGTTTAGTGCACTGGTTCTTTATTTGGTGGTGGGTTGGAGCAGTCTTGCCGAACATGCGCTGGCGGTACACAGCACCTTAATGCAAAAGGATCTGCCACTGGCTCGCGAGCGCGTGGGTTATATCGTTAGCCGCCAAACTGCGGAACTGGATGAAGTTGGCGTGACCAAAGCCGCTATGGAGTCGGTACTGGAAAATGGCAGTGATGCGGTGTTTGCGCCGATTTTCTGGTTTGTGGTGGCTGGCCCGGTTGGTGCGATTGCCTATCGTGTCATTAATACACTGGACGCCATGTGGGGCTACAAGAATGAACGCTTTGTTGCCTTCGGTTGGGCGGCAGCGCGGCTGGATGATGTGGTTAACTGGGTTCCGGCAAGATTATGCGCACTGACCTACGCCTTTGTCTCTGGTGAAAGTGGCTGGCAACGAGGATTGGCGGCCTGGCGCAAGCAGGCCCCGCAGTGTGAAAGCCCCAACGCTGGGCCGGTGATGGCCAGTGGTGCTGGCGCGTTAAATGTGGCGCTTGGCGGTGATGCTGTTTATCATGGTAAAAAGGTTTTTCGCCCGGTGTTAGGGCAAGGCTTTGCCCCTGTGCCCGGCGATATCGAGCGTTCACTAACCTTGGTGAAACGCGGCGTTTACCTTTGGGTTGTGATCACCATTTTGATCACGTTGATGATTGGCATGTTGTGAGTAAAGAATCGGTAAATATCACCCACGGTGGTGACCTAGACCAGGCAGCACAGTTGTTTGGCATTGCTCGTGAACAGTGGCTGGACTTGTCCACTGGCATTGCCCCCTGGAGCTGGCCGATCCCAGATATTCCCACCGAAGTTTGGCAACGTTTGCCCGCAGTTAAATGCCCGTTGCCGCAGGCCGCTGCTGATTATTATGGTTGTACCCCCGAAGCGGTGTTGGCTATTCCGGGTTCCCAGTTTGCCATTCAAACCCTGCCGAAATTATTTCCAGAAAATACCCGTGTGGCATTGCCGCAGCTGGGCTATTTCGAACATCGCAAGGCCTGGCACAAGGCGGGTCATAGCCTTGTGGATTACAACGATGGTTCGCTGGCGCTGCTGGAAGGTAAAATTGAAGCGGGTGAGCTGGATGTGGTACTGGTTATCAATCCCAATAACCCGACCACTACGCTGTTGGGTCGTGATCGTTTGATGCATTGGTGTGATTTGTTGGCGCGTCGTGGCGGCTGTCTAATTGTTGATGAAGCCTTCATGGATAGTGCCCCCGGCATGAGTCTGGCAGCAGAATGCCCACGCCCCGGGCTGATTGTGCTGCGTTCACTGGGTAAATTTTTTGGTCTGGCCGGTTTGCGGTTGGGTTTTGTGCTGGCCGAACAGCCGGTGCTGGAATTGTTGTCGGAACGCCTTGGCCCCTGGGCGGTGAATGGCCCGGCGCAGTATTTGGGTCGTCGAGCGATGATGGATACAGACTGGCACGCCAAGCAACGGCAACGTATTAGCGAAGCCATGGATGAGCAAATGGCCTTGCTGAAATCTATCAATTGGGGCGGCAAGTCTAGTGTTTTGCGAGGCCCGCTTTATTGCAGTGTATCGATGCCGCTGAAAGCGGTTGAGCGTTGGTATAACCTGTGCGGTAAGCAGGGCATTTTGACGAGACGTTTTGTACGCTGTGAGTGTGATGGCCTGTTGCGCTTCGGGCTTACCAAAGATGCCGCTCAACTGGCGCGTTTGGCAAAGGCGTTAACCATTGTTGTTGCGCAGGGGAACTCGTAGCCTTGAGCGAACCGAAAGTGTCGAGTGAATTAAGCCAGCAGCTGGAAAACCTGTACCAGGTCATCTTCAGCCGCCGTGATGTGCGCAGCCAATTTTTACCCGATGCGGTTCCCGATGAGGTATTGAGCCGTTTGCTCTATGCCGCGCATCATGCGCCCTCCGTTGGCTACATGCAGCCGTGGAATTTCGTGGTTATCAAATCCGATGAAGTAAAAGAGCGCATGTGCGCCGCTTTTACCGAGGCCAATGATGAAGCCAAGGCGATGTTCGAAGGCGAACGGCGTGAGCTGTATTCATCTTTAAAACTGGCTGGCATTCTAGAGTCCCCAGTGAATATCTGTATTACCTGCGACCGCAATCGCACTGGGCAAACCGTTTTAGGCCGCACTCATCAGAGTGATATGGACCTCTACAGTACCGTTTGTGCGGTGCAGAACTTCTGGCTCGCCGCCCGGGCGGAAAATATCGGTGTCGGCTGGGTGAGCATCGTAAAGCAGGAGCAACTACGCGAAACGCTCGGTATCCCTGAGGATATTATTCCTATTGCCTATCTGTGCGTGGGTTATGTCAGTGAGTTTAGCAACCAGCCTGATTTGGAAAAGGCTGGTTGGTCAGAGCGCCTGCCGCTTAATGATCTGGTTTATTATGACCAATGGGGGCAGCAGGGCGAGGGAGAGTCTTTGGCGGAGCAGATTAAGAAGGACCAGTGTTTTCCAGATAGAATAGTTGAGGAATAGACGCGCTTAGAGCCTTTATTGTTTCAAATGACCATTCTAACGGCGCTCAACGTTAACCCTTTCTTTTCCTAGTAAGCTCACAACCCCGTTTTCCCCAATTAAATGGCCAGCGCCTACAATTACAAAGTAGGTTTTGTTGTCGTCTAGAAAACCTTTGATCTTTTCAGTCATGGTCAGGTTGCGATCGGTGAACAGCTTGTCGAAGTACTCTTTGGATTCAGGGTATTTCTGTAGAGGTTCATCAATCAGCAGACTTTGCATGATGCCGGTATCGCCCGTTTGCCACGCGCGGAACAGTTGTTTGGACAGTACGGGGAAGGTGGGGAATTCATCCAGGGTTTGAGCCAGGGCAGTGTCGCCGTCATCCATATTCAGTAGTAATTCCATTTGCTGTTCCAGCGTTTCCAGTTCGACAATATGTTTGTTGCCCTTGGCGCGACTGAGGAAGTGAAGATCGATGCCAAACTGCGGCAGCATGCCGAGGCTCATTAGCTCCATGCTGGTGAGAGACATGATTAACATGCCGGGTTTTTGGCCCATGAACAGATGTGAGGGGAAGCCTTTTTGGCCCAGATAGGCTTCCAGTTTTTGCAGGGTCTCGGGACTCAGTTCGTCCTTTAGTGTGCGTCCGTCCGAGTAGTTACCCATTTCCTGCATCAGCAGCTGTGTTTTAAGTGGGTCGAGCGAGGTGATGTCGATTTCCACGGCTACCGTGTCGGCTTCGGCAAAGGCAGCTTCTATGGCGCGGCTCATGGGGTAATAGTCGGCGTTGGCGAAGTGTACGGAGCCGAGCAAGTAAACACTGCTATCGCTGTCGCTTATTTTCCAGAGGAAACCCTTATTCTCGGCAGCAACATTTTCCTGTGCTTGAAGACCTATGGCGCAGAGTGCGAGGGTAAAAAATAAAAATAACTGACGGGTGATGCTTAAAACTTGAGGCATTGTTCACATCCTGTAAGTGGCAATGGCTAATCTGACAGCCGAGTTACCTATTAAATCCATTGCCGTTGTTTGCTGTAGTAATAATACACAAATGCCATGGAGATACTACGCGCGGCGTGGAAACACAGAAAGGCAATCCACAGTCCGTGGTTGCCCCAAGGGGTGAGCAGGTACCAAGCGGGTAAAAAGATACAAAAGGAGGAAAACAGCATGGTATTTTGCATGGCGCGGGCTTTGGTTGCGCCGACAAAAATACCATCCAGCAGAAAACTCCAGGCGGCGGTAAAGGGCAGCAGGATTAGCCAAACCCAGTATTCCAGTGTGACCTGCACAACGCTGTCGATGTTTGTGAGCAGGCCGATAATTTGCAGATCAAAGAAAACCAGTAGCAGGGTGAACAGCACCGAGACGTAGAGGCACCAGAGCGCACAGCCGCGATTTATTTGTTTGAAAGTGCGCATATCCTTCGCGCCAATGGCCTGACCGGATAACACTTCGGCAGCATTGGCAAAACCGTCCTGGCCGTAGGAAAAAACCATCAGCAGCGTCATTAAAATAGCATTGGCGCTGAGAGTGATGTCGTCCTGCTGTGCGCTGCGAGCGTAGAAAAAAGAAATGGTGAACAGCAGGCACAGGGTGCGGATAAATATGTGGCGGTTCACGGTGAACAGTTGGCGGTAGTTGGCCAAGTTTAGCAGCTTCTCCTTCAGTGGCTGGCTGCCCATGTGCCGGGTATTTTTTTTTATCATCCACAGGCCAAAAACCAGCAGGCTGTATTCAGCAATCAGTGAACCCCAGGCGACGCCAGCGGTGAGCATATCGAACTGCATCACGAACAGGTAATCGAGGCAAATGTTGAT
>Ga0209396_1002380_pt1 | contig 19773 bp, 19 predicted proteins | sample GOMGulsemesocosm_6_FD_184638 | JGI IMG/M metagenome (GOLD analysis project Ga0209396, IMG submission 184638) | Methane-oxidizing microbial communities from mesocosms in the Gulf of Mexico - GOM8C Gulf of Mexico (SPAdes) (version 2) | ecosystem: Environmental > Aquatic > Marine > Cold seeps...
GGTATCAAACTGGGTGGTTTTAATCGATTACGTGGTTATTTACCAGGACAGTTTCATAGCCGAAGTGCCGTTATGTATAGTGCCGAATACCGAGTAAAGCCACATTGGCAACCATTACATCATTTACCATTTTATAATTTTCCTTGGTGGCAATGGTCTGCATTCGTTGAAGCTGGTCAGGTTTCAGATACTTTTGATTTAGTAGAATTAAACAGAGACTTGAAATTGACTGCTGGTTTAGGGTTACGATTTAACGCTGAAGGTGTGGTTGTACGTATTGATTACGCACAAAGTGAATCAGATAAACAATTATGGTTTATGGTTAATCAACCATTCTAGCGGAAAAATAATAAAGCCGTCACAGTGTGCAATTTAATCGAGTACTGTCACGGCTTTTTAGGAAGAACAATCAGATGTTATTTTTTAAACATTGATTTTAAATCAGCGAATGGATTATAAGTTGCTGATTCTTGATTATTATCACCAGCTTCAACTTCAGTCGCGTACTGATCATGTTCAGTATATTTAGAATGCTCATTGTCATGGCAATATAAGCAAAGTAATTCCCAGTTACTACCGTCATTCGGGTTGTTACTGTGGTCATGATCCATGTGGTGAACAGTTAACTCTCTTAAGTTAGAATAAACAAACTCGCGGGTACATCGGCCGCATATCCATGGGAATAACTTAAGTGCTTTTTCGCGATAACCTTGTTCCATGCGCTTATACGTTACGCTGGTTCCTAAAGTATCTGATGACATAATTGTTCATCCATAATTATAAAAAGGTTATTGTAAAAGTATATCTAACACTGATCAATAGCTTATTTTAGTCTGCTCTAGGCTACCGGATTAAAACTGGATCAGGTAAAATATGTGCAATTCAAATTACTAGTATCCAATCTTACTTATGTCAGTTTCAAAAATAGATTCAACGGCTCTTAAATATCTGTCAGCCTATTCAGACCAAGTTCAAAGTAAAGTAAAGCTGATGTTAGAAAAAGACACGCTAGGTCAATTTTTATTAACGAAGTATCCGAGCACACATTCAATTACCAGTGACAAAAAATTACGTGAATTTGTCATGGATCTGAAGAATAGCTATTTAAAGAAATCATCGCCTATCAGTAAAATCATTTATGATCCTAAAATTCATGTGGTGAATAACGCACTTGGTTTACATACTTTTGTATCGCGGGTGCAGGGCAATAAATTAAAGAGTAAGAATGAGATCCGCATTAGCGAAATGTTTAGACGCTGCCCAGAACCTTTCTTGCAGATGATCACGGTACACGAACTGGCGCACGTAAGAGAAAAGAATCACGACAAAGCCTTCTACAAGCTTTGTGAGCATATGTTACCTGATTATCATCAGTTCGAGTTTGAAATGCGTTTGTATTTAACACAGGTTGAATTTAGAGGCGAGATCTATTAGCTAAGCGGACTCTCTGAGTAAGTGGCTCGATCAAGCCTGCGAAATATTGAGTTACAGTTACTTCATTACCACTTTACCTCCCACCATTTTATAAGCGGGTGTACCTCGAATTAACGTATCTCTTGCAAAGACTTGCCCACACTTAGGACAAGTGCAAGGGGTTTCACAATAGTCGGTCACGATCCGCTCTTTAAAGCATTTAACGAGACTACCTTTTCCGCCTTTACGGTATTTAAACAGCAGTGTTTTACATTTTTTGCATGATACTTCAACTGTTTGAGTTGGGCCTTTTTTATTCGGTTTTGCCATTTAAATTTTTCGTATATGAAAGAGACTACAGTTTACACGCTTCTGGTTCATCGACAAATCAATAAGCATTCATTTTATATTCTTATAATTATATTTCATGCTCTGACTTTAGTGCTATATATGAGCCGTGTTGTACTTGATTTCATTATGTTTGTAGTTCAGGATAAGTGATTAGATTAATAAAGGTTATTTCCTCAATGTCGGCGTCGCATAAAACAAAAAAAACCTCGAATAACGTCAAACTTTGGATTATAAGCCTGTTTATTCTTGTCCTATTAAGTGTCGCGATCATGTTTACATACCGCGAACGCATTATCATGAAGATTAGCAATCATTTCTCAATTCCTTACGGTGTTAAAGTTGCACAGTTACATGGATTAACGATTAAATTTGATATGCAACAGCCTTTTTTTATCGATAAAATTATGCTTGAGCAAATTAAGCTAAATGTTGATTATTTGCAATTTGAGCAAGCAACGCAGGACCCAAATACCGATCAAGTTGGGATTAAAGTTGTTACTGTCGCACCCATATTACCCGCATTACCGGATTGGATACCCGATCTTCATATTGAAAACGTAACCGTGCAGGGCACTCATCTACCTCCTTTACCTGACATATCAAAAGCACAACGTTTATCTTTATCGGATCTTAATTGGGAACAGCTTGACCTTAACGTGGTTGTTTTCAAAGGAGTGGATTTCAGATATGCCGATAGTAATGCAGATGGTAATACTGAATTTGGTTTTTCAGTGTGGCAGCAAGATCAGCGCGTGCTACAAGCTAAGTTGAACTATGTATTAAAAGAGACCAACAATACAGATAGTCGCAACTTACTTAAGGTGCAGCTAAACACGGACTTAAGTAAACTTAGTGCAAGAGTTAACCATGCTTTGCCTGCGTTTAATAGCGACATTTATGGTATTGCAAGGCTTGATGTCGAAGTCGACTTACAGCAGATGGAACGTATTGCCTTAAGGCTTTCATTAACTGATGGGGCCGTGAGTTATGACAAGAAAAAGCTTGTCGAAAATGCTGATTTTTCTGTCGATACGGAGTTAGTACTGGATGATAAAGCGTGGTTACCTGAACGCGTCAAGTTGAACATAACGGATATTGCACCTATTATGCTAACGGCAAAAACATGCGCATCGTTTACTACATTATTGAGTGTGGATAAAAGTGTTTGTCAGCCATTTAGTAACAATGCATCACCAACACTCGCACCTATCGTTATCACGCCAGAATTACCTCTATCTTTACAGGTAGGGATACAAGAGCGCGATATTACTCGTTGGAAAGTACAGGCTAAGCAAGCTGCGATGACAGTTATCATGTTTGATAGCATGTCTAACAATAGCTTGGCAGTAAAGATGGATGAGTTGATCTTAACGCCACAATTTTGGCAGAGCAATTGGTCGTTAGCCGTTATAACAAACAGCCGTGATTTCAGTGAGTTGAATGTGCCGTTCCAAGTGATATCGAAAGGTCACGTCGAAGTTAAGCCCACGGATACATCGATAAGCACCAAGCTCATCGTTAATAGTGCAACATTAACCGCACATAAATTTAAATACTCAGATATGTCGAGTGAGAATATTAAGGTTTCTTTACTTGACGCTATGACGGTGAATATTAGCAACAATAGCGTATTACCGTTCGACTTTGCTTTATCGACTACGTCATTCAATAACCAATATCAGAATGAATATAAGGTAGATAGATTTTCGGCGCAGCATCGAGGACGTTTTAGTACTAAAAGTGTGAGTGTGAAATCAGATTGGCAATTAGATGATGTGGTAATGAAAAGTACAAATACCGTTACGCTATTAAATTTAACGCCGTACAAAATTGCAGGGCATTGGCAATACCCTCAGCAATCCATCCCTTCTTTAGTGACTGATAAATATCCTTTACCCGTGGGGTTATATCTACCTGGGTTGGTGGACAATAGGCTTGATTATCAGCTGATGTTAGAGGAACAACATAGTTATTTAACCGCAAGTATGTCGGGCAAGATAACAGCCAATAGCAGTACTTTTAATGATATAACTGCCACGGATATTAATGCGAATTGGCGTTGTAAGATTGAGGCCGACAAACCCGATTTAGTGGCATCTTTAAATACCGATTGCCTTATTAACAGCAATGTTACATCTGTTGATATGGGGCTTGTTGCTACCAATGTTAATTTTACTGGCTTGGTGAGATTTGCTAATGAACAGTTGCAAGTGGTGATTGATAACGCCTCAGCAAATGTGTTTTCTGGTACAGTGTCATTGTCACCATTGTTAATTACCGATTTTGATCATATTGTAGGTCAAGTGCGTGTTCGTAATCTATCTTTACCTGAGGTAATTGAATTATATCAAGTTCCTGGTGTTAAAGTGACAGGGTTATTAAAAGCGGATTTACCTTTTGTAGCTAAAGGTCGCGCAGTATCAATAATAGATGGCACGATAGAGCAGCAAGGTATCGGTGGGGTGATTCAAATAAAGGATAACGCCACAATAGATCAGTTAAAGTTAACACAACCGCAATTGCTTTATGCTTTAGAGCTGTTAGAAAACTTGCATTATGATAGTTTACACAGTGATGTGAATTTTAAGCCGAGCGGAGAGACTAAATTAACGATTAATATCAAAGGGCGGAACCCTAGCGTTGAACGCCCAATTGAATTTAATTATTCCCACGAAGAAAATATATTGCAGCTATTTCGTAGTTTAAGAATTAATGATGCGATGTATGATGCGCTTGATAAAATGAATAACCCATAAGGATATAATATGAAAGCACTGTTATTTAGTGCAAGTTTACTTGTACTTATTGCTGGTTGTACGCCAACAGTACAACTTGCCGTTCCCGATAAACCAATTGTGATTAATTTAAATGTAAAAATTGATCACGAGATTAAAGTGAAAGTAGATAAAGAGCTAGATGATGTGTTTAGCGATGATGAGTTATTCTAGTCAAACGGAGATTACAATGAGAAGAATTTTTTCAACCTTGATTATTTTAGTCGCTATGTCATTTTCGGTACAGGCGATTGATTTACAAGACGCAAAGAAATCAGGATTAGTTGGTGAGCAAACTAATGGTTACCTTGGCGCTGTGAAACCAAGCAGTGAAGTGAATGCATTAGTTAAAACCGTAAATGATAAGCGAAAAGCTAAATATCAAGAGTTAGCAACCAAGCATAACGTGTCGGTTAAGGCTATTTCTGTACGAGCAGCGAAAAAAGCAATGTCGTTGACAGAAAAAGGCCAGTTTATTGAATCTTCTCCAGGTCAATGGAAGAAGAAGTAATACACGTTTAAAATATACTAAGCTGGTATAAAGTATAATTCGGTTAAAGTGATAAGCCTCATTGTGAAATGTTTTGATAACATGGCAGTGGGGCTTTTTCTTTATAAAACATATTCTTGTAGCTAACTGTATTGCTATCAATATTGTATAACCTGAAAACCTAAGTTGGACTTACGTAGTTTATTAGGCATATTTTTCTAAAGTAACAACATTTGTTACTATGTTTTAACATATATGGTTAGTGTAACGTGTAATTTGTTACATCGCCTTAACACTTATCGGTGGCTGACTTTCCTCGTTAATGTGTTATGGAATTACTTAAATACTAGTATGTTACAAACAAAAGGACACAAACTTATGTTACGGAAAGCTGCGTTAACTGTTGCGACTTTATCGATATATTCTGCACTGTTCAGTACTCAAGCACTTGCTCATGGCTGGTCAGAATATCCAGTAGCGAGACAGAAAATATGTTCAGACCAAGGTGGTATTTGGAGTGGCACGCCACCTAATGCGGCTTGTGCGCAAGCAAAAGACATATCAGGGCCTTACCCATTTGTTCAGAAAAATGAATATTCAATTAATATTAATGACTTTAACAATATTCAAGCAGTTAAAAATGCTATTCCTGATGGAACCTTGTGTTATGCAAATGACCCTCAGAAAAAAGGAATGGGAGCCGCACATTCGGGATGGAATCGAACAAAAGTGCAGGCGGGAACATTCCAGTATGTGTTTAAGGCTACCGCTCAACATAACCCTTCTTTTTGGCAATTTTATTTAACCAAACCGAATGCTGATCTATCTAAACCTCTTGCATGGGATGATCTCGAACTTATTCAAGAAGAAGGCAATATATCTGCAGTTGGTGGTAAGTATCACACTAATGTCACTATTCCAACTGACCGCGTCGGTGATGCAGTGTTGTTCGTACGTTGGCAGCGTATTGATGCCGCAGGCGAGGGCTTTTATAATTGTAGTGACATTACGATTGTGAATAATGATGTAACGCCGCCGCCAGTTGATCCGGACCCGGAGCCTACTTCACCATATCTTGTGCAGGGTAGTACCTTTATTCCACAAAATATTAGCTTAGACTCTGCATCTGTTGGCGATACGGTTAGCTATAAAGTCTTGAATAAAAATAGTGTTGAACATGCTTCATTCTCCCTCGTAATCACAGACGAAAACAAGAATGATTGGGATCGTTTATTGGCTTCAAACGTGAATGGTTGGTATGAATCGACTAACGATGGCAACGTGTTTATTGGCCGTTGGCACGATGAAATGAATCATTATATGTATTTCAAAAATGATTTACATAGCAACTATTTTAATTCGAAAGATTCTCGAGCATCTGGTGAGTTTTCGATAACGACAGAAGATATTGGTATTGATGCGGTCATATTACCTAAGGTGTTAAAAAATCTTGATGGAGCGAGTGTTGAACACGGTGATTATGTTGTGTTGACACACGCTAAAAGTGAAGGTGATACGACTAACGTAGAGTGGTTACAAACCAGTGGTCTACCCGTTCATATGAATATCGGTTCGAATAATGAACTTATTATTAAAACCGCTGATTTACCTAATAGACGTGAGGAGTTTACGTTTAAATTACTGCTCAGTAACAGTAGTGTGACGGATGCAGATGTATATTCTTTTGTGATGGAGCCATCTAAAATAACAGAACCGACAGAACCGACGGAACCAACGGAACCAGATAGTAATACGTGGAGTGCAAGCCAAACCTATACTGCTAAAGAGGTTGTTATCTACGACGGTAAGTCATGGACGGCTCAATGGTGGACTTCTAATGAGGAACCAGGCACGACTGGCCAATGGGGTGTTTGGCGTTAAGCTAAATATACTAAGCCTCATTGTGATGTTTTGATGACATAACGGTGAGGCTTTTTGTTTATATTTCCTATCCTCAATCCTTTATCATGCTCATACCCTATGAACTTAATCTACTTAATTATATATAGTGATTTGAGAATTATGAAAATTTAATAGGTGATTTTTATTGTGCATATAGAATGTATTTTATACATACATATGAAAAAGCATATGCATTGTAATGCTCGTGTCACATGAATAATATTAATTTATATATGGCTAGGCGAATATCTTTAATAATGCTCTTTTAATAGTAATAAATTAGGATTATTTTAGTGATACACAGAATATATTTATTGTTCATTCTTATTGGCTTCCCTAGCATCGTATATTCGAGTACGGATATTTATTTTGAACGTTTCAAACCCAAAGCATGTACGCATGAACAAAAAAATGGTGATTTAGTATTTAACATAGATAACAATCGAATTGATCTTTCTGATGCTGCGTTAACGTGCACGAAAGAAGTCGTAAATAATAAATGGTTTTACCACATTGAATATGATGGCTATGATTTTAATTATGATGATATCAATGACAAACTAGATCTTACGGTCAAAGTCCAAGCATTCATGGATTCCACAGTAGCCTACACTAAGACTGATAATGATTCTTTTGTAAAACTAGGTAAACGCTCAATAGTTAATGATATTAATAATAATTGGAGTGTGGGTAATCATGTTATTAAAAATCAAGAGTCTCTACAATTTTCTATTATAGACGCTAAATTATCTTTAAATGATTATTATGTAAATGATAATAGATTCATAAAGGCTAAGTTGGTTGAACCTGATGCCGGTTATGAGCATAAATATATAATTGGAACAGGAAGTAATTTAGTCAGTGGTGAGTTTAGAAAACCACGAAAAACGATTAAACTTGATTCTAAATTAGCAACAATCACTGGTGCGGGAAGCTCATCAATTAAAAAAGATTTTGCAATTCATAATATAAATTTTAAATTAACAATTATGTCTCGAAATGAAGAGATTATAGATTCTAATTTATCTGATTATTCTTCATATCCATCTGGCTCTACATTCAGTAAAGCATATCCTGAGCAAGATCGTGAATCGACGCATTATCCATCATTTTCTTGGGATCATATACCACGCTGGTTGGCGGTAAGAAAAGCAACGTCATTTACTAATGAAGAGGTTTTGTCTATTAGTAATTACGATATAGTCATGCTTGAAAAAAGTAATCACCAAGGATTAAAGACTGTTGATGCTGGCATATTAGATGCGGCGACGCGATTGAAGCAGATAAATGAAAATTTAACAACACTATTTTATTTTAATGCGAGGGTTCATTATACCGGTTATAGCTTTGATCAGGAATTCGAAGATAATAAATGGGATTGGAGTAAAAAAGTAACTGATAATAATAACGTAGAATCAATTTTCATGTTTAAAGATCGTTATTATTATCATGAATTTACATCTCCAGGGATGAGAGCATGGTGGGCAAAAAGTGTACTAGATACAGTCAGTCATCCCCAAATTGATGGCTTATTTATTGATGCAATAGCGAAAACACCAAAAGAAGATTTGAACAACCCTCTATTTGTTAATGGCAAGCCTAATACGGATTTCGCATTATTGGTTGATGATGTCGCAAAAAACTTACCTGGCGATAAGTTATTTATCGGTAATACATTAAGAGCTGAAACAAATAACGGCAGCCGTAGCCACTTGAAATACCAGGATGGTTCATACTTGGAAAGGTGGACGATTCCAATGAAAGGTACATCACCAAAAATGAGCAGTGCAGATGCCATCTCACTCAGTATTCAATTAATGAGAGAAGCATCATCAAAAGGAAAAGTCATTATGCTTCAGAGTTCGCCTGTCACCGACGATCCAATTCCTAATAGTTTAGTTGAGAAAAAAGCGTATTTAGCAAAACACGTTGATTTCCCATTAGCTGTATTTTTGATTGCTGCAGGCGAAAATTCATTCTTTAGTTATCAGTTAGGGGTTAGTGCGGATGAAAAAGTCCAAGATATTTGGAATAGTGATTATATTCCCCAACTTAATCGGCCTCTTGGTCAGCCTTTAACAGAACCTAAGCAGACTGGCTTTATTTATGAAAGGAAGTTTGAATTTGTTGATGTCTGGGTTGATGTTGAAAAAAAGATAGCGCGTTTAACTTGGAAGTAATGAGTTTTCTATTTTCAACGATACTTACTTTAATCTCGGTTCAGAATGTTATTACGAGCACCGTAGGAAGCTTTGTTCTCTGCGGTGAGTGAAGTCGTGGCATGGATTATTCAGGGTTACGACTTACATTATAAATTTTAATTGCAAAACAGCCCAACAATGATGAATAAATTACATCTTAGTTGGGCTGTTGTATATTCGGCTATCGAGTACTACTTATGTACGAGGTTAGCCAACCGCTGGGATCATGTTTGCCATTTGCAAAAACTGCGATGCAATGATCAAACAGCCCATTAAACTTGCAAGCATGAGCGTTACGTTGCCACCGATAACTCTATAACCACTTGCATCTGCTTTACGTTGTTTAGAAACCATAGCAACCGGTAAGAAGATCGCAAGTATAACCAATGCGATAGCTGCGTAACCGAGTGCTGTAATGAAGCCTTGTGGATAAAACAGTGCGAAGGCCAATGGTGGAACAAATGTCACCAGTGCTGTTTTTACACGGTGTGATTTACCGCCCGCGTTAGTACTATCGTCGCTGTCATTGTTACTATTAATTCTAATGTTAGTGCGTTTCATCATGCCTGATAACAAATCAAACAAGCCTAAACTGACACCTAAGAATGAAGTTGCTAAAGCAAGATCTGCAAACACAGAGACAGACTGACTGACTTGCGGCTGTTGTAACACAGAGCTGAGTGATGAAATGAAGCTGGTTAACGAGTTGTTTGCCATTAAAGTCGTTTGGCTTAATACACCTTGCGTTGCGACTTGCCATAGCAGGTAGATAACAAGTGGCGCAGATGCACCGCAGATCATCACTTTCTTTAGTGTTTTAATATCAATACCCACATAACGTACGATCGACGGAATACTGCCGTGGAAACCAAACGAAGTGAAAATCACGGGTAAAGCCGATAACAATAACCCCTGCTGTACAGGCATTTCTAATAGGTTAATCGACTGCACGTGAGGGAATAACAGACTGAGCGTGAGTGCCAAGACGATAATTTTTACGCTAAACAGTACACGATTCACGATATCAACCGAGTGCGTGCCAATCGACACCACTGTCGCGACAATGAATGTTAGTAGCACCGCACCAAATTGTGGGGTTAACTCTAAACTCAATAAATCATTTATTTTGTTGGTTAACTGCGAACCGCCACCGGCAATATACGCGGCACAAAGGGCATAGAATAAGAAGAAAGAAGCAAATGTTGCGAGATATTGACCGGGTTTACCCAGTAAATTTTTTGCAAGCGAGTTAAGGGTCGCATCTTGTTCGGCATGCTGATGTATTTCTAACATCAACAACGCTGTATACGTCATTAATCCCCAGTTCACGATAATCAAAAATGCTGCTGTATAGAAACCTAAACCAGCTGATGCAAGGGGTAAAGCTAACATACCGCCACCAAGTGCGGTACCAGCAACAATAAGGGTACTTCCTACTATCTTACTCACAGTTATAAAACCTTATTCACAGTCATAAAACATTCCATTACGGATTGCAATTAAAAAGTCGTAAACATTTGTTTACGGTAAGTGCCTTAAATATCCATAAACCATTAAGGTATAGCGAGTTTACTTATTTTATATGGGTTAATGCAATGTAATTAGCGTAAAAAGTGTAAATTATATCGTAAAGTAATTTTTACACCTGTCAGTTCTGGTTTTTAATAGTGTTAATTTCTGCTGTCGATTGGTTGGTAGCCTTGTGCGGGCTACGAACTTTAGCAATTACGTAGTACCATAGGGGGTCTTTTATTTGCTCAGATAATAATTCTTTATGTTTAAGTTTTTTGAAAAATGGTCTTCGGCTTTTCCCAAGCATCAGCCTGAACAGCCGCCGCAAGATATTGTGGCATTTTGCCGTTATTATACCCGTGGCTTTGAGTCGCCTTTATTAGTGATGGCTGTATTAAGTGCGATGATTGCTATTTTAGAAGTGTCGTTATTTGGTTTTATGGGGCAACTGGTGGATTGGTTGTCAAATCATGAGCCTCAGAATTTCTTAACTGATGAAAGTACTAACCTCATTGGCCTAAGCGTATTGATACTGGTGGTGATGCCATTGTTGGTATTATTACATTCATTAATCATGCATCAGACATTACTGGGCAATTACCCTATGTCTATCCGCTGGTTAGCACACCGTTATTTATTACGTCAAAGTGTGTCTTTTTTCCAAAGTGATTTTGCAGGTCGTATTGCCACAAAAGTGATGCAAACAGCCTTGTCTGTACGTGAAACCGTGATGAAATTACTGGATGTATTGGTCTATATCTCAGTGTACTTTATTGCAATGCTCGTCATGATTGGGCAGGCTGACATACGACTTATGTTACCTATGCTGGCGTGGTTTATTGGTTTTGTTGCTATCCAATTGTATTTTGTGCCGAAGCTTAAACAGATCTCGACAGAACAAGCTAATGCACGCTCAATGATGACCGGGCGATTAGTCGACAGTTATACCAATATCACCACGGTTAAGTTGTTCTCGCATAACGCTCGTGAGATGGTATATGCCGAAGAAGGCATGGACGAATTTCTTGTGACGGTGCATAAACAGATGCGTTTGGTTACGGGATTCACCTTTTGCGTCGAGTTATTAAATTATTTATTACTCTTTGGTGTTGCTGCTATTTCGATCATGCTGTGGTTAGACGCCAGTTTAAGTGTGGGTGTCATTGCTGTCGCGATCAGTTTAGCGTTACGCCTTAACAGTATGTCTAAATGGATCATGTGGGAAATTGGTGGTCTGTTTGAAAATATGGGCACGGTGATTGATGGCATGAATACCTTAGCCAAGCCGATTGATATTGAAGATAAACCAAATGCTAAACCGTTAGCTGTTTCAGCGGGTGAAATAGAGTTTGATAACATTAGTTTTCATTACGGTGAGTCAGCTGGCGTGATTGATAAATTAAACCTCAAGATCAAGCCCGGGGAAAAGGTTGGTCTTGTGGGGCGTTCAGGTGCAGGTAAGTCGACCTTGGTTAACTTGTTAATGCGTTTTCATGATGTGGAAGCGGGGGCGATCAAAATTGATGGGCAAAATATCAGTGATATCCAGCAAGACAGTTTACGCGGTCAGATTGGCATGGTGACACAGGATACCTCCTTATTACATCGTACTATTCGCGATAACATTATGTATGGCGATCCGGACGCGAGTGAAGCGCAATTGCTCCAAGCCACAAAACAAGCATGTGCACATGAGTTTATTAGCACCTTAACAGATACATTTGGTAATAAAGGTTATGACGCACAGGTTGGGGAGCGAGGAGTTAAATTATCGGGTGGTCAACGTCAGCGTATTGCTATCTCTCGCGTGCTATTAAAGGATGCGCCGATTCTGGTGTTAGACGAAGCAACGTCAGCGTTAGACTCTGAAGTTGAAGCTGCCATTCAAGATAGTTTAAATGAACTGATGGACGGTAAAACTGTAATTGCAATTGCGCACCGCTTATCAACAATTGCAGCGATGGATCGTTTGATCATTTTAGATGAAGGTCGTGTTGTAGAGCAGGGATCACATAAAGAACTCTTAGCTAAGCAAGGTATTTATGCACAACTCTGGGCACATCAAACAGGTGGCTTTATCGGTTAAAATACATAATATGCCTTAATTACAGATGCTACGCAGCTCACATATTACTCAATGTGTTGAGCTGCATATACTCATCTACCACACATGCATATCTTCTATAAATCTTGTTGTTATATGAAGGTACCACTTTAGTGTTAATTGCTTTCGTTTCATTTATATCATATTGATTCATATCAATAGTTATTTATACTGCAAGCGTAAAATATTAATAATAATAATTGTTATCATTAGGATTAGGTGAAGATATGAAGTTAGCGCTATTAAACGATGGTGTTGCCGCTAAAATTACTGATATGTCAGGATTACCTGCTGACACGCGAAAGAAGTTAATGGTGATAGGTGTGCTACCTAATACTCAAGTCACATTAATTCGTCGTGCGCCAATGGGGGACCCGTTGCAAATATCTGTGCGTGGAGTTTCGGTTGCGATTCGTAAGCAGTTAGCACAACAGATTGAAGTTGAGGTCGCTTAATGTTGTATCAAATCTTAACTATTGGTAATCCAAATAGTGGTAAAACTACATTATTTAATGCGCTAACAGGGGCAAACCAACGCGTTGGTAACTGGGCTGGTGTGACGGTTGATAAGAAAACCGGGCGATATGGCCATGCGGGTGATGAGTTCTTATTAACCGATTTACCGGGTATTTATGCCTTGGACAGCAGTAACGAAGTGAATAGTGTTGATGAAATGATCGCGTCGAAAGCTGCGTTGGATCATGCGGCAGATCTCATCATTAATATTGTCGATGCTTCGTGCTTAGAGCGTAGTTTATATATGACATTGCAATTGCGCGAGTTAGGTCGTCCAATGGTAGTTGTGTTAAACAAGATGGACGTATTAGCGCGTCAACGCCAAGTGTTAGACGTTAAAAAGTTAGAAAAAGCCCTTGGTTGTCCAGTACTTGCATTATCTGCAAATGCTAAAAACGAAGTGAACAATTTTAAAGAAGATTTACATTCAATCGTACAAAAAGGCGTGGTCACCGTCCCGCTTGCGATGGACTACGGAACAGAAATAGAAGCGGCGATTAATGAACTAGACGTTTATTTTATAGATCACGATGCCGCCCCACGTTCGCTCGCCATTCGTGCGCTTGAAAATGATGCGTTAATTGTCGATCTTATTAGTCTTGATGCCTTGATGATGATTGCTGACGTTAAGAATAAAGTCGCAGAGTCAATTGAAACAGATTTCCATATTGCCAACGTTCGATATACCTTTTTACACCAGCTGTGTAATAAAGTGCGTCGTCAGGAAGGTAAGCTAAGCCGTTCATTCAGTGATAAAGTCGACCAAGTTGTGCTGAATAAGTACATTGGTATACCATTCTTTTTTGCGGTGATGTACTTAATGTTTATGTTTTCCATCAATATTGGTGGTGCATTCATCGATTTCTTTGATATCAGCTTTGGCAGCGTACTTGTTGATGGCGGACACTATTTATTAGATGGGTTACTGCCTGTTTGGCTCGTTACTATCATTGCTAATGGTATTGGTGGCGGTATCCAAACAGTTGCAACCTTTATTCCCGTAATTGGCTGTTTATATTTATTTTTGTCGTTACTTGAAAGCTCGGGTTACATGGCGCGTGCAGCGTTTGTGCTTGATAAAGTAATGCAACGAATTGGCCTCCCTGGTAAAGCATTTGTCCCATTGGTATTGGGCTTTGGCTGCAACGTACCTGCTATTATGGCTACTCGTACACTCGAACATGAGCGTGAACGTCGTTTAGCTGCGGCAATGGCACCGTTTATGTCATGTGGCGCGCGATTACCTGTGTATGCATTATTCTCGGCGGCATTTTTTCCTGAACATGGCCAAAATATTGTATTTGCGTTATACATTATTGGCATTTTAGTGGCAGTATTTACTGGGCTAATATTACGCTGGAGCTTGTATCCTGGCCGCAGTGATAGCTTTATTATGGAAATGCCGGATTACGAATTACCGACAATGCAGAATATGCTTATCATCACTTGGCAAAAACTAAAACGTTTTGTGTTTGGTGCGGGTAAAACCATTGTATTAGTTGTCGCATTTTTAAGTTTCTTTAATTCATTAGGGACTGATGGTAGTTTTGGTAATGAAGAAACTGAAAGTTCAGTATTATCGCAAGTTGCACAAGTGGCAACGCCGTTACTTGCACCTATCGGTATTAAAGCAGATAACTGGCAAGCAACCGTGGGTATTATTACGGGGATTTTTGCTAAAGAAGCGGTTATCGGCACGTTAAATAGTCTGTATTCAAGTGCAGAGGAAGATGATGCTGAATTTGATTTATTAGCCAGTTTACAAGACGCTATATTATCAATCCCGGCTAATTTAGCGGATTTAAGTTATTCAGATCCATTGGGTGTTGATGTGGGGGATTTAACGGATATGAACGCGGTTGCTGACGATCAAGAAGTGGATGTGACAATCTTTGGTAATTTGAAAGAGAGCTTCAGTTCTGACGCTGCTGCTTTTGCATTCTTATTATTTATTCTTTTATACACACCTTGTGCTGCGGCAATGGGCGCTTATGTACGCGAATTTGGTCGTCCATTTGCTGTTTTCATTGCTGGCTGGACTATGTTCTTAGGTTATTTTGTTGCCACTATGTACTACCAAATCGTTGAGTTTGCAGCACATCCGACATCAAGTATGGGCTGGATAGGCTTCTTCAGTGTGTTGATGTGCGTTGTTATTGCACTACTGAAAAAACAAGGTAATAAATTAAAACTACAAGAGGAACAGGGTCAATATGATTTTAACACGTCTGAAGGATCATCTTGTTGTTAATGGTAGAACCAATAGAACTGAGCTAGCCAAAATATTTGGAATTAGTGAAGACGGTATCGATGCGATGCTGACACTTTGGGTAGCGAAAGGAAAAATATCAACAACAGTCAGCGAACGTCCTCGACTTGGACAATTAAACTGCGATGTTTACTATCGCTGGAATGAAGAGTATGAACTTGCCGTCACTGTTATTAACTAAGCAATGTTGTTGATTAAAACGGTGTTTAGCTAGGCCCGAACTCATATTATCAATAAAAAGGTAAATACTTGACTAAAGAAATCGGGTATTTGCCTTTTGTCAATTACGGACCTTGTATGATCACATATACTTAATCTAAATTACTATTTAAAGGTTAAATTAATGCAAATTACAGACTTGGCGGCGGAAACTCATATTATCAATAAAAAGGTAAATACTTGACTAAAGAAGTCGGGTATTTGCCTTTTGTCAATTACGGACCTTTTATGATCACATATACTTAATCTAAATTACTATTTAAAGGTTAAATTAATGCAAATTACAGACTTGGCGGCGGAACAAAAAATTCTCCCAGTATTACGTCTTGGCTTTCGCCCTTTTTTCTTAGCAGGCGCTTTGTTCAGTATGGTTGCATTGCTGTTATGGGGTGCAATGTTGTCTGGTTATATAACATTTCAGCCTTACGGTGGCGGCTTGTGGTGGCATATACATGAAATGTTGTTTGGTTTTGGCTGTGCAATAGTTGCAGGTTTCTTGTTAACCGCGATCCAGAATTGGACTGGGGTTCGTGGTATTTCGGGATTACCCTTACTTTGTTTATTCATGCTTTGGCTGGCTGGTCGAATTGTTTTACTTTTACCCATGTCATTAAATGATTACGTTATCATGTTGATTGATTTAAGCTTTCTACCCGTAGTTGCTTATGTTTTAGCCAAACCCTTGTTAAAAATAAAACAGTACCGAAATTTATTTTTTGTACCTTTATTAGTTTTATTTACCTTGGCAAATATTGAAATGCATTTGGCTAAATTAGGTTTAGCTAACATGACTGTCAACCAAGCTGCTTATGCATCTGTAATGCTAATGGCATTTTTAATGTCGGTGATGGCTGGTCGTGTTGTGCCGATGTTTACTGCCAACGGGACTAAAACTGCAAAAGTATTACCACTTCCTTGGTTGGAAAAATTATCAGCAGGCAGTTTAGGTGTTATTACCCTACTGTTATTAATTCACCCTTTATTTTCTGTTCCTAAGTCTGTATTTGGTATCTTATTTATTCTCGCTGCATGTTGCCAAGCCATTCGCTGGTATCGCTGGAAGCCTTGGATTACCTTGGGTGTGCCGCTGTTGTGGTCTATCCATGGTTCGTTATTTTTTATCTGGGTAGGACTATTTACCATAGGCATGAGTTACTTTATTAATGTCCCAATTGTTAATCATTTGTGGCATTTAATTACAATTGGCGGCATGGGCGGACTAATTTTGGCTATGATCTCACGTGTTTCACTAGGTCATACAGGACGTATGTTGCAACAGCCTAAAGCGATGTTCTTGGCATTTTTGAGTATTTTTATCGCGGTCATAATACGTGTAATAGGCCCTATTTTTTGGATGCAGTATTATATTACCTTTATCAATTTGAGCATTGTATTTTGGTTAATTTCATTTGGGTTGTTTGCTTATCATTACGCGCCGATGTTGTTTAGAGCGCGACAGGATGGCCGTCCAGGTTAGAACCGTTTGACAGCTAAACAAGGTTTATATAAAGTGGCGGGCATGTGCCACCTAAAATGAACTTAATTATGGATTTACTCCAGTTTTACAAGTGCTTAGCAGATGATACTAGATTGAAAAGTCTATTGTTAATACTGAAAGAAAATGAATTATGTGTGTGTGAATTAACGCATGCATTAGAACAAAGCCAGCCAAAGATATCACGCCATTTGGCCCTGTTACGTCAGAAAAAATTAGTCATTGACCGACGACAGGGCCAATGGGTGCATTATAAAATTAACCCTAATGTCCCTGACTGGGCACAAGAAATATTGTCACTTACATTAGCGAATAACTCGAATAGTCTTCAACAAGAAGTACAGCGTTTAGGTACAATGACATGTCGCCCTAATCGTGAAGAATTATGTAATTAACTTAAAGTAAACATTCAATACATTCATTTAATATTATTTTTTAAGCATGCCCCTGCCAGGATAACTTGCTGTTTTAAATTTATATTTGGCGATATTAACCCCAATAAAACGAGACTACGTGTCACCTTGTTATGTTACTATGGTAGTGAACCATAAACAGGGATGATTAATGAATAACATGACTAGTCACGCACTTGATGCGTATTTTGATGAATTACAAAGATTTAGCCAGCTACTGTCTAAACAGGAAGAATACGACACAGCTGTGGCTGCAGCCAATGGGGATAAATCTGCTCGAGACACTATGATCCAATCAAATTTGAAATTGGTTCTTATGGTGGCGAAGAAGTATAAAAATTATTCACTTGATTGGGATGAGATCATTCAAGAGGGTAATACCGGCTTAATGCATGCGGTAGATAAGTTCGACCCAGAACGTGGTTGCCGATTTTCAACCTATGCAGTGTGGTGGATAAGAAATAATATCGAACAGTATATTATGAACCATTCTCGAACTATCCGTATACCCATTCATGTTACACGCGTCTACAAACAAATATTGAAAGCTTCATCTGAACTTGGCCTTGATCTTGATACCAATGAAGGTATTACCAAAATTTCCCAAGAACTCAAAATATCACCTCGTAAAGTACTGAATATATTAGGTCATTATTTTAATGAAGGATCTTTAGATAAAGAGATCCGCGGTGGTGATAATTTATTGGCCAGTCTAAAAGATTTGGTTGCAGCTGAAGTTAATTGCCAGCCTGATATTCGTTATGAAAAATGTGATTATTATGAATATATGGACGCATTATTAGAATACCTACCGGTTCGTAGTCAAAACATTATTCGTTTACGCTTTGGTTTTAAAGGGCAGGACCCAATGAGCTTAGAAGCCATTGCACAGTTAATGGATATTTCCCGCGAACGTGTAAGACAAATTATTCGTAATGGACTGAGCCAAGTTAGAGAGCAATTATGTGCGAATGACTTGGTAAAAGAAGATTTTGATTTTGAAGCAGATTCTATTTGTACGACAAGTATTTAATGATAATAAGGTCAGCTATAGATAAAATGGCCGACCTTATTTGCTGTTAGCCGTTAATGAATGACGGTTACTATGCCTTGAATGCCATATTCAGTAAGGCAATTAATTTAGCTGGGTCATTTTGTGTCTGTGTTATCTCACCTAAAGTGACAGCTTGTTCTGGGTTCACAGAAATAGTGATACTTTTCGGATCATTAATAAATTTAACAAATGTTGCAGCCGCATTTTTCGCAAGCTTTATCTCAGCATCACTTAGCTCATTATTCTTGTTTTCAAGATCTGCCGCAAGCAGGTTATTTACCTTATCTGATACACGCTGTTTTAATTCTTCAACACTGATATCTGACGTTTGCGCTTCTTGTTTAAGCAGGCGCTGAATAAATGATTGGTCTGTGTAAGTAAACGTAGCAGTATTTAGCTGATAGTTCGGGTAAGAGAATAATAGGCTAATTGGCTGCTTCGGATCAAATTGGAAGTTAGCTAAGTTAAGCGAGTATTCCATTTTACCCATGTCTTGTGCACTTAGACCAAGCTCTAAATCCATTACGTCATTAACGTAAGTGTATTTTGTTGATAGGCTGATTAACATATCATCCGTATAACCAAGTTCTTTAAGCTGTTCTGCTGTTTGTGGTTCTATATCATCAATGCTAATTGAAATCCCGTTTAATGCGATGTCTAACGCGGCAGGGAATTCTGATTCTACATCAAACTTATTAATGGTTATTTCATTAATAGTGACAGGACTTGCGCTGCCATCAACAGGGCTTAGCACTACGTTATGTAATTGAATTTTCTGGGTGATAGGTTCAACACTTAGATCGCCATATTTAACATCAATCATAGGTTTCATTTCGATGATCTTTGCATCAAGTTGTTTTTCTACTTTGTCTGTCATATAAAACTTACCGCCAGCATAACTTGCTGCAAGTCCGGCGATAACCACGCCTGAAATTAATTTAATATTCATGATGTCACTTATTGGTTGGGTTGATTTTATTAGATGTAATTAAAAATACATATTACTGAGTAGATTATGTATTGGTTACCAAATGATTGGAATAGTTCAGTGGAATTTAAA
>Ga0209396_1002383_pt1 | contig 19743 bp, 16 predicted proteins | sample GOMGulsemesocosm_6_FD_184638 | JGI IMG/M metagenome (GOLD analysis project Ga0209396, IMG submission 184638) | Methane-oxidizing microbial communities from mesocosms in the Gulf of Mexico - GOM8C Gulf of Mexico (SPAdes) (version 2) | ecosystem: Environmental > Aquatic > Marine > Cold seeps...
CGCGGCCACTAACTTTGATGAAGCCTTAAATTTACTGACTATTCTATATCATCACGTGCCTTCAGTGACTTCTATTCCTGTGTACCTTGGTCAGTTGGATACCGTGTTAATGCCTTATATTGGCGACCTTAATGAACAACAGATTTATCAAAAAATAAAGCTATTTTGGATCATGCTTGATCGCACTCTGCCTGATGCTTTTATGCATGTAAATATTGGTCCAACAGATAATATTATTTGCCGTACTATTTTGCGTGTTGACGCTGAGTTAAAACAGATCGCACCAAACTTAACGTTTATGTACGATGCTCAAATTACCCCTGATGATTTACTGCGACAAGCAACTGATAACATTTGTGTTTGCAGCAAACCACATATTGCTAATTCCCCTATACACGCCGAGACGTTTGATCATACAGGTTTTGGTATTGTGAGCTGCTATAACTCTTTGCCGTTAGCGGGTGGTGCAAATACATTAGTACGGATGAACTTAAAAGAAATTGCGAAAAAATCATTGAGTAAAACGGATTTTATCGAGACTGTATTACCGGAATATTGCGCGATTATGTTTGACTTAATCGATGCTCGAAGCTGCTTCTTACATGAAGAATCTAACTTCTTTAAAGGCTTTCTAACGACAGAGGGACTTATTGATGAAAGCCGGTTTGCACCTATGTTCGGCATTTACGGTATGGCAGAAACTGTGAACGTATTAATGGAAAAAGAAAATATTAATGCGCAGTATGGTCATGATGATGTTTCTAATCAGCTTGGGCATGCCATATCTAAAAAGCTTGCCGAGATTGTTGCTGCAACAGATGTTAAGTATGGTTACAAGGGGAAGGCATTATTGCATGCGCAGGGCGGTATTAGCTTAGATAAAGACGTAACACCGGGTGTACGTATTCCTTATGGTACAGAGCCGGATCCTGTGACTTATGTGCAGGCTAATGCGCCTCATCATCAATATTACAGTTCTGGAATCAGTGATATTTTAACCATTGATGAAACGGTAAAAACAAATCCGTTAGCGATGTTTAATTTAGCGAAAGGCACGTTGCAGCTGGGTTATCGTGAGTTTACAGCAAATGTTGCTTCAAATGATTTAGTTCGTGTGACGGGCTACATGGTTAAGCTTTCTGATATCGCTACGTTTGATGCTCAAGGCTCTCGTACTAATACGACATTCTTAGGTGCGGAGGCTGCAAAAAATACCGGTATTCTGGAGCGAAAACCACGTGTTGCTGCACTTGAAACAACCCCGAGCTATGTAAACTAATGACTCAGTCCATGCCGATTAATTTCGATAAGCAAGGAATAGTCAGTAAAATACTGACGTTTTCTTGTGTCGATGGGCCTGGTAACCGCCTTGTGCTTTTTTTACAGGGCTGTAATTACGATTGTATAACATAATCCGCACACGATTAATCATTGTGATGATTGCGGTGACTGTGTTGTATCCTGTCCGACAGAAGCGCTTACCCTTGAGTGCAATAAAGTCACATGGGATGAGTCTCGTTGTACTGGTTGTGATAAATGTATTGATGTTTGTCCGAATAAGTCGAATCCGAAAACAATGATTTACTCGGTAAGGCAATTAATTGAATTAATCACTAAACATCACCACTTTTTAAATGGCATTACGGTATCTGGTGGTGAAGCAACATTGCAGTCGGGGTTCGTTCTCGAACTATTTAAAGCCGTCAAAGCTTCTAAACAGCTTGCTCACCTGAGTTGTTTTATTGACAGTAATGGGAGCTTGTCTGAAACGGGGTGGCATAAATTGTTACTGTATATTGATGGTGCTATGATCGATTTAAAAGCATGGCAAGATGCTACACATTTGTGGCTAACGGCAAGAGGCAACCATCGCGTGATACAGAGTATCAATTTATTGGCTTTAAGTGATAAGTTGCATGAAGTTAGATTACTTTATATCCCTGATAAAACCGACTTACTCAGTGAGATTGATGCTGTTGCAAAATACTTAAACATGTTGCCACAACAGGTTAATATCCGCCTTAATGCTTTTCAACATCATGGCGTTATTGGCGATGCTTTAATGTGGAATAAGTGTAGTGAAGAGCAGATGCAACAGTTTAGTCGTGAACTGACTAAGCGATTAGGGCGGCAAGTACTTGTCCCGTCAATCTACACCTAATATCTATACCTAATACCTGCGTTTAACATCGACTCGACTTTATATCAACGTGGGGTGTGTAGCGCCTGCTTTATATTGTTAAATAGCCAACATAACGCTGGCTCGTTTAACGCCAATTTATTAAACACCATGCTATATACAACTTGGCCATAATCAAACGGTAATGGCTTCGCTATCAATCCTTGTGCCTGACTTGCCATTTCAAACCATTTTTTAGAACAAGTGAATAAAAAATCAGACTGTTTGCAAACGGTTGCAGCACTGCCAAAGTCCGCCACTGAAATCACGGTATTTCTGGCGTGGTGTTGCTGCTTTAAAAATTGTTCAAAGTAAGGCTGGTTAAGTTCTTTATCAAAGATCCCTATGTGCTTATAACTAAGGTATTCTTCAGTGGTTAACGTTTGCTGTGCTAGTGGGTGTTCAGGTCGCATTACGCAAATCATTTCATCTTCTATGACCGTTTCCCAGACTAACTGTTTTTCATTACTTGGTGGCTGACTTTTATCATGGGGTAGAATGATAACATCCACTTGTCCATTCAATAATGCATCAAAACCTAACTGTTCTTTAGAATGAATTTCGACTTGCGCGTTCGGTGTTTGTTGAGTGAGTATATTGGTGATCGTTGGCGAAAATATTTCAAAAGTACTTTCTCGCATAGATAACGAAAATTGCCCCGTGAACTGTAAAGGTTCAAAGCTCGCTCGATTCAATAACCCATTCATATTATTGATAATGAGATGCAGTGTTGGGCCGACTTTAAGTGCGTAAGGGGTCGGAATAAGCTGAGTGCCATCACGATAAAATAGTTCATCGTTTAATAGTACGCGCAGTTGTGAAAGGGTTTTACTGACACTTGATGAACTCATACATAATATATCGGCACTGCGGGTAACACTGTGAGTAGATAGCATGACATGCAAAACAGTCAGGTGCTTAAAGCTAATGCGAGAAAGTTGAATGAAATCCATAAAAGTCCGGCAGGTAAGTATTGATATAATAGTGGGTATTATAAAATACTTCGCGATGGCAGAAATTATCATAAATCAGTGTTACGACATTAAAATCCCCAAAATACAGTCTGCCACTTGTGAAACGGTGAAACTATATAGTATAGTTCTCAGACGTTTATATGTCCTTGTAGCTCAGCTGGATAGAGCAAGCGCCTCCTAAGCGCTAGGTCGGAAGTTCGAATCTTCTCTGGGACACCATTTTTTATTCATACGCACCAGTGTGCGTATGAATTGCTCGTATTAGAGCTTGCTGCTAGTAATCATTACAGTTTAATGATTACAGTTTAATTATTAAAGTTTAACAATCACATCTTCCATTGCTAAACGCGATTTAGGTGGCGCAATGTTATAATCATTTTCTGCATCACGGTAACCAATTGCTAGTGCCACATCAGTCACGTAACCATCTAATTCTACCGCAAACTCTTTGCTGACTAATTCTGTATCAATGCCTTCCATCGGTGTAGAATCAATATTCAAACGTGCCAATGTATGCATAGTATTACCCAGTGCAAGATACGTTTGTGCTTTCGTCCAAGCCGATGTATCGCCATCTTCACCTGTGTTTAATTCAACAAAAGCAAACGCACCGAATGCCCCTTCTTTATCTTCAGGTTTAGTACGTTTATCTTCAATACCTTTATCAATCACTGCTTCATAGTTTGCACGGGTATATGCTGGGTTATGGGCAAAAATGATAATGTGTGACGCACTCATAATATGTGGTTGGTTAAACTGAAATTTATTGGCAAAGGTATTGTGCATACGTTGTTTTGCTGCATCGCTTTCGATAACAATAAACTTCCACGGTTGTGAGTTAATTGATGATGCCGACAAGCGCATTGCTTCCATGATAACGGCAAGTTCGTCTTGTGGTATTCTTTTCGAGGCATCGAATTTTTTAGTGGTATAGCGGTTGCTTAAATCTTTGATAATTTGGTGTGTCATTGTAAAACCTTAATAATGTGTACTTACAAGTAAGCGATAATATCTAATTTGGATTGGATTTGGATTCGTTTTAGGCGATTTTAGTTAGTTCGTTTAACTTGAAATTCACCACTGCGCCTTCGCTTGCTTGCACATACATTTTTAAATGTGGGCTATTAAGGTGAACCTGTAATAAAGCTGGAGTTGCCCAAGTCTCAATGAAAGTAAACAGTGCTGGATTGTTGTTGTCTTGGTGTAATTCGTATTGGATACAACCTGCTTCCAGTCGAGTCGGTTCAATCAATTTCAATAGCTCTGTTTTGACGAACTCAATTTTATCTGCTTTCGCTTCGATGTTAGCAACAATCGTTAGTGGCGTTGTCATCTCTATTATCCTTTCATTGATCATATATGTCGTTAGTAGGGACATTATCCTTGATTATTGCTACTCTAAAAAGAGGGTAATACAACTAACAGTTTCAAAAACTATTTGATAATGAATATTCAAGATCTCACTCTTTTTGTGCGAACCGCGCAAACATGTAATATCACCGCATCTGCATTGCAGTTGGAAATGAGTCCGGCTGCCGCAAGTGCTGCATTAAAACGCCTAGAGAAACAACTTGGTGTGCAACTCTTTATCCGCTCAACACGTAAACTGCGTATTACTGCCGAAGGTGAACGCTATTTAGTGCATTGCACAGAAGCGCTAACGGCCTTAGAAAAAGGTAAAGCGTCATTAAACGAAACGCAGGGTAAAATTGCTGGTGAAATACGCTTATCAACGTCATCTGACTTAGGCCGAAACATCGTATTACCTTGGCTTGATGAAGTGATGGATACCTACCCCGAGTTGTCCATACAACTGAATGTTGGTGATAACTTGGCTGATTTTTTTCATGACAAGGTTGATATGGCGCTGCGGTATGGTGAGCCTGAAGATTCCTCGCTGGTGGCATTTTTGATTGCGAAAATAGATCGCGTTGTCTGTGCATCACCGCAGTATTTAGCGCAACATGGTGAACCTAAACACCCTAACGATTTAGCACAACATAACTGCTTGCTCTATCGCTTTGGCGACCGCGTTTATGATACTTGGCCATTTGTTGATGATACGAGCAAAAATACGGGCAACCGAGCCGTGAAAAACAGTGGGAAATACGATGTAAAGGTGTCAGGTAATAGATTAAGTAATGATGCCGATGTGGTTCATCGTTGGGTTGTCGCAGGGAAGGGCATTACCATGAAGTCGCGATTAGATATGGCGGCAGACTTACGTGCTGGCCATGTTGTTGAACTGCTTCACGATTTTAATTCACCGCCTATTAGTCTGTGGCTAATTTGCCCTAACCGTACGCAAGTGACCCCCGCGATGTTGATGTTACGCGATCTGTTACGCAGTAAGTGTGAAGCAGCATTGAGTTAGCTCCGTTTGGTGCTACATCTCGCCATTAAGGTATGCTAAAGTGATTTCATCTATATTTTGTTAATCAAGCTGTATAACAAGGACTTTTATGACTATTGGTATTGGTGGTTCAACTGCGGAATTAGAATTAGCTAAACTAGCTGATATGACTGCAGACGTTAAAGCGATCTCGTTACAAGAATTTAATGATCGTATTGAAAGCGCACAAGCAATCATGCAACGTGAAGGCATTAAAGCGATATACCTTAACGCGGGCACAAACCTATATTACTTCACGGGTATGCGTTGGGGCGCAGGTGAACGATTAGTTGGCGCTATATTACCAGCCGTAGGTGGCGTACAGTTTATTGCACCTCGTTTTGAACAAGATACCATTAATGAATTTATGGTTGTAAAAGGCCCATTACATTGCTGGCATGAACATGAAAATCCTGCTCAATTATTTGGTGAAGTCCTCGCACAACTTGATATTACCGACGGTACTGTGGGCATTGATGAAGCAACAGCCTTCTTTATGTTTAACAACATCCGTCATGCGCACCCACAGTTTGAATATATTGATGCAAAAGTCGTTACAGCAGGTTGTCGTCAGCAAAAGTCAGACACTGAAATAGCCTTATTACAACGTGCTAAAGACATGACGTTAGAAGTGCATAAAGCGGCTGCCCGTATTTTACGCTTAGATATTTGCACGACGGAAGTGGAAGAGTTCATTCACCAAGCACATAAAGTGGTTGGCGCACCAAAAGGCTCTTATTTCTGCATCGTATTATTTGGTAAAGCGAGCTCGTTCCCGCACGGTGTTAAAGATGCGCAGTTCTTGAAACAAGATGATGTGGTATTGATTGATACTGGTTGTCAGTTACACGGTTACAATTCAGATATCACTCGTACTTATGTATTTGGTGAAGCAAGTGACGAAGTGCGTGCTGCTTGGTTAAGTGAAAAGAATGCCCAGCAAGCCGCGTTTGATGCAGCTCAGATTAACGTGCCTTGTCAGGAAGTTGATGCAGCTGCGCGTGTATCACTGGAAGCTGATGGTTTTGGTCCAGGTTATGATTTACCGGGACTACCGCACCGTACTGGTCATGGTATTGGTTTAGATATTCATGAATGGCCATATTTAGTGGGTAACGATACTACGCCATTAGCGAAAGGTATGTGTTTCAGTAATGAACCTATGTTAGTGATCCCAGGTAAGTTCGGTATTCGCTTAGAAGACCATTTTTATATGACTGATGCAGGGCCTGAATGGTTTACACAACCGTCACATTCGATTGATGACCCATTTGGTTATGAAGCTTAACTTTTTATATGTCGATAGTTATAGGTTGAGTGTTATAAGCTAAGCATTATAAATTTAAACAAAAAGCCCGCTAAGACGAATCTTGCGGGCTTTTTTATTCTTAATAGTATGTATTATAAATACACTACTTGGTTGCGACCCTTATTCTTGGCCTTATATAGTGCTTCATCAACCCGTAAAAGTAACTCATCAAAACAGGTGTCAGTTCCAGATAATACTGTGATGCCGATACTAACCGTTACCTTTAGCTCATCGGTAGTCGCCGAAAAATCATGATCTTGCAGCTGTTTTTGAATGCGCTCTGCCAATAATATACCTTTGCTTTGTGTTGTATTCGGCAGCATGATCGCAAATTCCTCACCGCCAATCCGTGCGACAACATCTTCTTGTCGAGTTCCTTGCAATAATTGCTCAGAAATATCTACTAATATTTTGTCACCAAATGGGTGTCCGTAATTGTCGTTAAGACGTTTAAAATGGTCGATATCAATTGAAAGAAGTGCGAGCGGTAAAGCATGACGTTGAGAGCGTGTAAATTCACGTTCAGCTTGTTCGATAAAGTAACGTCGGTTGTATAAATTGGTTAGATAGTCCGTGTTAGCTTGCTGCTGAAACTGCTCTTTTAGCTCGTATAATTCGGTTACGTCGGTGGAGAAGCCGATCAACGCGCATTTATGATTTATGGTTATAGGCGCTTTCACACTTAAATAATGAGAAGTACTACCAACATTATCGGTGACTGTTTCTTCGATTCGTTGAATACTATTGGTTTTAAAAACCTTTGCATCACTTTCATGAAAGTGGGCGGCTATATCTTTAGGTAAAATAGAGGTTTCTAACTGGCCAATGATCTCGGTGACGGGCAGTTCAAATAGCGATGAAACTTTGGAATTTGCATATAAAAAGCGGCGTTCTGCATCTTTTATATACACATATGCTGGGATACTATTTAATACGGTATCGAGTAACTGTTTTTGCTCATGGTTTAAATCGCGTAATCGTTTTTCGATGGTAATGTCTGTCGAAATCCCACAAATGCCGCATACTCGGTCATCGTCGTCGAATAGTGGGCTTTTTACCGTGTGGTAAATTCGTTGCTCACCGCTAGATTTGATATAATTTGTTTCTTCTGCGTTTATAACTGTTGCAGTTTGCATGACCTGATTGTCATTTTTTCTAATGTGGCTAGAAATATCTAGATCAAAGAATTGAGTATCGTCGAACCCTACGACTTCTTCTAAAGGTTTGTTAAAGAGTTTGAGTACAGCTCGATTGGCGTAGGTATATCGCCCTTGCATATCTTTGGTATAGATATAGGCACCTAAAGTATTACAAACTTGCTTTAGTACAGCTAATTGTTTTGTTATTGAATCATTGTTATTTGATTGTGTAGGCACTTAAATTCTTACTCCATTTGTTTTATCAAACTTGAGAATAATAAATGGTAAAACACTAATTAAAAGCAAAGTGATACTAATTTCATTTTAGTAATTAACATAGAATAGATCAAGTTTTAATTGTATATCAATTGCTTATGAAATACCCCTTAAATTTAAGTGTTATATTATTATAAATAATAATGCGTGAGGACAAGCTAGAATGGTTGTCATAGTGGAGCGGGAAAAAAGTGTCTGTATGACACCGAATACATTAACAAAAACCGACCCCGTTATTTAACATTATTACTTGCCATAACGAGGTCGACCATACATTTTGTTCTTAACAGTATGGGTTATTTATTGTTAGCAACGTGTGTTGCAATTGCATCCATCAATGTTGGCGATAGGCAGTCATAAGACTCAAGGCCGAGTGCATTCAAACGTGCTCTGATTGCTGTCATGTCTTTTGGATCTGACCCTGTTTCAATAATTGATGAAACAAACGCGGCAAACTCGGGTGCTGACCAACCTTTATCAGCAGACAATTCTGTGTGAACGAAATCTAAGCCGAAGAATGGGTGTGTGTTGTCTTCAATGCGGCCATACATATGTACACCACAAACATTACATGCAAAACGTTGGATTGTTGCAGTGTCATCAACAACCTTTAGTTTTGAACTGTTGTTGGTCACACTTAACTTATCTTTTGATACCACGGCAACTTGTGAGAAAAGCGCGCCTTTTGGTTTCCAGCATTTTGAGCAACCACAAGCATGGTTATGTGCTGTTTGGCTGTCTATTTTTACCGTAACTGGGTTACTGCTACAGTGACAGTGCAATGTGCCGCCATTAAAGCTATTCGCCGTTGGGGTTATACCTTTGTCCATTGCTGGATGGATCTTGATGTTACTTGATGGACAAAATGCGTTTTTATATGTAGTTACAATTTTATTTATCATGTTCAATTCCAATTAGATTGATGCAGGGGCGAAAGATGAATCTGCGTTTCTGTGTGCGGTATAGATTGCTTCGCCATCACTTTCGGCATCAAAAATTACGACTGTATACGGTGAGAACAGCAGTACATCACCAACTTCGGCGACGTATTTATTGTTTTCTGTATCACGAACGATGATTTTGCCTTTCGTGATAACTTTGTATTCAACTGAATCGTAAGCGTATTCAAATTCAACACCAGGTTGCATTGTAAAGTGACCAATGGTTAGTGCGTTGTTATTGTTGGTTACGGCAACTTCTGCCATTTCACTTTTTAGGCCTTCAACTTCAAGTAATTTACTTAAGTCATTTAATTTAAATGATCCAGATTTGAAAAGAAAAATACCGGGTTTATTTGTTAATGTAGACATCGTCGATCCTTTGTTTAATCAAATCACAGGTGTGTTGATTATTTAGTTTTGAAAGTGCTTTTTGTTTGCGATGGCGGGCATTCTACATTTGGAGGAGAACAAAACAATATACTGAAACGGTAAAAGATTGTTACTAAAAGCGTAATAATATATATTTAAGTTGTTGTTTGGTTTTTAATTTTTTCTTTTTTGGTGATTGTAATCGTTTGAATTGAAGGTTGTTATTATTGAATTTAGAGGGATTATGATGGCAACTCGATGAGTTCAAGTGCCATCATTGGGGCATTTATACGGATGTTATGAATAGTTTTCAGCAAGCTTAAAGCGAGATAGCATGGATTTTAGTAATTCAGCTTGTTGAGATAATTGCTCTGCAGCAGCTGCACTTTCTTGTGCTGCACTGTTATTTTGTTGAGTAACACCATCAACTTCGCTAACGCCTTGGTTAATTTCTTCAGCACCGATGGCTTGCTCATTACTTGCACTCGCGATTTGATCAACAAGCGCGGCGGTTTGACTAACACTTTCAAAAATACTTTTTAAACTTTGTGCTGTTTCACTGGCAATTAAGCTACCATTTTTGGTTTTATTGACAGAGCTTGCAATCAATTTTGATGTTTCTTCGGCAGCGGTTGTACTTCTGGCGGCTAAGTGGCGAACTTCATCTGCGACTACGGCAAAACCACGACCTTGCTCACCGGCACGAGCTGCTTCAATGGCGGCATTTAAGGCGAGCAAATTTGTTTGATCGGCGATGTCATCAATAGTGTTAATAAATTCTGCAATACTTTCACTCGCTTGTGAAATTTCGGACATTGCAGAAATCATAGTTTCCATTTTTTCGATCCCTTGCTCTGCGGAATTTTGAGCTAGCATAGCCAACTCTTGTGCTTGATTCGCATTTTGAGCATTCACACTGATCTGGGTGCTTAATTGGTTTAATGATGCTGAAATGTTCTCTAGACTTGCGGCTTGAACTGATGCTCCTTCAGATAGCGCTGAACTGGTTTCTGAAACGCTATAACTACCTTGTGAAATCTCAATACTGGTTAATTGAGTTTGGCCTAATACTTCATTTAAGTTGTTGGTCATCTCTTGTAATGCTAAACCTACAGAATCGTGTTCCGAAGCGAGGTTTACTTTCTTATCCAGTTCACCTGCTGCGATTGTTTGCGCGAGTGTCGCTTTTTCTTTTAAGTTAGTGATCATATTTTTCATTTCCGCCAGAATACCGCGGTCATTACTATCACTGTCTAGTTGTATGCTTAAATCGCCTGCAGCTACTGTTTTAGCTATTTCAGCAATGTATGTCGGTTCACCACCAAGTAAATTCATGATATGACGGGTGAGCCAGACCGCAATGGCAATGCCTGAGATAATCGCGATTAGTGTACCTAAAATGGTCGTGTTAATAACGGCAGATTCAGTTTCCTCTAATTCCTTCATTCTCGCATTCATTAAGCTTGTTTCACGTTGCTTAAAGGTTTCTATTTGTCCGCGGAACTTATCAAAATACACTTTACCTTTAGCTTGACCAACAAGGTCTGCCATATCATTCATCGTCTTCGCATCACCAATGCTACGACGTAGGGCGATTTGTTTTTCAACGACTGCACTTATCCAATTATCAATTGTTGATTTAGCTGACCCTAGTAGCATGACCTGAGCTGGATTGTCGGATACTGTGTTTGATAATTGACTAATTAAACTATAAAACTGTCCTTTACCCTTGTTATAAGGTGTTAAGAATTCGTCTTTACCAGCAAGTAGAAAGCCGCGCATACCAGTTTCCATATCAACCGCCGATGCCACGATTGCCTGCGCAGTCGCGATGACTCGATAGGTGTGTTCAACACGCTGACTCAGTTCTCTGAGTTCTTCAATATTGGTACTATTTTGTGCATATTCTTTACGTTCAATCATTAATTTTTGTTCACGTTCAATAAAGGTAGCTAACTGTGCTCTAAATTTATCGAAATATTGCTTCCCTTGTGCCTGCCCGATTAAATCGGCCATATCGTCCATGTTCTCGGCGTTACCAATTTTTGTTCTTAAGGCGATGACGGGTTCAGTTACATTCTCTTGCCATTCGTTGATAGTGGTCTTAATGTCTTTTATTAATGCCACTTGTGCAGCATTATCAGAGACAGTTTCAGAAAGGCTACTGGTTAAAGTATTAAATGTTTGTTCACCATTTTGGTAAGGTGCTAAGAAATCAGCTTTACCTGCGAGCAGATAACCGCGCATACCGGTTTCCATATCAACGGCTGCGGCTTCAATACTTGACGCTTTAGCCAAAACTTTATGCGTGTGGTCTACCCAGCCAAAGTTACTGACTAGTGATTTCACACTGAATAGTACAACTAGAGTTACGGCCAGCATTAAGGATAGAATAAGCCCATAACTTGAATATAATTTGGTGGTAAACTTCATATTTTTAAACATAACTGTCTCCGCGGTAACGTCCTGTAAATACTCTCATCTACATGAATTGTCGATTGAAAGTATGTATAGGTATGAAGTGTAGTAACTAAGGCGAGGTTATTACTGTGATTATTCTATAAGTGTTAGCTTTACTGTATATCTGTGAGCTGTGGTTGATAAATGAAATTAAATGCTAAAGTGATCTTAGTTGTTTAATATTCTATTTAGTTGATTGATTGATTGATTGATTGATTGATAGGTTTGCTTGCTGTCTAGTTGTGATGATTTTATTGGAGGGAGAAATAGAAAAGGAAGCGCAGAGGCTTCCTTTTGACGAATTGGCATGTGAGTATGATATTCGTTAGTATTATTTTGCTGTTGTCACAGTCAGTTATTAAGCGAAGTGTGTCTCTAATTCTTCGCTACCACCTATGTGCTTGCCACCAATGAAGATTTGAGGCACTGTGCTACGGCCTGTTACAGCACGTAGACTTACTGTGGTTGCGTCTTTACCTAGTACTACTTCCTCGTAGTTTAGACCTTGGTCGATTAAGGTTTGTTTTGCTTTGGCGCAGAATGGGCAACCTGGTTTAGTAAATACTGTGATTGATTCTTGCACGTTATATTCTGGGGCAACATAACCTAGCATAGTATCAGCATCAGAAACTTTGAACGGGTCGCCTGGTTCGTCAGCTTCGATAAACATTTTTGCTACCACGCCGTTTTTAACCAGCATGCTGTAACGCCATGAACGCTTGCCAAAACCGATGTCAGATTTGTCCACCAACATCCCCATGCCTGCTGAGAACTCACCGTTACCATCTGGGATAAAGGTAATGTTTTCTGCTTCTTGGTCATTTTTCCATGCGTTCATTACGAAGGTATCGTTAACTGATACACATAAAATGTCATCCACACCGTGAGCAGAGAATACGCTAGCTAACTCGTTGTAACGTGGTAAATGGCTTGATGAACATGTTGGTGTGAATGCGCCTGGCAGGCTGAATACAATCACAGTTTTATTAGCAAATAATTCTTCGGTTGTACGGTTAACCCATGCATCGCCTTGGCGAATTGGGAATGTAACTTGTGGTACTGCTTGGCCTTCTTTTGATGCTAATTCTTTCGATACTAGTGTAGTCATAATATGTTCCTTAACGTAGCTATTAATTAAGCTAATCTGTGTTTGATATAAAGCTGTTTGCTTTAAAATGTGTTCTATAACTTGTTTGTTATAAAAAGTATTCGGTGAAGACGTTGTGTCTGTTTCGTCTTGATGTGGCTATTATGCAAAAAAAATATAAATAGGGATAATCGATTGAATCTTTATATTTGATAGGTATTAGCTATTTTGATATCTATCGGTTATTGAATTTTGATTGGTTTTAGCTATAGGCAGGATCTTATAATTTAAGATCCTGCCTATATTGCAGAAGGGCGGGGGGATTTAGGGAGAATTTAAATAATCATTAGTGCTTCATTTTGGTTGCTAGCGCGATACGGTTCCACATGTTGATTGTGACGATTTGCATAATGCATTGCGCTAGCGTGTGCTCACCAAGTAACGCAAGGCAATTGTTATACGTGTCATCAGATACGCCTGCGGTAGAAACAAGTGTGACTTCTTCAGTTAAAGCAAGTACCGCACGTTCTGTATCGGTAAATAATGGTGATTCTTGCCATACTGATAATGCAAAGAGGCGTTGTTCGGTTTCCCCTTGTTTACGAGCCTGTTCGGTATGCATTTGCACGCAGAAAGCACATTTGTTAGTGATCGATGCTTTGATCTTGATGAGTTCTTTTAACTTAGGGTCTAAATCTATCTCGCTAAGATAAGACTCTAAGCCAAACATAGGTTGATAAGCGGCTGGTTCTAATTCATTGATGTTGATTCTGTTGGTCATCTTTTATATCTCTATGTTGCACTGTAATAACACCTTCATCGTTGGTGTTGGTTAATGATGGCGTTATTGTATGGTGTTTCATTTATGACTAGAATAGACGTTAAAAGTGAAATAGTTTTGCGTTTGATGCAAAGCCGTTCTTATCTAACTACATTGGGAGCCGTGCCATGCTTAATTTAATCCGCGTATTTATCAAGGTTGTTGAATTAGGGAGTTTCTCTAAAACTGCGGCTGTACTGAATATGGCCCCATCTTCAGTCGCTCGTAATATCGATAATCTTGAAGGTGAAGTCGGAGTGACTTTATTTAAGCGCAGTACGAGGCAGTTATTATTAACTGAAGATGGTCAGCAGTTTTGTGAGCGGGCTGAGAAATTGCTAGCTGACGCTGATGACCTGGTGTCGTCTATGCAGCAAGTAAACCAAGAACCTGAGGGTGTATTGAAGATCTCGGCGTTTGAGAGTTTTGGTCGTCAATGTATTTCCCCTTTGTTGCCAGAATTTTTAGCACGCTATCCTAAGGTTAAAATTGAGATTGAATTAGATAACCAAGTCATCGACTTAAATGGTGAAAATGTTGACCTTGGGATTCGAATTGGCAAACCAAGTGACTCTAATTTACGTGCGCGGATGTTATTTACTAACCATACGATCTTGTGTGCATCTCCCGAATACTTTGCTAAATTTGGCGTGCCAAAGACGCCAGCTGATCTGAGTGAACATAATTGCCTGACATTGGCTAACAGTCGTCAGCGTTGCTATTGGTATTTTAAGAAAAACAAGCAAATAATAAAGGTAGGAGTACAAGGCAATTTAAGCTCTAAAGGCGGCAGTCCGTTATTAGAAGCAGCATTACATGGTGGTGGCATGTTGCTAATGTCAAAGTGGATGACGGTGGATTATATTGGTGATGGCAAGCTAGTGAAGTGCTTACCGCAATGGCAAGCATCTGCGTATGAAGGGGCTAGTGCAGAGGTCTATGTTGTTTATCATGGCAGTAAATTCCAACGTCCTGCATTACGTGCGTTTATCGATTTTCTGGTCGAGAAGTTATCTGCGGAAAATAACACAATGTATTGAGCAGGTGAATTAGTCCTCGAATATTGCTTGAAGCATTAATGTTAACTATTTTTAAGTAACGGTATTGTATTTATGACGTTGTCATTGGTTAGATAAAGTGGTTAGTTATTTAAGTGGAGAGTTATTATGACGAAGGTATTCATTAGGCATAAAGTTGAACATTACGGGCGATGGAAACAGGCTTTTGATGATTTTTTATCACAGCGTAAAGCGGGTGGTGAACTGTCTTATACCCTAGGGCACATTCCCAACGAAGCCAATGATCTCTGCCTTACATTCGAGTGGGACAGTGTCGATAATGCTAATGCATTTTTTGCTTCAGATACATTAAAGGCTGCGATGCAGGGGGCGGGGGTTACGGAACCGCCGCTGATAATTGTTTATGAAAATACCGCTGAAGGCCAAACTTATGTCTAATGTTGATTACCACCATAAAACGGTCTTGGTTTGACCATTTTAAGTAGGCCGCAATACATTTTCATCTATACTCTTTAATAGGCGTTTGAACATATGACTGAATGAAAAATTCACTTTATGTATACCTGTTCAGTACCACGGTAGATCGCTTGAGGCATAGGTACGTTAAATGCCAGTAGGGGATATAACGATGAGAATAAAAGAGGTGATAATTCCCTTATCATTGGTTCTATTGTTAGGATGTTCAGAACAATCGGATGAGAAAACAGTTCATTTATTGTATGGGGATTATCCCCCTTATTACGGGAATTCTTTAGCCAATAGTGGCCCCATATCTGAAGTTATTGTCGAAGCCTATAAATTGATGGGGTATAAGGTTAAATTACAGTACATTCCCTCCTGGGCTGCCAGTTTCAAAATGTTAAGGCAAGGTCAATATGACGGACTTTATAGCGCGTGGTATAGAAAGGAGCGTGAACAGTGGTTTGCTTTTTCTGATCCTATGCCACCGAATGAAATCGGATTTTTTAAGCACAAAAATGACAATATTTCATTTAAAACTCTCTCCGACTTAAAACCTTATTCCGTGGGGGTAATTTTAGGCTATTCCAATGCACCTGAATTTGAAAAAGCACAATTGAAAGTGGAAGCCGTGCAAAATGATCAACAGAATATGAGTCGATTGATTATGAAGCGCATTGACCTCGCCTATATTGATCGGGGCGTCGCCCAATATATTCTTGAGAATGAATATCCAGATTTCATGGATAAAATAGAGTGGATATCCCCTGCCATTGAAATCGCAAACCAGCATATAATTTTTTCAAGAAAAGCTGACGGTTTTCAACAAAAAATGAATGACTTTAATAAAGGCCTGAAAATGCTTACTGAGCAAGGTAGGGTTAAAATAATTATGCAAAAACATGGTATTCAGAAGTATGACTTCACTTCATCACCCAAGTAAATTATTTCCAGTGCTCCTTATCCAAAAAAACCGCCAGTGAATGGAATTCTCACTGGCGATTTAATTCTAAGAAGCTGTTAGATAATTAACTGTTAATTACTAACTACTCTACAGTTACAGCCTTCGCTAGGTTACGTGGTTGATCTACGTCAGTGCCTTTAATCAGGGCTACGTGGTATGACAACAACTGCATTGGCAACGTATAGAAGATCGGCGCGGTAATTTCACTTACGTGCGGCATAGTGATGATCTTCATGCCTTCAGATTCAACAAAACCCGCTTCAGCATCTGCGAATACATAAAGTAGGCCGCCACGTGCACGTACTTCTTCAATATTCGATTTTAGTTTTTCTAACAATTCATTGGTTGGCGCGATAACAACAACCGGCATATCAGCATCAATTAACGCTAGCGGACCGTGTTTCAATTCACCCGCAGCGTATGCTTCTGCGTGAATGTACGAGATCTCTTTTAGCTTAAGTGCTGCTTCCATTGCGATAGGGTAGAACTCTCCGCGACCTAAGAATAATGTATGTTGTTTGTCAGCAAAATCTTGGGCTAGTGCTTCAATGTCTTTATCAAATGACAGTGACGTTTCGATTTGTGCTGGTAGTGCATGCAATGCCGTTACGATCTCAGCTTCTTTATCTGCATCAATCACATCTTTTGCTTTGCCTAATGCAGTTACTAACATTAACAATGCAGAAAGTTGCGTGGTAAATGCTTTCGTTGATGCAACACCAATTTCAGTGCCCGCACGGGTCATGAATGCAAAGTCTGATTCACGCACTAATGAAGAGCCTGCTACGTTACAAACTGTCATTGCGGCCATGTAGCCTTTTTCTTTTGCAAGGCGTAATGCTGCTAATGTATCTGCTGTTTCACCTGACTGTGACAAGGTGATTAGTAGGCTATTAGGACGCGTTACAAATTTACGGTAACGAAATTCAGAGGCGATCTCGACATCGCAACTTACGCCTGCTAACGATTCAAACCAATAACGCGCAGTCATGCCAGCATTATATGATGTACCACAAGCGATAATTTGGATATGTTCAACTTTCGGTAAGATCTCAGCAGCGTTAACACCGATACTTTCTGTAATAACGCTATTAGCTGAAAGGCGACCTTCCATTGTATTAACTAAGGCAACAGGTTGTTCAAAGATTTCTTTCTGCATGAAGTGACGGAATTTACCTTTATCACCTGCGTCATGCTCTGCATTAGATTCAGTGACTTCACGTGTTACCGGTTGACCGTTAATATCAAATACCGATACGTCACGACGGGTAACTTCTGCCACATCGCCTTCTTCAAGATACATGAAGCGACGAGTAACACTCAGTAATGCCAGTTGATCGGATGCAAGGAAGTTTTCGCCTACACCTAAACCAATCACAATTGGGCTACCTGAACGTGCCACAATTAATTTGCCTGGTTCTAGACGGTTAAGCACAACGGTACCGTATGCGCCATCAAGTTGCGCAGCTGTTTTTTGCACGGCTTCCAGTAGGCTATCGGTAGAACGTAGTTCCCATTCAACAAGATGAGCAATGACTTCGGTATCTGTTTGCGATTGGAATACATAACCGCGCTGTTGTAGTAATACACGCAATGATTCATGGTTTTCAATAATACCGTTATGAACAACGGCAATATCACCAGACACGTGTGGATGGGCATTGGCTTGTGAAGGTTCACCGTGTGTCGCCCAACGCGTATGTGCGATACCAGTACCACCAACTGGTTGTTCTGCATCGACTGCATCTGCCAGTTCTTTTACTTTACCTAGACTACGAACACGCTGCAGCTGATTATCTTGATCAACAATAGCCACACCAGCAGAATCATAACCGCGGTATTCTAAACGACGTAAACCTTCAACTAAAATTTCAGCGATATCTCTTTGCGCTACTGCACCAACAATGCCACACATGGTTTTCTCCTAGATTTATAAATGGTATAAATTTTGTAAACAAGTAATAACCACGTGATAGTACTGCCTATCGGTCCGTGATGACGTTCGTCCTGATATAACTTGTTTTAATGATTTTGTGCTCGAAACTTTTATCATTAAATGACTATTTTGTATTTAAAAGCTTGAAACGTAACTTAAATGAAATGCATGAGTTACGTTTTATTAAATATAGCGCTAAATTTAAATTTATCTAATTTTTACAAGCACTATAGATGCTTTTAGTCAGCAATCTTAACACTCTAAGTTTCGAAGTTGATGTATTTTAGTTTCGTTTGTTTCATTTGTCCATTTAAACTTACAGTTTATGTGTGATTCAAAACTAATTAATGAAACTAACAGCGATTAATGTTTCGCAAATCCAAACGTGTCTTTTGTGTATTGTAGATGCCGTAGTCGTTCATAAACCAAAAAAGCCAGCATAAGCTGGCTTGAGTGTTGATGTTAATAAACGTTTTTAATGTTTATGGTCTTTATGATCCTCCTTTCTTTCATATAACTGAGCATCTACTTCTTGGCCTTTAGCTGGGCGAGGTACAATTTCGAATGTTGCATCAAATTCAACCATCGCACCGAGTAGTTTATTTAGTACTTCTTTATCGCCTTCAATACCCGCTGCTTTTGTTTCAAATAATGATTTTAAGGTTGTCTGTTGTAAGATGACTTTAGTCACATCGCTACGGTTAATAAACAAAGTTGCATCTGCTTTTAAGACTTTATCTACCTTGATATTATTTAAGTTACCATTTGCCATTTCTACATAGAAAGTATCTTTTACATCCGGTAATACTACATTTAAGGTAAATGGTGTGTGTTGTGCTTTTAGCGAGTCAACTTTAACTGCCATGAAGTCCAAGAGGTTTTCAATGGTCATTTCAGCGAGTACATCAGCAGAAGCAGATTTAGGGGCACCTGGCATTGTACCAACACGTAACTCCTGTGCACCGGTTAGGTAAGTATTTCTCCAGCCCGCACCTTCAGATTGATAACCGAGTTGCTCATAGGTATCTGCTAATAACTTACGTACTTCATTATTATTTGGCTCAACTTGGATCACTTTGTTTAATGCCGTCGCCACAAAACGGTATTCACCTTTAGAAAAATCAGCTTGTGCTTTTTCAAAAATCAGTTGGCTACCGCCCATGTACTCAACGAATTTGGCTGACTCTGCTTTAATTGGCAGTGGGTTCAAATTTGCCGGGTTCATATCAAAATAACCTAAGTACATGTTATATACGGCACGTGAGTTGTGTGAATAAGTACCGTGGTAACCATTGGTATGCCAGCTTTGTTGAATACTATCAGGCATTACTTCGTAGATTTTATCACCCAAATCTTGCATTACGTAACCGCCGTTGGCTAAACGTAATGTTTGATTATGGGTAAAGCCATAAGCATCAC
>Ga0209396_1002384_pt1 | contig 19742 bp, 13 predicted proteins | sample GOMGulsemesocosm_6_FD_184638 | JGI IMG/M metagenome (GOLD analysis project Ga0209396, IMG submission 184638) | Methane-oxidizing microbial communities from mesocosms in the Gulf of Mexico - GOM8C Gulf of Mexico (SPAdes) (version 2) | ecosystem: Environmental > Aquatic > Marine > Cold seeps...
CGCGTTAATGGATTCAATGGCAGCTCAGCCAGCGGCACCTGTAGCAGCTAAAGAAGAACCAGCAGAATTAACCGACCCTGACGATATCGACGCGTTAATGGATTCAATGGCGGCTCAACCAGCGGCACCTGCAGCAGCTAAAGAAGAGTCAGCAGAGTTAACAGACCCAGACGATATCGATGCGTTAATGGATTCAATGGCGGCTCAGCCAGCGGCACCTGCAGCAGCTAAAGAAGAACCAGCAGAATTAACAGACCCAGACGATATCGATGCGTTAATGGATTCAATGGCGACTGAGTCAGAGGCACCTGCAGCAGCTAAAGAAGAACCTGCAGAATTAACAGACCCAGACGATATCGACGCGTTAATGGATTCAATCGCGACTGAGTCAGAGGCACCTGCAGCAGCTAAAGAAGAACCTGCAGAATTAACCGACCCAGGCGATATCGACGCGTTAATGGATTCAATCGCGACTGAGTCAGAGGCACCTGCAGCAGCTAAAGAAGAACCAGCAGAATTAACCGACCCTGACGATATCGACGCGTTAATGGATTCAATGGCGGCTCAATCCGCGGCTCCTGAAGAAGTAAAAGATGAGCCAGCAGAGTTAACAGATCCTGACGATATAGATGCGTTGATGGACTCGATGGTTAAAGAAAGTGCCACCGCAGAATTAGATGATAAACCCGATAACTTTGAAATTTCAGATCCTGATGACATTGATGCTTTACTGGAATCAATGAGTTCAGGTTCCCCTGAGCCGATCACCGCAGATGATATTATTGATCCGCTTGATGAACTAGACGCAGACAAAATTAGTGAAAATACTGAAATTAATGACCCTGATGACATTGACAGCTTATTAGGTGATATACAGGGGCACTCAGCTGAACTTGATACTCAGTCTACACCAGAGGAAGAACTTGCTGAAAATGAAAGAGAAAATAATAAAGCACTCATTGATAACTTTACACCAGAATATGTAGCACCATTTTTATCAATGGATTTCAGTGAATTATTGAATGAGAATGCAGATGTCAAAGACACTAGTGATACTAATGATCTTTCAGATGATATTGATATCGATGCATTATTGGCAGAAGTTAACGAAAACAATCATTCAGAAATAAACGATTTAGATATTGGCGATGACATACTTAGCGATGGTCAAATAAAAGACATTGATGAAAATGATTTAGAAGTAGCAGTAACTCGTAACGAGGAACTATCTGAAGTAAGTAATGTTGATGATGAAACGTTATCTGCACTAACTGATGACTTTGACGAATCGACATTAACTGATTTACTCAACGAAGAATCTGAAAGTTCTTTAGAGGTTGATACATCAACAGATTATACTAACAGTGATGTACTTGCTGATTTATTAGCTGATGATAAAGAAAGTAACCATGCGGAAGCTGCTAATCATGAAATTGACGTTATTGATGAATTAGACAACGTAGATTTTGATGAACTGTTAGCAAATATCGAAGAAGACTCTAATGATGCTTCTAACGAATTTGATTTGTCAGATGATTTTAATACTGATGATATTGATCTCGACCTCGACTTAGATAGTGTTGATTCAAACGAGTCCTTAGATATTGGTGATTCATTGGATGCAGAAAATAATTTATCAGTGAATCTTGATACCGATGAAGATGATTTCGTATCAGTTGATTCATTATTATCCGATAACTTAGATTCATCAACAGATGAAGAGCCTTATGATAAAACAGACTTTGACGTTGGTTTGAATGAATTTCCTGAGTTTGCAGGAGATCAGTTTGCAGAAGAAGATGATGACGATAATGGCATTTCGGCAAAACTAGATTTAGCAAAGGTTTATATTGAAATAGGCGACAATGAGAATGCAGAAGTTATCTTGCTAGACGTTGTTGAAAAAGGCGATGCACAACAACAGTTTGATGCTCAGCAACTACTAGATAATATTAACAAATAGTTTTAGTGAATGATTTTTGACTTTAAAGCCACATAACAGTGGCTTTTTCTTTATCTGTAAAGTCATAATCTCATTGGCATAACCGCTAAAATATTGGATAATGCGCGACCTTATTACTAGGAGTTATCGATGCGTTACGCTTTAGGTATTGAATACGACGGAAGTCGTTATCACGGTTGGCAACGACAAAAAAATGCAATTAGTGTTCAACAAGCTTTAGAAAAAGCCTTGTCTAAAATTGCCGATGAAAAAATTGAAGTCATTTGTGCAGGACGTACCGATACTGGTGTGAGTGCTACCAATCAAGTTGTACATTTTGAAACCGATAAAATTCGTAAGGATGTTGCCTGGACTTTAGGAGTAAATACCAACTTACCTCGTGATATTGCTGTTTCTTGGGTAAAGGAAGTGAATGATGAATTCCACGCTCGTTTTAGTGCAACTGCAAGACACTACCGTTATATTATCAATAACAGTCGTTTGAGATCGGCTATTTTGAGTAATGGTATTACTTTTTGTCATTACCCACTAGATGAAAAATTAATGCATCAAGCTGCCCAGCATCTTATCGGTAAACATGATTTCACTTCGTTTCGAACTGTACATTGTCAATCTCACTCACCTGTTCGTACACTTTATCAATGCAATGTTACGCGTCAGGGAAGTTTTGTTATTATTGATGTGAAAGGCAACGCTTTTTTACATCATATGGTAAGAAACATTGCCGGTAGTTTAATGCGAGTAGGTCAGGAAATTGAAACGACTGACTGGTTGCGTGAAGTCCTTGAAGCTAAAAATCGTTGCGTTGCGGGTATGATGGCTTCTGCTGCGGGTTTGTATTTTGTGGGGGTTGATTACCCCGAAGAGTTTGCTATTCCGAAGCCACCGCTAGGTCCTTTATTTTTACAGTAGCGAGTTATAATCTTTATACCGACAGAATAGAAAGTTTGTTTGTCCCAAATAAAAACAAAACAGACCAGTTTTTTCTATTCATCAAGGGTCAAAATATGTTCTAATCTGCGGTTATAATTGAAATTATCAAAAAATTAATAATTTGTTAGCATCATTTAGGTGAATGCTGATAAATATTCTCATATATATCGGCTAATATTTCTCTAAATATTAGCGATAAAAGAAGGCGAAAAACTTATGAGCTGGATAGAAAAAATTCTCCCGAAAGCAAAAGCTACGCAAAAGCGTAATATTCCAGAAGGTGTTTGGAGCAAATGTACTTCTTGTAACGCTGTACTTTATAAAGCAGAACTTGATAGACAATTGTCTGTATGTCCAAAATGTGATCACCACATGCGTATTTCTGCACGCAAACGTATTGATTGCTTTTTAGATCAAAATAACCGTCTGGAATTAGGCGAAGAGTTTGAAGCACAAGATATCTTAAAATTTAAAGATTCAAAGCGTTATAAAGATCGTTTAAGTGCAGCACAGAAAAATACTGCTGAAAAAGATGCACTTGTTGTTATGAAAGGTGAACTAAACGGTATGCCTGTTGTTGCTGCTGCTTTTGAATTTGCTTTTTTAGGTGGGTCAATGGCATCGGTAGTTGGCGCACGTTTTGTTAAAGGCGTGGAATATTGTCTAGAGCATAACATTCCTTTTATTTGTTTTTCTGCCAGTGGCGGTGCTCGAATGCAAGAAGGATTATTTTCTTTAATGCAAATGGCTAAAACCAGTGCAGCATTAGCAAAAATGAGTGAACAAGGCTTACCTTACGTTTCAGTACTAACTGATCCAACTATGGGTGGTGTATCAGCCAGTTTAGCTATGCTAGGAGATATTAATGTTGCAGAACCGAAAGCATTAATTGGTTTTGCTGGACCTCGTGTAATCGAACAAACCGTTCGTGAAAAATTACCTGAAGGCTTTCAACGCAGTGAGTTTTTAAAAGAGAAGGGCGCAATCGATATTATTATTGACCGCCGTGAAATGCGTAGTACGTTATCTCGGATGTTATCAAAGTTTATGGGGCATCCAAGCCTTAACGTATCATAAAGATATTATGCTAAAAAACAATAAAAGCCATTTTGCTAGAAAGTCTCTAGCACAGTGGCTTTCTTATTTAGAGACTATTCACCTCACTGAAATTGACCTTGGACTTACTCGCATATCTAAAGTGGCTAAGCTGTTAAATATTGATTTCAGTTTTGCCCAAGTGATTACTGTTGCTGGCACAAATGGTAAAGGTACTACTTGTTCTTTTATTGAAAATGCTCTTATAGCAAATAATAAAACGGTAGCGGTTTATTCTTCTCCCCATATTGAACGCTTCAATGAACGTTTACGCATTAATAATACCGATGTTAACGATCAGTCACTTATTGACGCTTTTGAACAGATAGAACAACAGCGCAATGATATTTCACTCACCTATTATGAATACACCACATTAGCGGCATTTCTTGTCTTAATGGTTCAAAAACCCGAAGTGATTATTCTCGAAGTCGGCCTAGGTGGACGTCTAGATGCGACAAACTTAATAGATGCTGATATTGCGGTGATTACGACCATAGATTTAGATCATCAAGCTTATTTAGGTGATAATAGAGAAAGTATCGGCTTTGAAAAAGCGGGTATTATGCGAGCTAAACAGAATGTAGTTATTGGTGATACTGATTGCCCCAATTCGGTTATTGCACACGCTACACAACTCAATGCCCAAGTTAACTTAAGAGAGCATGACTTTTTTGTGCAACAGCAAGATTCTATAGCTGAAGCTAGCGATAAAGGGCTATGGTCTTGGACGTTTGGTCGTCATCAAGTTAATGCGTTAAACAAACCTTATATACCACAAGACAATGTAGCGACCGCTTTAACTGTTTTAGCGTTATTAACTGATTTTTCTTTTCAGTTTACTTCCAAAAATATTAATACACTCATTGAGAAAACAAAAGTTGCAGGTCGTACTGAGCTTATTATCAATGAAAATCTCAAGGGGTCAGTCTTACTCGATGTTGGTCATAATCCACAAGCAGCGAGGTATTTAGCTCATTATTTACAAACAATAGAATACGATAAGCTTTATGCTGTAACCGGTATGTTAAAGGACAAAGATATCATCAACACTTTTCAGCCTTTACTTACATTAGTAGACCATTGGTATTTAGGTGGTTTGTCGGTGCCACGAGGCGCTAGTGCAAAAGAGCTTGCCGAGCAATTGTCATTAAATAAAGATTCAGCTAATTGCTTTGACAATATCACTCAGGCATTTAAAATGGCTAACGAAAACTCGACGGCTAGAGATTTGATCTTAGTCTTTGGATCATTTTATACCGTAGCAGAAATCAGACGTTCATTAGTATAACGCTACCTTTTATTATTAACTTTAGCTTGGGAGTTTCACTTGTCTACACCTTTCCAAAATCGCTTAGTAGGTACTATTATTGTTGCCGCGGTAGCAATCATTGTTTTGCCAGACTTGCTTGATGGCAATAAAAAGACCTATCAGGATGAGTTTGAAAAAATCCCGCCTGCTCCTAAAGTAGACTTTGTAAAAACACCGCTTAATTTTCCTCAAGAAAAGTTAGTTAACATTCCCAAAGAAGAGTTGAGCAATGAACAGGCATTAGATGACGCTTTAATTAAAGATCAAAGTAAAAATAAAACGTCTAATACTAATGCAAAAGTAGTCGTTAGCGGTTTGAACAAAGAAACCGCAATTGCTGAACAAAAGCCTAAAAAGGCCACACCAGAAAGTACTTCAAGAAAAAGTCTGCCAGAAAAGTCAGTATTAAAACAAGCTTGGGTTATTCAGCTAGGTAGTTTTAGGCATAAAAAAAATGTTGCACAACTATTACTTAAATTGAAAGACAATGGCTATACCGCTTTTACTAAGCCAATAAAAACTAAGAACGGCACGTTAATCAAAGTATTCATTGGACCAGAGTTGATCAAATCATCACTTGCTAAGAAGATCCCTGCATTGAAAAAACTAACCAATGTGCAAGGGAAAGTTGCCAGATTCACTCCTACAAAATGAAAGAGCTAGTAATAAAAACATTGGTATAATAAGGCGTATTTCTGTTAGAATGCGCGCCTCTATTTAATGGTAAGCAATCATTGGTAAAGTTTAATTTATGGTTTGGATAGATTATGCCATTTTGGCAGTTGTAGGAATATCAACCTTAATTAGTCTGGTTCGCGGCTTTGTTAAAGAAGCTGTATCCCTTGTTATCTGGATCAGTGCCTTCTTTATTGCCAGTAAATTCTATGTAAACCTCGCAAGTTTACTTACAAGTATTTCCGATCAAACTCTGCGTAATGCTGCTGCTATTGCTATTCTTTTTATAACCACATTAATTATTGGCGCTCTGGTAAATTACTTAATTGGTCAACTGGTCAGTAAAACTGGCTTGTCGGGTACCGATAGAGTGCTTGGTTTAGTTTTTGGGGCTCTACGTGGTGTACTTGTCACAAGTGCAATATTATTTTTTATGGACGCTTTCACCCCCGCGTCATCAAGTGATTGGTGGATTAAGTCGCAATTGATCCCCGAATTCACTTTAATTGTAGAATGGTTTTTCGAGTATTTGAAAAACTCATCAAGTTTTTTAAAATAAATTTTTACAGTGCCATCTTGGTGGGGCTGTTGTTCATTGTTATAAATTTTATTTACTAGAGTGTTTTATTTTATTTAAAACGCTTTGATTTTTAGTTTTGTGGAGAATAAATTCATGTGTGGTATTGTTGGCATTGTTGGTAAAACACCTGTTGGTCAGGCTTTGTATGACGGATTAACTGTACTTCAACATCGTGGTCAAGACGCTGCTGGTATTGTGACTATTCACAATAATACCTTAAGACTACGTAAAGGTAATGGTTTAGTAAAAGACGTGTTTCATACACGCCATATGATGCGCTTACAAGGCAACATAGGTATTGGTCATATTAGATACCCAACGGCTGGTACTTCAAGCTCATCAGAAGCTCAACCTTTTTATGCAAACTCACCTTTTGGTATTTCTCTTGCGCATAATGGTAACTTAACCAATGCAGTTGAATTAAAAGAATGGTTATATAATGTTGCTCGTCGTCACGTTAATACAACATCTGATTCTGAATTGTTACTCAATATTTTGGGTCATGAACTACAGTTGTCAGAAAATTTAAAATTAACGCCAGATGATATTTTTACCGCAATTGGTCAAGTACATAAACGTATTCGTGGTGCATATGCAACCGTTGCTGTAATTGTTGGTCATGGCATGGTGGCATTTCGTGATCCAAATGGCATTCGTCCACTTGTTTTTGGTAAACGTGAAACTGAAAAAGGTGTTGAATACATGATCGCCTCTGAATCAGTGGCACTTGATGCCAATGAGTTTGAGTTTGTTCGTGACGTAGCGCCAGGTGAAGCTATTTACTTCACTGAAGATGGTCAAATTCATAGCCAGCAATGTGCTGAGAACCCAACCTTCAACCCTTGTATTTTTGAGTATGTTTATTTTGCTCGTCCTGATTCAGCTATCGATAAAATTTCAGTTTACGGCTCACGTGTTGAAATGGGTAAAAAGTTAGGTGATAAAATAGCAAAAGATTGGGAAGACATTGATATTGACGTTGTTATTCCAATTCCAGAAACATCATGTGATACAGCGCTTGAAATTGCACGACATCTTAACATTCCATACCGCCAAGGTTTTGTGAAGAATCGTTATATTGGTCGTACTTTTATTATGCCTGGTCAAGAGCAGCGTAAAAAATCAGTACGTCGTAAACTTAATGCGATAACAACAGAGTTCGCCGGTAAAAATGTATTGTTGGTTGACGACTCTATTGTACGTGGTACCACCTCTGGTCAAATTATTGAAATGGCTCGTGCTGCTGGCGCAAAAAATGTTTACTTTGCTTCAGCAGCTCCTGAAATTCGTTTCCCTAATGTATATGGTATCGATATGCCAAGTGCTAATGAGTTAATCGCTCATGGCCGTGAATTAGACGATATCTGTGAATTGATTGGTGCTGATAAACTTATCTTCCAAACATTAGAAGATTTAGTGAGTGCGGTGGGTAATGCTAACCCTGAGATAAAGCAATTTGAAACATCGGTATTCAATGGTGAGTACATTACCAATGATATTAACCAAGCTTATTTAGAAAGATTAGACGCCTTAAGAAATAATGATACAAAAGAAGATTCTGATAAAAATGCAGATTCAATTATTGATATGCATAACGAAGGTGCAGAATAATTTAATACTTTTACTCAGATAATAATAAAGCCCGTTTAGCTAAATGCTAAACGGGCTTTTTTTTAGGTGTAGCTAAATTTATATATAAACTAAATATTAGGCAATATACTCAGAGCCAAAACCCATGCCTAACATAATGGCGCTAAATGCCATTAAAGAGACTAATAAAACCAAGCCACATGTAACAACTGAACTCGAATAAATAAAGCCTTTCTCTTCAGGGATATTCATCATGATCGGCACGCCAGAATATAATAAATAAACTGAATAACAAAGTGCAGCTAATCCGGCTAGGGTAACAAACCAAAGCACAGGAAATAGGGCGGTAAGTCCAACCATAAGTAAAGGGGTTGCTGTATAAGCTGCTAATTCTAATGACTGAGTAAAGTCAGGAGTTGAATCGAAAGTCTTTGCCATCCACTGAATTAAATAAGCTAAAACTATCACGCCTAAAATCAAACCAAAATACATGGCAATAGACATTATCATCGCACTTTGCTGTGTTAATTTAATTGGGTCTCCTGCGCCTATTGTCCAACCAATATGGGCGGCAGCATAATAGCTACAAATTGCGGGTATTAATGCAATCGTAATGATATGAATCATGCTATACATTAAACTCTCGTGACGCTTTTCAATTGTTTGCCACTCTTTCTTAGGGTCTGTGTATAATCCCCAAATATGATTTAATATCATAATAAAATCCTCTCGATGTCCCCAAATTTACATTTATATATTTATTATTCTTTATTAATAAATGCCTGAATCGATCAATATTTTTATTATTGATAACATATTTATGTAAGATGGCGAAGCTTTCGTCAAGAGGTGAGTGTAAATTAGGCTAAAATAGATGGAAATAAGCTCTTTTTATATCGATAATAACTTGTATCTATATTCTGTTATATTATTTTGTTATTTAAAAGTGGGGCCATGGGAAGGCATAATTCTACAGCCGTTTAAAAATTAAGCGACTTTGATTCTGACTACATTCATCGTTTCGATGTCAAAACCGGCAATCTTTTCTGTACTTGGATAATAGGTGATATTCACTTGTTGTTTAGTGAGTGACTTATACGCTTTTTTACGTTTGTACTTAAAAGGTGCATCGCAACCTTTTATCATCACGGTATTAATGAACCATTCGTCTTGCTCGCGTTGGATATGAGAAACTACAGCGACATTTTCACTGTGAACAAGTTTGTCATGTTTTTTGAGTAAACTTTTAGCAATATCTTTTTTCATTATTTGATCCGGAAAGTCTAACGAATTTTACTGTATTTAATATCTTGAATTAAAATAGCAGATAATTGGTTGTGGGACAAAGCGAATGAAAAAAAAGTAATATCATTGCTTAAAGGTTGTTAGATGTTATTAAAATAACAAAAGCCTTTGTAGTGATTTATTTTAGCTATAACATTCCATAGATAAATGGCTTAACTAGGATAATAATAGAAAAGAAAGTAAGTGTTGAGTGATGATTTAATTACCCATAATTAATCGTTAAATGAATGGCTAATTATTTACTTTCCAACTTATTCTTAATACCTTCATAGCGAGTTCTTCCCAAGGGGATCGTTTCTCCAGTAGATAACTCAAGGGAGTAGCTGCTCCCACCTAGTTTTAATAGCTTTTTAATATGGTCAATTGGTACAGCATAAGATTTGTGCACACGTTCAAATGTCGCCGGTAATATGGTTAATAGCCTTTCTAAATTCTTATCATGTAATTGTGTAGCGCCATTGATTAAATGTAACTCACTGTAATGGCCTGAAGCTTGAATATAAGCGATCTGATTTATATCAATCATTTCTACGCAACCATATTTTTTTATAGATAGATATTTTAGTTGTCGTGAAGTGGCAGCACATCCGGCGTCTAATTTGTTTATCGCTTGAGCTATGCGTTCTTGTTTGAACGGTTTGCCAATAAAGTCTAAAACACCATACTCAAAAGCTTCTATAGCCCTATCAGTGTTTGCAGAAATGATAATGGTATTAAAGCTTTCTGCGAGTTTATTTTTGAGTAAATCAAAGCCATCTCGGCTATTTAGGTTAAGGTCTAATAACAATAAATCGATATTGTTTTCATTAATAAAATCTTCAGCATCTTCAATCACCATAAAATGTTTAAGCGTTGTAATACGATCGCCAAGAATATTTTTACAAAACATTATAATGCGTCTTGCGATCATTATTTCGTCTTCAACTATTACAATTTTCACTTTATTTTATCCGTTAAAACGAGTTAATTTAGGTATTTCAATTTCTGTCACCCATAAATTGTCAACAGCACTTGAACATATACTCCAGTCGTTATTAAAATTCTCTGTAAGGCTAGCTTCAATATACTTTAATCCAGTACCTGTATTTAACGATTCGTTTGAAGTATTTAAGTTGATAGGAGACTCCATTATTAGTTTAAACGAACGACCTTTATCTAAACAAGAGAATTTAAAGGTAGTTGATGAACGAGTATACCTATTATGCGTGAAACAGTTTTCTAACAGGGTATGCAACAATGCTGGCGGCACCATTAATTCACTTGCTATATTTTTAGTCTTGAGCTCAAAGTGTAAATCATGTCTAAAGCCCATAATTTTCAAATGTGCATTACATAACTTAAGTTCATCATTGATAGGGATGAGTGGCATCGCTGATATTTCATTAAGTAGTTTGAATTCCTCCGCAAGAGCATCGATAAACTCAATGGCAGATTGAGGTGACTCGACTATCCATTGTTCAATTGAAGTTAATGTATTGAGAATAAAGTGAGGTTGAATATTCTTTTTAAGTAGACTTATTTCCAATTGGGCCGAAAGTAACTGTGCCCGATTACGTTGCTGTTGAACACGACTTAACTGATTTATTAATGACACTAAAACCGTGACAATAATTATACTAAAGCTTGGAAATAAATATTGATCCTGAAAACTTTCGTGAAAATATAAGCTTATAGATAAAACGGTTAATACGGCAAGGAAAGCATTACTTGCTCCTCTTTGACGTAAAAACATAGCCCAAGCAGTGATGAGTAAAGAGATTGCTAAGGAAGTTTGAGTCAAATAGCTACTGACCTTATCAAATCCATTTACAAAAATCAGGATGCTGATAAGCGTAGTAATTAAAAAATAGGTAAAGGCTTTTTTATGCTGAATTTCAAGATGAAAAGTTAAGAATATTGGCAATAAAAATGCGACTAAAAAAGTAAGAGTACCAACGAAATACAAACGATAGATATGCCAATCATAGGGATAGCCGAACAGAGGCCTCCATACTTCAACAATTAACAGGCTCGCAATAACAAAGCAGAGTAAACTGAATAAAGCATAAGTGTTTTTTCTCGAGTATAAAAAATGTAATAACAGAAAAAAACCACCTATAAGTATTATTCCCCCTAGAATAATTAAAGGAAATAAATTTAAGCGTAAATACCTAACACTTGCTTGCTGGTGAGGACCAATTCTTATATTGAAGTAATGACTGCGTAACCTTTTAGGTGAATAATAGTTTGAAATACGAAGACTAATAACGTGTTGGCCTGAGGTCCAAAGTTTTTCAGGTATTGCAGCTGTAAAGTTTATGTTTCCAGGAACTTCTTGATTGATTTTTTGCCCAACTACGCCATTAGATTTTAACTTTATACCATCCCAAAAAATATCGTATGCGCCCAATATAGAGGTGAAAATTGCTTTTTGTTCTATGGAGGAATCTTCTTTCACTTCAAGATGAATTCTTATCCAATAATTGTGCTCAATCGCGGGGAGACCTTCGCTTAGTGGAGTCCAATGACTGTCATTAAGCGTTTTAGCACTCCATTGAGAGTTATCACCTATTCTGAATTGTTGTTCATTAATTTGAACGCCATCCGAAGCCTCCGTTGTACTCACATAAAAGCAGAGTAATGCAAAAAATATTACGGAAAATTTTATTAGGTTTAGCTTCATTTGAACGTTTAGTTTCTTGGGATGATAATGTTAAGTAATATAACAAATCTAGCTATCAGTCTACATAGCCAAATGAGCAGTTGCCGAATACTGTGAGTCGTTGAGGAAATACGTCCCCACCTAGCATTATTTATTCAATATATTCTAAGTTAATAATCACATATCAGGTAACTATTGATGAAATACATATTTATGAGTATCGCTATAACTTTACAATTAATTTCTTTTACAGGAAATGCCAATGACAAGGTTCACACTGAACTTTCACATCTTATGAAAGAAAGTCATCAAAGGGGGCTCTTTAATGGCAGTATCTCGATAGTCCATCAGGGGAAATCGATATTTAAAAAACAAATTGGTTTTACTGATGGCGCTAAAAGTGAAGCTCTTTCTGCTGACTCTGCTTTTGCTTTAGGGTCCATTACTAAAGAATTTAGTGCGGTAGCTATAATGATGCTGCATGAAAAAGGCTTAATCGATGTTAACGCAACACTATCAACGTTTAATTTAGGCTTGCCTGCTTGGTCACAAAAAATAAAAGTTAAACATTTATTAAATTACACCAGTGGTTTACCTCGTCTTAACTTTAGGAAGGTAAAAGTAGCGAGTGATATTGACTTACAGCTTCAGCAAGTTAATAAACTCGAATTTATCCCTGGCGAAGGATACTTATACAGTAATCATAATGTATTTCTTCAGATGAAATTGATAGAAAAAATAACGAAGCAACCTTATGATATATTTGTAAAAAATAAATTTTTCATACCATTTGGAATGAACAGCTCAACTTTTGATAGTCGTCAAATGAATGTGGTGGCATCTTTCAATAATGAAGGGGTAAACGATCCAAGTAGACCATTTCCTATCGCCGCAATAGTATATTCAACATCCGAAGATATGCATAAGTGGTTATCGGCATTATTTACGGGGCAGATCATTTCCGCTTCATCGTTTGAAATACTTTTTGATTCTTTTACGCCAAATGCAAGTGCAGCGCTAGGCGAAGGGAAATTAGCAAATGGTAAAATAGTTAAACATCGGCATCAGGGCAGTCATTTTAACTTTGAATCTCAGGTTTACTATAATGCAAAACTTGATTTACAAGTTGTATTATTAACCAATAATAAAAACTTCAAACTCGATGATATTACTCGTGCGATTGAATCCATAGTTCAAAATGACAGCTATTCGATACCTAAAAAATCAATTTATTTAACGATAAGACAAACCGCTTATGATGACATTTCACAAGCGCTTAAACTCTATAGTAAGTTGAAAAACACTAGCTCTCAATTCTATGATTTTGATAATAATAATGCGCTGATACGTGTTGGTTATAAACTTATAGAACAAAAAAAGTATCAAAGTGCCATAGCAATGTTTACGTTATCAACAAAAGAATTTCCAAATAATGCCAATGCGTTTGATAGCTTAGCTGAAGCTTATTATCTAAATGGAAGTCTCTTGCTTGCTTTAAAAAATTACCAAATATCTGTGAAGATGAATCCAAATAATGAAAATGCTAAGAACATGATGTCAAAGATAAGAAGCATGAAATAACTCTAACCCGCGATACAACTAAAATAGGGCTGAAATGTATTATTTACGTTAGCTGAATACGAAATAATTATGTTAGGGTGGGGAACTTCTGCAAAAACATAAGATCTCATGGAACAAAAATTTAGGCTAGGCGATGCACTTGTTGACCCATCAAGAAATCAAATTACCAGGGGAAACGAACTAACGACAATGCCTCCTAAGACAATTGCCGTATTAAATTTTTTGGTCAAAGAACAAGGGAAGGTAGTAACTACAGATACCTTAATGGAAAGTATTTGGCGAGATAGCATTGTTTCGCCTAGTACATTACAGCAGTGTATTGCAAAACTGAGAAAAGCATTGGGTGACGATGGCAAACAGCAGTTCATCATTAAAACGCATGCAAAAAAAGGTTACAGCTTAGAATTAGAAGTCAATTGGGACAATATTGATGAAACCTCAAATCAACAATCAATAGCGCAAGCTACGCAGAAAAGAGTCTTAAAACCTCAGCATTACTTACTATTAACTCTTTTATTATTTACGGTGTTTTTTCTATTTTATCAAAGATACACTCCAAACAAAGTTGAGCCAATATATTTTGATACATTAACGCCTTTAACAGCAACCGATGAAAAAGAAGCTGCTGCCCAGTATTCACCTGATGGCAAGTTCATTGTCTTCCAACGTTCTAACGGGTTTTGTGGTAACAGCTTATGGGCAAAAAATCTTAAAGAACATAAAGAATACCCTCTAATTAAAGACCTCGGTGCTTGTAGTGGTGGAAGTTTTTCTCCTGACGCTAAGCAGTTAGTGTTCATGTCAAAAAGCCTAAATGATCAAGCTACAAATTGTTTTAATTTGATGAAAATAGATCTCGATAAAGCTTTTAAATCGCCACAAGTTCCTAACGTGATATTAAATTGTAGCAGAGGAGAGTTTGATCAACCGATTTGGTTGAATGATGGCAGCATAGTGTTACTTCAGAATCTGAATAAGTCGACTAAACTGGTTAAGTATTCATTGGTTAGTGATGAATTATCTGACTTTCATTTCTCAGAAAATATAGAGTTATATAGCTCTACATATTCACCAGAGCTAGATCTTATTGCAGTAACGGGGATTAATAAAAATAGCGAACATATTTTGTCCATTATTGACAATAAGGGAACTGTTCTATCATCTCATGTTATTAAACATCCAAGCGCGTTAGCTTTTCTTATGTTTGTGTTTCCTACTTTTGATGCAAAAAGAGAGCAGTTAATTTTTTCTTCAGGTAAAGCGCTTTATTCTTTATCATTTTCTGGAGATGTTACTAAAATTCAAGCAAATATTAATAATGAAATTTATTTGCCTAGGATGAGCCCCGATGGAAAATCAATTATTGCGACTCAAGGTGTTATTGATACAGATATAGCTGAAATTTCATTTATACAACAAAAGATTAAACCAGAGATACCCAAGTTTAATCAGGTGTATACGCCCTATCCCAGTATTGAGCGATCAATTTTCAGAGAACGAAATGCTAAATATAATCCTTCTGGAAATAATATTGCCTTTATCTCTAATCGTTCAGGAGAACAACAGTTGTGGCTTAAAGGAGAGAATACGCTTAAACAACTTAGTCGCTTTAGACGTGATTCTATAATTATGGGCTATAGTTGGGCACCAGATGGCGCTAGTATTATTGTCTCTGCCAACGCTTCATTGTATCGCATAACTTTAGATGGAATTATTGAACAGATAAATATTGAACATCCTATTATTGGCGTGTACGGGTGGTCGGAGAATAATGTTTTATTACTGAAGTCCCGTATTGCAGGCGCATCCATAATGCTGCAATACCATTTGAGCTTAGATAAAGTCATTGAAAAAACAACGCAGCAAGTAAGCTGGGCGTCCATTAGCCCTCAAGGACGTATCGTTTACTTAGACGGTAATCATCAGTTCAGGGAATTAACAGCGTCTACAGCTGAGTTAATTCCAGGTTTACAAGGGAAGTTTACTAACGGCTCATTTGTGATGAGTAATGACGTAATCTATAGCATTAATAGAGAGGGGGAAATTTGGTCATTTGATCTAACAAAAGAAAACTATCAGGTTATTAGAAAAATAAATAAACGTGTTATGAACATCAGTGATGTTAAAGATAATATTTTATTGACTCAGGCTATTTCAGCTAAAAAAGATGTGATTGAGTTAAGTTCATCATATTTGGATGGGGACTAGTCGTAAATTATTCTCATACTTTCAAGCTACCAGATGAAGCGCACCTGAAAATACAAATAATATAAAACCCTCGTATAGTAACCCTATTTTATTTAGTTAAATGTAATTTATACCCTAACTGCATGATAATTAGTTGTAAGTCAGCCAGAATAAATTAAGAAGTCAGCGTAAAATCATGTTTTTCATTTCATTACACATCACAATATAGATTAAATAACTTGGCGGAAAGATTGTCCTTGAGATGAAAGTCTCAGCAATTGTAAGCCTATTTTAAAATATGATGTTTATACGGCTTAGTATCATGTGCTCACATATTTTACATTGAATGTGCAAAACGAAGGGACTTTTAAAGTCTTTACGACATATAACAATAAAGAGGAAATATAATGCGTCTACAATTTACATTACTCGCGGTTTGGTTAATGGCATTAACAAATATTAGCGATGCGGCAGAGATAACCTTAACAACAAAAGAAGGTTTTGAACTTAAAACAGATTATTTTATGCCGCAATCAGCTACGAATAGAGCTGTTATTTTATTGCATCAATGTAATTCAGATCGAACCATGTATGACGACATAGCTCATGAGCTTAGTCTAAAGGGAATACATGCATTAAGTCTTGATTTTCGTTGGTTTGGTGAAAGCGTTAGCGGAAAGACAGACATTAAAGAACTTGCTAAATTACCCGCAGCGCAAAGGAAAAACCCTTGGGCTATGATTATGGAACACTGGCCAGAAGATGTGCAGCTTGCTTTTGATTTTCTTCGAAATAAAGTTGGTGCTAATGGAGATATAGGCGTTGTTGGGGCAAGTTGCGGTGGCCGTCAGGCGAAAATATTAGTAGAAAATAATCCTATCAAAGCCATTAGTTTCTTTTCTTCAGCAGTTGTCCATAACGATAAAGACGCCGTAACAAGTTACAAAGCAAGCTTAGCTAAGATCCCTACTTTATTTATTTCAGCTGAACAGGACGGTACTTTTAACGGCACGCAAAAAGGGTTTTCATTGAATGAAGATTTAAATTCCAAGTTTATCTCCTATAAAGGTGATGAACACGGTCACCCTTTATTAGAACAAGATAAAAATTTAGCAAACACCATGGCAAACTGGTTCGATGCTAATTTAGCTAAATAACCTGAACTCTGGATAAGCAGCACTTGCTCAACATTTCCTTTTATCCCATTATCAGCGTTAAAACGTCGATAAATAGCCCGCTATTCATAAACGTTTTGCCTTGATAATGGTATAAAATGAAACATTGATAGAGCATATAGTTACTTCAAGTTTGTAGTTATTTCTGTTTAACCATCCAAGCCATTGATTTTACTCTAACATCAAGCACTCATTATCCAGAGTTCAGGTTAAATAGTTGAATGGCGATAGCTAGGGGATTTGTCTATAAATATTCGCAGCATTTTATTTGAATGCAAAAGGAGAACGTTCTCAAATGCGTAAGTGGCGAAATGTTGATATTAGCCATCGATTGGTTGGAGGTGGTTTTATTTGCCGCAAAAAATTAGCAGGCCAAACAAGGATTAAATTAATTGTAACCTCCATTATTCAAATTTATCGCTTTTGCCTACGGGGCTTTAAAATTTACGATTCAAAGTTAAAAATCTTAAAGTATTGAATTTTATTCAATAGCAGGTGTAAATTTCCTATGACTTGCTCTATTAGTGTTAAGAAAGTAAGCTGATGGTCTGTGAATAACGCACTTGCTGTATTCGAGGAATGTGTGCACGTTGAAGATGCTGAACGATTGCAGGTATATATTTTTTAAATAGCTTTTAGGCATAATAACTTTGTCAGTACTATCTAAATCTCAAACGATAAAAAGTTTAACCATTACTAATCAGTTCGCCACTGATATTTTGTTATTAAATAGCCCTAGTGAAATTTGGCAATATTTAGCACAAAATATTGTTGAAAAACTCGGTTTTGACGATGCCGTTATTTACACTTTAGATGCAGGTGGAAAGACGTTAAGTCGAATGGCTGGCTTTGAGAAAAAAGCATTAATCAATCATGATAAAAGCAGCAATGCACAAATAACAAATACTTTGCCTAACTCCATAATAATACCTTTTAATGAAGGTGTTATTGGTAAGGTTGCAGCGACAAAAAAACCTATACTAGTAAAAGATACTCGAGAATTCGAAGGTTATATTGTTGATGACGAAAGCACTTTATCTGAATTAGCAGTACCTATTTTATACAAGGAACAATTGTTAGGTGTTATCGATTCCGAACACACCAAGGTTAATTTTTATAATAAATATCACTTAAAAACATTAACTGCATTAGCCTCTATTGCCGCAATGAAAATATCCCAAATCATAAGAGTGGATGGCTTGGAAGAGGTTATTGAAAATCTAGAGTATGCTAATAAAATTCAAGATGCACTATTTGAAATCGCGGAACTTATATTTAAAACTAAAACTATTGATGAGTTTTATCAACATCTACATAAGTGCATTGGTCGTCTTACCTTGGCAAAAAACTTTTTTGTTGCGTTATTAAAAGATGAAGGGAAAAGAATAGATTTTCCTTATGCCATTGACGAATTTGATGCTAACTCTACCTTTACAAGTATTGTCATTGATCCTGAGTTATTAAGTATTACCGGTTATACCTTAGCCAAAGAACAACCTTTTTTACTCTATGAAAAAGACATTAAAATGATGCTTGATGAACAAGCTATCTATATTAGAGGCAGTATCCCCAAAGCTTGGTTAGGCGTGCCTTTTGGTAGCGGTGTTAACAAAGGGATTGTTGTTGTACAAAGCTATACAACAGAGTTCTTATTTCAAGAAAAAGACAAACAATTGTTAATGTTTGTTGCTAAACATATCAACAATGCCATTGAAAGAATGGAGGCTAAGCAAAAACTTCAGTTTTTGGCCTTACATGATCCATTAACCCATTTACCGAACCGTTCTCTATTTAAAGATAGGATCCAACATGCATTTTTGCACTGCCAGAATAGTCGCCACGACAATATAGCGATACTGTTTATTGATGTAGATAGATTTAAACAAATTAATGATACTTATGGTCATCATGTTGGCGATAAGTTACTTATTGCTATTGTTAAATCAATAACAGTAACGTTAAGAAAAACCGATACGTTGGCGCGATTAGGGGGAGATGAATTTTCCATATTACTTGATGGAAATATTGATCACGAAACCATTTGTAGGATTACTGAAAGTATTATCACCGCTATGGCCGAAGCTTTCAGTATCGATGGTTTGAAAATTTCCAGTAGCGTAAGTATTGGTATTGCGACTTATAACGATACTAGTGATAGTGCTGAGCAATTATTGATAGATGCCGACCATGCTATGTACCAAGCTAAGTTACAAGGACGCAATCAGTATGTATTTTTTGAAAGCCTTGAAGAACAGAACAAATCAACGAATGTTAAGCTAGAGTATGACTTTGATAACGCAGTTAAAAATGAAGAGTTTATTGGTAATTATCAGCCGTTAGTTGATTTTGATACGGGTGATGTTGTTGGTGCTGAAGTATTAGTTCGTTGGCAGCATCCTAAATTGGGGCTATTGTTTCCAGATGTTTTTATCCCTATTTTAGAAAAGTCAGGACAAATAGTACAACTTGATCTTTACATGTTGAAGCTGGCAACAAGTAACCTAAATTTGTGGGTGGATTGGTTACCACAAAAATTTAAGCTAAACGTTAATGTTTCAACATCAGGTTTTGCATCACAAGATTTTATTCGTTATCTGCAAGAACAGCACTTAAAATCTTCCAGCATCACCTCGCGATTATGTGTAGAAATTACTGAAGAAAGTTTAATTTTAAATGTTGGCGCGGTTAAAAGGCATTTAGATATT
>Ga0209396_1002389_pt1 | contig 19724 bp, 16 predicted proteins | sample GOMGulsemesocosm_6_FD_184638 | JGI IMG/M metagenome (GOLD analysis project Ga0209396, IMG submission 184638) | Methane-oxidizing microbial communities from mesocosms in the Gulf of Mexico - GOM8C Gulf of Mexico (SPAdes) (version 2) | ecosystem: Environmental > Aquatic > Marine > Cold seeps...
AGTGATCAACTAGTGTGTAATGATTTGAATAAATTTATTAAAGACATCAAGCAACAGCTAGGTGTCGACAAAAAACTGTCTGAATTAGGTCTGCTTGAAACTGACATTCCTTCGTTATCAGCACATGCTATCAATGACGCTTGTATTGTAACTAACCCCAAAAAAGCTTCCCAACAAGATTTAAAGAGAATTTATGAGAAAGCCATCTAATAACGAAGTCCGCAATTCAATTATTGGGCTTGGAGATAAATCAATAAAGAAAAATTATTACCCTCAACTGCAAAATAAAATTAAGGAGATCAATGAGCTTAATAAAACGCTGGAGGAAAAAGTAAGGCTAAGAACCAAAGAATTGCTTGAGCAAAAAAACATTTTTGAAACGCTGTTTGTTGATACCGCAGATGCATTAGTACTTATCAAGGATGGTAAATATATAGAGTGTAATAATGCTCTACTTAAAATGCTAATGTGTAAGGATAAAAATGAATTTTTGAGCTTACAACCACATCAAATATCACCTGAATATCAGCCAGATGGAACGCGATCTGACGTCAAAGTTGAGAGACTAATTACGCAATGTATAAAACACGGACAACTTGAGTTTGACTGGGTTTACACAAAGAAAAATGGTGCTCACTTTTGGGCTAATATGCTAATGACCAACATCATTATAAATGATGAAGTTGTCATTCACGCAGTATGGAGGGATATCACCGATAAAAAGAATCTTGAACAGGAAGTCCAACAAAGAAATGATGAGTTGCAACAAACGAATAACAACCTACAGAAAACGATAATTAATTTAGAAAAAACCCAACATCAATTAGTAGAATCTGAAAAGATGGCGAGTTTAGGTGGACTTGTTGCTGGTATTTCTCATGAGATCAATACACCGATTGGCGTTGGGGTTACTGGAGTTTCGCATTTATTAAATATAACTCAACATATAAAAAACGACTATGAAAACAACTGCATGACGCAAGAAAATTTTAAGATGTTTTTAGATTCAGCGATAGAAGCCTCCAACTTAATCAGCGCTAATTTGGATCGGGTGGCTGACTTAGTTAATAGCTTTAAGAAGATATCAGTTGATCAAACATCAGAGGAAAAAAGAGAGTTCAATATTAAAGAGTACTTTCACGAAATTCTATTAAGCGTGAGCCATGTTTTAAAAAAACATAATTTTACAGTCGAAGTAAATTGTACTGATGGCCTATTAATAAATTCATACCCAGGAAGTTTTTCCCAAATTATCACGAACCTAATTTTTAACTCAATTAATCACGGCTATGGTGATAAAAAAGAGGGCTGTATAACGTTAGAGGCAACCGAACAAGCTGGTTATTACTCGGTGATCTATAAAGATGACGGCAAGGGAATACCTAAAGATAATATTGAAAGAATATTCGACCCATTTTTTACCACGAGCCGTGGCAGCGGCGGAACCGGTCTAGGTTTGTATGTTGTGTATAATATTGTTACGACTAATTTAAATGGCAGTATTGATTGTATCAGTGAAGACAATCACGGCGTAAAATTCCACATAGTAATCCCAAAAAAAACGCCAGCTTTACTCCGTGAAAAATGATAGTTTACTGCTTTTAGTACTATCAATCGGTGTTTGTTTTTTGATAACTTGATCGTATGGGGTAATCTCAGAATCACACATAAATAAGGAAAGTAACGATGGGGCTTACGTTAAAAGCACAATCGTATAACTAACCAATTGTGCCAACATATGAAACGTCTAATATGGGGCTAAGCCTCAACCACTTCGTAACTGTGCGTTATTTCGACTGCCTTTTCTAGCATTAATGCCACAGAACAATATTTATCTGCTGACAAAGATACCGCACGCGCTAAATGCTTTTCACTGACATTGCTGCCTGTCGCAATAAAGTGCAAATGAATTTTAGTGAAATAACGCGGCGCTTCTTCACGACGCTCAGAGCTTAAAACAACTCGAACACCGCGAATATCTTGGCGCGCTTTTTTTAAAATGCTGACCACATCGACCGAGCTGCAAGCTCCAACCGACATTAACACCATTTCCATTGGGCTCGGCGCTTTTGAGTCTTGACTATTTCCATCCATAACGACCTGATGGCCAGACTCTGATTCGCCAATAAATGTTTCATTTTCTACCCAGTTAACGCTTGCCTTCATTGTATTTCCTATCACTCTTAAGTTTGTCTTACCGTAGTATATTTGGCGATATCGCTGACGATATAAAGTCTTTGTGCTACTTATATAAAGCTAATATTTCATTCACTTTTAACCGCGTACCAGCTTTTTGGCTAATGGTTCTTTTAACCTGTTTAATTGTAAACTCAGCATTTTGATACAGCTCACGAGTTAATGGTAAATCGTGGTTACTAATTAACACTGGGATCTGAGCAGCCTGAGCCTGTTCAGCCACTTGCGCCAAATGTTGCTGATCTATCAACTTAAAACCTTGACCTGAGTAGCTAGTAAAGCTCGCCGTTGGTGATAACGGTGCATATGGCGGATCGCAATAAATGACATCCCCCGCCTTAGCTTGCTTAAAGCTTTCTCTAAAACAGTGAGACGTAAAAGTCGCTTGTTGCGATTTTTCAGCAAAGTTCCACAGTTCAGCTTCAGGAAAGTAAGGTTTTTTATACCGACCGAACGGTACATTATAACCGCCTTTTAAGTTGTAACGACAAAGGCCGTTATAACCATGGCGGTTCATATACAAAAAATAAATGGAGCGCTCAAATGAATCAGAAGTAGCATTAAACTGCTGCCGGATATCATAATATCGCTCACTGGTATTACCGTCAGCATTAAATAGTTTGCGCGATTCAGTTATGTACTCTTTAGCATCTGATTGTATGAGTTTATACAAATTAATCAGATCTTTATTAACATCATTAAGTAAATAATGTTTGTAATCTGTATTAAGAAAGACAGAACCGGCCCCAACAAAAGGTTCAACAAGACGATCCCCCTGTGGCAACAACTGGCTGATATCATCGATTAGGCCGTACTTCCCACCGGCCCATTTTAAAAACGCACGCTGCTTTTTCATTACTTTACTTGTTGTTATCCACGGTGACGGCAACAGCAGAAATTTCTGCGTTTATTACCCGAAATGATTTAATCCACGGTGAAAACGGCACCAACGCTGAGGAATTCGCTCTCATTACTTTACGGGCAGCTTTAGCATTAGCAAAGTCACCATATAGTAAGACAAACCAGTCTCGCTCAAAGCGGGTTGTTTTATAAACCGATAGTTGCGAACGATCTTTGATTTTTACTAACACAGAGTTGAGTACCGACTGCGTACTGAAACCACCCAGCATTAAAGAGACATGAGATTGCGGTACAGCCAATAGAGTTTGTTCATCAAACATATATTGGACATCAGGCAGTGAACTTTCGAGGGATGGTTGCTCAAGTTCTTCAGGCTCAATAAGTTCATGCTTAGGTTCAGATTGACGGTCAACCTGCTCGATAAAACTGACAGAGTCCTGTTCAGACATACTTTCAGACACGTTTTCAGACACGTTTTCTGACATGCTTTCTGACATGCTTTCTGACATGCTTTCTGACATGTTTTCAGACATGCTTTCTGACATGCTTTCTGACATGCTTTCTGACATGCTTTCTGACATGTTTTCTGACATGCTTTCTGACATGCTTTCTGACATGTTTTCTGACGTATCGGCTGTTAGTTTTTGCTGCCCACCTGACAACTGCTTTAGTTCAGCACTCTCGGTTAAAACCACTAATTCTGGTATTTGTTGTGCAGCAGAATTTAGGGTTAACGCAGGAGCGTTGTCTAACGTAAACCAAGCTAGCGCAATCGTTGAAAGCATTAAAGTCACCACCGCTAAAACAACGCGAGGCAATTTAGAACCGCTAGTTGTCGGAGGCTCACTATAAATTAGTTTTTGAGGTGTAAGCAGCTCAGGATCAAGTTGCGCTAATTGGTTGATGATTTTTGTTTCTGACCAGTCCGGATGAATTTCGCTTAAAAAATCACGGGCCTGAGCCGACGTTAAAAAACTTAACTCAAAGTCATTTACCAGGTTCTGGCGAATTTCAACTAATCTGGTGACAATAGGTTTAGCCCAGCGACGATGACCAATCAATAATATATTTAAATTAGCCAGCGGTAAGCCATCGGAAATTACTTCACAAAAACTGCCCCACAACGAGCTAACAAAAGCTCTAGGCATATAATGAGCATTATCGATAATAATTTGAATTGGCTGGCCGTAAAAATTGGCGGCCTCTTGAATCGCTAATGTCAGCGATTGGCTCAGTTCAGATAAATCATCAGTCGCTAATTGACAGATTAAGTCTTGCTTAAACAGTTCAGGCTCAAAATTTTCACGGCAGTTAAGCTTTATAACTAACGTGTTGCTGAGCTCTGCAACCAGCAAACCAGCAACAAAGCTTTTACCAACGCCAGCCTCGCCAGATAGAAAATTAAATTGGCTTTCATTTTCCGTAGCGTATTGAATTCGTGATAATAGCTGAGACTGAGGTTCGAGTTGAACATCCATTGCTGACGTATCATTAGTGCTATTTAAGGACATTGCCGTACACCACTAGCATAGTTGTAATGAACCAATTTATCGACGTTCAATAACTTGGCGCAATACATCTTCTGATACATCTGAAAGTAACTCAGCAGAACCTATCGCTGTCGGCAGTACAAAACGTAACTTACCCGCAATGACTTTTTTGTCGACGACCATATGCTTAATAAAAGCATCAAAATTCATATCTTGAGGTGCGGTCGTCGGCAAGTCATAACTTTTAATCAGCGCTTCGATTTTGTGAGTTTGTTGTGCCGTTAATAAACCCATAATCTGCGAGGTTGTTGCAGCAAGCACCATCCCAGCACCTACAGCTTCGCCGTGAAGCCAGACTCCATAACCTTGTTCTGATTCAATTGCATGACCAAAAGTGTGCCCTAAATTAAGCAAGGCACGAACGCCGCGCTCTTGCTCATCCTCAGATACCACTTCGGCTTTTATTTCACAGCAACGAAAAATCATTCGGATCAGCGACTCAGGATCAAGCGCTCTAATTGGAACACGAGCCTTATCTAACCAATCAAAAAACTCTTGATCCCAGATAATGCCATACTTAATCACCTCAGCCATGCCTGCTGCGAACTCAGTAGCGGGCAAGCTACCTAAACATTCAATATCAATATAGACAGCTTTAGGCTGATAGAAGGCGCCTATCATGTTTTTTCCCAACGGATGGTTAACCGCTGTTTTGCCACCAACGCTCGAGTCAACTTGCGAGAGCAAGGTGGTCGGCAACTGAATAAAATCAACCCCACGTTGATAACATGATGCGGCGAAACCAGCCATATCACCAATTACCCCACCACCGAGTGCAACGATACATGTATCGCGCCCGTGCTGGTGCTGTAATAATCCATCAAAGATTAAATTTAAGGTTTCAAGGGTTTTATACACTTCACCATCAGGAAGAACAGTGCAGTCGACAATCTTACCAGCCGACTCTAAGGACGCTTTGACTTGCTCGAGGTACAGCTCTTCAACCGTAGTGTTGGTGACAAGCATTACTTTATTCGTTTTAATATGACGAGTAATTAACTCACCATCAGCAAAAAGGCCTTGCCCTATGTAAATAGGATAACTACGCTCACCAAGCTGTACTTCGAGTTGTTTCATGGGATCAGAACCCTAATTTATCAATAATTTCCTTAGCAACCAACTTTGCGCTTTGCTCGTCGGTACGAACAGTAAAATCAGCAATTTCTTCGTAAAGCGGGTTTCTAGTTTTTGCGAGCTCTTCTAACACAGCGCGTGGCTTTTCAGTTTGCAGTAACGGACGACGCTTATCACGTTGAGTACGTGCTAACTGCTTATCAATCGTAGTTTCTAAATAAACGACTAAACCACGTGCAGAAAGGCGGTTTCGAACCTCTTTGCTCAAAATTGAACCACCGCCAGTTGCTAGTACTATGCCTTGCTTCTGTGTTAAGTCATCAATCACATCAGCTTCGCGCACACGAAAGCCTTCTTCGCCCTCGACGTCGAATACCCATGAAATTTCAGCGCCTGTACGCTCTTCAATTTCATTATCAGAATCAAAAAACTCTAAATGAAGTTGTTGTGCAATGTGTCTGCCAATCGTGCTTTTACCAGCACCCATCGGACCAACAATATATATATTTCGTTTCTCAGCCATTATCACTACATTCTAAAATATAAAATTTGCAGGATTCTAGTCCTACCCCAACACCCATGACGCAATAGCACGAAAAGAACCTAACGGTTCCCATTACAGAAACTAACTCTTTGCTATATCAATTTTAATCAGGGCAAATTTAGCCGCACATTATCTCAGCAACTGAGTAAGAAAGGCAAGCGCCTAATTAGAAATTTTCGCAAGATGTTAAACCGGTCGGAATTATCTTCCCTCCGGTTAGTCGCTACATCAGTCTCTATTGCGGTCAATAATAATTTTAGGCGTAACAAATATCAGCAATTCTCGACGTTCAGCATAATTGGTTTGGGTTCTAAACAACCAACCGAGCATCGGAATATCACCTAACACTGGCACTTTAGTCACCGCTTTAATTAATTGCTGCTGATAAATGCCACCTAACACTATGGTTTCACCATTATTAACCAACACCTTGGTGCCAATCTCTTGGGTATCAATAGCAATAGCATCACCCAAGGCAGTTGATACCGTGTCACCACGTGAGTTCTGAGTAATCACTAAATCAAGAATAATACGGCCATCAGGCGTGATCTGAGGCGTTACTCGCAGTGCCAAGACAGCTTGCTTAAATTCTACTGTCGTCGCGCCGCTAGAAGAAGCTGTAACATAAGGTATTTCAGTGCCCTGCTCAATATAAGCAGGTTGTTGATTGGCTGTCGTAATACTTGGACGAGCGATAACTTCACCTTTATTTTCTCGCTCCAAAGCACTCAACTCCAAATCAAGTAAGGTGCCATTACCGAGTTTGGCCACCTGAAAAGCAATAGTACCCGCAGCGTCGGTAACAGGTAAATTGACATTTAGGCGGTCCCCTAAAGCAGGCACGCTGCCCGATGAAGCATCTGATGCTCCCTCTAAAGTACCTGAGACAGAACCATCAGATAAGGTATCTGTGATGCCCCAGCGAACACCGAATTCCTCATTAACATTATCAGTTACCGTTACTATTCTTGCTTCAATAACGACCTGCTGCACTGGCACATCAAGCACGTTCACTAAACGCCGCACCTCTTCTAGCTTAAGGGCAGTATCTTGCACAAATAGCATGTTTGTACGCACATCAACCGCAGCACTTCCGCGAGTTGATAATAGCTTAGCTTTACCACCGTCGAGCAGCTGTGCGATATCTTGTGCTTTAGCGTAGTTGATTTGAATGTATTCGGTATACAGCGGTGCTAATTCTTTAACTTCTTGGTTAGCTTTTAACTCAGCAGCTTCACGATTTAGCAGCTCTGTTGCCGGTGCTACCAACAGAATGTTACCATCAATTCGTTTGTCTAAGCCCTTCAGCTTTAAGATCATGTCTAACGCTTGATCCCAAGGAACACTCTCTAACCTTAACGTGATGTCACCGTCGACATTATCACCAATAACCAAGTTGAAATTGTTATAGTCGGCAATAATTTGCAAAGCTGTTCTGATCGCTACTTTTTGAAAATTAAGCGAGAGTTTTTTGCCTTTATACTCAACTTTTTTCTTTGCTGTGGCACGTTTATCGACTTTAGGCACTTTGACTAAAAGCTTAAATTCATTGCCTTGCTGGCTCCAATCATAGGTGAATTTCTTCATCATGGTCAGCTCCAAACGCGATCCGTTATGATCACGAAATGTTTCAAAACTACGAACTGGCGTCCCAAAGTCCATCACGTCCATGGTATAAATATCATCATCTGAGATCGCTATCCCAGACAGATCAATAATTACTTTGCGCCCATTTTGAACCACATCAGCGGTGACTTTTTCTGTATTAAAAATAATTTTTAACTGCGCATCTTTATCGCGATTAAGTTTGAAATCAATGGTGTTAATTTGATTACTGGCAGCGCGCTTTTCTGGCTTAATGACAGCCACTGGCTTACTTTCACTAATAGCTGCGGCCTCATCCAATTTATCACCAAGGATCACCACAAACTTATCGCCTTGTACGCTAGATTGATAGGTGACTAAGTCTTTAAGAGAAAGCGCTATATTGAGACCTTCCTGATTCATTTTTACTGCAATTTTTTTAACCCCAGTGTCATTCAGTGGTAAATCATTTAAATCGAGCTGGCTGGTCGCCTTAGCAAAATTAAATATTAACTGCGCGGGATCTCTAAACTTATTAACTGCTGGCTTAACCACATCAGTATCAAATATAAACTCAAGCTTAAGCTGTTTATCTACGGTATCACTATATCTAACATCAACAAGCTCTACAGCCTGTGTTAATGCCGGCAGCACCGCTAATAGCAACCATAAACAAGGCTTAAATTTTGGGTAAAATGCCACCGTTATCTCCTAAAAATTAATTTTTCACTAACAATAGTGTTATACAAAGTTTGTTGACGAAGCAATTTACTCAGACTCATCATCATTTTCTATTAAGGCGATGCTATTGCTACGCTCCAGCCAGCAGCCAGCGCCATCAGGTACAACTTCCATCATATCAACTTGTTGCGCACTTATACTGGTAATTTGACCATGAAACAAGCCCAAATAGTATCCTTTTCTGACACGATGGACCTCGCCAGTCCCGGTTTCAATCAGGGCCCACAAATCGTTAGCTTGGCCTAAAGAGCCACGCATCATTAAACTTTCCAATCCGAATGCTTCTAACGTCGACTTACGTCGTGTCACATCAGGCTGTAAACAGTCACGAGATTCATTGACTACGTCCAGTGTTAATTCTTGCTGAGGCGCCTCAAATGGACTTCGTACAAAGCTGGCATTATAGGCATAATGCTTAAATTCATTATATTGAGGAATGGGTTCTACTTTACGGCCCTTTTTCGCCTTAACCGATGCAATAAATTGTTCGACATCAGTGGTGCCTTCAGTGCAACCAATTAGACCAGTGAGTATCATCAAGAACAGCAGATTCCTCATTGTGAGTCCTCTTTATAGCGATAGGTTTTTGCTACTATCTTCAACTGCAAGCCGCCAGTTTTAATCGTCGAAATGGTAAAATCATGCAGACTAACGATCCGAGGTAAATCAGCAACAGACGCAACAAACTTACCAAATTGGTGATAGTCTCCTTCGACATTGATATCGAGCGGTAATTCGGTATAGAACTCTTTCTCTATTTCATCGCTCCAAGTAATTGACGCAATACTCAAACCGGCAGCAGTCGCAACAAAGGTTATATCATCAAGTAAACCAGGTGTCTCATGGCCTGCTGGTAATTTCTTTAACATGGTCGCTAGTTGTACTTCCATTTCGGCCAACTGCAAACGATAGGCGGGTAAACTTGCTGCTAAGCGTTGTTTACTGGCAAAGGAAGTCCGTAATTTTCGCTCTTCATCTTCGGCATTTTGAAGCGCAATAAGTTCGTCGTCAACAAACACATACCAACCTAAGCCCAAAGTGAAAATCATCACCACAATAGTCATAAATATCTTAACCGATTTGGGCCAAGTCCCAGGATTATCGCTGTCGATATTTTGTAAGTCTGTAAAGAGACTAATTTCCATTGCCTGCTCCCGGCTGATTAACAATCGCGACTCGCATCGTGAACTTGTTTAGCTGACGCAGCCGCTCTTGCTCAGCATTTATCTTTTGTAGTAGCGGATTTTTATACCATGGTGACGTTTCGACATTACGAATAGTATTGGCCAAATGATTATTTGACTCAGTTAATCCAGTAATCAATAAAGTGGCACTTTTACGCTCAACTTTTTCTAAATAAACGCCCGCCGAAACAATCTTTGCTAGGCTATCGAATAAATAAGTCGGCAGATTTCTGGTATTTTGTAAACGCTCAATCAGATCCATCCGCTTTTTTAAATTAGCTTTAGTCTCTCGTAGTCCTTTTATTTCGGAAATTTTTTCATTGGCTATCGCAATCTCTTGCTTTAATAGGTCATTTCTTGAATGCTGCTGCTCTATCTGTAAATTAATGACATATAATGTGCCAATCACCACACCTACGGCCAGCACGAACGCACTGCCAAGCAACGAATAAAATACCTTTTCTCGCTGCTGCTTGGCCTGTTCGCGCCAAGGTAATAAATTAATATTAGCCATTAGCAGAAACTCCTCAACGCCAAACCACAAGCAACCATAAATTTGGCCGACTGCCGGTGGAACTGTTCTCCATCCATATTATCAGCCACTGTACTAGCAGCTATCGGCTTAGCGATGATCGTTTCAATCGCCAACTCTTGCGCAATAAGACTATCTATACCTTCAAGATAAGCGCAGCCGCCTGAAATAACAAGATGAGATACCTTATTACCGCTACTTGAGGTTTCATAAATTTGTAAAGTACGACGGACCTGCTGCACCAAAGATAGCTTAAATGGATCTAACACCTCTAGTGTTGAGTTTTCTGGTAGGTTACCATCGACCTTTGCCGCTTCAGCGTCTTCGAATTTCATGTCGTAATACGACAAAATTGATTGAGTGTATTGATCGCCACCAAACGCTTGCTCACGAATAAAGGTCGTTTCGCCTTGCTCGACCACGGCAATCGTTAACATCGCTGCCCCGATATTGAGCATTGCAATCGGTTGTTGCTCGGCGTCTGGTGGTAATTGATTTTTGATTAATGAATAAGATCGCGCCAAGGCATAAGCCTCAATATCCATCACCTTGGCTTCAAGCTTGCCTATTTCAAGCGCGCTAACACGCGCTTCGACCAATTCGGTTCGAGCTGCCGCTAATAACACACCGACTTTATTAGATTTTGAATCAGCCTGTTTTAGCTTTTCGAAATCAAGGTTAACTTCATTAAGTGGGTAAGGTATTAAATGGTCGGCTTCAACTTCGATCTGAGCTTCAAGCTCATCATCACTGTGAACCGCACTTAAATAAATTGTTTTGGTAATAACACCCGAGCCGGAAACTGCCACCGCAGCATTAGTCACACTTTTAGGGAAACGACGACGCAGCTTTTTAAGCACACCACCAATCGCTTCAATATCAGTAATGTTATGGTCAACAATAGCGCCCTTTGCAATTGGTAACATCGCAAAGGCTTCGACTTGGTAATCATCCGATGATTTATCAAGTAAAATCGCCTTCACCGAATGAGAGCCGATATCAATACCAATCATTTTTGAATTTCTAGACTTAAATAATTTACTAAATAACATTGCATTCTGCCATGTGTAAGTTAAAAATATCCCTATTTCATAAACCTGCCACCATAAAAGTGAAAAGACCAAAATACATAGGCAGTTAATTTACTACACTATTTTCAGTCTATACTGATTTAAATACAATTTATAGTATTCTTATCAACCGCGATTAATATTATACTACAAACTGTAACGCCAACTTCTAAGGATCTCAAGAATTGAAAATATTAAAATGGCTTTTTCTGTCATTCATTTTAGTCGCTACAATCGGAACCTTATCAGTTGTGGCTCTTTATCAACATTATTCACCTGAGCTGCCGGATACCAGCGCCCTCAAAGAAATTAAGCTGCAAACACCGTTAAAGGTTTTCACCCTTGATGGCAAATTAATTTCTCAATACGGAGAAAAACGCCGTATCCCATTAACTTTAGATCAGATCCCATTAAAAATGCAGCAAGCATTTTTAGCGATTGAAGATGCTCGGTTTTATATCCACCCTGGTATCGATCCCATTGGCATTACGCGAGCAGTATTCAGTTTAATTACCACCGGCAAGAAAAAGCAAGGTGCCAGCACCATCACTCAGCAGGTCGCCAGAAATTATTTCTTAACTCGTGAAAAAACCTATACGCGAAAAATTAAAGAAATTTTCCTTGCCTGGAACATTGAACAAGACTTAACAAAAGACGAAATATTATTAGCTTATCTCAATAAAATTCCCTTAGGCCACCGCTCTTTTGGCGTTGGCGCGGCCGCCCAAGTATATTACGGTAAGTCGCCTAGCGAATTAACCCTAGCGCAAATGGCCGTTATTGCCGGCTTACCTAAAGCGCCTTCGGCCTTAAACCCTATTCGCTCACCAGAACGCTCACGAGCACGTAGAAACCTGGTATTAAGACGAATGTTCGATCTTGGTTTTATCGACCAACCACAATTTCAACAAGCATCGAGCGCGCCAACTACTGGTAAACGTCACGGTGCCAACATTTCATTATACGCACCTTATTTAGGTGAAATGGTCCGCGCCTGGATGGTAAAAAAGTACGGTAAGTCTCTCGCTTATTCTGCCGGCTTTAAAGTGTACACCACCGTACCTTCTCATTTACAACGCGCGGCACAACAAGCATTAGAAGATAACATTAATGCCTATGACCAACGCCACGGCTACCGCGGCCCCGAACAGCAGTTATGGCGATTGAAAGTCGATAAAAAAATGCCAGACCTGCCACAAGAGCCATTAACCGCCGAGCAAATAAGCCTGCATTTAAAGTCGATCAGAGATGTCAAACAGTTACAAGCTGCCGTCGTGACCAAGGTCGATAAAAAGAGCGTCACCGCGCAACTTAAATCGGGCGAGCAAATAGAAATATTATGGCCAGGCTTAAAGTGGGCTCGTGCATTTGCAACCGATGAATACCAAAGAGGCGCACCTAAAAAGGCTGCTGACATTTTAGCCCAGGGCGCGCTAATCAGGGTTAGTCAAATTGAACAAGTTTGGACCCTAGGGCAAGTTCCACAAGTAAGCAGCGCCATTATATCGCTTGATCCAACTGATGGCGCAATTAAAGCGATTGTTGGCGGTTATGACTTTGGCCAAAGTCAATTTAATCGTGCTATCCAAGCTAAACGCCAGCTTGGTTCAAACATTAAACCTTTTCTTTATTCTTATGCGATGAGCAAAGGCTTTACCTTAGCGAGCATCATTAATGACGCCCCGATCACGCAATGGGATCCATCGCAAGGCTTGGCATGGCGGCCGAAAAATTCGCCTCCAATATACAACGGCCCTACTCGACTTCGTTTAGGGTTGGCCCAGTCTAAAAATGTGATGTCGGTTAAGTTGATTCAAGAATTAGGCATCAGTGGTACAATTGATCATTTGGCAAAATTTGGCTTTATCAAAAAAGACCTGCCCCACGGCCAATCCTTAGCGTTAGGTTCGGCCTCTGTCTCGCCGATTATTGCAGCGACCGGTTTTGCCGCCTTTGCTAATGGCGGGTACAAGATCACCCCCTATTTTATCAACCGAGTTGAAGATCAACAACGGATCAATGTTTTTCAAGCACAACCGCAAGTAGTGTGCCGCCAATGTCGTGCTAAACGCCCCACTCCCGAGTCAATGCCAATACCAACATTAACCTATAGTCGAGCCTTATTTCGTGAAAAGTGCTGGCTGCCAGCAGAGATGTTAGCTCCGCGCATCATTTCAGCACAAAATGCATTCTTAGTCTCAGAGATGATGCGCAGCGCTATTAAAGGCGGTGGTAATCGCGCTAAAGGTACTGGCTGGACCGGTACAGGTTGGCGCGCTAAAGCACTGCACCGCCGTGATGTCAGCGGAAAAACCGGTACCACCAACAGTGCCAAAGACACCTGGTTCTCAGGTTTCACCCCTAGTTTAGTCGCTACCGTGTGGGTCGGTTTTGATAATCAGGCTCGCACACTAGGTCGTACCCGTCTTAATTCCAACCTTGGAAAAGGACAAGTATCAGGTGGCGAAGCTGGCGCCAAAACAGCCCAACCGACGTGGATAAACTACATGAAGGTTGCGTTGGCTGATTATCCCGATCGTGGCGTTGGCGTACCTGGTGGCATTACTACGGTAAGAATCGATCGCGAAGCGGGTTTACGCACCACCAAAACAGATCATACTTCACGCTTTGAATATTTCATCTCGGGTACTGAGCCGTCAGAGTACATTGAACCTGAAATTATCATTGAACGTGGCGATGGCAACACAGCCAACGACAGTAATTTTGAAGATGATATCTTTTAAGACTCAACCAGAAACTACTGAGCAATAAAAAAGGCGATGCCCATTGGGCATCGCCTTTTTATTGCGAAACTAAAGCCTAATTAAGTGCAAACGCCATTGGCACTTCATCACACTCAAGTTTATCAGGGCAACCTTGACAGTCTTGTATGACATTGTCAGGCAGAGAGTCACGAGCGACTTCGCTAAAGCCTAACTTAGTGAACATATCGGGTACATGAGTAAATACGATGACTTGCTTAAACCCTAACTCACTCGCACGAGCGACCATATGGTCGATTAACGCCTTGCCTTGACCATAACCCTGGCTATCAACATTAATACCCAATGAGCGAATCTCAGCTAAGCCAGTACCGTAGATATATAACGACGCGCAACCAACGACTTGTTCTTGTTCATTTTCTGCGACCGAAAAATCTAAAATACTATTAACGATATCAAACCGATCGCGTGGCAAACATTCACCAGCATCCGACCAGGCTTTAATCATCGTCTCAATCGCATCAACATCTGATAGTCTGGCATGGCGTACATTCATCAACTGCGCTTTACTGGCATTTAAGCGCTGTTGCATTGAGCCCATAGCATGCTGGACTTGGCCATCTGCCGTACCACCAACCACGGCCGGTGAAGTAAACTCTTCATTGATTACGTTATGACGATCAAGAGCTGACATTACACTTGCCAACGATGTGCCACCAAGCACCTCACGTTTAGCTAAACAAGCATCAATGGTTAAATGCTGGTAAACATCGGCCTCAATCACCGCTGAAAACTCTTTAAGTTGCTCTAAGGTAAAATCTTCTAATGGCAGCTGCTTGGCAATGGCAGCAACGACGACTTCACCAACAATATGGTGCGCCTCTCTAAACGGAATATCTTTCGATACTAGGTAATCAGCCAGTTCAGTTGAATTGGCGTAACCTTGCTGAGCGGCAGCTAGCATTCTGACTTTATTGGTTTGCAAACCTTCCAGCACTAACGCGGCCATCGCCAAACAATCACCCCAGTTGTCAAGCGCATCAAACAAGCCTTCTTTGTCTTCTTGCATGTCTTTGTTATACGCCAACGGCAATGCTTTAAGCGTCATCATCATACCGCTTAACGAACCAAAAACCCGGCCCGTTTTACCACGAATTAACTCCAACGCATCTGGGTTTTTCTTCTGCGGCATCAGCGATGAGCCAGAAGTTACATTGTCTGCTAATTCAATAAACCCAGCTTCACCCGAGTTATAGAAAATTAAATCTTCAGCCATCCGTGACAAGTGCATCATTGAAATGCTGGCATCAGCTAACAGCTCAACCACATGATCACGATCAGAGACTGAATCTAGGCTGTTTTGAGTTGCACGTTTAAACCCTAGGTCGCGAGCCAATGCATGGCGGTCTATTGGGTAAGCCGTACCGGCTAAAGCACCAGAGCCTAACGGACACCGGTCAAGACGCTCTGCAGTATCACGCATTCGGCTCAAATCACGGTCAAACATTTCAACATAGGCTAAACACCAATGGCCAAAACTAATCGGCTGGGCACGCTGCAAGTGAGTATACCCAGGCATCACTGTGCCTTGCTCACGAACAGCTAAGTCTAGCAACGCTTGCTGCAGCTTAACCAACAACTCTGATAACTCAACAGCTTGCTCTTTACACCACAATTTTAAATCAGTCGCGACCTGATCATTACGGCTACGGCCAGTATGGAGTTTTTTACCCAAATCACCGACTTTAGCAATTAATTGGATTTCAACCCAGCTATGAATATCTTCAGCATCACTTTGCAAAATTTGCTTAGGATCATTAACAACTGATTCACCAAGTTCATTAAGCGCCGCTTCTAAGCGTTGCTGCTCATCAGCAGTTAACACACCCACTTGTTCTAATGCTCGTGACCAGCTAATTGAGCCGATAATATCTTGTTTAGCCAAACGATAATCGAACCTTAAAGAATCGTTAAAAGATTTAAACCTGTCGTCTGCCGCTTGCGAAAACCGCCCGCCCCATAGTGCTGCCATTGTTATTCCTCACGTATTGCTATTTTGTTTCATATTGCAACGGGCGAACCCACGCTGCAACTATTAATTTATCGGGCGCTGGCGTTAATGCCAGCGCTAGTCAGCTAATAATGTAATAAGCACCGCGTTTTGCGCGTGCATTCTATTTTCAGCCTGTAATAAGACTAACGAGTTAGCGCCATCAAATACTTGCTGTGTCACTTCTTGACCAATATGAGCCGGCTGACAATGCATAAAGTAATCAACGTTAAGCGTTGCCATCAGCGCTTCATTAATCTGATAAGGTGCGAACTTAGCGGCAATATCTTGATATTCAACATCATCGCCCATTGAAATCCATGTGTCGGTGTACACAGCTTGTGCCCCTTCCGCATCAGCGATGTCGGTTGAAAGTTGCAATGAGCCACCGTGCTGCTGTGCTAGCTGTTGCGTATCTTGCACCACCTTGCCGTCAGGGAAATGACCTTCAGGACAAATCACCACCATTTGCGCGCCAACTAATGCGGCGGCGATCATTAGCGAATGCGTTACATTGTTACCATCGCCAACATACACTAATTTAACCTGACTTAAGTCATCGAATTTTTCCGCTAACGCTAAAAAGTCGGCCAACGCCTGACACGGATGATACATATCACTTAGCGAGTTAATCACTGGCACGCTGCCAAATTCAGCCAGCCCTTCAACCGTGCTATGGCTGAACGTTCTGGCGACAATACCGTCGGCCCAACATGAGATGTTTTTTGCAAAATCGGCGATTGACTCACGCACGCCAACCGCGCCATTATTTTGATCTAAATAAACCGAATGACCACCGAGTTTAGCGATGCCAATATCAAAACTAACGCGAGTACGCAGCGACGGTTTTTCGTATAGCGTCACTAAACTTTTGCCGGCCAGCGCTTGACTGTAATTAGCTGGGTTAGTTTTTACCTGTTTAGCCAATTCGATCAACGCTAAAAATTGTTGTTGGCTTAAATCTTTTAGGGTTAAAAAATGCTGTAATTTTTCCATATCCGTATCTTCTCTTTGCTAAAGCGTAGTGGCGGTAATTGTAGTGCCACAAGGGCTGCCATCAATAAGGGCTAATAATTGCTGCGGTGTTTTCCAGCTCGCAATCACGATCGAATCATTTAACTGCTGGGCGGTTGCAAAGGCAGCATCGACTTTGACTTTCATGCCACCGACAATCACCCCTTGCTCAACCAGCACTTGCGCTTGCGCCTGATTAAGGCTCGTAATTAATTGTTTGTCACCATCTAATACTCCAGGTACATCTGACAACAAAATAAGTTTAGCGTGCAATAAGTGGGCAATCACCTGCGCTGCTTGATCGGCATTAACATTAAGCAATTGTCCACTGGCATCCGCCGCAATTGAACTGATAATCACCAGATAGTTTTTGGCCATTAAGGTGGTTAGCAGGGTATCAGCTAAGGGTCTACATTGGCCGACCTGACCGAATTTTTGATCAATTTGCTGTGCTGTCACCATGTCACCGTCGGCTAAACTCAAACCAACGGCATTTAATTGATTTACTTTCGCCGTCGCCACCAGTTTTTTGTTGGCCGCGCCAGCTAATGCACCAGTCACCAGCTCAATTTGTGAGGCCGGTGTTACCCGCAAACCTTCAATTTTTTGACTGACCATATCGGCCTGTTCAAGCCATTGCTCAACCAAACAGCCGCCACCATGCACCAGTACAACCTGAATGCCGCTGGCCATAATTTTAGCTATCACTGCAAAAAGCTCGGCTTGCGCCGCTGGTGACTCTAATAACGCACCACCAACTTTTAATACTAACGGTTGCTTTGCCATTATGCCTCCAAACCAAAATGAATCATGATGCATTGCATGCCTTGAGCTGCGGCACCTTTGAGTAAGTTATCAATCGCCGAGACCACCACTAAATGTCCACTATCGATATCAAGTTTCCAGCCAATATCACAAAATGGCGTGCCTGCAACTTGGTCTATTTTAGGCCACTGTGGCTCGCGCATTCTGACCATAGGTTTATCATCATAAACCTGATACGCATTTTTGACCGCTTCTAGATCAACTTCAGGCTTAACTTTAACCGTAATTGTCGCCAATATTCCCCGTTTAAAATTACCTAAATGTGGAGTAAAGATAACAGGACAGCCCAGCTGAGTAGTAATTTCCGGTTGATGACGATGACCCAATACACCATAAGGGGTCAAGCTGACTTCACAAAAACTATTCACCATCGACGCTTTACGCCCCGCTCCAGTCACGCCGCTCACCGCATTGATCACAGGCCATTGATTTGAGTCGAGTAATCCCGCTTCGAATAATGGTTTAAGCGCTAATAAAGAAGCCGTTGGATAACAGCCTGGCACCGCAATCATCTTGCTGGCTTTAATTTGCTCGCTATTCCATTCCGCTAGGCCATATACCGCCTGAGTTAGTAACTCAGGGTGCTGATGTTCAAAGCCATAATATTGTGAAATATAGCTGGCATCGCTAAAACGATAAGCACCAGACAAATCAAAAACACTTAAACCCGCTTGGTGAAATTGCTGCGCCAACTGATGACTAACTTCATGACTGGTCGCCAACACAACAGCGTCACATTGCGCACTAATATCACTAATAGCTTGCGGACTCAAACCTTGCAATTGATAATCAAATAACCCGGAAAATTGTGGATAAAGTTCACACAGCCACTTATCTTTATCCTCACTACCTTGCGAAACATACAAGCCAGTAACTTTAATTTCAGTCTGGGCATCAAGCAATTGGCACATTTGAGCACCTGTATAACCGCTGGCACCAATAATGGCAATATTAATCATAGAATTCATTCACTTAATTTATTTAATAAAGAGTTTTGGCCGATAATAGAATGGCCGACGGTTGATAACGTATCGGCTATCGTCGTCGCGAGGGTGTTGCATGATATGATGAAATAACTTGAATCATTGGTCGTGTGCTAATCTTAAAAGGTAAGGCACAATGGCCAGATACCTAAATATAACCACATATGGGTATTTATGCAACATTATTGCATAAATACCTGAAATCTATTATTGGTACTCTATTTATGAACAAAAATATCCTGATTATTGGTAGTGGCTGGCTCGGTTGGCCACTGGCGCAATACTTAACGCTTGCAGGGCATCAAGTAACAGCGACCACAACCTGCGAGAAAAAAGTGATTAGGCTCGGCAGCACCACGCCAGTATTAATAAAGTTAAACGCTAACGATCCACACTTAACGGGGCGAATATCAGCCTTTCCAGACTTCGATCTTATGATTATAGTCCTGCCGCCACAGCGCGAGCAAACTGATTACTTATATCAACTGCAACAATTAGTTAAACTAGCCGACGGTAACAATATCAGCCATATTTTATTTATTAGTTCAACCGGCGTTTATGGTCAACAATCTGGAATAGTTACCGAATCAAGCCCCACTGTGCCCAGCTCAGATTCAGCGCAGGCGATGGCAGACTTTGAGCAAGCGCTATTAATCAAGGGATCCGGCTGTCACAGCGTATTACGATTGGCGGGGTTGTTTGGTCCAGGACGCCATCCTGGCAAGTTTTTAGCAGGAAAAGTCGATATCAGTAATCCTGAGGCAGTAGTTAACATGATCCATCAACAAGATTG
>Ga0209396_1002391_pt1 | contig 19714 bp, 23 predicted proteins | sample GOMGulsemesocosm_6_FD_184638 | JGI IMG/M metagenome (GOLD analysis project Ga0209396, IMG submission 184638) | Methane-oxidizing microbial communities from mesocosms in the Gulf of Mexico - GOM8C Gulf of Mexico (SPAdes) (version 2) | ecosystem: Environmental > Aquatic > Marine > Cold seeps...
ACTAAAAAGAGATAAAACAGCAATAAATCACTTAATATCGGCTTAAGTGATTTATTGTTGAATTAGTTAAACGTTTGCTAAAGGCAGGGTGATTTTAAAACATGTTCCAACATCAACGATACTGGAAACTTCGATTTTACCATTATGTTTTTCAATTATCCCATGCGAAATAGGTAAACCTAACCCCGTACCTTCACCAACAGCTTTGGTCGTATAGAAAGGATCAAATACTTTTGAAATATTTTCGTCGCTAATACCTTTGCCATTATCTTGAACATATACAATAACATTGTCTTTTACTTGTATCGTTTGAATTGTTAATAACCCATCATTGCCACAAGCATGTGAGGCGTTCATAAATAAATTTATAAATACTTGACTTAAGTCATATGGTTGCCCAAGTATGTCATCGCATTCTGATAAATCTAATTTAATATCTATTTTGTATTTAAGCTCATTAGATGCCAATTTTATACAGTCATTTATACAGTCATTTATACTGCAAGCAGCAAGTGAATCTTCACCCTTATAGGATATTTTTTTCAAATTATCGATGATGTTTTTTACTCGTTCTATACCATCAATTGTATCAACGAGTAAGGAAGGTGTATCTGATATTAAATAGTCGGCATCAATTTTTTTACGCAAAGATTGGTATTGGTCGATCACACTTTTAGCACTTTCTTTATCTGGGGCATATGCTTGTATAATTTTATCGAGTTTAAAAATTTCCTTGATATTCTCAGATAAGCAAAAGAGATTACTGTACGAATAAGAGATAGGATTATTAATTTCGTGCGTGATCCCAGACATTAGTTGACCGAGTGATGCCATTTTTTCAGATTGGATAAGTTGATCTTGCGTCATTTTTAACTCTAAAACCGCGCCCTGAAGATCTAAAACATTATCATATAATTCTCGTGATTTATCTTCTAGTAATTTTTCAGCTAACAGACGTGCCTTCTTCTCTCTATCATAAGCTGCTTTATAAACGTTTAGTTCACTCATGTTATTCCTTGAAAGATATTACTAATTTACACTTGTCTGCGCCATTATGCATACACTCAGGATGTCCAATTGATATTGATTGTTCAAAATGAATAGCTGCTCCTGCAATTAACCCCTCAGAAAGGTGGCATAATTTACGTTTTGATTTATAAAACATAATTAAGTCCCCTTCAGGGGGTTCTTCATAATTAAACGAGGGCAGATATGCATCAGGATAAACGCGTTTTACTTCTTGATGGATAACACCATCAATACAAGTCAGAAAGTCTTTTAAATTATCTATATGTAAAATTTTGGCCGGACTACTATTCAACAAATGAATAAACAAATATTCTCCAAAGGTTCTTATTAATGTTGGCACCTCTACTTGAGTGATAGTTGATAATTCAGATACATAGGCCAATATTTCAGAGTCGTCATATTGCATGCCATTAGTATAAATCCCTGCTGAGCTGGGATTAACTTTTTCTAATAACTCATTCCAAACGGACATGCCCATTTTTTCAATGATCATTTCTGAAAAAGAGGTAAATATTGAACCTTGCATATTAAAACCCTTAAATGATGAGGATAATTATTCAATAACAATAACAATAACAAACTGATGTTTTTGATTCGATTCGTATTCAATAAGTTTCTCAATTGAGTGTTCAGTAAACTCATGATCTTCAGCTAAGATGAGTAAATGTGAAGTGGAAAATAAACTGTTTTTTAATATCATTCCAGGTAGAAGTTGCAGAGTACTTAATCCTTTTTCTATAATGTTTTCGTTAATCAATTCAGGATTAGCAATTAATATATCAAGAATGTTTTCTGCATACTTTATACCCCTTGATTTATTTAATTCTAGAAATATTTGCTTCTGGTCCATGGTTTTAACATCAATTTTTCCATAAGAATATCGCCAATAATCTCTTGCGATAATTATTATTTTACACGCTAATAATATTTCATCATTTGCTTTTTCGGTAATGCGTTCAAGCGGTGAATATTGGTGAGTTAATATTTCTTTTACGTTATTTAAACGTTGAGCGGGAGAAAGTATTTGTTGTGCAATACTTCCTTGTGTCAAAAATTGTTTTTTTTGTTCGAAATTTAGTGAGTTATAAGGTATTTTACATAGCGTTGGATCAAAACCTAACATACCTATTTCATTGAGAAATCCCGATAAACGTATATCACGGATTGCATCTTTTTCTAGATTCAGTTGATTTCCTAATTGTCCTGCTAATTGTCCGACTTGTTTAGCAAAACTACCGCTCAGATATGGGTTTATGGCAATAAAGTTAAACAACATTTTTTCGCAGGCTTTATTATTTTGTTCATTCTTTAATAAAGAAATCTTGATTTGCTTGGTGCGTAAATTAATTTTATCTTCTAAATCATGATTTATGTTATTCAATAACTTATTTTTATATTGAATATTAATTTTTAAATTATGGTTTTCTTTTTTTAATCTTATTCTCTCTAAACCCTCTTCAACGGCATGAATTAGGTCTTTATTATTCCAGGGTTTATTTATAAAGCGATTAATTTTACCTAAATTTATCGCTGCCACTGTTGTTTCAAAGTCAGCGTAACCACTTAAAACAATTCGGTAAGTTTCAGGGTGTGATGTAGCGACTTTCTCTAAAAGTGTCGTGCCATCCATTTCAGGCATTCTCATGTCTGAAACAATGACATCAACAGGTGTTTTTTCTATGATCTCTAATGCGTTTTGTGCACTGCTGGTAATGATTAAATTATACGGTTTACGGTGAAACAATCTTTGTAAAGTTCGTAAAATAATTCTTTCATCGTCAACGCACAATACTGTCATGTCCGAGTATAAAGATTCATTAGTACTACTCTCTGACATCATTGTTCCTTATGAATTATGCTATTTAAATTAATTAGTTGTTCAATAGTATCGGCATTTATATTTATTATTTTTATGTTCATCTGTGTTATATACAAAGACTAATGATAGTTATAACTCTTATTTATAAAAAAATCATTGATCTTATTGTATTTTAGGTGACAAATTTAATGAACTACATTTGTAATTGTTTAGACGATATATTAAGTTTTATATATAGGCATATAAAAAATTACCAATAAAGAAGACTCTGTAAAGTCTTTTTATTTTGGATTCACTGCATTTATACTGGTGACTGTTAAGGAAAAGCATGCAAAATTTGAACAAATCTATTATTCTATTTGTAGATGATGAACCCGCTATTTTAAGGTCTCTTGAACGAATTGCGAATAAAGTCGATGCTACAATTTTAACTGCTTCTAGTGGTTTAGATGCTCTCGACATTATTAAAAGATGCCATGTTGATGTTATCGTGTCTGATATTAGTATGCCCAATATGGACGGTAACCAATTGCTCGAGCAGGTTGCTCAAATCTCGCCTGAAACTGTCCGTATTGTTTTAACGGGGTGTGACAATATGGATACGGTACTTAATTCAATTAATTCAGGTCATATATGGGGGTTTCTTCATAAACCTTGGGATAATTTCGACCTCATTGTAAAATTAAAGCAAGCCCTACAGCTCCAACATATTTTAGCTGAACGTACATTGATGCGAAGAACAATTGACCAATATCAGGTATACCATAAAACTAAATTTGAAGGTTTCATTGGTGATTCAATTCCCATGCAGTTTGTTTATTCATGTATTGAACAAAGTGCACCGAGTAGTGCATCTGTTTTTATTACTGGGCCGAGTGGTTCCGGGAAAGAAGTGGCAGCAAAAGCGATTCATCGATTAAGTAAAAGAAAAAGTGGGCCTTTTATTGCGTTGAACTGTGCAGCTATACCCTCAGAATTGATGGAATCAGAAATTTTTGGTCATATCAAAGGTGCTTTCTCTGGAGCTGTGTCTAATAGAGATGGAGCCGCGACACTTGCAAATGGCGGCAGTCTTTTTTTAGATGAAATTGGTGAAATGGATATTAGTTTACAAGCTAAATTATTACGTTTTATTCAAACAGGCTGTTTTCAAAAAGTAGGTAGCGGTAAAGAAGAAAAAGTTGATATTCGCTTTATTAGTGCGACGAATAGAGAGCCTCAAATTGCCATCGCAGAGAGAAAGTTACGAGAAGATCTTTATTATCGATTAAATGTCATTTCCATTGCATTGCCGCCTTTAAATGAACGAAGTAATGATATTGTTAAATTAGCTGAGCATTTTTTAACTTATTATTGTGAAGTTGAAGAAAAGGCATTTGCTGGATTTTCCACAGGAGCCGAAAATTTAATTAAGTCATATTCTTGGCCGGGTAATGTTCGACAATTGCAAAATATTATTCATAGTTCGATAATTATGTCTGAAGGACCATTGATCTTAGAGAATGTTATTTCTCAACAACTGGGTCAGCCAGTAAAAGAAATTAATTCAACAATAGATGTTCAACAGCAACCTATAATGAGCTCTCCTACGGAACAAGTTCAGAGTAATCAGGAGTGCATATCAACATCGTCTACATCATCAATGTCTTCCATAGTAACGCTTGCAGATGTTGAAAAACATGCGATTGAGCATGCGATTGAGTTGTGCCAAGATAATATTGTAAAAGCGGCAAGTTTGTTAGATGTTAGCCCGTCTACGCTCTATAGAAAAATACAACAATGGCAAACAACCCGAGTAGAATAAACGATTCTTAATTTGCAAAACATACATCTAATTATTTTCATCCTGCAAATAATTAGATGTATTACCTTTCACAAAATCATAAATCACAAGATAATCAATCAATTAAACTATATTTAATGTTGGAACGATACTTGAAGGTAATTTGTTAACTTTTTAACAATGACAGCTTTGGAGTGTTCGAATGCAATTGAAATCTTATCTAAAAATGCAATTCAATTCCGTTATCGAGCTGCTTTCAAATGCTGTTTGGTTACTGAGTGCCGAATTTATTGCCAAATTGTCTAGAATTTTCACTATTGTAGTATTAGCCGCTCAGTTATCTCCAATTTCTTATGGTACAGCAATGCTAGCCTTGGCATTTCATGACGTATTTGCCTTGTTATTACGTGCGGGTGTGGGCAGCCAAATTATAAATTGTAAACAACACCAATTGAAAAGTTATGCAAGAAGCGGAATATTCATTCAATGGGCAATTTGTCTCACAATTGCAATAGGGCAGTGGAGCTCTGCTGATTATTTATCTTTGCTTTATGAGAATGAAAATATTGCAGTCTTACTCAAAATCATGGCAATCATTTATCTTCTTTATCCTTGGGTTAGCGTAAAAATATTCCTATTACAGCGCGGAGGTAAAATGCGTTGGTTTAGTATCAGAAATGGTGCGTGTATCATTATTGAAAATGTGTCTATTGCGGTAGCTGCTTTATTAGGGGCTGACATCTTTGCCGTTGCGTTAGGTAAAATAGCCTTTTCATTATTTTGGTTATTATTATTCTCATTTGCACCTGTTCAGTCATACGGTATTGGCTTTGATAAATATATTATCAAGCAAATGCTTAAAACATCAGGAAAGCTGTTTAATACTGAATTTTTACGGGGTATTCGAGTTAATGCTGATACTTTTATTGCAGGTAAATTATTAACGCCAGAGCTTTTCGGTTTTTACACTTTTGCAAAAAATGCAGGTGTAGGATTAAGTCAGTCTTTAAGCCAAGTTTATATTGCTGTTTTATATCCATACTTGTGTAAATTAGATCGAAAAGGGCAATTATTAGCACAACAAAAAAAAATATTTATGCTTTCATTGCTAATTGGTTTTCTCTTCGTTATTCAGGCGTTACTTGCACCTATTTATGTCCCCATTTTGTTTGATGAAACATGGTCATCTGCAGTACCAATTATCACCATATTATGTTTAGTCGCATTACCAAATTTAATTGTTGATATTGTCTGTTGTTTTCAAAGAGCAACAGAGCAATACCATAACGAAACATTTACTCGATTAATTTGCTTAGTAATCTCATTAATCACACTTTTAACCTTGATGCCTAACGAACCTATGGAATTCGCCGTTGCTATTTTTATTAGCAGCATCTTTTGCTTGTTCCCTCTTTATCTCATCAATGTTTTTAAACCTTCTAATTTTAACTTACGCACTTTAATTGATAGGACGAATTCACATGAAAATTAATCCAATTCCAGTAGTATCAGTTATCATTCCAATGTATAACGTTGGCAAATATATAGAACAGAGTATCACGAGTGTTCTTAAACAAACCTATCATAATTTCGAGCTTATCCTCGTTGATGATGGTTGTTTTGATGATACTTTAGACAAAGTAAATAAATTTTCAGATCCCCGTATTAAAATAATTCATCAGAAAAACAGAGGATTGTCTGGTGCTCGCAATACGGGCATTGATACTGCTCGAGGTTCGTATGTTGCTTTACTTGATGCCGACGATTATTGGGCTAACGACAAGCTAAGCCAACATGTTGAACATTTACGTGAAAACCCTGAAATAGGCGTTAGTTACAGCTCGTCATTATTCATTAATGAAGAAGGTGAACTTTTAGGTGTAGGGCAATTTCCAAAAATACATAATATTACGACTGAGCATATTTTTTGTCGTAATCCTGTCGGTAATGGTTCTGCAGCGGTTATTCGAAGATCATTATTATCAGAAATTGGTTTCTTTGGTGTTAAACGCGATAAGTATAGACAAATGTATTTTAATGAAACACTAAGGCAATCTGAGGATATTGAATTATGGACGAGAATAGCCTTAATGACGTCGTGGAAGTTTGCTGGAATTAAACAACCGTTAACCTATTATCGTATTAACAATTCAGGCTTGTCTGCGGATATTAATAAGCAGCTCGCGAGTTGGCAGTATGCCGTTTTGTTAAACAAAGATTCAAATCCTAACTTTTTCAAGCAATTTTACAGTTTGGCAAAAGCATATCAACTCAGGTATCTAGCGAGAAGGGCTATACAGTCTGAGAATAGATTCACTGCTTTTAAACTTATTCATCAAGCAATATACTGTAATTATAGAATAATTTTGCAAGAACCTGGCCGAACAATAATGACGTTGGCTTGTGCTTGGTTGAAATTTTTACCCCGTGAAATGTATAACTCCATAGAAAAGTTTGCGATGCTTCACTTTGGTAACAGTTCAGTTAAGCGATAGTGTAAATGTAGTTATTAATATCTATAGTTAAACTTAACTTGTTAATTATAAATTTTAATCTTCATGATTTGATCAATTTAAATGGGTCAAACTCGAGCTGTTTAGTGTTAAATTAATTCTTAATATTCAACATAATTAAAATATTATGTGAATGTTTGAAATGTTGATTGCATCACAGACTAATGACACTTATCGGTAATGTTCTAACGAATATTTGATTCAACAAAGCCAAGTGGGTAATAGAAATATATGACTCGTATTAATACATTAGATAAAAATGAAAAAGTTAATCAACTCTTAAGCGGCATGGAAAAATCTGTTGCTGAAAGCTTTACCTATAAACAGCGTAAAGCTTTGAGAAAAAGTATGACCACTCAAGATTGGCGTATTCATAATATAGATTTTAGGCCTACTTTAGCATTGCCTTTTCTACCTTGGAGTTTTTATCTTGTATTTCTAGTCGGTATAAACAGAAGAGGGCTATTACCAGCGGAACGCTTTATTGCCTTTACAATGTTTTTATTAGCCATATTTGTGTTCGGTTTAATATTCATGGGGTGTGTTTTTGTACTTATCTATTTATTGAAATCTTGGTTAGGCATTGATTTGTTTCCAAATGAATCTTTAGGTATTTGGGATAAAGTCAAAAATTATTTTTAATGTTATCTATTTAAATAATTGATTATTTCTATAAACTCACGATATAAACAGTTCGATGATTTGCTAACACTTTAAAAAAACGATAATTTTAGTATTAAATAGCGACTGATAGTGGTTAAATAAAAACCTAATACAATTGATACTATCAATTAAATAATAATAATACGTATTTTAATATAAGAAGGAAGGTTAAATGAGTCAGGTTAAAAGTGATGCAGGAATAGAAAATGAAAATTTATTTAGAGCTTTGTTTTGCGCGCCAACCGCTATTTTATTAGTGTTGTTTGCTGAAAGTTTTTTAATGTCTTCAGGCATTGTTTTATTTAAAGTGATATACGTATTAATGGCGTTATATTTTACACTCAGTACGCTTGCTTATGCTGCTTATTATACGAATGAACTCTATGAGGGTGAAACTGAAAAATTCATTAAAAATGACAACTTATTTAAAGCGATTGTTTTTGCACCATTAGCAGTTGTATTTTGGTTCTTCGCGGTGAATTCAATTATGTCTTCTGGGCATATTGTTTTTAATGCAACATATGTTTTATTAGCATTGCTTTCTACACTCAGTACGCTTGCCTATGCTGCTTATTATACCAATGATTGTTATTCAGAAGATGCTCATAGTGAGTGATAATTAGCGTCACATCGAAAATTAGTTAGAGCCTACCTATTAGGAATATTTTAACCATATGAGATCTAACGCTTTTGAAAATGACGAGAAAAGCTAAAATATAGATTCATTACTATAATAATAAAAGCCTGTTACGTGAGTAACAGGCTTTTTAACTTCTATATTCCGTTAAGACAAAGGTTACATTAATATACTTTTTATTTTCTGGTTGTTTGTTACAGTTAGCGTACCTGATGGAAAACATTATTTTTTATGTTTTTTGAAAGTAATTTTAGTTACTTCATGTCTACCTTGTGTAAAGATAATAATGTTAATCTTCAAGAACACTAAAAAAGATAATGTCTATGAAACGAATCCTGCATGTTGAACACAGTGCTTGTACTAGCCAATTATGCCAAATAAGGGATAAAGTGCGAGAGGCATGTCATGTGTTAATGTATTCCGATAGTGATATTAACCTTATTACCCTTGTTATTGACGAGGCCTGCACCAATATCATTCGCTATGCTTACGGCGGTGAATCTGGACGAATTATTCTTGAAATATTTCAACATGAAGATGAAGCGATATTTCATTTACAAGATTTCGCCAAATGCATTGATAAATCATGCCTAGAGCTTAGAAAAACCAATGTACTAGAGCCTGGTGGTCTGGGCTTACAACTTATTTATCAAGTGATGGATTTTGTTCAACTGCTTCCTCCAAGAGGTTCAGTTGGCAATATTTTAGAATTAAAAAAACACTTACCTAAAGGATCTCAAAATGACCTTTGAACAAAAAAAATATTTACACTATCAATTGTTAGCACTTACTGGCGAAGTGGATTTACATAATTCACCTCAGGTAAGAAAACAATTACTTGATATTGTCGAATCGGGCAATTCAGTTATCGTTGATTTTTCTGCTTTAAGTTATATCGACAGTTCAGGCATCGCCACATTAGTAGAAGCCTACAACCTTGCTAAAAATAATCAGTTGTCTTTGACCATTGTTGGAGCTACAGGTGCCCCGTTGCAAGTGATGGAACTGACGCATTTAAATAAAGTTTTTCCGATGATAGATAGCCTTGACGAAATAAAAGGATAGCCATGACGTCAAGTAATAAAAATATTATTGAAGTCAATAATTTGGTGACACATTATGGTGACCGTCAAATACTTGATGCCATTAATTTCTCTGTAGAAAAAGGAGAGATTAGAGTCATCATGGGTGGCAGTGGTTCAGGTAAAAGTACATTACTTAATCATATGTTAGCTTTACTCACACCCACGTCAGGAAGCATCGTTATTGATAATGTTGATGTGGTTAACGCTAACCGTAAAACACTTCTAAAGTTACGACAAAAAATGGGCGTAGCCTTTCAAGGTGGCGCCTTGTTTAGTTCGATGACAGTTGGTGAAAACATAAAATTACCCTTACAACATCATACTAAGCTTGATGAACATACCATTGATATCATGACCCGGTTAAAGCTTGAGCTAATGAACTTAGCAGGTTATGAAGATTTAATGCCTTCTGAGCTTTCGGGTGGCATGCTAAAGCGCGCAGGGTTAGCACGTGCAGTAATCATGGATCCTAAATTACTCTTTTTTGATGAGCCATCAGCTGGGCTTGATCCTGTCACAGCAGTAGAGCTTGATGAATTAATACTTAAACTGCGCGATGCTATGAATATGACCATCATCGTTGTCACTCATGAGTTAGAAAGTGCGTTTAAAATAGCAGACAGAATCACAGTGTTATTTGATGGCGAAATAGCGATCACTGGTACGGTAGATGAAATAAAAAACAGCAAAGATGTACGAATTCAGAACATGATTAATCGCCGAGCAAGAGATGAACATCTCGATGCTGACGAATATATCAAACGTCTAACTACGGGGAAAAATTAACATGTTGACCGTATTTATGACGAAAGTTAAAGCTAAAGTTGAGCACCTTGGTGATTCTGGGGGAGATATTGTGGAATCGTCAGGTAGATTAGGCGTTTTTATTTTCAATACCTTATCAAGATTATGGATGTACCGTTTCCCGTTAGAGGAAACAATCAAGCAACTTCTGTTCATTGGCGCTAGAACGGTACCGCTGATTTTAATATCAGGACTGTTTACTGGGATGGTTGTGGCACTTCAGTTTTACGATACATTGATCCGTTTTGGTTCAGTTGATCTGTTAGGTGCAGCTGTTGCGATGAGTTTAATTCGAGAGCTAGGACCCGTGATGGCAGCACTCATGGTTATTGCTCGGGTCGGATCTGCTACCTGTGCTGAAATAGGCATTATGCGTAATGAACAGCAGTTTGATGCGCTTGATTGTATGGCTATCGACAGTTATCACTATGTCATGTTACCAAGGTTACTCGCAGCAATAGTTTCAGTACCCTTATTAACCGCGATGTTTGACACTTTTGGTATCGGTGGTGGCTATATTGTCGGTGTCTTAATACATGGTGTTAGTGATGGCGCTTTTTTAGTGGGGATGGCTGACACTATCGTTTGGAATGATGTTTGGATGGGGATAGTTAAGTCATTTCTATTTGGTTTAGTCATCATGTCTGTTTGTTTGTCGAAAGGTTTTTATTTACACATTGAGCAAAAACAATCTGGTGCTGTTGGGGTGAGTCAGGCAACAACACAAGCCGTAGTACTCAGTGCTGTATTAATGTTATTTGTTGATTACATTGTTAGCTCGTTAATGTTGTGAGCTTAGGAATTATATTATGAAAAAAATGAACGTGAATTTTATTGTAGGTCTCTTTATGTTATTTGGTATGGCTACAATGGCATATCTTTCGGTAACCATTGCTGGGGTTTCTGGTTATTCTGATGACAGTTATCAGTTAGTCGCAAAATTTGACAGTAGTTCTGGCTTGAAAGAGGGCGCTTTTATTGAGATTGCTGGCGTTAAAGCGGGTAAAGTAACGAGTATTGAACTCGATAAAGAAAGCTTTGAATCGGTCGCTATTTTTGTTTTTGATAGTGGTGTTATCTTAGCTGAAGATACGATTGCTTCTATAAGAACCTCTGGAATTATTGGCGATAAATTTGTAAAAATTTCTCCAGGTGCATCAGACGATATATTAAAGTCAGGTGATGAGATCATTGAAACAGAATCATCAATTAGTATTGAAGAATTAGTCAGCAAATACATTTTTAGTTCCGATAGCGATAACGAGTAAAAACCATGAAAAATAAATTAATAGCCTTATTAGCGATATGTACTTTTAGTTCTTTTGCTTCAATAGCTGAAACAGGCACACCCACTTCATCATTAACCGAAGCGGTTAATCTTTTTGTTAGCGTTGCGAGTAATAAAGAATTATCACTTGAAGAAAAAAAAGTCAGTATTACAGGGATAGTTAAAAATAAAATGGATTTACCTGTAATATCAAAGCGGGTTGTTTCGCGATACTGGAAGAAGGCGAACAAAGAAGACAAAAAAGAATTTATTGCACTGTTTACTCAGGTGATTGTGAATACATACGCTTCATTGTTAAATCAGTACAATAATGAAGAAGTCGAATACTTAAAAGAAGAAATTAAAAAAGGTAAATATGCCAAAGTTAATACCAATATTGTATTAGCAGATAAAAAAATCCCAGTAAATTACAAACTCCTGCTGAGAAATGACCAATGGCGTATTTACGACTTTTCTGCTGAAGGCGTATCTCTGATCAGTACTTATACAAATGATTATAAGGCTACGTTAAAGCGTAGCGGTTTAGCCGGTTTAAATGAAATATTGAAAAAGAAAGTTGCCTCTAAACCTTCTTAAATATTAATAGCTAATTATCACCCATAAGGAAGATGGTATTGACAGACCTAACTAAGTTAAGTCAAATTGAAGGTTTCCCTAATTCATTGGCTTTTCTACAAAGCATCCTTTCTACAGAGTTAGGTGATTGTACTATTGCGGTGATAAATAGTTTAAATTTGGACAATAAATATTTCCAAATTTCTAATTATTGCCATCCTAACAGCCAACCAATATATAAAGTGGCCGAAATTCTGAAACGTTCCAATGAGCAGCGTATCTTTTTTGGTGAATTTATTGAGCAATGGCAAAAAATGTCTTTCCCGATTCATATTTACAAAAAAGACTGTGCCGAGTTATTTCAAGATGACTTAGCATCCTATGACGGTGTATTAGTTTTACCTATTTTACTTGATGCTAAAGTTGAACGTTGGGTGTTAATTTTAGAGGCCGAAAATGACAGTCATAGTCTTGATTTATCGAAATTAAACTTGTTAATAAATTTTGCCGTGCTGAGCATCGCTCGTGCGGAAGAAAAGAAAAAATTACAAGAAATTACTAATTGGCGAGAACAAGAGTTAAGTGAAATTTCTCGCCTACAGCATTTATTATTACCAGAAGAAAACTTATCAATTCCTGGAATAGAATTGGCATTTAAATTTAAGGTTTATAAAGAAGCGGGTGGTGACTACTTCGATATTACGAGTCTATCAAAAGAAAAATCTGAAAGTGAAGCACATAAATTTGCTGTAATGATTGCTGATGTTACTGGGCACGGACCCAGCGCTGCTGTCGAGGCTGCGATGCTGGACGCCATTTTACGTACCTATAAACCTGAAGGGGATAAACCACAGCCAGCGCAAGTCATCGAGTATGTTAATACCCATTTCTTTACTCGTAAAAATCGGGGGAAGTTTATCACAGCGATAGCCATGGCTTACGATCCTGATGCTAAAACCTTATGTTATTCTTGTGCAGGTCACCCTTATGGTTTTATCAAACGAGGTGATACCTTGATAAGACTTGATCAAGGTAAAGATATACCTATCGGGGTGTTAAAAGAATATGAATGGAGTAATCATGAAGTTGAGGTATTGCATCATGACATTATCTTTCTTTATACCGATGTAGTACTTGAAACTAGAAATACAAAAAAAGAAGAATTCGGTTTTGAGCGCTTAGAAAAAGCATTAATCGATGCAGAAGCTTGTCCACATTGCTTGGTTGATGATGTGGCAGTTGCATTAACGGATTTCAACGAAAGTGACGAGTTGTGTGACGATTTAACCTTGTGTGCCATTCAAGTGTTTCAATAAGATCTGTATTAGTTGCAACTTTATTATTAGTTGCAACTTTATTATTAGATGCTCTAATGTCTGGATATGACCTTTTTAAGTGAAAATTCATTGACGAACTTTCACTTTTTTCGTTCGAAATCAATCATATTATCTATCTTTTCACATCTTGAATTGAATCGAATAACGTAAATACTTTATCTAATTGTGTTAATTCTAACATCTTCATCGGTAAGTTATTGGCGCCAACGATAGCAAGCTTTAACCCAGAAGCTGTTGTAATATTAAGGCTTTCAATGAGTGTTGCGATACCTGAACTATCGATATAATTTAATTTTGTAAAGTCTAAGAGAATCGATTTCTGATTTGATATAACGTTTAATAAATCCCTTTTCATCAACGCAGAATTGTTGATGTTGATTTCTCCTACTAAATGAAAAATTTCATATTGGAGATGTTGTGTGTTGTTTGTCGCTTTTGCAAATTCAATTGAATTAGCTTTGTGAAATATCGAAAGCATTCTGAATGTTATACGTGAAAACAGTTGCAATGATTTTTCAATTAACGCCACTTCTGTATAGTTAGATATTGAAACTCCGTTTATAGGTTTTAGTTGCTGTAGCATTCCAATATTTCCTTAATAATAACTGTTTGGGAGAAATGATATATTAAGGGAATGTTTATGTACTGACTACACCACTTTTGTACGGTAAATGTTTTGTTTTGTAGGTAAATGTAATTCTTTGTATGTATGTCACTTTTATGGCTCTCCATGCCAATACCGTGACATAAATCTTCTGCTTGTCGGTATTATAAATACCTGTTTAAGTAGCCATTGACTATTTTACCTACCTTGCGTAAGGTAGGTTGATGAAAAATGATAAATCAATAGATAACTTAACCCGAACAGCATTATTAGATGAGGCCACTCATATGCTGCAAACAGGGTCATTTGGACGACTTTCTTTTCAGTTATTAGCGAATAAAGTGGGTATAAAAAAGGGCAGTGTCTATTATCATTTTCCTTCAAAAAACTTACTAGCCGTGGCCATTTTAGATCGCGTAACAGTACAGCTAGAAGATTACTTTATGCTTTGCGAAAACGGAACCCCGACAGTTCAACTCAAGCACTATATCCAAGTATTTTCCAAGTACATTCAACCTATGGATAAACTTTGCCCCGGAGCTAGTTTTATAACGACTTGGCAGCATGAATGTTCTGATGTTCGAAATGCATTACACAATCTTTATCAAGTACATTTACAACATCTAGAAAAAATTATTCGTCAAGGCAGAGAGTTAGGTACATTTAAACAATTACTTTCTCATGCTCAACTCGCAAGTGTCATATTCTCATTATTACAAGGTGCACTTTTAAGTGCACGAGCTAGCCAATCAACTTTTGCTATTAACGCATGCGAAGCTGTTATTTCTGAGCTTCTGATCCAATAAGCTGTAATATCATATTAAGGAGTTATTTATGAATGTAGGATTTTTATTATTTCGAACATATATGCGAATACTTAATACTATTCTTCCATCACGTGCGGTAAATAAAGCGATAAATATTTTCTTTTCACCCAAAAAACATACGCCAAAAGAATGGGAAGTCGAGGCCGAACAAAAAGGGGAGCGAATATGGATAGATGAAGATCTGAGTTGTATCGTTTGGGGAGAAGGAAAACCGGTTTTACTTATGCATGGCTGGGAAGGCAGAGCTACTCAAATGTCGGTTTTTATTCCTTACTTATCTGATAAGTACAAGCTTATTGCTCTAGACGCCCCAGCCCATGGTGTAAGTAAAGGTAAAACATCTAATCCTCATGAGTTTATTAAGGCTATTTTTAAAGCTCAAGAAAAGTTTGGTGAATTTTCCGCGATTGTAGGACATTCTATGGGCGGCGGATGTTCGGTTTATAGCGCACTTGAAGGGCTAAAAGTTGACAGGGTTGTGTCTATTTCCGGTCCTGCATATTTCAGGGATGTCGTGTCATTATTTGGACAGTTTATTGGATTAAGCCGTCGTACCCATCAAAAATTTTTAAATAGAGTAGAGCATCAAGTAGAATTGTCATTTGAGCAACTTGACTTAGCTAAACGCATCAGTCCAACTAAAGAATCAATTATGATTATTCATGATGTTGACGATAAAGAAATTCCTTATAATCAAGCATTAAAGTATGAAAAAATACTAGGTAAAGATAATGTAATGACAACGACTGGCTTAGGTCATAGACAAATAATGCGAGATAAAAAAGTATTACAAACAATTGCCGATTTTATTGATAGTTAAAGTATTAAATTATTATTGATAACCTTAATAATCTAATAATTCCCTCATTTCCATTTGTTGTAGTTTATTTACAAACCATGCAAGCGCTTTACCTTTATTGTTTTTCCCCCAAGCAATATATAAATCATGTTGTCTACTTTCATGATCTTTTAATGGTAAGGCAATGAGCTCTTTAGAATTTAACTCTTTGGTAATGCGATGAATAGGTAGATAACCAACACCTATTCCTTGGCAGTGGGCTTCTATTTTCTTATCAATACTCGGTACTGTGATACGCGCCTGCCCATCAAGTAAACCCGCAGAACGTGTGGGTAGGTCACGAGAACTATCGGCAACGACAATAGAAGGATACTTTTTTATCATTGCATCGGTAAGGGGTTTATGTTCTAGACATAGGGGATGATTTTCTTTAACAGCAAATATAAAGTCAATAGTGTCAATTTTTTTTGCGGTAAAATTACTTCCTGAAATATCACCATCTGCACCTATCATCAGATCACAACGGCCACTATTTAGCGCATCCCATGTACCACCAAAAACCTCTTCGGTTAAGCGGATATCAATCCAAGGATACTCTTCATGAAAAAGGGCAATGAGTGAATAGAGAGGTTTGAATTTTAAAATAGAATCTATGCAAATTCTTAACTCCAATTCCCAGCCACTTGCAGACTGTTTTGCCATATGAGTAAGTTCATCAGTGGCGTTTAAGATCAGCCGTCCTTGCTCAACAATCATTTTCCCCACGGGTGTTAATTCAGCTTTACGTTTACTGCGATCGAACAGTTGAATAGCTAAGTCTTCTTCGAGTTTATTAATAGTGTAAGAAATTGCCGATGGCACGCGAAATAGTTCTTCAGCGGCAGCAGCAAAACTTTTTTTACGTTCAATGGCATCAAGAACTTTCAATGCGTCAAGGGTTATTGGTGAAATCATTACTTCAAATATATTGAACTAACAGTTCAATTATTACCGTTATTAATTGTATATGTCTTTAAATATAATAGCTTCAACAATCAAATACAATGAATATTAAGGAGTGAGGTTATGTCAAACTTAAACAAAATACTTTCAACAAACGCGGGTTTCGATACTTTAGCACTTAGGATCCCAGCCGCTATTATTTTCATCGCGCATGGAGCCCAAAAACTCTTTGCATGGTTTGGTGGTTATGGTTTAGAAGGAACGGGTCAATGGATGGCATCCATTGGCCTTGAACCTGGCTATCAAATGGCATTAATGGCGGGCAGTGCAGAGTTCTTCGGTGGTATTGCATTATTAATGGGCTTAATGGTTCGTCCTGTAGCGTTAATGCTTGCGGTTACTATGTTGGTGGCTATTTATAGTGTGCACTTTGTTAATGGCTTATTTATGAGTGCCAACGGTTATGAGTTTGCATTGGCCTTATTCGCTATATCAGTTTCATTAGTGATTAGCGGAGCAGGTAAGTTTTCTGTGGATAACCAACTAAAGAAAAAACTATCATAATTAACAAGAATGCAGTAGAGAAAATCAACATGACTAAAGTAAAAAGTAATTGGAAAAGCAGTATTAAAGACGGTGAATATCGTCGTAAAGATTCTCAATTTAGAAACTGGATCACCGCTGATGGTAGTGCGGGGCCTACGGGAAACTCTGGATTTAACGCAGAAGCTGGACGGTATCACCTTTATGTCTCATTAGCGTGTCCATGGGCCCATCGTACCTTGATTTTTCGTCAACTTAAGGGGCTGGAAAGTATGATCTCGGTAAGTGTGGTTCATCCTGATATGTTAAAAAATGGTTGGAGCTTTGAGCATAATGAAATATCAGCAGAACTCTATGGCACCACAGGCGATAAGCTCTACTCAAGTGAGTTTATGTTTGAAAGATATTTTGAGAAAGCTGCCGACTACACAGGAGCTATTACCGTTCCTGTACTGTGGGACAAAAAACTAAAAGTTATTGTGAATAATGAATCGTCAGAAATTATTCGTATGTTTAATGCTGCTTTTAATGAGTTAACGGGTAATGACTTGGATTTTTATCCTAGGCACTTAAAAGCAGAAATAGATGAAGTGAATGAATTGGTTTATCACAAGATTAACAACGGTGTTTATAAGGCTGGTTTTGCCAGTACACAAGACGCTTATAACGAAAATGTTCATAACTTATTTGTTGCTTTACAGCAACTTGATAACAAACTTGCCAAACAACGTTATTTAACAGGTAGCAAGTTGACTGAAGCTGACTGGCGTTTGTGGACAACGTTAGTTCGTTTTGACTCAGTTTATCATACGCATTTTAAATGTAATCTACAGTTGGTTAAAGAATACAACAATCTTTACCATTACATGTTGGAATTGTATCAAATGCCTAACATGGCAAAAACTGTAAACATGGCGCATATAAAACGCCATTATTATGCGAGTCATCAGTCGATTAACACCTATGGCATTGTTCCTATGGGTCATAACCAAGATTGGTCAGTGCCTCATCACCGTGAGTTAATGGGTGAATAATTCAAGTTATTTAGGAGAAGAAAATGATAGTACTAAATATATTTAATTCAAAACCGACTCAAGACGGTGCTGGTGTGAAAATTTCACGTATTGCTGACTTTACCGGTAAGTACTTTGACCCATATTTAATGTTTGATGAATTAAAGTCTGATAAAAAAAGTGATTTTATCGGCGGTTTTCCAGCTCACCCACATCGTGGTATTGAGACATTCACCTATATGATCAAAGGAAGCTTTGAACACCAAGATCAACTGGGCAACAAAGCGATGATAACCCCAGGTAATGTGCAATGGATGAGTACAGGTTATGGCGTAGTTCATTCTGAAATGCCCATGGTCGATGAAGATGAAAGTATGCATGGTTTTCAAATTTGGTTGAACATGCCAGCAAAAGACAAGTTACGTCCAGCGCGCTACCAAGACTCTACTAATTTACCTGTGTTAACGAATGAAACAGGCGCAAGCTTAAAGTTATTAGCCGGACATTGGACGTTTGGTGGTAATACAGAATCATCGTCATTAACGGGATTGACAGCTAAAGGTGCACTTGCCGATATCACTCTGGTTAAAAACGCTAAAGCAGAGTTTGATTTGTCTGAAGCCGAGCAAGTATTAGTTTACGTACATACAGGAAGCTTTGCTTCTCCTCGTTTAAAGGCAGGACAAATGGCTATTGTTGATGCTAAACAAGCAATATCTATTACAGCTGATGAAAATGGTGCGGGAGCATTGATTTTAGTTGGCAATAGAATTAACGAAAAAATTGCTCACATGGGACCTTTTGTGATGAATACTGAAGCAGAGCTTCATCAAGCGATAACAGATTATCAATTGGGCAGGTTTGGCAAAATAACCTAGCTATTCAACAAGGCACGGAGTAAAAAATAGAAATATATCGAGTGCTAACTACTTTAAAGTGAATATTTGAAGTAGTTAGCTGCTGATATTTCAAAGGTTAACGCTTGGACAACGCTAACATTAGGTAATGGTAAATAGAGTTTGTTATTTACTTTCTTAAAAAATGGTTAATTTGTTTATTTAACCAAGCTGAATCGTCGAACATTATAAAATGACGCGCCTAAGTATTCATGACTAATTGCGCTTTGTACAAGTTTTTTCTTCGCAAATGATCGTCTTGCTCAGAAAATCCACCTGAAGTGCCAAGCAATAATATTGTTGCTCTTTATCGACTTTATGGCGGGTCGTAAATCGCGACTATAACAGGCTATAGATAGCTTCGCTAACCATTCCAGGATCCGAAGTACTCGCCATATCAATAATTATTTGTTTAGACATCATCAGATGTCGCTTGAATATGTAAGCCATATTTAGTTTGAGCAACCAATAACTCAGAGCTCATTTTTTCATAAGATTGGCTTATCATCGAACGGGGGGTAACAATGAGTATTAAAGGAAGTTGTTTGTTTCAAAAGTGAAGTATGGAATGTATTAT
>Ga0209396_1002392_pt1 | contig 19711 bp, 22 predicted proteins | sample GOMGulsemesocosm_6_FD_184638 | JGI IMG/M metagenome (GOLD analysis project Ga0209396, IMG submission 184638) | Methane-oxidizing microbial communities from mesocosms in the Gulf of Mexico - GOM8C Gulf of Mexico (SPAdes) (version 2) | ecosystem: Environmental > Aquatic > Marine > Cold seeps...
CAGGATAAATATAGCAATGAAATGTATGCGCAGTTGTACAGCAAGCTGTATGGCATCAATGCGTTGGGATTCCGTTTTTTTAATGTCTATGGCCCACGCCAAGATCCGGCCTCACCCTATTCTGGTGTGATTTCCATCTTTATGGATCGATGTTTCGCTAATAAGGATGTAACTATTTTTGGTGATGGTTCGCAAACTCGCGACTTTGTTTATGTGGCAGATCTCGTGAAGACGCTACGCCTTGCGTTGGAAAGTGATTATCAAGGCGTGCTGAATCTTGGTACTGGTATTAATACGCAAATCAAAGAACTTGCTGAGCAGGTGAAAAGTGTTTGTGGTGCTGATGTGGCTGTACATAATGAGCCCGAGCGATCTGGGGATATAAAATATTCGTTGGCAGATCTAAGTGCGCTAAAGCAGGTGTTGGATTTTGTACCGCAAACGCCTATTAAAGAGGGATTACAAGGCCTTAAAGACTGGATGGAAATGGATTAAAAGTGCGGGTTCAATTAAAGGTATGTGGGCCTTTCTGAGTGTTTAGCGTCGATAAAAATTCGCGCAGGGTTTCTTTGTTGGCTAGTTGAATGAATTGCAGGGAATCCTGCAGGCTGACATCCGCTTCAAACCTGGAATTAAAGGGGCCAATATCGGCACCTTCGCAGGTTGAAAAATACCATACATTTTCCATGTTAAAGATACGCGAGGAGCGGGGCAGTGCATTGCCCTTTTCATCTGAGCGGTTGTAAATCATTTGTTTTACCTCCCTGATCATCATTGTAATAGTATAAATTTTTTGATGTGGCTCAATGTTTGAGGTGACTGAATATGGCTATTTGGGATGTTTTCAGTGGTTTTGGGCATAGTTAAGTGATTTATAGAGATAGCAAGATACTTGATGTGCTACTAACGGATATTCGCAACTGTCAGGTTTGCCGTGATGAACTGCCCTTTGATCCTCGTCCTGTGCTCAGCGTAGCGAGTTCGGCTAAGCTGTTAATCGTTGGACAGGCACCTGGCGTGCGTGTACATAATTCTGGCGTGGCTTGGAGCGATGCCAGCGGGGAACGGTTACGTGAGTGGATGGGCATAGATAAATCGGTGTTCTATGATAGTAGCCAGATCGCCATCTTGCCAATGGGGTTCTGTTACCCGGGCAAAGGTAAAAGCGGCGATTTACCACCACAACCCCAGTGTGCCAAGTTGTGGCGTGAGTCGCTACATCAGCATCTTGGCAATGTACAATTAACCCTGCTTATTGGCCAATATGCGCAGCGTTATTATCTAAATAAGGGCTTTGTGAACGGCCTTGATAAAGGTTCTGACAATGTCTTTGTCTCGCTAACTCAAACAGTGAAAAACTGGCAGTCATATCTACCACGTTTTCTACCTTTGCCTCACCCGTCACCTCGAAACAATCTCTGGTTACGTAACAACCCCTGGTTTGATCAGGAAGTATTGCCTGTACTACGTTACTCAGTGGCACAAACGTTAACGCCATAAAATCTGTTGTTGGATTCTTGTTCAGGGTCTGTTCAGGTAAGGAACGTTACGCTCGTCTTGTATCTCTAACTTGAGGAGGACGAACAGATGAACACACGTCAAAAACTAGCAGGTTTAGTGGCCGGCATTGGGTTATGTGTTGCCGCCGGCACGGTACAAGCGGGAGATGTGGCTTTTAGCATCTACTACAGCGATTATGATCATGGCTATAACCAGTTTTATTACAGCCAAGGCTATCCGGGAAATCATGCGCTACGGTATAACCCTTACCCAGGGGTTAAATTTTATAGACGTCACCAAGGTAACTTTGACCACTATTACCCTGGCCAGAAGCACCGCAAAAATTATAAAAAACATAAGCGTCATCAAAGACTGCATCATGATTCCTATTATTGGGATAAATACCGTTCTTACGGTATGGGGCATGACCGTCACGACCGGGATCGAAACCGAAACCGTCACGAACGTCACGATGACGGGCACGATCGCAGGTAATAGCCTAGAGCAGGTGGCGAAAATACGGCTGGCGCGCTAAGGTGCGACCTGAAAATTATGATTAGCGAGGTAAGTGAATGACGGTCCAGCAAACCATTGAAGAAAAACTGCAGCAGGCTTTTACTCTCCAACACCTTGAAGTGATCAATGAAAGTCACCGGCATAATGTGCCAGCTAATTCATCAACTCACTTCAAGGTAACTATGGTCTCTACTGACTTTGATGGTAAGGGAATGGTAGTTCGCCATCAGGCGGCTTACAAAGTATTACATGAAGAGCTACAGGGCGAAGTGCATGCACTAGCCTTGCATATGTACACGCAGCCCGAGTGGCAGAAGAAAAAGGGTGCTGCGCCGTTGTCACCGCCCTGCATGGGTGGTTCTAAACAGGGTGCTAATTAGTTCTGCTCATGTGCATCGCTGCCAAGGCGACCGGGGAAAGAGGAAGCCTTCCTACAGGCTTCTTTTCCTGTTTTGTTACTGATTTAAATCACCGCTATTGTTCGCGCCTTAAAGTAATAAGTCCCTGACTTTATTTATTTTTTTCCCCTTCTCGTATACACTGCCGCCCATAAATTAAGCGCTAGCAGCCCGCTAAAATTAAGACCAAACGAGTTATGTTATGACTGAATGTGTGATTACGGCACTGTATAAATTTGTCACCCTTGATGACTATGAAAATCTCAAAGATCCGCTACAGGATTTTTGCCGTAGTGAGGACATTAAAGGTACGTTGCTATTAGCTCAGGAAGGCATTAATGGCACCGTTGCCGGAACACGTACCGCGATTGATGCACTGTTGGGTTATTTCAAAAAGGATGATCGATTAGCTGACGTTGAGTACAAGCAATCTTTTACCGAAGAAAACCCTTTTTATCGTATGAAGGTTAAACTCAAGCGTGAGATTGTTACCTTGGGTGTCGAAGGCATTGATCCCAATAAGGAAGTTGGCCAGTACGTTAAACCAAAAGATTGGAATGCATTGATCAGCGATCCTGATGTCATTTTGGTAGATACACGTAATGACTACGAAGTAGATATTGGTACTTTCAAAGGCGCTGTTGACCCTAAAACGACAACCTTTAGAGAGTTTCCAGATTACGTGCACGATAATCTGGATCCTAAAAAGCATAAAAAAGTTGCCATGTTCTGTACTGGCGGTATCCGTTGTGAAAAGGCGTCTGCCTATATGCTTAATGAGGGTTTTGAAGAGGTTTATCATCTGCAGGGGGGCATTCTTAAGTATCTCGAAGAAGTACCTGAAGCGGATAGTATGTGGCAGGGCGAATGTTTTGTGTTTGATAATCGCGTGTCAGTTGATCATAGTTTGGAACAGGGCCATTACGACATGTGTCATGCATGTCGTCATCCTATTTCAGAGCAGGATAAAGAGTCCCCGGATTATGAAGCCGGTGTGTCCTGTCACCATTGTATTGGTAAAAAGACGGAAGCCGACCGTGAGCGTTTCTCCCAACGCCAGCAACAAATTGAGTTGGCAAATGAACAGGGTCGACATCATATAGGTCTAACCCCTGAGGAAGTGGCCGAAGCACGCTTGCAAAAGAGCGCAAAACAGGCTCAGCTGAGAGAGCGCTCCTGCGCTGGGCAGAAAAAAGCCACCTAGAAAACGCTTAAGTTGACTCGTTGAAATAACAGGTGAATATGCCTGCGGAAAATGAATACGCCACCAAGATCGGTGGTTTTAGCTGGAAGTATATTCGTGCGGTGGCGCTTGAGCACCGCCGTGAACTATTGATAGCCAATTTTGTAGCGCTACTGGCAACCCTTGCCAGTGTACCAATCCCAATGTTAATGCCTTTGTTGGTGGACGAGGTATTACTCGATAAACCGGGCTTTTTAACGGCGACGACTCACCTTGTTGTACCCGAATCCTGGGCCAGCCCCTTTCTTTATATTATTGCGGTATTGGTTGTCAGCGTGCTGCTACGGTCAATGGCTCTATTGTGTAATGTCTGGCAAAGCTGGCAATTTGCCGGTATTGCCAAGGATATTATTTATCGTATGCGTTGCCAGTTGCTGTTGCGACTACCGCGTATTTCCATGGCTGAATATGAAACGCTGGGTAGCGGCGGGGTGGCAACTCACTTTGTAACGGACATGGATGCGGTCGATAACTTTATTAGCAAAACGCTAAGCAAATTTCTGGTGGCGGTGCTGAGCATCGTTGGCGTTGCAGGCGTATTGCTGTGGCTACATTGGCAGTTGGCGTTTTTTATTCTGTTTTTCAATCCATTGGTGGTTTATTTCACTACTGTGTTTGGCAAAAAGGTCAAACAGCTCAAGGCCAATGAAAACAACGCCTATAGCTTGTTTCAGGAAGCGTTGACTGAAACATTGGATGCCATTCAGCAGATACGTGCCAGTAACCGTGAAGCGCATTATGTGAAGGGCTTGATCGAACAGGCCAAAGCCGTCCGTAAACGTTCGGTGTCCTTTGAGTGGAAAAACGATGCCGCCAGCCGCTTGAGCTTCCTGGTATTTCACCTTGGCATGGATATTTTTCGTGCTGTTGCCCTGTGCATGGTGATTTTGTCTGATCTGAGTATCGGTGAAATGTTTGCGGTGTTTGGTTACCTCTGGTTCATGATGGGGCCGGTGCAGGATGTACTGAATATTCAATATGCCTGGTACAGCGCAAATGGCGCGCTGGAACGCATAAACCGCATGTTCAGTCTGCGGGAAGAACCTCAATATCCGCATCGACAAAATCCTTTTCAGGATAAATATAGCGTTGGTATTGAAATTCACGACGTCTGTTTTTCCTATGACACTGAAACTCCGGTGCTGCGGGGTGTAAGCTTGAATATTGCTGCCGGGGATAAGGTCGCCCTAGTGGGTGCCAGCGGTGGCGGCAAGTCGACTCTGGTGCAGGTTTTACTGGGTTTGTACCCCCTGAGTTCTGGACAGGTGTTTTTTGACCATGTGCCGGTTACCGATATTGGCCTTGATGTGGTGCGTGAAAACGTTGTTACGGTGCTTCAACACCCGGTGTTATTCAACGATACAATCCGCGCAAACTTGGCAATGGGGCATGACATGCCCGATGAAAAATTGTGGAAGGCCCTGGAAATTGCACAGTTAAAATCGATTGTGCAAGAGATGGCTAACGGTTTGGAAACGGTGGTTGGGCGGCAGGGAGTGCGTTTGTCCGGTGGCCAACGCCAACGCATGGCCATCGCTCGCATGATCCTATCAGATCCCAAAATTGTGGTGCTGGACGAAGCCACTTCCGCGCTGGATTCTCAGACAGAATTTGCCCTGCATGAAGCAATGACAGATTTCCTAAAACAGCGCACCACGCTTATCATTGCCCATCGTCTCAGTGCCGTAAAACAGGCTGATCATGTCTATGTGTTTGAAGACGGCTTGATCAGCGAGCAGGGGCGGCACGAAGAACTGTTGGCTCAGGATGGTCTTTACGCCAAACTGTATGGTGAATATCAGTAACGGGTCTTTTCTCTGTCCCAGTAAAATTTGTTTCAAAGCGACTGAAAATTGAAGCTATTCAGCGATATAGTGGGTCAAACACAGAGTAAGCTTACCAAAAGGCGCCGTAATACAATGGCAAATAACGATAAAACTGTCACCAAGCAATCCAGTTCCAGCGTGATAGCTGACTTTATAGAAAAGGCGGATGAGCTGGCGACAACAGCGGGTTCAGGCAATAGCGGACGATTGATGTTTGCGCTGGATGCCACCGCCAGTCGACAGCCTACTTGGGACAGTGCTTGCAACTTACAGGGGCAGATGTTTGATGCTGCTCAGCGAGTGGGTAATCTGCAGGTGCAACTGTGTTTTTATCGGGGTTATCAGGAAGCCCGATTCAGTCAATGGTTTGGTGGTGCGACACAGTTGCATCGATCCATGCAAAAGGTACAGTGTGCAGGTGGGCTGACGCAGATTAAACGGGTGCTGCGCCATGCGCTTGATGAACATCAAAACAAACCTATCAGCGCATTGGTGTTTGTGGGTGACTGTATCGAGGAAAACCCGGATTTGCTTTGTGATTTGGCTGGTCAACTGGGTATTCATCGGGTGCCAGCGTTTGTTTTTCAGGAGGGCTATGATCCTGATGCGGAGCCTGTTTTCAAAGAAATAGCACGGTTGTCGGGTGGTGCCTGGTGTCGTTTTGATCAAAGCAGCGCCCAGCAATTACGGGATTTACTTGAGGCGGTAGCGGTATTTGCTGCCGGCGGGAAAAAAGCCTTGCAGGATTTTACTGCCACGCGTCCGGTACTGGTTTCAATGGTTAAACAATTAACAGCCCAATAGTTTTAATGGCCTGCTCTAATAGGGAGTTTATCGTTGCGAATTCTGATTATCATTGCTGCTAGTGTGATGTTGTATTTCATCCTGCGGCACCTGTTTCGTCAAAATCCTAAGGCCTTCACGCGGCATTTCTTTTTTGCCTTGATTGGCCTTTTCACACTGTTGCTTTTTGCGCTGGCAATTACTGGGCGGCTGCACTGGTTGTTTGCCTTGTTCGCCGGTCTTTTGCCTTGGGTCAGACGACTTCTGCCACTGTTGCGTCTAACGCCGTTAGTTCGTATGGCGCGCAATGCAAGTGGAATGAGTTTCATGGGCTCGCCGCCGAAAGCAGGACAGTCCTCCAGTGTTCATAGTCTGTTTTTTAGCATGATGCTTAATCATGATAGCGGTGAAATTAGTGGAGACGTGCTTAAAGGCCAATTTATCAGTTGCCAGTTACGCGAGCTGACTAAAAGTCAGTTGCAACAGTTGTTGGCTGAATGTCAGGTCGATCGCGACTCTTATGCATTATTTTGTAGTTATCTAAACTACCGTTTTGGCAGTGACTGGCAGGCTGAGTTTGATACACATGAGCAGGCTGGTGAGGCTAACGGGGCGGCCAGTGATCAGGCCATATCCTACGAGGAAGCGTTGAATATTCTTGGTTTGAAAAGCCCCGTTAGCAAAGAAGATATTATTAAGGCGCACCGCAGTATGATGCAGAAATTTCATCCTGATCGCGGCGGTAGTAATTATCTGGCTGCGAAGATCAATGAAGCTAAGGATTACTTGCTTAGCCAGCTTGAAGATTAATGCCAATAACTGCAGGTATGAGCTGGTAGTTTGTCTAATAACTTCTAAAGTTAAGCCCGTGTGAATGTGTTTTCTAGAGGCGTATGAGACAACGTAAAAAAGATCTAGCGGTACTAATGGCAATAGTGGCCCTTTTGTTGGTCATGGCAACGCTGTGGCCGAAGGGTACCACGCATATTTTACCAGTACGCACTTTGGCTGATATTCAGCGTAGTGGTCAGCTGATCGTGCTGACCCAGAATAATCCCACCGTTTATTATGTTGATCGCCATGAGAAAGAGACTGGTCCTGAATATAAGCTGGTAAAAGATTTTGCCAAGAGCCTTGGTGTTAACCCCGTGTTTATTATCAAGAATAGCGTCGCTGAATTGATGGACGCTATCAGCAGGGGCGAGGGTGATTTGGCAACCGCTGGTTTGTCGATTACCGATGAGCGCAAACGCACCGTGTTGTTTGGCCCTGCCTATCAAAAAGTGAGCCAGCAGGTCGTGTGTCGCCGAGGTGGCGAGCGACCCAATAAAATTGCTGATCTGGTTAATACTGATTTGGTGATTATTGGCGGTAGCAGCTACGAAGAGCGCCTTACTCAATTACAGAAAAAACACCCGAAATTAACGTGGCATGCGACCAAGGGCTTGGGTTCCGAGCAGCTTCTGGAGCGCGTCTGGAATCATAAAATTGGTTGTACGGTTATGGATTCCACGATTGTTTCCATTAACCAACGATATTACCCGGAGTTACGTGTTCGTTTTGCGCTGGGTAAGGAGGATGAGCTGGCTTGGGCTTTACCCAAAGGCGGTAAAAATTTACGACTGAAGGCCGTTGATTGGTTTAAAGCATACAAAGCCGATGGCAAGTTGGCCAAACTACAGGAGTTTTATTACGGTCACGTACAATTATTTGATTATGTTGATATTCAGGCATTCAGAAAGCGTATCGGTGAGCGCTATCCTCAATACCAGGCGCTGTTTGACCAAGCTGCTTTGGAAAATGATTTATCTAATACCTTGCTAGCCGCTCAGGCATACCAAGAGTCACATTGGGACCCTAAGGCCCGAAGTCCAACGGGTGTTCGAGGCATGATGATGCTGACCTGGCCGACAGCTAAATCACTGGGGGTGAAAAATCGCCTTGATGCTGAGCAGAGCATTTTCGCTGGCGCAAAATACTTCGCCAAACTGCGAGATAATTTACAGGATGAATTGCTTGAGCCGGATCTGACCTGGATGAGCTTGGCAGCTTATAATGTTGGCTTGGGGCATCTGCGTGACGCTCAGGCTCTGGCAAGACGGCAGGGTAAAGATCCAAAAAGTTGGCACGACATAAAAATGATTCTGCCGTTGTTAAGTAAGCGCCAGTACTACTCTACAGTTAAGTATGGCTATGCACGGGGCTCCGAGCCGGTACAGTATGTGCAGCAAATTCGGCAGTATGAACAGGTGCTGCAACAGACCTTGAATCCTCAAGACGCGCGGGTTTTTGTTAGGCCGCGTAGCCTCGAGTAACCGAGGATCAAATGCGCTGTAATTTGAAAAGCGCCAGTGTGTAGGAGAGCGTGTAGAGTGTGCTAATGATCGCGCCGGGCAGAATAGTCAGAAAAATCTCCGGTGTCCCCGTCAGAACATTAATTCCCCAGGACGTGCAGTAAATCAGCAGGCAAGGTGCAATAAAGGTTAGGCTAAATTGCAGCTGCGGCTGATCACTCAATTGGAACAACCACTCCATTAAAAATGACAGGCTCAAGGTCAGTGTGAAGCTGTAGCTACCCTGGGTAGCTCCCGCCTTGAGTGCAGCTGTCAGACCGTGGTCATAATTAATAAAAAAAGCCCAGCCACCATAAACAATAAAGCCGACGGTTGCAGCCAGCAGGCTTCGTAGTGTTTTTGAACGTCGTAACAGGTCAAGCATGTGGGTACTATTTGGCGAGTAGCTGCGGCCAGTATTGGTTGGCGTCAATTATGAACTGATCGCGATCTTGCCGCCATTTTTTGTTAATGCTGCGATTGTAATTCAGATAAAGTTTACCGCCGTGAATGGTGAACAATTCCGGTTTGATACCCGCCACTGAATTTTGAGAAACGGCGTAGGCGCAATAACCACCGTATTGAGGTGCGTATTTTTCAGGATTTTCTTTGAACAGGGCTAGGTTTGCGGCACTGCTGAAACGCCAGTTGGCGTCCATCCATTCTGTTTGGTGTTTTTCATTGCCCTCTACGGGCTTGTTTTCAGTGAAGTAGGCTACCGGGTCGTAGCCCTCAATGGCTAGATTGCCAAAGAAGGTCGTGTTAACGGCATCTACGGCGAAGGCCTGCGGGGTTATTAGCAGGCTAACGGCTAATAACCATGTTTTAAACGAGAAGGTTCTAATCGAGGGCGTTAACCTGATTGGGAGGAACGTTGTCATCATTGTCCAGTCTCTGTGGTGTCGAGGGCTTAATCCTTTCGCGCAGAGCGTTATCAACAGCTTTCCAGCAGTATTCGGCGCAGGCTTTGCGGGAATCAAAATCTGAAACTTTGACTGGTTGATGAAAAATTAGTTCGACGTCGGCATTACGCATGCCCAGGGCCTGCACAAAGTGCGACAGGAAAGGCATGGTGGCGTACCAGGCATAATAATCGCGAATACTTGCCGACATGTTTTTGTTTTTGTGTTTTGTATAGGCCAACGTCATGGGCTGAATCAGGATATTAACTGAATCACTTTCAGCGGCGTGGAATAAGCTGCTTTTAAAGGGCTCGACATGAGCACCCTCGGTGCTGGTGCCTTCAGGGAAAAGAATTAAGTTGCGGCCATCAACAAGCTGTTTTTGCAGGATTTCCACTTGCTCACGGGCGCGGCGGCCATTGCGCTCAATAAAGAGCGTGTTTTGAAGCTGCGCCAGCTTGCCAAGCAATGGCCAGCCTGCAACTTCAGATTTGGCGACAAAGTAGCCAGGCACGATGGAGCCGATTAAAAAAATATCCAGATAGGATACGTGATTGGCGATATATAACGTGGAGCGTTGTTTGCACATCTGCCCCGAGGTGCTGAGACGAAGGCCAAAAATCTTACATAGTCCCCAGTGGAAAAACCTAGGCGTCATTTCTGTTGAAAAGGTGCTGGTTGAATTGAACAGGCGAATCAGGCTGATTGGCAGCGTAACCAGTAGGATCCACAGCAGCAGCAAAGGAATCCGACAAATGATAAGCAATATAGAGTAGGGGCGTTTTTCAGTCATACGTCTTTATAAAGTCAGGAACAGCGGGTTTAAAGCTGTTTGAATTAAGCCGCTGTATTGCCAGTTGTTACTTCGGAACCAGCGTGTGATTATCGCGCAGCATATCAGCTGCATCCACATAAATACACACGAATACCGAGTTGAATACGGGGTCAATGATGGCACAGTTGCTGATACGCGCGCCGAGTTTCAAATAGCCGCGTAGCAGGGTAGGCACGGCATTTTTGGCAGCCTCCCAATCTACTTTGTCCGCATCAAGTGATACTTCATCAAGGCAGGCATGATTGTCGACCTTGGGTATAGGACACAGATGTGGAGGTGCCGGGTTGTGTTTGTGCAGGTACGTTAATATGTCGGTGTGTTTGCTGATATCCATATCATGAAAGCTGGCGCAGCCAATCATCAGCTGGTACTGATTGTCGATGATAAACTTCATCGCAAATTTCCAGATCAGCATCAAAATGGTGCCGGAACGGCCACCCGGGGCGATGCAATAGCGGCTGAGTTCGAGGATTTTTTCGTAATTATTTCTCAGCTTGTCCACATTGAAGGCTTTTTCGGTGTAGAACTCCTGGCCCGGATTAAGGCGTTGGTTGCTGACCAACCGTAATGTGCCAACGACGGCATCGTCACTTTTACTGTTAGTGACAATGATGTGATAGGCATTATTGTCCCATTCATCTATTTCACGGCCTGCTGCAACCATTTCTTGCGTTGGTGAGCCATGATTTTCCTGATAGAAGACTCGGTAGCGTAGTGCCTGTGCGGCTTCGATGTCGGTACGTGTTTCTGCGAGCCTGACCAGGTAAGGTCCGGCCTGGAAAGACAGTTTGGGTAAGGCGGGCTGGTCGACTGGGTGTGGATTCATTTGCATCGGGTACTTCTCCTGAACGGAAAAAGTGTTTATCAAACTAATGGTTTATGATGACACTGGCTTAAATCAAAGTGGCATCAGGCCACATGCGGTCGAGCGGTCAGCTGAATATCAAATTCTGTCGTGTGAGCTTCATCTGTCTGGCAGGGCGAGCCATCGTAGTAGTTAAAGCGTGCCCGTGAAGAGCTGACGCAAATATGGCTGAAGCTGACGGTTTGGCCGTTGTCTCTATGCATACACACGGAAAATGCCCCCGGCTCTGGTAAGTGGCTGGCATGGTATTGCTGAAGCTGATGGGGCTGGACATTTTCAGTGTTCACACTGTTATTAAACTGTTGCACGCGACTTTTTATGACGTCGTCGATCGCAAAGGACGAAGAGGTCAGCGGCATAGCGGGATCTTTGCCAAGCTGTAATTTCACACCATCCCAGCTTAACTGCCAGATATGACAGTTCAACGACAGCACTAACAAATTAAAGGGCCGGTACGATGCCAGCTCAATTGTTTTGAAATGTGCCAGCAGACTTTTGGCATCAGCAAAGTGAGACAGCTCATTAACCAACAGGCCTCGGCTTATCCACGCTTGCTTTTCCATTTGCGCCTGCGCGGCATAGTTGTTTAGCAAGCACAGTGTCAGGCCGTATTCGTTGACGCTGATCCAGCTGCCGCCCGCATCGCCATCGGTGGGGCTAATGATGCGGGTGTTTTGAAACTGCTTGATCTCAGGATGCTGGGCGCGTTGGCGGCTATTCAGTTCGTCACGATTAAAGAACAGTTGGTAGCCGTGAGTGTTAAAGAGCCAGCTTACTGTGCACATGAGCTTTGTTGCTTGTTGTACAGTTGAGTGGAGGCGGCGACACCAAAGTTATCATCCACTGGGAATTCCATAAACTTCAGTTGACTGCTGATGATGGCGTAATGGTGTGTCGTGTGGCCCTGTAGAAAAATGAGCTCTCGGGCTAATGATGATTCTGAGGGGTTGGTGCAGGGCGCGTCAGGAGATGATGACAGGCTAACCTTTATGGCGCTGTCTGGCTGGTTAGTCAGTGCTTTTAGCTCGTCGATTAATTGCTGAACTTTTTCAAGTGTATAGAGGCGCTCTGTTTCGATGGCCTGATCACGTTGGCGTTGGTCGTAGCTGATGTGTCCTCGTTTCAAACCGCTGATAAAGCAGAAGTAGTGGTCGAGAATATGGCGAAAATGTTTGCCAATAGAAGCGCTGAAATAGGGTGTTTGAACTTGATTGTATTGAACATCGCTGAGATCGTTAAAAATGGCAGCACCAGATTGTAACGTCTTAATATTATTGTTGATGATGTCAGTGATGAACAAGGTTTACCCCGGTGATGAATAGTCGTTAATTAGGCGTTAACATCTTTCTGGCAGTATGAGACAGCATAATTTCTGAAAAATTCGCTGCGCCTAAGCAGATTGTCGCCAGTTTGGGATTTTATGTAAATGACTGTATTACTGTTTGAAATTCGTCAATTTAACGGTTAAGTCTGTAGCTTGTCGTAGAAACGTGTAAAATACCGGCCCTTAGTTATTTTAGTCTGGCTTGCACTGTAATCGGACTATTTGCATAAACATGAATTTTTGAGCACGACAGCGATCATGGAATTAAATAGCACCACTGAAATTATTGAAGATATTCGTCGCGGCAAAATGGTTATCCTGATGGATGACGAAGACCGAGAAAACGAAGGCGATTTGATTATTGCGGCCGAAATGGTCCGTCCCGAAGACATTAATTTCATGGCGCGTTATGCCTGTGGCTTGATCTGTCTGACCTTAACCGAAGAGCGCTGCAAACAGCTGCGTCTACCCTTGATGGTGCAGGATAACAACTGCCAGCACAGCACTAACTTCACTGTCTCTATTGAGGCAGCCGAAGGTGTGACAACGGGTATTTCCGCTGCTGACCGGGCACAAACGGTTCTTGCTGCGGTTAAGCGTGACGCTACGCCTGAAGATATTGTTCAGCCTGGCCACATCTTTCCTTTAAAGGCGAAGGAAGGTGGTGTCTTGAGTCGTGCTGGTCATACTGAAGCGGGTTGCGATCTGGCACGTTTGGCCGGTTTTGAAGGCGCGGCTGTGATTGTTGAAATCATGAATCCCGATGGCTCCATGGCGCGACGTCCTGATCTGGAAAAGTTCGCTGCTGAGCATGATCTGAAAATTGGCACCATCGCTGATTTGATTCACTACCGCATCCTGCATGAAAAAACGATTTCTCGCATTGAGGAGCAGGCGCTGTCCACGCGTTATGGCGACTTTAACCTGATTACTTATCAGGACAGTGTACAAGGCGGTATTCATATGGCGCTGACCAAAGGTGATATTGATCCTGAGCACGAAACATTGGTGCGTGTATGCCAAACAGAAGTCTTCCGTGATTTGCTAGACGCTGAGCCAGCTGGTCGTAAAAGCTGGTCCCTGGGTGATTCGCTGGAGAAAATCGAAGCTGAAGGCGCGGGTGTGGTTGTTGTGCTTGCCAATGATGATCCGCACGGTGAAATGTTGGCTCATGTGCGTATGTTGCAGGGTGATGAGGCAGCTAATCGTAATGTGGTTCGTAATAATCCAAGTGTTCACGATACGGTTGGTACAGGGTCGCAGATTTTACGTGATCTGGGGGTGCGAAAAATGCGCTTACTGAGTCAGCATGTTAAATATACGGCAATTTCCGGCTTTGATCTGGAAGTGACGGAGTTTGTTGATCCGGCTTAAGCTCTGCAAAGTTTAGTTCTACAAAAAAGGCCAATAACACTCTTACGTGTTATTGGCCTTTTTTATTGTCGTGACTATTTAAGTGGGTATTAAACGCTGCAGTCACTCGCCAGAATTATTCGCCGGAATAAATGCAGCCGCTGGTGCAGGTTTCCCTGATTTCTACCTTGCTTAACAGGGGGAGGGCTGGTTTTAAGTGTTGCCAGATCCAGACGGCCAGATTTTCGCTGGTGGGGTTTTCAAGTCCTTCGATATCGTTCAGGTAATTGTGGTCCAGCTGCTCATAGAGTGGCTTAAAGGCCGCTTTGAGATCGCTGAAATCCATGATCCAGCCTTCATGTGCTGAAACATCGCCGCTCACGTAGATGCGAGCTTGAAAAGAGTGACCGTGTAAACGTGCACATTTGTGACCTTCCGGTACATTGGGTAGGAGGTGTGCTGATTCGAAGGTGAATTCTTTGTAAATTTCCATGCCTGTGCTGCCTTACTGATATGGGCAGATTTATGCCGCCCAATAAACGCGCGCATTCTACCACTGTCTTGCTGTCGGTTGTAAAAAACCTGTCTATCCAATGGGTTGAACGCAAGATTTGCCTGGTAAGAGCGGATCGAAAATCTGGCATATTTGGGGTGCTAAAAAATTGTGAGAATAAAATACAAGAAACTGTCTTTTATTTGCCGATTATCATTTGACTTGGGTCGCGAAATCTATAGAATGCAGCGCATCGATTGGGGCGGTTAGCTCAGTTGGTAGAGCGGCGCCCTTACAAGGCGTAGGTCACAGGTTCGACCCCTGTACCGCCCACCAATCGATAATTTGTAAGGAATGCGGCCCGGTAGTTCAGTTGGTTAGAATGCCGGCCTGTCACGCCGGAGGTCGAGGGTTCGAGTCCCTTCCGGGTCGCCACTTACACATCCTGATCTTGTATAAGAAACTGGATGTAAAACAGATAGCCCACTGTTTAAGAAGGGCGGTTAGCTCAGTTGGTAGAGCGGCGCCCTTACAAGGCGTAGGTCACAGGTTCGACCCCTGTACCGCCCACCAAACAGTTTGAAGTTGCAAGTTTTGCGGCCCGGTAGTTCAGTTGGTTAGAATGCCGGCCTGTCACGCCGGAGGTCGAGGGTTCGAGTCCCTTCCGGGTCGCCATTTGCAAACAAGAAGCCACCCTAGAGGTGGTTTTTTTGTGCCTGTATCTTTTGTAAAGTGAAGGGCGTGAACTTGTCTTCGTGATTCCCCTCACGCAACCTTCCTGATACTCTGCACACCTTTAATAAACAGCAGTAGGCCGCAGTTTTTAACTCGCGCTCGGCTGCCGTTGAGATAAAATACACTTTTCAGGTAACGATGATGCAAATTGAAAAAAATACCGTAGCGCAATTTATTTACAACCTAAAGGATGAGGCTGGCAATGAGCTGGAGTCCGCTGAGGCAGGCAACCCGGTGGCCTATTTGCATGGTCACGACAATATGCTTGAAGGGCTGGAGAAGCAGCTTGAAGGTAAAGCGGTAGGCGATAAGTTCAGTGTTACATTAGCGCCTGAGGACGCCTATGGTGAGCGTCAGGAAAACTCAGAGCAGCGAGTGCCTATTAAGCACCTGCAGGGCGCAAAAAAATGGAAGCCGGGCATGATTGCTGTGGTACATACGGAACAGGGACAACGCCAGGTTAAAGTTGTGAAGGCGGGTAAGTTTATGGTGACGGTTGATACCAATCATCCCTTTGCTGGTATGACCTTAACCTTTGATATTGAAGTGCAGGATGTTCGTTTGGCGACGGCTGAAGAAGTTTCCCATGGTCACGCACACGGCGTAGGCGGACATCAGCACTAACTTTGATGGTTTAAGGTGTCGTTATGAAGCTCTATATTTTGTTAGATAGCCTAGTGGATGATGAAAAGCCAGAAACGGCGGCCGATAAACTGGTGGCTGCGTTAACCGATTGGCTGGCAAGTACTGACTCGGAGATGTCGCTCATTAATGAGCGCCCGGAAGACGTGGAAGAATGGCAGGTTGGGCTTCAGTTTGATTGTCAGCGCAAGGCTGCTTTGAAAGCGCCGCTGGAGTTTCTATTTCAGTGGGCCAAAAAAGCCGAACGTGAATTCGTGATTGGCTTTTATGATAAGCAAAGCAGTAGCAGAGAGGATGTTTGTTACTTTGGTCATGAAGAGGGACGGCCAGATATTAACGAAATCGCCATGTATCTTGGGCTTAAAAAATAACGTGTAACTTGTTTTGAAATAATGGGATAGGACGCTTTATTGAGAGTTGTTTTGTCCTGTTAAAAAGCCCAGCACATCATTTTAACTTGCCTATACTTAATAAACCTTTGTCTGTGCAATATGGGCAAGATCAAAATGCTGAGTGGTTTATGGTAGTTAGTACAGACAGCTTTGAAGCTGAAGCGATTTTTTTTCTTGAGAACGGACACGTTAGCAAGGAAGTGTTGCACGCTGAATTCGAAGCTGTCCTTGATAACTATGTTGGTATTCCAGAGTTTAAAAACCAGCTACAACAGGCTGCTTACGTCAGTATTGGTAATGATCTTCGCGTTCAAGCGGTAGTGTTATTTACCATTCACTTTGATGAAGAAGGGCATGTGCCTAACAGCTGGAATCTGCCATTACGTTACATGGCTAGCTTGGCTCACCCTGGCCCCGATATTGGTGATGGGCCGATTAAAGTGCTCAGTGCAGCAGATCCTGTCGAACCAGAATACCGGCAGCACCTTTGGCGTTGTGGCAAAGGTCTCGTCGAAGCCCTGACATCCATCAGACGCGCCGTTAAACGAAATAAGATCGGCATCTATGCAGGTAGCGGGCCTGCGTCCTTCGCCAACAGATTGCAATCGGCTCAGGTAACGCACGCTACGCATTTTGCCGGTCAACCTTTGGGTGGAAACCAAAACTATCTAGTGACAAACCTTGAGGAGGCCTTGCGAGATCAGCATGACCGCGTTCGAGCGGATCTTGAGGCGGGGCACGCTAATAGTTTGCAGAAAATGGCTGCTGAAAAGGCGCAACTGATGGAGCAGGGTGAAGCTCTGAGCCGTCAGGTGAGTATTGTAGAAAATGAAAGCCGTAAGCAAATCGAAGTCATCGTTGATAAATACAAAGCCAGGTTGCGCTCGCAATTAGCGGAACAGGACGCACATTGGCAGGAAATTGTTGCTGAAAAAGAATTGGCCTTGCACTACGCGCAGGATAAGGAGTTACAGTTACGAGATGAGTTGCAGAGCCTTGAGCAGTCACTTCCAACAGCGAATGCCAAAGCCATTCAATCCTTTCTGCAACAATTGTTATCCCAAGGTGTTGAGCTAATTGTTAGTGAAAAAAGGCTCGGCAGTTATGGTTTAAAGCTGGACCAGATTTATCAATACCTGGAGAACAGAGATGCCTTTTGGGCCGCTCAGAATGGCATTTCGGAGGCGCACTATAAAGCCTGGCGCTTGCACCATGCCCGACCTGTTTGTCAGGCAGGAGCCTCTACGGGCTGTGAATGTGGTGTGGTGGTGAGGTTGGTTGATCACCCACGTGATTTCGTAATGGGTGAAAGTGATATGTGCCAACAGCATCGCCTGAAAAAGGTAAGTGAATATTACTAGCTAACAGGTTGATTGGATTGTCGTTGTTCCTCAAGTTATCCGCTGATGTAGAATGCTGTCATGAACCTTCTTGATGATCAGCCGATAACGCCCTTGCAAAAAATTGACCACCCGCTGTTTCAGCAGTATGGCGTGGAGTTGTATATCAAACGAGAAGATCTGGTGCATAAGCAGATCTCCGGCAACAAGTGGTACAAGCTCAAACATAATCTTCAGCATGCCAAAGATCAGGGCTTTTCCCGATTGGTCAGTTTTGGCGGAGCCTTTTCCAATCATCTGCATGCCATGGCCTTTGCTGGACAACAACTTGGTTTTGAAACCATTGGTTTTGTACGTGGCGAGCGACCAGCGCTGCTAAATCCAACATTGGCGGATGCTGAACAGTGGGGCATGCAGTTACAATTTTTAAGTCGTACAGATTATCGTCGTCGCCATGATGCGGCGTTTGTTGCAAAGCTAGTCGAGCCCTATCAACCCTGTTTTGTGATTCCTGAAGGTGGCGCTAATCAGTGGGCTTTGGCTGGTTGTGCGGATATTGTTGAGGGTATTAATCATCAGTTGACGGACTTTGATGTTGTCTGTGTGCCCTGCGGTACGGGTGCGACACTGGCAGGTATTGTCGTGGCGTTGGGTGGGAATACTGAAGTATTGGGCTTTCCCGCGCTGAAGGGCGCAACTAGTTTGGTTGGTGAGATCCGTGCCATGATTGCTGAGTTTGACGCCGGATGCGCTACGCAATGGCATCTTGTCGATGAATTTCACTGCGGTGGCTTTGCTAAAATAACGCCTGAGTTAGTCGCTTTTATGCAATGCTGGCAACAGCAGACAGGCGTGGCGCTTGACCCTGTTTACACCGGTAAAATGATGATGGGGTTGTGTGAATTACTGAAGCGCGACTATTTTCCGGTGGGCACAAGAATTGTCGCTGTGCACACCGGTGGCATGCAGGGCTTACGGGGAATGCAGGAAAAAATGACGCGATTAAGTCAGTAATTTAAAGCCTAATCGTGAGGCCAGTGATCAGGCGTTATAAAATAGCGGGCGGTTTCTCGATAGCTGTCGTTATTGGTCTGCATGTTGGCAACCATAATCGGAAATGTATTGCTGTCAAATTGAGAGTCTATTTGCTTAGCTAGATTGCTTAACGTTAATAACTGGCTGTCATCACGGCTCGATAAAGGTGCTAGCCACTCTTCCTTGTTCATAATCTGCCAACAGTCTGTGTGTTGAGGCAGTGAGTCCATATTGCTAATTTTCAACCAGTGGCCACGGGCGTGTTGTGCGTGGTTGTTGAAGGGCGGCGGGCAGGTTTTGTGTAATGGATAGAAAAAATAGCCCTTCAGACAAATTTCTCTTAATGCTTCATCAACGCCCAAAGTTTTAAGTATCGCCGAACCTTCTTCGGTTGTACTAAGGCGTGTTTGCTGGTTAAGCATTTTCAGTAGCTTTAAATCCAGTCGATCCTTGCAGCCGGGACCAAGCCAGTGTGACCATGACAGGGCGGGTTGTTGTACGTTGTCCGGACATAGGATATCGGGCACGCCGAGATAGAATTTAACCGCAGTTTCCAAATGTATATGGCGTTGGCGTTGATGGCAATAATAGACAAAGTCCAGTTCGCCGAGTGTTCGTCCGTCACGCATGATGGGCAGATTGCGAGCCGTTAAGTGAAAGCCGGGAAAGTGCTCTAACACGTATTGCCACAGTACTTCGTAATAGATGCCCAGACGCCGTGGTTGGCGTTGCTGGATCAGCTCGGCTAACGGCTGGCGGTGGTCGTTGTTTTGTAGCCAGTTTTTTAGGGATTCGATAATAGGGGCGTCGGCTATTGAGCTCAGCCCCTCAGTGTTAGGGTTATTGCCGGGCAGCATTAAATCCTGGCTAGTGACTGCCCACAGTAAATCGGCCTGCAAAGCCTGTTTGTCAGTATTAAAATGCACGCCGCGGGACTCCCTTTGTGGTTGGATAACTGGCAGACATATCTATACTATAAGACCTCGAAACAGAACTCTCACCTAAACTCACTGAACGGATACCGAACCCCGCACATGCATGACTTTAAACGCGTTGGCGTCGTAGGGCGGCTGGAAGGCAATGCCCAAAGTATTGATACCCTCATACATCTGATTGAATACCTGAAGGGTAAAGGCGTTGAAATTGTACTAGAGGAGCATGTTTCCTATGTGTTGCCCGGTCATGGTTTAAGCGTT
>Ga0209396_1002393_pt1 | contig 19706 bp, 16 predicted proteins | sample GOMGulsemesocosm_6_FD_184638 | JGI IMG/M metagenome (GOLD analysis project Ga0209396, IMG submission 184638) | Methane-oxidizing microbial communities from mesocosms in the Gulf of Mexico - GOM8C Gulf of Mexico (SPAdes) (version 2) | ecosystem: Environmental > Aquatic > Marine > Cold seeps...
AATTCTGGCTTCATCAAACAAAGGGCAAATGGTAATCCGTAGCCACCTAAAGATTTAGACAGAGTAATTATATCTGGCTCAATACCCGCTTCTTCGAAGCTGAAGTAATCACCAGTACGACCACAACCGGCTTGGATATCATCGATGATCAATAAAATCTTATGCTTGCGACAAACCTTTTGTAGGTTTTGCAACCATTCAATGCTCGCCACGTTAATGCCGCCTTCACCTTGAACAGTTTCTACAATCACTGCTGCTGGCGAGTTAATACCACTGCTGGAATCAGATAAAACCTTATCCAAATATTCAGTCGTATCAATATTTTCCCCAAGGTAACCGTCGTAAGGCATACGGTGTGTACCCGTCAAACTTACACCCGCCGCATCACGGTGATGAGAGTTACCGGTGGCAGCCAAGGCACCTAAGCTCACACCATGGAAGCCATTGGTAAAGGTAACGATATTTTGCTGACCCGTTACGTTACGCGCGACCTTCATCGCTGCTTCTACTGCGTTCGTTCCGGTTGGACCCGTGAACTGCACCATGTATTCCATGTTACGAGGCTTTAAGATCTTGTCATTAAAGGTCTGTAAGAATTCGCCTTTGGCTTTCGTGTGCAGATCCAAACCGTGGGTAATGCCATCGTTTTGGATGTATTCGAGTAATACTTCTTTAAAAATTGGGTTGTTATGCCCGTAATTCAGGGTTCCAGCACCCGCTAGAAAATCCAAATACTGCTTGCCTTCCTCATCCCACATGAATTCGCCTTTGGCGCGGTTGAAAACGCGAGGGAATGCACGGGCATAGCTTTGTACTTCGGATTCAATTTCGTCAAAAATTTTCATTGTTCTATTTGCTCTTATTTAGTCGTGCGAAGGAAGGGACCGATACGCACAAGCGTCTCTGAGTCGTGTAAGCCAGAAAAGTGGGTTTCTTTATCCATCCAATCCGATCGTTGAAGATTTACAGAGAGCTTTTTTGCCAAGCCCTCAAATAAGGCCCAAGATGCTTGGTTATCTTGCGTAATAGTTGTTTCTAAATATTCGACATCCGCACATTCTTGGCGATCTAAGATCTCTGACAACATTCGCGATGCCAAACCCACGCCACGTGCATTTTCGCTAACGGCCACCTGCCAGACAAACAAGGTTTCTGCTTTGCCCACTTTCTTATTAGGCACTTTATAACCTGAAATAAAGCCTACTAAACTTCCATCTATCTCTGCCGCAACGGAGGTCTCTGAAAAATGACTGCACTGCAACAAATTACAATAACTGGAATTGGTATCTAGAGGGGGGCAACTCTCAATCAAGCGATATACATCCATGCCGTCTTCAAGCACGGGAGGTCTAAGCACAATACTATCTAAACTAGACAAAAGTTTTCCTTGATCAAAGAATTTTATTCGTACACTAAGCAATTGAATGACCATTCAACTTTGAAAAATTGCTATTTTCTTGATGAAAACTGTCATATTTCATTAACATTGCTAAATAATCATTATTATTTATTTAGTGGACGAAACATTGTACTCTAAATAATAATACCAAAACAGCTTAAATTTTAAACACTCAGGCGCATACGTCCTCTGATTAGCTCTCTGAATCAATGAGATCAAGGGATTAGCTAGGCAATTCACTTGGATAAATGAATAAATAGGCTATAAAGATTTGAATTCTTTTAGCACTCTAAACACTTCTATATAATGGGTTAATATTATCGCCAACCAGAGAAACGCTTTGATGAACAATATCGAAGAAGTATTAGTCGCATTGCGACGTGTGATCAGAGCCACAGATCTTCACTCGAAGCATCTAGCCAAAACAACAGGGCTCACCGCGCCTCAAATTCTGCTGCTGCAGACTATTCGAGATAAAGGCGACGCGACTATTGGCGGTTTGGCGAATCAGATAAGCCTGAGCCAGGCAACGGTTACCAGCATTTTGGATCGCTTAGAAAAGAAAGAATTGGTTTTTCGGGAACGCTCTACTGAAGATAAGCGAAAAGTGCATGCGTATCTCACAGAACTAGGGACTGAAACTCTTAAAGAAGCACCTCTTCCTTTGCAAGATCAATTCACTAGACAGTTTGGCGATTTGCAGAAATGGGAGCAGACGATGATCATTTCTTCTCTACAACGAATTGCTCAAATGATGGACGCTCAACATATTGATGCTTCGCCGGTATTGGATGTGGGTGTTTTAGATCGCCAAAGTGCGACGTTTGAAAAATCGGAGGCTTTTGCAGAAACACCTAAACCGAAATAACCTTCATGCAGGTGCTCAGTTCAAGCCCTACGATTGGCTGTGTTAGTATCTAGGCATCGGCCTCGTGAAGTGATTGAACGGTAACACTAAGCGAGCTCAATGCATCTTACTATTGAACCAAATTTCTTACAGACAGTGGGAATTGAGCACATTGATTTAGCTCATCGCAAAGGGTTAGCTGTGGATTCTCAGATAACGTCTTAATTCCAAAAATCATCAAGTGCAAACCGCCTGGTTCAAGCACTACTGTTTCACCCGCTTTAATAGTCAACTCATGCAATTGTCGCATACGCATCACACCATTTTTATGGCTGTGCGTATGAATTTCAACACTCCTGGTTCCTTCGATCGATGCTGTTTTAAGTACAATATCATTTTTACCCGTATTATTAATCGACATAAAAGCGGCGCTCATGCTGCGCCCGGGAATAGGCTTACGCATATACCCCTCGTCAACCACCAGCTCAGCGAAAACAGTGAATGAAAGTAAAAATCCGAAGACGACGATTAATAAGCGCATTGGTCGATTAGTATATTTCAAAGTATTAAATTCAACTTAACAAATTAGTAGCGACATTTTACCTTACCTACAACCCAATACCAGAGACACATTGTCGCAGGCGCTAAAGTTCTTCATCATGTTTAATATCGACAGTCCAATTTAAAGCCGCGGTCAAATCACTAATAGGATGAGTAAAGTAATATCCCCCCATACCATCGACACCCGTTTGACGTAGCGCTTCAATATCATCTTCATTTTCCACGCCCTCTCCTAGAACTTGCAGATCTAGGTTGTGAGCAATTTGCACCATAGATTGAATGAAGAATTTATGATCTAACGCCAAATGCAAACCACGGTTAAAGCTACCCGCAATGCGCAGATAACTTAATGGCAAACGCTGCAAATAAGCAAAGGCTAAAGACCCCGTACCGACCTGATCAATGCCGAAGTCTACTCCTTTCGATTTCAATCGGTGCGCCAAGCGTGCCAATGGTGATTCAATGTGTGATATCGAAAACTCAGCCACTTCTATGCATAAAAACTCTCGCCATTGTGGATACTGATCAAGCAACGTTTCTAACTGATCATGAAATGACTCTCGTAAAATAGAAGCTGCTGATAAGTTAATGCAAAACTTTTTTTGCACTTCCGAGGTATCTAATGCCGAAGCTTGTAGTTGTTTTAATAGCGTTTTGATAACCAATAAATCGAAATCGGGCGTTAATTGGTGCCGCTCAATCATGGGCCAAAAACGAGCAGCCGATATCATTCCCTGCTGATCGTAAATACGACTCAGTACTTCGAAATGCAGAACGTTCTCGCCTCGATTATCTAAAATCGGTTGATAGTGCAGCTCAATACCTTCTTCTCTTAGTACCTTCTCTAATACAATTTTCCATTCGCTCGCAGTGCGTTCTATTTCGTTATTAGTTTTGGTATAAAACCCATAGCGACTCGCTGGCTGTGTTTGTGCTTGGCGTAGCGCAACGTCAGCTTTACTTAATACATCCACAAGAGAAACAGGAGCCTCTGTTTGTGCTCTTTCCATAACGAGCGAGCGCTGAAGAAACAGCCCCCCCATATGAAAGTTAATATCGCCCCGCTGAGATAACACGGTTGTGGACAGTAAATTAAAACACTGATGAACCAATTCCTCACTGTGAGGCAAATCTGCAGCCGGGATATACAACGAAAAATCAGCACCGGTGCGTCGGCTAATTAACGCATCACTGTGATCGCTATGCCATTGATTTAAAATTTCACCAATGCGAAATAATAATTCATCTCCAGCCTCACGACCCTGCTCTTGATTAAACTGAGAAAAACCCTGTACCTGCATTAAAACCAATACGCCACTATAGCCATCGGGCTGCTGCAAAGTATGCTGTAATCGTTGATCAAATCCGCGTCGATTTAATAAACGTGATACATCATCAAGGTAACTTTCTTCGCGGAGTTTCTCGGTTACGGCCGTTTGCTCTGCAAAAATTGCCTTAAGCTTTCGAACCATCAGGTTCATTGCTACTACGACACGTCTTAACTCTCGAGCACGAGGTAATTTTTCTTGTTCATAAAGATTGCGTTCACTAATATCCAGTGCTTGTTGCTCTACCAGCTCAAGGGGTTTAAACATCCAGCGTAAAATGATTTGCAGACTGATTATGCTGAGAAGAGCCATCCATAAAAACCAAATAACCTCGCCTTTTACGATGTTCCATAAATCTCGATAAGCAAAGTCGGTATGGCTTTGAACAGTTAAACTACCTAATCTCTGCCATCCCTGTGTCACATCGGTATGTGCAGGAATAACGGACAAATCAACAAAGTGAATAAACCAAGCGGGCGCCGCCCGATTCTCTGTTGCTTGCTGAGCTTGTCGCTGTAACGTGCTGCCATCAACAAGCTGCAATGTTATTTCAGAAAAGAATCCACGATCAAATAAAACATCAATCATGCGCTCTAGCTTTACCCTATCGCCGTCAGCAACTGCATTCGACATAGAAAGCGCTAACGAAGTTGCAGCATCATAAGCACGCGCATTCAATTGCTGTTGAAAATAGCCACTGGAATTCGTCAAAGTAACAAATAAGTTACCTGTTAATAATAAGAGAATAAGCGCACTCGCCATCAAACTGAGTTGACGTCTTAATGTCATGTCCATTTCCTTGTCATGCCTTTTATTAGGCTGTAATCGGCTTTAAATTTCCATGCCTTGCGCAGACATCCTAAGTCGCAAGCCAGTCCATAAATCGAGTTTATTTGGGTTTCCCATACGAATACCCTGCCCTTTCATTCGCTCTAGCCACATACCCGAGGCATTAAAACTATACACGGGCTCAAGATCTTTACGTCTATTAGCGGGGTATATCTTACCGATTAGGTTATCTAATACCAAGGGAATTGCATCAGGGGTTGGGAAGTAGGTTAAGACCATATGCGCTTGATTTATTCGCAGCGCCTTCACATAAGTAATGCGGAGTTTCTCGACTTTCACACCCAGCTCTTTCAAGGTGTAATATTTAGCAATCACAAAGTCTTCACAGTCAGCGCCGTGAGTCGTGAGGGATTCATAGGGGGTCGCCCAGTAGTCTTTCTGACCCCAATGCTTTTCATCACTGACATATTTAACTGCATTATTAAAAAAATGGTTTACCCCGCGCAGCTGATCGTCTTCGTCTTCATCGCGTAGATCTTCATACAGCGCTTGCCAATCATGCAAGCGCTGCTCGGCTCCTGAGCCAAATTCCTGCTGAGCCTGGACAAACAATTCTTTCTTAATCCATTGATTATCATCAGCGCGCAATAATACGAACAAGCCTATTAAAAAAGTTGTCACTATCCCTTTTAGTAGCCCTTTGAATATCGGGGCCAGCAACGTTCCCGTTCGCTGCAGCAGTCCTTCAAGCAAATGAATCTCACTCATGAAAATATTTAATGTCTTCTTACTATAGGACACACAAGAGTTTTTGCTGTTTTCTCTACCTCATCAGCAAAAGTTATTAACACTGCTAAGCTTATATCAACATTAGCGGTATAGATGACCATGGATATTTCAAAAGCCGATAAACTTAAGCAGCATTTTTCAAGCCGAATTACTCATCAGGCGCGCCATTTACTCGATTTATGGCGCTGCCTCCATGACGATCAATGGCAACTTGATCGCATTCAGGACCTACTGCAAGCCAATGATAAGTTATTACGTTTTTCTCAGCGCTTTGATTCGCCCAAATACACTAAAATCGCTATCGAATTTCATAATACTCTCACCAGCTTAGAAGATGAGATCCATCCCAGTAGCGAACAGCTCAACACATTAAACAACTTAATGCTTGAGTTAAGCCAAGGCCTATTACGAAGAAGCGATAGTAGCAACCAAACTGAAAAGATGATCGTCGTAAAGAAGCCTGTTTATATCGCTTTAAACGATTCTGATAATGCCATTCAGCTGGCTCAGCAAATGGAGTATTTTGGCTTAAGAGCAGAGCTATTCAATACTCAGGACGATCTTAACCATGCGATTCATAAGCGCCACCCCCTAGCCATTATCATAGATATTGACTTTCAACAGCCTGATAACGGTTTGAAAGTCATTACTCATCATCAAGGGCGCGAAGAGCAAAGCTCGATGAACATAGTCCAGAGTTCAGCAGGTTCTATGATTCCTGTTATTTTCTACAGCTCTCATGGCATGACACTAAAACAGAGACTGCAGTGCTTACGCTTAGGCGGTATAAGCAGTGTCGAAACTCTTGCTCCACAAGCTATAATTACTCAGCTTGAAGACCTCGTTAATCTAGTTCCCGAACAGCCTTTTCGCATCCTCATCGTAGACGATTCGAAATCCCAAGCGTTATATACCGAGAAAGCATTGAATGCTGCGGGCATGATTACTGAGAAAGTAATCGACCCGATGGAAGTTTGGGATGTTATCGAATCTTTCCAGCCCGAAATGATCCTTATGGACATGTACATGCCTGGATGTAATGGCGTTGAGCTGGCAAAAGTTATTCGCCAGGACAAGCATTACATTAATATCCCCATTATATATTTATCGGGGGAAGAAGATAAAGAACGTCAACTGGCAGCAATGGCTGAAGGCGGTGAAGATTTCTTAACCAAGCCGGTTGACCCACGCCATCTATTATCAACTATTCGTACTCGAGGCAGTCGAGCACGCGAGTTGAGCCAGCTTATCGCTCGCGATAGCCTCACCGGTTTATACAACCATACACATATTTTAAAAGCATTAGATGAACAGCTAAAAATTGCTCGTCGCAACAATACACCGCTGTGCTTTGTCATGGTCGATATCGATCTATTCAAACTAGTTAACGACAATCATGGTCACTCTGTTGGTGATGATGTGATTAAAAATCTAGCTCTTTTCTTATCTCAACGCTTACGTAAAACGGATTTCATTGGTCGCTATGGCGGTGAAGAATTTGCCATCGTATTACCGAATGTAAACATCGTAGATGCAGAGAAAATCATGGATGAAATTCGCAACAACTTCTCTCATTTACTCCATGGCGGTCTGGCGGCTATTAGCTCAACCTTTTCTTGTGGTATTGCTCTTCATCAGGGGCAAAGCAGCAATGAATTAATCGATCTTGCAGACCAAGCAATGTATTTAGCTAAAAGAGACGGCCGAAACTGTGTAAAAGTGTGTCCTTCTAATGATTAGCGGCATTAGGGACTAGACCCCTTGCCGCTTTTTGTGCAAACTCCCGCCAATAGTAAAAATTATGATTTGTAATCAAATCGTAATATCCCATGCGACCTATATGCGGAGCTCAGTATGCCTTCTATATTAGTTTTAAACGGCCCTAACTTAAATCTTTTGGGCACACGTGAACCTGGGGTTTATGGCCATACAACCTTGGCTGACATTGAACAGTCATTGGCTGAGCAAGCAGCGTCTGCTGGCGCCGAGTTAGCCTGCTTTCAATCAAATTCAGAATTTGAGCTTATTGAGCGAATTCACAAAGCAGGCAGTGATGGTATTGATTTCATCATTATTAATCCGGCGGCTTTTACACATACGAGTATTGCCATTCGCGATGCTATCACGGGGGTTAACATTCCCTTTATTGAAGTCCACATTTCCAATGTTCATGCCCGCGAAGCGTTTCGCGCCCACTCCTATTTTTCAGATAAGGCAGTCGGTGTCATTTGTGGCTTAGGTCCCAAGGGTTATGAATTTGCACTTTCCAGTGCGCTCGAACAGTTAGAAGGATCAGCCTAATGGCTTGGATACAACTTAAGATTGACGTATTACCCGATCAGATAGAAGTGATTGAAGACTCCATGTTATTGGAAGGTGCACAAGCGGTAACCTTACAAGACGGTGCTGATCAGCCTATTTTAGAACCCGAGTTAGGTACTATGCCTATCTGGGATAAGACGATTGTTATCGGCTTATTCGATGCAGAAATCAATGGTGATACATTGATTGCCAATATGCAGGATTTATTCTCTTGTGACCCTGCAATGAAAGACCAAGAATTTCCAAGCCATAAACTGGAACTTGTCGAAGAGAAAGACTGGGAACGTGCTTGGATGGATAACTTTCACCCAATGCAGTTTGGTGATCGTTTATGGGTTTGTCCTAGCTGGAAAGATCCTGAAGATAAAAATGCAGTCAACCTAATGCTGGATCCTGGTTTAGCGTTCGGTACGGGGACTCACCCGACAACGGCTCATTGTCTACGCTTTTTAGATAAAACCGTAAAAGGGAATGAACTGGTTGTCGATTATGGTTGCGGCAGTGGCATTTTAGGCATCGCGGCCTTGCTATTGGGCAGTGATCGTATGCTCGGGGTTGATAACGACCCCCAGGCTCTCATCGCGACGCGCCAAAATGCCGAACGTAATTGTATTAACTCAGATCAGTACGATGTTGTATTACCAGAGAATACCCATAAGGTGGAAGCCGATATTATGGTGGCTAATATCCTAGCAGGGCCATTAATGTTTTTAGCTGAGAATATTGCCAGCCTGACTAAATCTGGCGGTAAGCTCGCTTTATCAGGTCTATTAAGCCATCAAGCGGATGAAGTTCGTCAAGCTTATGAGCCATGGTTTAATATGAATGGTATGGAACAGATGGAAGATTGGATTATCTTAACAGGCACTAAAAAGTAGTTAGAGCCCGTAAACAAGAGCAAAGGATTTAGTAGTTATGGCTGAGACACACATTACTCGCTGCCCACACTGTCAGACCACGTTTCGCATCCGCTTAGAACAGTTAGCAGCGGCGAAAGGTGCGGTGCGCTGCGGTTCTTGTTTGCAAGTATTTAAGGCGGCCGATCACCTAGTGAGTGACAAGCCTAAAGCGCCTGTTTCAGCCAAGCCTAAAGAGTCTGCTTCACCGGCTCCCGTCAAAGCACCTACTCCAAACGAAATCACCAGCGAGAAGAAAGAGGATATCGATTTTGATGAGACTCCTGAGCAATTTAACGATGACCCGTTAGAAGACTTTGGCATTCGCCAACCCGACCGCGACAGCAATGAATCTTTTGATAATAGCCTGCAGCTGGACGACTCGATATTTAGCATGCAAGAAAAGGCAAAGCCTTCTCGCTACTCTCTCCTAGACAAAGACCAAGACTTAGAAATAGATCTCAATAGTGAGTTTGAAGATGACAACTTTGGCAGTGATAACACAGATGAATCTTGGGCCTCAAGTTTAATAGACGATGAGAAAGAAACATCGCTTAAAGCAGACCCTAATGATGAATCATGGGCTGATGCCCTACTGGACATGGATGAAGACCTAATCGAGGATATCGATATGAGCTTCACAAAATCCAATATGCCTAAAGAAGACGACGATTTTGTCCCGTCATTAGAAGATGAGCCAGAAAGCGATCAATATCATCTTAGTGGCAATAATGAATTTAAAGAAGAAACTGTTGAGATTGAGCTGACCATTGCCTCTTCAGTTAACGATTTACTCGATGAACCGCTTGAACTTGATAACAAGGGGAAGAAAAAAGCCCCTGCTGCAAAAGGACCGAGCTTTCTCTGGTTATGGCTGAGTAGTGCTATCGTGATGATATTCGCTTTAGTTGCTCAGGTTGGTTATTTCAAATTCGACACATGGTCTCGGAATCCTCAATATCGACCTGCTTATTCACTGGTCTGCCAGCTGCTAAATTGCAAGCTACCGGCGATTCAAGATGTATCTAAGATAAAGACCCAGCATTTTATGGTACGCCTGCATCCTAAAATTACGCAAGCACTCTATATTGATACCTTATTGGTGAATACTGCTGAGTATCAGCAACCCTTTCCCGATTTAAATCTTATATTCACGGGTCTTGATGAGCAAACGATTGCCTCACGTCATTTCAAGCCCAAAGAATATCTAGCCGGTGAATTGGCGGGATCGAACAGTATGCCGCTAAATGTTCCGATCCACATCGCTATCGAGATCGTTAACCCTGGAGCGGAAGCCGTTGGTTATCGCATTGAACTCGTCGCGAATCATTAAATCTATTTATACAAAACACTATTTTTGTCAATCAAATGAGCCGTATTTATCGATAAGCATCAATAAAAGGCTCAAAATGTCACGTCAAGCTTTTTAGTTGCAAAATTCACACTAAAAACTGATCAATAGGCCTTTATTCATACCCTTGATATGAGTATTATACGCCGACTTTCACATCGCGCATTTTTTAACCAGAAGTCATACATCCTTTATGCTAATGATTGGTCCTTACCAGTTGCCAAACCCCGTGGTACTTGCACCTATGGCTGGGGTGACCGACCTCCCGTTTAGGCAGTTATGCCGACGCTTGGGCGCTGGCTTAGTCGTAGGGGAGATGGTTTCAAGCAACCCGAAGTTGCGCAATACACGAAAGTCACAACTTCGCCTGAACCATGATGGAGAACCTGAGCCGATCGCCGTACAAATTGCCGGTGGTGACCCAGAGTCCATGGCGGCAGCCGCAATTTTTAATGTCGGTAATGGTGCTCAGATCATCGATATCAACATGGGCTGTCCAGCAAAAAAAGTCTGCAATAAAGCAGCAGGCTCTGCACTGATGAAAGATGAAGTCTTGGTCAGTGAGATATTGCACGCAGTCGTTGAAGCGGTCGATGTACCGGTAACTTTAAAAATGCGCACGGGCTGGGCCCCTGAGCATAAGAATGCACCCAAGATTGCAGAAATCGCAGAGCAGGCCGGTATTGTCTCTTTGGCGGTTCACGGCCGAACCCGTGACTGTGGTTATAGTGGTGAAGTTGAATACCATACCATTCGTGATATCAAACAGCAGGCCGGTATTCCGGTCTTTGCCAACGGTGATATCAGCAGCGCGATTAAAGCTGCTGAGGTAATGGATTTTACCGGCGCCGACGGTGTATTAATTGGTCGCGCCGCCCAAGGACAGCCTTGGATTTTCAAACAAGTTGCCCATTATTTAGCAACCGGCGAGCTTCTTTCAGCCCCCGACTGGGCTGAGATAGAAGGCATATTATTAGAGCACATCGCTGAGCTCTACACCTTTTATGGTGATTATTTAGGCGTGCGCATCGCACGCAAACACGTGAGTTGGTATTTGCAGACTCATAGCGAAGGCTTGGCCTTTCGCAAAAATTTTAATCGCTTGGAAAGTTCAGCTGAACAAGTCCAGGCGATTCGATTATTTTTCAAGGATAAAATACTTAATAAAGGAATTGCGCATGAACACAGAAGCATTATTAAGGAAGGTTGATACAGTGACCGAAACAGCACATACCCCAGCACAAGATTCATCATTCGACGCCAATACTCAAACACTACGCGATAGTGTTGAGCGTGCGTTGCAAAACTACTTTGACAACCTAGACGGTCAAGAAGTCACCGATGTGTATAACATGGTGCTATCTGAAGTCGAGGCGCCATTGCTAGAAACGGTTATGAAGTATACCCGTGATAATCAAACCAAGGCTTCTACAGTCTTAGGTTTGAATCGCGGGACTTTGCGGAAAAAACTGAAGCAGTACGGAATGCTTTAAGCGTTTCATTTTAAAAAATTCTCAGCGGCTATTTATTAGCCGCTTTTTCGTTCTACGGCCTTACTTAACCATTTGGTCAGATTTAAATCACTACTCCGGAAAATCATGAGCATACTTAGTTCTGTCGACGCCCCTACTGTTAGTATCACTCCTGTACGTCGCGCTTTAATCAGCGTTTCAGATAAAACAGGCATTGTAGAATTCGCCCGCGCACTAAGTGCCAATGGCACTGAGCTGCTATCGACTGGTGGTACTTTCAAGTTACTGATTGCAGAAGGCATTCCTGCAACAGAAGTATCTGATTACACCGGCTTCCCAGAAATGATGGATGGTCGCGTTAAGACTTTGCACCCGAAGATTCACGGTGGTGTTTTAGGTCGTCGTGGAATCGATGATGAAGTAATGACAGAGCACGGCATCAACCCAATCGATTTGGTAATTGTAAATCTTTACCCGTTTGCCGCGGCGGTTGCTAAACCTGGCTGTACTTTGCCAGATGCTATTGAAAACATTGATATCGGCGGTCCTACTATGGTTCGTTCTGCCGCTAAGAACAACGCACACGTAGGCATCGTAGTTAAAGCCGATGATTACGCTAGCATCCTAGCTGAAATCGCTGAGCACAAAGGCCTTACTACTAAGACCCGTTTTGATCTTGCGCTGAAAGCATTTGAACATACGTCTCAGTACGACGGCATGATTGCTAACTACCTAGGCACGATTAACCTAGAAGCTGAAACGCTAAGCACTGACAACCGTGATAACTTCCCACGTACTTTCAATAGCCAGTTCACCAAAACTCAAGACATGCGTTATGGCGAAAATCCACATCAGAAAGCCGCTTTCTACATCGACGAAGATGCCACTGAAGCGTCTATTTCTACTGCTAAACAGCTACAAGGCAAAGAGCTTTCGTTCAATAACGTTGCCGATACAGATTCTGCACTTGAATGTGTTAAATCGTTCGTTAAGCCAGCTTGTGTAATCGTGAAGCATGCTAATCCATGTGGTGTTGCAGTTTCTCTAGACGGTATTGGCGAAGCGTATGAGCTTGCTTATGCAACGGATACTGAATCAGCGTTTGGCGGCATTATCGCTTTCAACCGTGAACTAGACGGCGCGACGGCTCAGAAAATTGTTGATCGTCAATTCGTTGAAGTGATCATTGCACCGAAAGTAAGTGCTGAAGCTATTGCAGTGGTTGCTGCTAAAAAGAACGTTCGCCTATTAGAGTGTGGCGAGTGGGACAATGCTAACCGCGTACAAGATTTTGATCTTAAGCGTGTTAACGGCGGCTTGTTAGTTCAAGACCGTGACCAAGGCATGATAACTAAAGACGACCTTAAGGTTGTTACTAAGCGTCAGCCGACTGAAGCTGAGCTAGATGATTTAATCTTTGCTTGGAAAGTTGCCAAGTACGTTAAATCTAACGCCATCGTTTATGCCAAAGGTCGTCAGACTATCGGTGTTGGCGCAGGCCAGATGAGCCGTATTAACTCAGCCCGTATCGCAGGTATTAAAGCCGAGCATGCAGGTCTTGAAGTTCCTGGTTCTGTTATGGCATCTGATGCCTTCTTCCCATTCCGTGATGGTTTGGATAACGCAGCAGCGAACGGCATCAAGGCAGTTATTCAGCCTGGTGGGTCGATGCGTGATGAAGAAGTGATTGCAGCAGCCGACGAAGCCGGTATTGCAATGGTATTTACCAGCATGCGCCACTTCCGTCATTGATCAACAGATCACAAGAAGCCGCAAGGCTTCTTAGGTTTACAAGATAAAGATTAAAGCCTGATACTTCATTTTGAATATCAGGCTTTAACGTTTAAAGATTTATTTTTCTCAAGTTAACTTGATAGACGAAGGCCGCTAGCCTTCGGACGAATAAGGAATTTTTTATGAAAGTTTTGGTTATTGGTTCTGGTGGTCGTGAGCACGCGCTAGGTTGGAAAGCGGTTCAGTCTGACAATGTTGAAAAAGTATTCATCGCCCCAGGCAACGCAGGTTCTGCTGCTGAAGCCGGCCTTGAAAACGTTGCCATCGATATCTTAGATTTCGAAGGTCTTGCGACATTCGTTGAGAAAAATGACATCGAGCTAACCATCGTTGGCCCAGAAGTTCCGTTAGTTGAAGGTGTGGTTGATTTCTTCGCCGCTCGCGGTCTGAAAGCATTCGGCCCTTCTAAAGGCGCTGCTCAATTAGAAGGCTCTAAAGCGTTCACTAAAGATTTCCTAGCCCGTCATGACATCCCTACGGGTTTCTACGATCAGTTTACTGAAGTTGAGCCAGCATTGGCTTATATCAATAAAATTGGCGCACCGATTGTCATTAAGGCCGATGGCCTTGCTGCAGGTAAAGGCGTCATCGTGGCTGAAACGATCGCACAAGCTGAAGAAGCGGTTATCGATATGCTTTCGGGTAACGCCTTCGGCGAAGCCGGTTGTCGCGTAGTGATCGAAGAGTTCCTAGCCGGCGAAGAAGCTAGCTTCATTGTTATGGTTGATGGCAAGAACGTTCTTGCTATGGCGACTAGCCAAGACCATAAACGTGTTGGCGATGGCGATACCGGCCCGAATACGGGCGGCATGGGTGCTTATTCTCCTGCTCCTGTGGTAACCCCTGCTATTCATGATCGCATCATGAAAGAAGTGATTATGCCAACGGTTGAAGGCATGGCAAAAGAAGGTAACGATTACACTGGATTTTTATATGCAGGCTTGATGATCGATGCAGACGGCACACCAAAAGTTATCGAATATAACTGCCGCTTTGGCGATCCTGAAACTCAGCCTATCATGATGCGCATGCAGTCTGATTTGGCTGACCTTTGTCTTGCCGCTATTGATGGCAAGCTAGATCAAAAAGAAACCCAGTGGGACCCTCGTCCTGCAGTCGGTATTGTATTAGCGGCTGGCGGTTATCCAGCGTCTTATGGTAAGGGTGATGTTATCTCCCTACCAAGCGATGAAGGTATCGATAGCAAGATTTTCCATGCAGGTACGGCGAATAATGCGGAAGGTGATATTGTCACAGCCGGTGGTCGTGTACTATGTGCGACTGCCTTGGGTAACTCTGTCACAGAAGCTCAACAACAAGCTTATACCCTAGCTAAAAAAGTAAGCTGGAATGGCATGTTCATGCGCAGCGACATTGCTTACCGCGCAATCGCTCGTGAGCAAGGCGAATAAAACAATTAACTTAATGTATTAGCAGTAGGTAATTCACGGATGAATATTAAAAGACAATCTTCTCTTGGCTTACTGCATACATTATTGTTAAGTCTTGTTTTATTTTCTAGCCTTTTGGTTAGCACCCAGAGTCAGGCAGCTCCTTCTATTATGCTGCCTGATTCTTCTTTTGATTTACAGATCACCCCCTATTTATCCATCTATGAAGATAAAGCTAATATCCTAACCATCAATGATATTTTAACCCCAGAGTATCAATTAAAATTCAATCCCAGCCATAGTGAAAATCTCAGATTTAGTTTGTCAGATTCTAGTTATTGGTTACGTTTCAGTATTACCAACCCCCATGCAAATGATCAAAGTTTAGTATTAAGCATTAGTAATAATCGCTTAGAGAATATTGAATTTTATGAATACAAAGCAGGCCAGTTAAACCACCAAAGTTCTGGCGGCTTGGCACATAACAAAGCACAAGGCAGCCACCGACAAGCCTATCCATTTTTAATAGAAGTCAAATCGAAGAAAAATCAAACCTACTTTATAAATATTAGCTCCTCTACCGCGATTAATACCGTAATACGCTTACAGTCCAACGACCAATTTTTGCAGAGCCAGCAATTTGATTTTGCTGTTTTAGGAATGGCACTCGGTTGGACTATCGCGACAGGTGCCTTCTTTATGTTCATATGGTATTTTTATCGTTTACAGACAGCCCTTATTTCAGCTTTCTATTGCAGCAGCATTTTCATTTTCATACCCGCTTGGCTAGGACAGTGGGCAATTTGGTTTCCTCAAAGCCAAGCATGGAAAAACGAACTAATTTTGATCAGCATTATGGCGTCCGCAATATTACAAACGCTACTAACAATAAATCTGAACTGGAATTCGGATAACTCTAAGAATATTTTACGCCTTCTAAATACCATTTTAGTCATGAACTGCTTATCAATTCTGATTTACTTGTTTTTACCAACAGGCACTATGACACTGCTTATGTTTGCCACGATAGTAATAACCAACATTTCATTAGCTGGAATTTTATTATTTGCAAAAAGTGAAAATGAACGCGCTCAATTTTTCTTATTTGTAGGCCACATTATTATTGGTTGTGGTGTTTTACTCAGCTCCCTCACGACCCATAACATCTTAGGTTTCGATTTTATTAATAATTGGTCTGGTATTTTTTTACCACTCGTAATGATTAGCTGTACGGTATTTGCCAACCTAAGCATTGTCGATAATCATCGTAAAAAACGTAACCGCCGAATAAACAATAGCGATGTTATTCTGCCAGATGTATTAGCGAAGCTCGGCCATGAGTTTCGCACCCCCATTAACGGCGTAATGGGCATGAGCGAATTATTATCTGATACGCATTTAACTCACTCACAACGAGACTACTTGGAAACCATTAGTCTTGCGGGACAAGATTTATTACACCTTGTTAGCGAGATGTCTGACTTTGCAAAATTACAAAGTGGCCGCATCAACCTTGATCATCGTGCGTTTGATTTAACCAATTGCTTAACGCAATGCATGAATCGCTATCAACAAGAAGCCAACCGCAAGCAAATTGAATTAGTCCTCGATATTGCCGATGATATCTATCCTCGCTTATTGGGCGATAAAAATCGCCTGCAAACAATTATTACCAATTTAATTGCCCAATCACTTCGCCATACTGAAAGTGGAGAATTGGAGCTAAAAGTTTTCCGGGTAGGTTTAAACAACCACGAAGGTATCTTCTTTCAAGTTCAGCTCACAGGCAGTTTAATTGAGCATGATGAATTACGACGACTATTCCGCACAATGGCGGGTCCTCAAGAAGAATTTGAAAACCTCAATCTAGATCAGGGTTTAGGCTTGATCATTGTTAAACGCCTAGTTGGGTTAATGGAAGGCTCTATCGAAGTAGAAACACTGACTCACCATGGCTGCTCCATTACGCTCTTCCTTCCGATAGAGGAAGAATTAGACGAAAGGATTGAAGAAGACTCCGACTTACTTTCAGGTCAAAGAATCTTAATCGTCGATGACAATAGCACCTTCCGTGGCGTTATCGAAAAACAAGTAAAGCGCTGGGGTATGCGAGCCGATAGTACTTATAGCGGTAAAGAGGCATTAGCCTTAATGCGTAATAAAGCCAATTTAGGTGAATCTTACGATTACATTGTTATCGATCACGATATGCCAATAATGAGCGGCATTCAGCTCACTGAGAGGCTGATGGCTGATAATGATATTGAGCCAAAACCCATGCGAATCATGCTTACTGGATTAGGAATAGGCAGCGCCAATCAAGAAGCAAAAGAAGCCGGTATCCAGAAAATTGTTAATAAACCCGTGAGTGGACGCCACTTGAAAGAAGTTTTATTGGAGTTCCATAAACTGATAAAACCGCTGGTAATGAAATAGCGCGCGGGGTCATGTTACATCTGACCTTTCGCTTAAAATTGCATAATCATTTATAATTTAGCCATGTACTCGCTTAAACAATAGGTTGCCCATGCGTCACTTATCGCCTTTCGACAAATTTATTAAAAATGCTGATTTAGCTTTCCGCACGCTTATTCCTGGTGCCGCTAATCAGCAGCGCCCTTCTCCTGCCCAAGCTTCTGCCGACATTGCAATCAGTCAGTACGAGTTAGATGACCAAGAACGCAAACACGCCGCTGGCTTAATGCGAATTAATCATACCGGCGAAGTCTGCGCGCAGGCACTTTATCAAGGCCAAGCATTGACGGCTAAACTGCCTGAAGTGCGTGAAGCGATGGATGAAGCCGCAGCAGAAGAGATTGATCACCTAGTATGGTGTGAAGATCGTATTACTCAACTAGGCGGCCATACCAGCCTATTGAATCCTGCGTTCTACGGCTTATCTTTTGGCATTGGCGCTCTCGCAGGGGCAATCAGCGATAAAGTGAGCCTAGGCTTTGTGGCAGAGACGGAACGACAAGTGTGTAAGCATCTAAGCGAGCATATGACGTCTCTACCGACCCAGGATGAAAAGAGTAAAGCGATTCTATTACAGATGCTTGATGATGAAGCAAAGCATGCCACGGCTGCGCTTGATGCTGGCGGCTATGAGTTCCCTCTGCCGATCCGTTTCGCCATGACAGGCTTGAGCAAAATCATGACTAAAAGCGTTTATAAACTATAAACGTTCTTTATTAGTTATTTTAGAAAAGTTGCTTGATAAGCAGCTAATTTTTCAAATAATTAGGACAAAAAAGCCCGAACTTCATAAGAAGTTCAGGCTTTTCATCGAGCATGAATAATTAGCTGCAAAGATTCTACAGGCTAAGTACTTTCTCACCACGCGATATACCTGAAACACCGGTACGCACAGTTTCTAATACACAGCTTGGGCCGATGGCTTCAATAAAAGCAGCCAATTTATCAGAAGTACCGGTAAGCTGAACTGTATAAACGCTGCTACTAATATCTACGATCTGGCCACGGAAAACATCCGTAGTACGCTTAATTTCAGCGCGCTGAGCACCCACAGCCTTTACCTTAATCAACATCAGTTCACGCTCAATATGCGCGCCTTCTGTTAGGTTAACCAATTTAACCACTTCAATAAGACGGTTAAGCTGCTTAGTAATCTGCTCTACCTTGCTCTCATTACCGATCGTCGTCATGGTAAGACGAGACAAGCTTTCATCTTCCGTTGGCGCAACCGTTAGAGTTTCAATGTTATAACCGCGCTGAGCAAACAAGCCAACAACACGAGACAAAGCACCCGGTTCGTTTTCCAACAAAATGGAAATAATGTGACGTTGTGACTGACTCATTATGTGCGCTCCGTTTTGTTCAACCACATATCGCGCATAGAACCTAAAGGCACCTGCATTGGATATACGTGTTCTTTCTCATCAACTTTAACGTCTAAGAAAACCAAACGGTCGTTGTATTTGTTGAAAGTATCTTCTAGTGCCTGAGGCAACTCATCACGATCGGTAACGCGAATACCAACATGGCCATAAGACTCAACCAACTTAACGAAATCAGGTAATGATTCCATATAAGAATGAGAATGACGTCCTTCGTAGTTCATGTCTTGCCACTGGCGAACCATGCCCAAAGAGCCGTTATTCAAACATAGAATTTTCACTGGAATACCGTACTGCAAGCAGGTCGATAATTCCTGAATGTTCATCTGAATAGAACCTTCACCGGTAACACAAACAACCTTGTCTTCCGGGAAATTCATCTTGATGCCCATCGCCGCAGGGAAACCAAAGCCCATAGTGCCTAGGCCACCCGAGTTGATCCACTTATTTGGCTCATCAAACTTGTAATATTGCGCGGCAAACATCTGGTGCTGGCCTACGTCTGAAGTCACATAGGCTTTGCCTTCTGTTGCTTCGTACATCGCTTCGATTACTTCTTGTGGCTTCATTAGGCCATCATCGTTTTTCTCAAAACGCATGCCATGACGCGGACGCCACTCATTGATCTGTTTCCACCAGCTGGCCAATGCTTCTGCATCTACCTGCTCATCACTGGCTTTAATCAAGGCCAACATATCATCAAGAACAGAACCTACTGGACCAACAATTGGCACATCAGCAGTAATGGTCTTAGAGATAGATGATGGGTCGATATCAATGTGGATGATCTTCGCATCAGGGCAGAACTTATTCGTCGCATTCGTTACACGATCGTCAAAACGCGCGCCGATTGCAATAATCAAATCTGCATGGTGCATAGTGACGTTAGCATCGTAAGTACCGTGCATAC
>Ga0209396_1002394_pt1 | contig 19706 bp, 19 predicted proteins | sample GOMGulsemesocosm_6_FD_184638 | JGI IMG/M metagenome (GOLD analysis project Ga0209396, IMG submission 184638) | Methane-oxidizing microbial communities from mesocosms in the Gulf of Mexico - GOM8C Gulf of Mexico (SPAdes) (version 2) | ecosystem: Environmental > Aquatic > Marine > Cold seeps...
CTCCATAAACAATAGCCGCTGTTGGTAATTCTGTAACGACTACAGTAGTCGTTACTGGCACGGCAGCACATCCAGCACTTGCAGGTACTGTATACGTAACCGTATATGCTCCTGCAGTACTTGTACTAGGAATAATTGCACCTGTGTTTACATCTAAAGTTAAGCCAGCTGTTGAACTATATGTTCCTCCAGTGAATGCTCCAGTTCCATTAATTGTAACCGCTTCTGCAGTTGTAATTGAATTACAAAATGGAGTATTTGCATATGTTATAGTTGCAGTTGGCACTTCAGTTATATCAACAGTAGTAGTTGCAGTAACTTGAGGGCATCCCCCAGCTGCAGCAATTGTATATGTTACTGTATATGCACCTGCAATACTTGTATTAGGTGTAATATCCCCTGTGTTTGCATCTAGTGTTAGTCCAGCTGCTGAACTATAAGTTCCACCAGTAAAGGCAGCTGTTCCTGTTAAAGTAACAGCCTCCTGAGTAGTTATTGAAGTACAATATGGCGTTGCTCCATAAACAATATTTGCTGTTGGTAATTCGGTAATTACAATTGTACCTTGTTGTGTTGCCACATCTGCATTTAAACAACCTACCGTAGTAACGGTATAATTAAAAGTACCCGTTACTGTTGGTGTACCTGTAATAGTAAAAATACTAGTAGCTGCGTTATAACTACCTGTTACACCTGCTGGTAAACCAGCATCAACAACAACATCTACCACTTCATTACCTGCTAAATAGGTAATATCAGTAATAGTATCTCCTTCACAAATAGTTTGTGCATCTGTTCCTGCTACAGAATCTAAATCTAATGTACATTCCGTACAGTTGTCTGCTACATTAATAGTTATATCTTGTTTATATTGACAACCAAATTCATCTGTAACAAGAAAACTATATATATGTGTTTCATTTCCATTGTCAAATGGTCCGACTGTAAGATTATTTGTAATTTGAGCTCCTTCACAAGTTTGTCCTGCTGGACAACCGTCAGGACCAGGATTAGCTACAACAACTGATGAAGGTGTTTGAGCAGGTAAAGCTGGACCTGTACCTAAATGCTCCCAGATTCCACTTGTTGCAGTTAATTGCAAATCAGGTGTAACTGACTCAATTGAACCATAACAAGAGTTTGGAAAATCAATACTCCAACCTGTTAAAACCCCATTATCTGAACCAATAGTATCTGTAATATTTAAAGTCCAAAACCCATTCATTTGTGCACCATCAAATGCTGTAAATGAATTTGTAGAGGTATATATTTGAGGGATATAATAATCAGCTCCGTCACAATTCCCTGTAAATTCAGGGCAAGTACCCACATCTGTATTTGCAACAGCAACTGTTGCTGCTGGATCAGTCCAGCTAACACCACCTGTGTTAACTACAGTATAAGGTGCAGTACAACCAGGATCATGTGGATCATTTACATTTCCAGGGTCATTAGGGTTTGCACAATAACCAAAATGATTATTACCTTCATGCTTATCAAAAACAATTACTGATTCTCCTGAGGGAGCAACTAATTCAATAACTAAATCTCCTGAATATGAGTGTTCAATTTCAAAATTTAAGGTAGGATAACATCCTGGGGTAATTGTTTGACCAGCAGGAAATAACCCTGTAAAGTCTAATTGAGATGTAAAAGGTTGCCCTACAATATCTGGAAGTTGTGTTACTCCTGCATTTAATGTTGGAGTACCTTGTGTTTCTGTTTGTGACGTTACCAATCCAACTAAATCTACAGTATCACCACAATCAATATCAACAGTAAGTGTTGATGCATTTCCACTACCAGTTTCAATACCTCCAGAACCGGTATAACTTGGAGCAGGCATTATTCTAATAATTTTAAATTCTGGTGGACTCTGACATCCTAATGGGTCATCACCAGTATCACTACTTCTTACCACTAAACTCATTTGATAAATTCCTTGTCCAGGATATGTATGCGATGTAACTGGTGTAGTAGTAGTATCTGTAGTACCATCTCCCCAATACCATTCGTATGTTGTGATTGTAGTTCCAGTAGCAGAAGTAGATGGACTAGCATCAAAATCTACAGTTACATCCCCAGGGTTCAATGCACCTGGTGGACATATATCTAAAGTGGTATTATCTACCAAAGTAGCTACTGGTGGTGTACAGGGCACATAACATGAAATAACCCCTGACCACCCAATTTTTTGAGAAGTATTGTTTGAAGTAAATTGAAATGTTATACATCCATCAGGGCTAATAGACTGTATAAAAAAAGCACCTTGATCACCACATAAATCTTGGGTGATTGGTGCTGCAGTAGAATTACCATGATAAACGGTAAAAATATCAGTACAACCTCCTCCAGGGATCTCTTCGGTTTCAAAAGCGGAAAAATCCACACGAATCACTGAGCCTGGGTTAGTGGCTAAATCAGGACAAAATGTAATGGTATAATCCTCATTTATACTGTATAAACCAAATTCTCCTCCAGAATCATAAAAATTCCCTGTACAGGTAGTAAAAGTACCCGTGTCAGTTCCCATGGTGTAATCTTGCGAAAATGTAATACTACTTATCAGTAGCGCTACAAAAAGAAATAATTGTTTTATTTTCATAGCTATTAAAAATATAGTAAGTTATTTTTCAATTCCTGATCATATATATAAATATACCAAAGTTCTTTTGTAGACAATGCCATATTTACTTTATCTGATAATTTAGAAAAATAAGCTAAGGCTTGTTGATAGTATACATATTCATCTTGATATTTTGTCTTAAAATTATGAATATCCTCTTTAGAAAAATCAGACATGAAATTTTTATCAAGAGATTGATTTGTTACAGTATTTAATTTTTCACTGTAATCAATAAACTTAAAATGCTTAGGTCGGAAAACTGCATCTGGTGGCAAATTAACTTCTTTTCCTTGGTAGGTGAATTTTCCTGTTTGTTGTGCAAAAGTGGCTGTACAGACAAACAATGCAAAAAACGTACAACAAAGCTGTACAATTTTTTTACTACTTCTCTTTTTCATGGCTTCTAAATTAGAATTAAGGTATTTAAATATTAACTAGGGGTATTTAATTTTCACAAATATATGCTAAGTTTTATAATTTTCATACTAAACATCACTTGTGTTATATGTACAACGTGTTAAATATTTTATCCCCTACCCCCAAGAAGAACATTTTTTAATATATTTTTGCCTACATAATATTTATGAATGGTAGCCATACACACAAAAACGTTACAAGATTTAGAATTACAAACTGTTTTAGAACATGTTGAAAAATATGCTACTACTAGTTTAGGAAAACTTCATGTTTCAAAAATAACACCTATACCAAATCAATTAGAATTATCCTTATCTCTGCAACAGACCAATGAATACCTATCTTCGTTTGATAATGAAAATTCCATACCTAATCATTACTTTGAAGAAATCAATGAAGAAATAGCTTCGTTGGCTATTGAAAATTACTTTTTAGAAATTGAAGGCTTTCGAAAAATCAAAACCATTGCTGAAGGGTCTAACGATATTATTTATTTTCTCGAAAAATTTAAAGACTACTACCCTAACCTATATAAAAATGCTTCAAAAATTGAATTTACTAAAGCCATTCCTAACGCTATAAACGCAGTTATTGATCGGTTTGGAGAAGTTAAAGATTCTGCTTCTGGGCAATTAGGTATTATCAGGAGGCAATTAAAAGGTTTACAAGGACGCATCAATCAAAGTTTTGTTGCTTCTTTATCCCATTATAATAATTTAGGTTATTTGGATGATATTAGAGAAACCGTAATTGAAAACAGAAGAGTACTTGCAGTTACTGCAATGCATCGTAAAAAAGTTAAAGGCTCCTTATTAGGGAATTCAAAAACCGGAAGCATTGCTTATATTGAACCACAAGCTACGTTACAATTAAGTAGAGAATTACAAGATTTAGAGTATCAAGAACGTGATGAAATAGTTAAAATATTAAAAAGCTTAACTACTTTTATTAGTGATTACCGACCATTATTAATTGAGTACCAAGAGTTTTTAACATTAATTGATATAATTTCAGCAAAAGCAATATATGCACAGCAATTAAATGCTATTTTACCAGAAATTGTTACTGAAAGAGAACTATATATACGAGATGCCTTCCATCCTTTATTATATGTAACAAATAAAGATAAGGGACTAAAAACCTTTTCCCAAACAATAGAATTGGATCTTGAAAATAGGATCATTGTAATTTCTGGTCCAAACGCAGGTGGAAAAAGTATTACCCTAAAAACAATAGGATTATTACAAGTTATGCTACAATCCGGATTACTTGTCCCTGTTCATGAACGCAGTAAAATGTGTTTGTTTGATAACATTTTAACTGATATAGGTGATAATCAATCCATAGAGAACCAACTATCGACCTATAGTTATCGATTAAAGAACATGAATAAGTTCCTAAAAAAGTGTAATGACAAAACACTCTTTTTAATTGATGAATTTGGTACAGGTTCTGATCCTGAATTGGGAGGAGCATTAGCAGAAGCCTTTTTAGAAGTTTTTTATGAACGTAATGCTTTTGGAGTCATTACTACTCATTACGCTAATTTAAAGATACTTGCTGATGAATTGCCAGAAATGACCAATGCCAATATGATGTTTGATAACAAAACATTAGAACCTACCTATCAACTAGCCCTTGGTCAGCCTGGAAGCTCATTTACGTTTGAGGTAGCTCAAAAAAACGGTATTCCATATAGCTTAATTAATAAAGCAAAGAAAAAGGTTGAACGTGGTAAAGTTAGGTTTGACAAAACCATAGCGAAACTGCAAAAAGAACGTTTCAAATTAGAAAAAACGACCAAAACCCTATCTACTGAAGAATCCAAAAAGCGCCTGGAAACAGAGAAGCTTGAAAAAGTGAATCAGCGAATACAAGACAAACTAGAAAGCTATCAACAACTATACGATGCTAATCAAAAACTTATTTCGTTAGGTGACCGAGTAGATAAAATGGCTGCTACATACTTTAATAATCGGCAAAAAAAACCACTGATTGGTGAGTTTTTAAAATTGATAGAAGTTGAAAATTCAAAACGAAAAAAAGTCACTAAAAAAGAGAAAGTTGTTCAGAAGAAAAAAGTAGCCGTAATCAAAAAAGAAGTTGAAGAAAAAGTTGCTGTCATACGAGAGAAAAAAGTTGAAGAAAAGAAAAAAGCAGCACTAATTCCTCCAAAACCAAAACATGTATTACGTATTGGCGACAGAGTACGGCTAATAGATGGTAAAGCCGTTGGTGACTTAGATAAAATAGAAAAAAAGAAAGCTTTTGTGAATTATGGATTCTTCACTTCTGAATGCAAACTAGATCAACTGGAATTAGTTCAGCGAATGAAGAAGTAGACAAAATTAAAAGTTTGACGAGAAAATAAGCTGAAAAAGGAATAAAAAAAGAGTATATTTAATCATGCTTGATACATTACCAAAAAATAAAAAAATAATTCTATTTGACGGAGTTTGCAACCTATGCAATTCATCCATCAACTATGTTATTGACCACGATAAACAGGATGTTTTTAGGTTTGTATCCCTACAATCAGACATAGGTAAAACTATTCAAGACTATTTAGCCATTGAAAACACAAACTTAGATACTATTATACTTTACATTCCTAATGAAGCCTATTATATTAAATCTACAGCTGCATTAAAAATTATGACTGCATTTTCAGGCGCTTGGAAATTAACCAAAGTTTTTACTATTATTCCTGCTCCTATTAGAGACATCATATATAACTATATTGCTAAAAACAGATACAAATGGTATGGGAAGCAGGAAAGCTGCAGAATACCTACTTCTGAATTGAAATCGAAGTTTTTATAACTAAAACTCACCTTAACTATATATTAAAATTTTGTTATAATTTAAAATAAGTTGGCATACTTAAAAAAAAAACAGATATTCGTACTAAATACTGTAACATCATTTTGTAATGATGAGGCTAATATTTTGTTAAGTCTATTATTTATAGTACCTTAATACTTAGTAATTATTTTATATTTAAAAATAACTAGTTGTTTTACACTGTTAGATACTTTTAAATATGGGGAACCACAAAAATTGAACGTAAAAATGACAATAGAAAATTTAATAAAAGAAGCTAGCGACTTAGAAGAAAACTATAAATCATTCAAAACAAGGAATGAAAAAATTATAGCTTCAAAAAAAGCTAAAGAGTTGGTTTTAGGAATTAATGAAGTTTATAAAGAAACTAAGGATTCTAACTTGATGGATATCATGAAGAGAATTACTGAAATCAAAATTAAACTTGAAAAAAGATTAAAAGGAAGATTAACTTCTTAATTACAAATTATTTTAAAGCAAAAAGGGATAAACTATATAGTTTATCCCTTTTTATTTTATTCATCCAGTGTAGGTTTAACAAACCCTAGAATTGCTCCTATAAAATAGACATCATAGTTCTAATTTTTAACCAAATCTTTTACGACCCCAGTTTCAACTGCAGCAATTTGCACTGCTAAACAAACTATTTGCATTGCTTGTTCTATTTCATCAATTGAAGGACATGATGGTGCTAAGCGGATATTACTATCGCTAGGATCATTCTTATGAGGATAAGTTGCCCCTGCACCTGTAAGTTTAACTCCTGCTTCTGCAGCTAAAGCCACAACTCTTTTCGCACATCCATTAGGCACATTAAAACTAATAAAATACCCTCCTTTTGGTTTAGTCCAAGTTGCTAAACTAGTTCCTCCTAATTCTTGTTCTAAAATAGCTAAAGTTCTATCAAAACGTGGTTTTAATAAGGCAGCATGCTTTTTCATATGACCATGCAAGCCTTCAATATTTTTAAAAAAGCGAGTATGTCGTACTTGATTTATTTTATCTGGTCCAATAGTAGAGAAAAACAAATGTCCTCTATACCAATCCATATTAGCCATACTACCTCCTACAGCAGATACACCTGAACCTGCAAAAGTGATTTTAGAAGTCGAACATAAAACAAATGGCCTATTCTCATTACCAGCTTTTTTACAGGTTTCTAAAATATTTTTCAATTCATCTTTATCTTCTGACAAATGATGTACTGCATAGGCATTGTCCCAAAATATTCTAAAATCAGGAGCAGCCGTTTTCATAGCACTCAAACGGTCAACCACTTCATCGGAACAACTTAACCCTGTTGGATTACTGTATTTTGGTACAATCCAAATCCCTTTAATACTTTCGTCATTTGCAACTAATCGCTCCACTTCATCCATATTTGGTCCATCAGGAGTACAACTCACAGGAATCATTTCAATACCGAAATGTTGGCAAATACTAAAATGACGGTCATACCCAGGTGATGGGCAAATAAACTTGATTGGAAATTTTCCCCACGCTTGTTTACTATCACACATCCCATGAGTAATTCCTCTTGAAACGATATCATGCATAATAGTAAGTGATGAGTTCCCTCCTATTACTACTTCATCAACTGTAGACACCTCAAGGAAATCCTTAAACAATTCTTTCGCTTCAACGATACCATCTAAACCACCATAGTTACGAGTGTCCGCATTGGTAATAGTTTTATAATCTGTTGAAGAAACAGTATCTAATAACCCATTAGACAAATCTAATTGTGCCGCACTTGGCTTTCCTCTAGACATATCTAAAGCCAAGTTTTTAGCTTTAAATACTTCAAATTTTGATTGTAATTGCTCCAATGTCATTGTTATGTGTTTTTAATAGGCCTCAAAGATAGGTTGTACCGATGAAATCTCCTCTTTTTTTGTAACAAACATTACTACTCTACTCTGTCCAATTCCTCCCCCAATTGTATATGGCAATTCCCCTTTCAATAAAGCAGTATGAAAAGGTAGCTTACTACGTTTTTCTTGCCCAGTTATCAATAACTGATGTGCTAAAGCTTCCTCATCTACACGTACACCCATGGAGCTAATTTCTAAACTTTTCCCGCGTAACTCATCCCAAACTAACAAGTCTGCATTAATTCCTGGTCGTCCTTTTTCATCTTTTGTGGTCCAATCATCATAATCAGGAGCTCTTAAATCATGTGCTTCACCATATGATAATTTATCTCCTATACCTAATAACAAAACAGCTCCAAACTCTTTAGCGATAGCATGCTCCCTTTCTTTTGAAGTTAACTCTGGGTATTTTAAATACAATTCTTCAGTATGTAACACTTCTAAAGTTTTTGGTAAAACGGATTTCATAGCCATTTTATCTGCTATTGATTCTTCTGTAACTTTTAATGCATTATACACTGATGTACCGTGTTCAATTAATGTATCAATTGTTCTTTGCTCCTTGGCAATTACTTTTTCCCAATCCCACTGATCAACTAAATGAGAATGTATGTTTGACAATTTTTCATCTGCTCTAATAGCTTTCATATCAGTCACAATTCCTTCTCCTTCTTTAGCACTTAACTCTCCTAAATACCATCGTTTCCATTTTGCTAATGAATGTACGATTTCATGATTTACACCACCCAATTGAAAAGAAACTGGTTTTTCAATTCCATTTAAATTGTCATTCAGACCAGAACGACCAGAAACAAAAAGCGGTGCATTCACCTTTGTTAAGTTTAATCGTTTTTTTAATTCGGTTTCAAAAATGTGTTTTGATGCTGTGATTAATCGTTCACTTTCTAAACTTCTCTTTAATGTTGACATGATATTACTAGTTTATTTTTTTTTGACAAATCTATTTAACAATTATAGATCAATTCCTGTTTTAATATATTTATTTTATGCTTTTACGTATTTTGCTTTAACAAATTAATTATATATTTGATTATTATTATGTTTAATTACTTAAGACCTTATATTTAGCTTATGAACTTTCATTTAGATAGTACTGACAAAAAAATACTCAAACACCTTATTAATGACGCTAGAATTAAAGTAGTAGATATTGCTAGTTATATTGGTGTAACAAGTGCTGCAATACATCAAAGAATAGGTAAAATTAAACGAGGAGGAGTTATAAAAGAATTCACCTTACGATTAGACGAGAAAAAATTAGGGTATACAACTTGTGCCTTTGTAGGAGTATTTTTAGACAAAAACAGTAACTATAACGAAATAATTGACAAACTAAAACGTATTGAAGAAGTTGTAGAAGCACATTATACTACTGGAGAATATGGTTTATTTGTAAAACTATACGCAAAAGACAACGATCATTTAATGAAAGTACTCAATGGAAAGCTAAAGAAAATTAAAGAAGTAACTCGTACTGAAACATTTATATCCTTAGAAGAACCAATTACCAGAAGTATTAGTTTTTAGGTATCATAAAACATCCTACTGAAACGAGTTGAATTTGACAAAAAAAGTTACTTTTTTGACATCACTTTTATTGCGATATTACTTAACTTCGTAATCATATAATTTATTTAACTGTATTATGACAGACTTCTCAATAGAACTAACTGTAAGAGATTACGAATTAGACATGCAAGGAATTGTAAATAATTCTGTATACCAAAATTATTTAGAGCATGCTAGACATGAGTTTTTACATCACCAAGGTATCGATTTTGCTGATTTGACAGAACGTGGGGTAATTTTAGTGGTAAAAAGCATTACAATGGATTTTAAAAACTCTCTTAAGAGCAAAGATAAATTCAAAGTTGTTGTTGAAACATACAAAGAAGGACATTTAAAGCTAGTTTTTAAACAAACTATTATTCGTTTATCAGACAACAAAATAGCCTTAACAGCTAATGTTACTGGAGTTTGTTTAATCAATGGGCGATTAGTAAAACCCGAAACTATTCCAGAAATAAACAATTTCTTAAGTGTTACAACGGTTTAATCTTTTTAAACAAAACGATGAGTTGGATAAAAGTAATTCCGTTTGAAGAAGCTACAGGTAAATTAAAAACTATCTATAACAGAATAAAAGGCCCAAATAATCAAATTGATAACATCCTTAGTATTCATAGCCTAAGACCTCACACCCTTAGCGGACACATGAGTCTTTATAAAAATGTATTGCATCATACTGATAATACTTTTGACAATTGGTTTCTTGAATTATTAGGTACTTACACAAGCTACTTAAACAAATGTGACTACTGTTTTGAACACCATTACGCCGGGATGACAAGTTTTTTAAATAATTCAATTAAAGCTAAACAATTAAAACAAAGCATCATTAATGACAACTTTACTGATTTACTTTCTGAAAAAGAAATTGCCTTAGCGCTATACACTAAAAAACTCACTCAGGCTCCTCATCAAATTTTAAAAGAAGATATTGATAATCTTAAAAAGACAGGTGTCAATGATGGTGAACTGCTAGAAATAAACCAAGTAGTGTCTTATTTCAACTATGTAAACAGAACTGTTTTAGGCTTAGGTGTAAACACCGCTAATGAAGTTATTGGATTGTCTCCTAAAAACAAAGACTCTGACAACTCATGGAATCATGAGTAATTAAATAGAAACGTATTATTAAGTAGCAAAAAAGTCTTAAATATTTAACAATTTTTTGTTTCTTTATTTAAAAATACTGACTTTGTACTCGATTTTGAAATTTTATAACATGAACAGACAATACGTCATTGGTTTTTTATTATCATTAAGTTTTTTCAACACACTTTACGGACAAGATATTTCTGGGAAGGTTATTGATGAAGAAACCCAAGAACCTATTCCGTATGTATCTATAAAAATCAATAATCATAATGGCACTATTAGTAATGAAGAAGGGAATTTTAGCATCACCATTTCTGAGCAAAATTCCGAAAAAGACTCCATATACTTCTCCTCCATCGGTTATACCACAAAGGGGATTTTATTAAAAAAAACTACCGGCACTATAATATCATTAAAACCTGAAATTTTAGAGCTTTCTAGCGTCTATTTAACGGGTAAAAAACTGACTGCAGAAGAAATCATTGATAAAGTAGAAGATAATATTGAAACTAACTACGTTATAAACACTTCGAAAAGCAGATTCTTTATGCGAGAATCTTTTAAACAGTATTATAAAAATTTAAAATTCAACTATAAAAAATCTAGTATTAAGGAAATATCAAAGGGACTTATTGATAGCATGGTGAATTCAATCCCCAAACGAACCACATACTACAACGAAACCCTAGGGGACTTTTACACTAATGATGAGAGAAACTATAAGAAATTAAGTATTATAAAAACCTCAAAGCTTTATAATAAAAACCAAGAAGTATCATTTGAAGACTTGCAAAATAAATTCATGAAAGTTTTAAATGATAATGTAAAAAAGGATTCCTACTTAAAAATTAAATCCGGTTTTTTCGGAACAAAAATAGGTGTTGATTCTATTGTAAATAGCTCAAATAATTTTGATAAAATAGAAAAAGAATACGAGCAAAAAAATTATTTTAACGCGCGTAAAAAGAGTATCAATGAACTCATAGGGAATGTTTTTTATGATGATGATTCTGACATTAATGTTATTCACAACTCTAACAGGTATAAGTTTACAAAAGAAGATTATGTTTATTTGGACAGTGAGTTGGTATATGTAATTTCTTTTACCCCGAAACGCTCCGAAGATATCAAAGGAAAACTATATATCAATACAGAGGATTTTGCAGTAATGCGATTGGATTATAAAAACGTAAATCCTGTTTATGATAAAATATTTAACATGTTAGGAGTAAACTTAAATCATGTGCGTTATCAAGGAACGATGATTTTTACCAAACTTGAAGACAACAATTATTATAGCTTAAAATACTTAAGCCATGAAGATGGTAGGTCATTACGACTTGATAGACCTCTTACAATTATCGAAAAAAACAAACATGTAAAAGGGCGTAGAAAACAAAATGAGTTAAAACTTCAAATGAACTTCAATATTATTGATAAAGTAAAAAGAGAATTTGTGGTATTTTCAGAAGACAAAATCGACCCTAATCAATTTACTAAGGTTTCTGAAAAAAAAGCAGTAGACGTAAAATATTTTTCCAGCTACAACCCTGATTTCTGGAAAGGATATAACATAATTGAGCCTAACCAAGCGATAAAAGATTTTACTGTTATTGACTAATTAAGAATACTCAGGCACCTTCCCTATTACACCTTCAAAAAAACTCTGCATCAATTCAAAATCAGCTTCTACATTATCCGTTGGAAAAAAAGGTTTTGAAATAGTATGTGTTTTCTTTACATAATCAAATGAAACCATTAAAATAGGTACTTCAGCCTTTTTAGCAATATAATAAAATCCAGTTTTCCATTTCTCTACTTTTTTACGAGTACCTTCAGGAGCAATATTCAAAATAAAGTTAGGGTGTTTTTTAAACATTTGCGCATAAGCATCTACCGTTTTCTGTCCTGGTGTTCTATCTAATGAAAAACCTCCTACATTACGTAAATACCACCCTAAAGGCCAAACAAACAACTCTTTTTTGGCTACAAAATTAATAGCCGTATTGGTTACTCTTCTCAATAAAAGCCCCATAGGTAAATCATACCAATGTGTATGTGGAGCAGCTATAACTATATACTGTTTTAGCTCTGTAGGGAATTGCCCAACCACTTTCCACTTTAATAATTTAAAGTAAATAAATTTATACATCATTGACTATATTTATGCACGTATTATTATACAAAGCTACGGCATTTTATTTTAAAATTTTTACTTTTGAAAACTATTGATTCCCTATGAATATTATAAAGAAAATTGCTAGCTATATTTACCCTATAAAAATAAAGAAAGTTCCTTCTGAACGATCTGGAACTCTTGAAATCACCTTGGTGAATGGCAAATTAGTAATCGATTCCGAAAATGCCAATTACAGTTATGGTAGTTTACAAAAAGTACTCAAAAAAGGATTACTATCCATCGGTTCTGAAAGATTACAACAACTAGAAAACATTCTTGTTTTAGGCGTTGCCGGAGGAAGTATTATACAAACTTTACGAAATGACTTTAAAGTAAATACTAAAATTACGGGTGTAGAAATAGATCCTGATGTAATTGAATTGGCGAATACCTACTTTAAATTGAATAGAATCTCTAATTTAAAATTAATCATAGCAGATGCATTTGAGTTTTTAAAAACTACAAATACAACTTATGATTTAATCATTATTGATATTTTTAATGACTCAAAAATGCCAAAGAGTTTATTTGATCACATTTTTTGGAAACGTGTACACAAATCATTAAAAAACAATGGACTATGTTTGTTTAACACCATCTATACTTCTAAAAAGGATTTGCAAAGAAACCAACAATTAAGCTTGCAATTAAAAACTTTATTTAAATCCAATAAACAAATTAAAACGCATCAAATTAACGAGTTATATATACTAGAAAAATAACTACTGCTTAAACTCTAAGTTTGCTTGCACTAAATCTTCTGGAGTATCAATACCAATTGACACATGTGTAGTTTCCACCATTTTTATGGTTTTATCATAAGCTAAATAACGTAAGCATTCTATTTTTTCGCTTGCCTCTAAATACTCCATTTCCATTTTAGTAAACTCTAAAATAGCTGATTTTCTAAACGCGTAAATTCCTTGATGTTTGTAATATTTTGCTGCACTCTTTTCCCTTGGAAAAGGAATTGGAGATCGAGAGAAATATAATGCACAATTATTAGTATCAACTATTACCTTCACATTATTAGGATTATTAATTTCTTCCAAATCATCTATTTTATGCATGATAGAAGCTAAATCTATTGCTTTTTGAGTATCATTCTTATAAACCGCTAATAAGTCGGTTAACGCTTGCTTATGAACATTTGGTTCATCGCCCTGAACATTTACTACAATATCACAATCAATATCCTGTACCGCTTCTGCAATTCGATCACTTCCACATTCGTGCTCAGCAATACTCATGATTGCCTTTCCTCCGTTTGTTACTATTTCATTAAAAATAATATCAGAATCTGTCACCACATACACTTCTGAAAACAATCCTGTTGCTACAGCATTTTTATAGGTCCGTATGATAACGGACTTCCCCCCTAGGTCTTTCATTAATTTCCCAGGAAAACGTGACGCTTCATAACGAGCGGGTATCATTGCAATTATTTTCATAAACTTAGCATTAGGTATTAGGCAAATTTAACATATTATCTAAAGAAATATGACTTGTTTTTACTTTCCTTTATATCCTCACAAACAAAAACTGATTGTACCACATGGCCAAAAGAGAAATTAGTATCAAAATTATGGTTGTATAAATGTATTCTTTGGAAAAAAGTAATTTTGCTTTTTTTATTAGTATAACTATTGAACAAATAAAAGCCAATACCGATACTCCAATAACCGCGTATTGCAGTTCAGAAGTGAATCTTTCTAGGGATTCATAGTACACAAAAATGTAAGTTGTAAAAATAGTTAAAGCACTCAGTGCACAGCAGATAGCGTATAATTTATTAAAATTCATTGCTTAACATTTTTTGTATTTATCATGAAGTCCTTTTCCTGCTTCAATCAATGGGGTTATTTTTTTTAATCTGGTTACTTTAGTCGTTTCTCGTTTAGCTTCACTAATGTATTCGGAATATTCCCTTTGTTTACTTAACGACAATTTTTAAAAACAATTTTTAAAACTACTACTCTCTTTTAATAGATCAACTAGGATGCTTGGTAATACAAGCTCTCTATTTCGTTCAACTTTAATTTCTTTACCCAGTTTTTGGTTTTCTATAGCTTCTAAAATATAGGATTTCACTAATGCAATATTGTCAATCTTGTCGCTTTCAAAACGCCATTGACGTAAACCTTTTGTTTTACCTTCCTGTGCATTAACCAGCTTATTTTTTGTGTCATCCAAAAAAACTCCTTGAAAAAACCATATTCCTGCATGATTTTTAAATGCTCCCAGTCCAACAATATTTTTACCATTAAGAGAATATACGGGACTGTTCCATTTGATATTTTCCTCTAATTCAGTTGTCAATAATACTTTTCTAAGTTCACACAAAAGATTGCTCCATTTCGGATGCAACTCAATATACTCTTCTATGCTAGTTACTTTTTTCAAAACTCTTGTTTTTTATTATACTTATAGCTGAACATATTGAGTACTCTTTATTCTTCCACAAAAAAATCATCACCAAAACCTATCAAATACAATTTATCTTCAGCTCTTGTTATTGCTGTATACAACCAACGCATATAGTCTTTATTTACACCGTTTGGTAAATATGGTTGTTCTATAAAAACTGTTTTCCATTGCCCTCCCTGTGATTTATGACACGTCATTGCATATGAAAATTTAACTTGTAATGCATTAAAATACTTATTCTGTTTAATTTTCATAAACTTCTTGTATTTAGAAGTTTCACTCTCATAATCCTTTTGCACTTCTTGATACAATCTATTACCATCTTCATAGGATAACGCTGGAGTTTCTGCTGTTATAGTATCCAATAAAAGTACTGTTTCAAAAGCTTTCATATTAGGGTAATCAACCATTCGTACTTTTACTTCAGCAAAACGGAAGCCATACAATTCTTTAAAAGCATAAATTTCCAATACTTCAACAATATCACCATTAGCAATAAAACCAGCTTCGCTATTTTCCTTTATCCAAAAGTAATTATTTTTAACAACCATTAAATAATCTCCAGCATTCAAATCGTTTTCTTGAAATAAAATTCTGGAGCGTATTTGCTGGTTGTAAATATTAGCACGCTTATTTGAACGCACTATAATAGCCGTATCTTCTTTACCATCCGACGAATAGGCTTCGTCAATGGCATTTTGTATATCATAACCATCTTGTAATCGTACAATATCAGAAAAATCACCTAAATTAAACTGAAAAGAATCAAAATAATCAATTGCTAATTGCTCCCGTAACAAAGTAGCATTGCTTAAAATACCCGAACCTTCTGCCTGACGCACAACTTCATCTAACTCAATAAAATCAACTTCTTTATTATAATTCAGCGCCAACCTGTTTTCATCTAAAGCTGGACTTACATCTAATTTAATTGGGGGTAATTGGGCAGTATCTCCTATAAACACCAATTTACAACGACTACCAGAATACACATACTGCAATAAATCATCTAATAAAGAACCATTTTCAAAAAGTTTAGAGTCAGTGTTCACATCAGAAATCATAGAAGCTTCATCAACTATAAAAATCGTATTTTTATGTTTATTCGGTTGTAACACAAAACTCACCCCTCCTCCGCTTTGCTTTTTAGGAAAGTATATTTTTTTGTGGATTGTTAAAGCTTCTCTTTTGGAATATTTAGCTATAACCTTAGCTGCACGACCTGTAGGAGCTAACAAAACAGCACTTTTATGTGCATTCCATAAACTATTCACTATGGTACTGATCAATGTTGTTTTACCAGTTCCTGCATATCCCTTTAATACAAATAAGCTTTCATCATCATCTTCTTCTAAAATAAATGTTGCAAGCCGTTGTAGAACAACATCTTGCTTTAACGTAAGTTGAAATGGAAATTTTTCTTTTAATAAGGTGTGAAACTCAGTAACATTCATTTTATAAATATAATGTAAACAACTACCTCTAATACAAGTACATGAGGTATGAATTAAAACTATTATTTTTCATTCGAAACACCCCCACAACAATCTGTATAAAAATTAAACCTAACGATGGGAATAAATTGGATTTCAAATATAGTCAGTATTTTTTCTTTTATTACTTTTCTGATTCAAAAAAAAATGTAAATTTGTGCAACAGATTATTTAAATTCTATACATAATGATAACAATACTTTTAATTGTTTTAACGATAGTAGCTATTTTTGGAATAGTAAAACTGATTGATAAATTTGTACCACAAAATAAAAAATGGATATTCACCATTTTATTCTGGATTGCTGCATTGTTTATCGGTAATGCATTATATAATTCTATTATGGAGCCTATAAAATTCAAGCAAACTAAAAAAGTTCGTTACGCTAAAGTAATTGAAAAACTAAAAGACATTAGAGATGCTGAAATTGCTCATAAAGCAGTAACAGGAAAATATAATGGTGATTGGAATTCATTAGTAAAATTCCTTGATACTGCAGAATATACTTTAACACAACGTAGAGATTCCACTATTATAGATATTGAGTTATCAAAACAATTTGGGATTGACATGACTAAAGAAATTGTTATCATAGACACTTTAGGTACTGCTTCAGTAAAAGATTCTATCTTTAAAAATTCCGATCGTTATAGAACCATGATGAATATTCCTGGTGCTGATGCAAAATTCACTTTAAAAGCAGGTGAAATTGAAAAAGGAAAATCAATGCTTCCTGTATTTGAAGCAAAAATGGAAAAGAAATTAGTTTTGACAGATCAACCAGACTATTTAGTATTTGAAGAATCAGAAACTATAGCAGTTGATGGTGTTAATGGTTCTCACATTAGTGTTGGATCTATGGAAGAAATTAGCACAACTGGTAACTGGCCAAGATTTTATGACGAAAAAAAGTAATATAAATTTACTATCTAATACAGTATTGTCCGTTCAAGTTAGCTTGAATGGACTTTCTTTTTGTATACTAGACACTATTGAAAACAATATTCTTTTTTTAAAAGAAGCTCATTTTGATACACAAAAAAACCCTATTGAAATTGAAAAAATAGTAAAAGAAGAATTTGATAACAACACAGTATTACAACAAGAATTTAAAAAAGTTACTTTAATTCATCAAAACGACATTTGCACATTTGTGCCAAAAGGCCTTTATGATGAAAATCATTTAACCGACTATTTAAAGTTTAATAACAAAATATTCGAATCGGATTTTATAGCAACTGATGAAATCCCTTCAAAGGAAATCATATCTGTTTATGTCCCTTTTGTAAACATTAATAATTACTTTTTTGAGTTATTTGGGACTTTTGAATACCAACACGCAAATACTATTTTAGTACAACAGCTGCTAAATCATGTAACAAATACCACTAACAAATTATATTGTAACATATCCCCTACTTCATTTGAATTGATTGATATTAAAAATGGTGAATTAAACCTATTTAATTCATTTCAGTTTGACACTAAGGAAGATTTTATCTACTACATTCTTTTTACTATTGAGCAATTACAGTTAAATACTGAAACTATTGATTTTATTTTATTAGGTGATATCGGTTTAGATGATGAATTATATAGTATTTTATATCAATACATAAGAAATATATCTTTTGGAAGCAGAAACACACAATTTGTGGTAAGAGATATTGAACAGAAGCCTAAGTATGGCTATAATCACTTTAGCTTATTAAACTCTTTTTAAATGCGAATTATTTCTGGAAAATACAAAGGTAGACGTATCACAGCTCCAAAAAAATTACCTGTGCGTCCTACAACTGATTTGGCAAAAGAATCATTATTTAATATCTTAAATAATGAGTTTTATATTGATGAAGTAATCTTGTTAGATTTATTTTCAGGTACAGGAAATATCAGTTATGAATTTGCTTCAAGAGGTTGTACTCAAATTACTGCAGTGGATGCTGATTATGGCTGTACTGCATTTATACAAAAAACAGCTGAAGAATTTGAATTTAACATCAACATTATTAAAAGTGATGTTTTTAAGTTTTTAGAAAAAACAAAACTAAAAAGTAAAATCATTTTTGCTGATCCGCCATATAATTTTAGTGAGGAAAAATTTGCTCAAATTCGTCAATTAGTGTTTGATAATAATCTTTTGGCAGAAAACGGTTATTTAATTATTGAACATTCTGACCGCACTAATTTAGAGCACTTGGAACATTTTAGTTACTTTAAAAAATACGGCAGCTGTGTGTTTAGTTTTTTTGAGTATGCACAAGATGAATCTATTAAGGAGGAATAGTAACCTTTTGAAAATCAGCGTAAAAAACTAAACCTTTTAGAGAGTTTCAATTATATTTCGTAACTTTAAGAAACTAATCAATTCTTTCAGATATGAAAAAAATTACATTATTACTAATTGCATTAGTTACTACATTTTCTTTTTTCGCTCAAAACACTTCTGAAATTTTATGGAAAATTGGTGCATCAAACGCCAACTTAGCTATCAATCAAGGTGATACTGTTGTATGGATATGGGATGATGATTTAACTCATACTGTTACAAGTCTTTCTGAAAGCGATGAAAATTTTGACAGTAAAGAATTAACCGGTAAAGGAATTTCTTTTAGTCACACTTTTAATGCTATTGGAGACTTTCCGTATCAATGTAACATACATCCTACAACAATGTTTGGAAGTATTAGTGTACGATTATTAGGTGTTAATGAGGTAGAAAAAGAAGCACTTACTATATACCCAAACCCAGTTTTCAACAAGCTAATCATATCATCACCTGAATTAATCACCAAAATTAACATCACAAATGTTTTAGGAAAAAAAGTATTTGATAGAAAAATGCATGCTAACAAACTAAATATAGACATGTCTGGCTATAGAAATGGAATGTATTTCATTCAAATAGAAAGCGATGATAAAATAAATACATACCGAATAATTAAAAAATAAGCAGACTATAAGCCGGATTCTGTCCTCTTAAAAAGAGTCCTTATCATTTATCTAGTACTACAATTACTTGTAGCATCCAACCGCTTACCCTCCAACATCGAGCGCACAACTCTCAAGCGCTGGTTTACATAACGTTGCACCACATAGAGTTTACCTGGTTTCACTACAGCATTACCTGTACATACTTTCTGTTGCACTTGTCCGCATCTTT
>Ga0209396_1002395_pt1 | contig 19691 bp, 11 predicted proteins | sample GOMGulsemesocosm_6_FD_184638 | JGI IMG/M metagenome (GOLD analysis project Ga0209396, IMG submission 184638) | Methane-oxidizing microbial communities from mesocosms in the Gulf of Mexico - GOM8C Gulf of Mexico (SPAdes) (version 2) | ecosystem: Environmental > Aquatic > Marine > Cold seeps...
ATATTAGTGAGTTATGAACAAAGCCGTAGTGGTGATATTATGATGACTCAATTTTAAATAATTTGTATATTGGTAATTTCTCAGGTAAATTTTTTGACCATTGCTTACTAATGGTTCATACCCAAGAGGGAGTCTTCGTTGGGGGGAAATGTGGTTTGTTGTTTATCTATTCTGCATCGCACTCATTGTTTGCCATTTTCAAAAGCTCACCCACTGGCTATGCACTAGCAATGATAAAAGCGTAGTTTCTTGGTTTTTAAAACTCACAGAAAAGTGTCAAACTATACCATCTCTACTAACAATGCTGTCAACAACTTGATCTACTAAAAGAGCTAATTCAATTGGTTTGTAGAGGTACTTCAATCCCATATTCTTTGCATCTTTTGGTCCAAAAGTCTCTGACTGACCGGTTATTATTATGATAGGTAAATTTGGACGAATTTCTAACAGTTGTTCAGAAAGCTCTCTACCAGATAGGTTAGGCATAGAATAGTCAGTCAATACACAATCGAAAAAACTTGGATCTTCCTTAAAACTAGATAATGCTTTGGTTGAATCGTTCCAAGTAGTGACATTATACCCTGTGTTTTCTAATACTGTTCTATATATATCAAGTAAAGCTGGTTCATCATCAACAACTAGAATGTTGCCCGAGCAATTACTAAGTTCGACCTCGTCCGCTATTTTCTCCGTTGAATATTCACCGTTAATTGGAAAACACAGTATGACAGTGGTCCCAATATTAAGCTTACTGTCAATAGATATTGTTCCTCCATGGTCGTCAATAATACTATGCACTATTGATAAGCCTAATCCAGTACCAGAACCAACTTCTCTAGTTGTGTAAAAAGGATCAAATATTTTTGTTTGATTTTTGTCAGAAAAACCGCAACCTGAATCTTCAATTACAAGCTTGATGTGGTTATCAAATTCATGAAGAGTAATGCTAATTGTTCCATTCTGATTTCCAATAGCATGTTGGGAATTGGATATCAGATTTGTTAATAGTTGATGGATTTGCGTTTTATCTCCCATTATTGCAGGACAGTTCTTAGTTAACTGTTGTTTTATTTCGATATTTTTGGGTAGGATTGAACTCAGCATCACAATAAATTCGTGAACGAGTTGACTTAGATTGATAGGCGATAATTCGTGAGGACTTTTTCTGCTAAAATCTAAAATTTGTTTTACTAAACCAGTTGCTTTTTCACTCGCCATTAATATTCTTTTTATTTGAACATTTTGCTTGGCATCTTGTTGTATTTGCAATGCGAGCTCTGCGTTTCCTGTAATTATAGCCAAAGTATTATTAAAATCATGAGCAATTCCACCGGCCAAAGTACCGAGCGCTTCAAGTTTTTGAGATTGAATAAGTTGATTTTGTGTGTCTTTAAGTTGCGTTATATCAAGCAGTGTGCAGTTGATAGTTTTATTTGAGCCTTGTTTTGTAGACAAACATATCCATAAAGGGGTTAAGTCCTTCCGCTTCAATTGTATCGATACTTCTTTAATACGTTGTGAATTCATTATATTGGAAAGTATGAGTTCATTGTTATCAAATGTGCTGTCAAACAGGTCAGAAATATTTAATTGCTCGTATTCTGATTTTTGATAGCCGAATAAAGTGATAAATTCATTATTATATTTGAGTAACTTTCCCGAGTTACAATCAATAGTCACGTATGAAACAGGAGCATTAGTATAAAGTTCTTTATAAGTTTTTTCACTTTGTTCTAGCTGAGATTGAAGTTTATGCTGATGAGCTTCCATTTTCTTTCTTGAGGATATATCTCTAATAATACCAGCAAAACCTTTGCCTGTGCGTGTGTGAAAAACACTGACAGATAGTTCTATTTCAAAATGACTCCCATCCTTTTTGACAGCAGTTAACTCTCTCTTATTTCCAATAGCGATTTGGATATCAGAGTGTTGATAATTTACAATGTATGAATCGTGATGTTCTTTAATCAAAGGGGGCATCAATATGCTCACATTTTGTCCAAGCATTTCATTTTCACTGTATCCAAACATTGTTGTCGCAGAATGATTGAATGACATGATAATACCGGATGAATCGATAGATATTATGCTGTCCACAGAGGTATTAACAATGGCATTTCTTTGTTCAATAGTTTCAGTAAGTAAATCCTTTACAGTTGTTAACTCTAGCTCCATATGCGACATGGAGCCTACTATTCCGCCAATAATTTGTTGAACTTTATCAATTAAGGTCACACCATCAACCGGCTTCATAATATAACCTAAAGCTCCTGCTTGCATGCATTCTTCAATAATATGCTTATCGTTGATTGCACTAAGCATAACAATGTTGATTGTTGATAATTTTTCGTGAGACTTAATCTGTCCTAGCAGTTCCACACCATTTATATTGGGCATGTAAATATCCAATAAAACAAGGTCAATTACATTGTTTTCTAAGTATTGAAGAACCAACTCAGGTTGAGTTAGAGTGTGTGTAATAAAACCAAATCGGTTTAGTATAGAAGAAACGAATAGTACATTTGTTCGACTATCATCAACCACCAAAATATTTTTCATTTATTATTTCTCATAAACTGTGTGAATATCTCGATGTATAAAGTGTACCAGCACTTTTAAATGTTTAATGATAAGTGTAGTTTGGTTTGGCTAAAAACGTTAAGTACTGATAATGGAACAATATCATTTTATGGCTATACTCATTATGTTATGCATATATAATTAGCATTTTTTATGGGAACAAATAATTGAATAATTCAGGTTCGAAGCAAGTTATGTCACTATCAACCGTTTATTTGTTAGATGACGAAGCTGAATTAGTTGTTGTTTTAAGTCAACTTGTTAAATTAACAGGTCTAATACCTTGTGGTTTTACCTGTGCAAGGCAATTTTTCGAACAAGTTTCTACATTTGAGCATGCTTCAATTTTGGCACTTGATTTGAATATGCCTGAGATTGATGGCATTGAAGTTATGCGACATTTGTCTACTATGGATTCGCCTCCAGCCCTAATACTCATGAGCGGCCATGACATGAGTGTACTTCGTTCTGCAGAAAAGTTAGGACGTGCTCATAATTTAGAAATTATAGCTTCGTTGAGTAAACCAATAATACTTGATGAATTTCGGAAAATTATTGAACATTATACCCCTAAGCATGAACGACAAAGATCACTTGATGCTTCTATTGAAAATGACATTACTCATTCTGATCTACAACTTGCAATACAAAACAACGATCTGCTACTCCATTACCAACCTCAAATTGACATAAGCTCAGGGAAATTATTGGGAGTTGAAGCACTCGTGCGTTGGCTACACCCACAACACGGTATGATAAGCCCCGATCGTTTTATTCCTTTAGCAGAACAAAGTGGCGCTATCAACGAATTGACACATTGGGTGATCGAACAAGCGGTTGAACAAGAACAACTATGGCAAAATAAGGGATTAAAAATCCCAGTGTCCGTGAACATATCAGCTGTAGACATTACCAGTTTGACACTCCCTGAGCATGTAGCTAAATTATTGACAGACAAAAAACTTGATCCAACACACCTTACTCTGGAATTAACAGAAAGTGCATTAATGGGAGAGTTGGTAACATCACTAGATATTCTCACACGGTTACGTTTGAAAGGACTTGGTCTTTCTATCGATGATTTTGGCACCGGTTATTCGTCGCTTTCCCAGTTACATCGTGTTCCCTTTACAGAGTTAAAAATTGATCAGAGTTTTGTCTACAATATGATCGAAGATGAACAAGCTCGTGCGATAGTCAAAACCTGCATTATTTTGGGTCACGAGTTGAAAATGAAAGTTGTCGCTGAAGGGGTTGAAACTGCAGAGCAATTTGCGCTATTGAAGCAAATGAATTGCGACATTGCTCAGGGTTACTTTATTAGTCGCCCGGTACCTGCAGAGCAAATTTTAAGTATATACTTTGATAAATAAGTGATTTAAATATGTCGCTACTAAAGCTAAAATAATAAAACACATTAGAGGACATTCGTTGATTTTACATAAAATCCAAAAGATTGCCTAGTGGTCTGATTAATGTATTGTTTAAATATGAATTAATTAAAACTTATATGAAACAGCCAAGGACCATGTTTTTGGTAAATTGTAAGTTTCCAAAGTACCGAAGAAGCCAGAACCTGCATTAACAACTGCTTCAGGGCGACGCTCATCTAACAGATTATTCCCCGATAAATCTACTCGCCAATCTTCAATGGTATAAGTAATACCTGCAGTAACATTTGTGAATGACTCACTAAAGAAATTTTCTTCTGCTTGAGCAGGAGATAGTAAGTTTAAGCCCGCATTTTGAAATGATGACTGAGCATTAACACTCATTTTATCTCTCCAACTTACAGAGCTCCACCAACGTAGTGCTCCTCCAATGTTTAATATTTGAAAGTACTCTATGCCAACATTAAACGTAGACTTAGGCGATGCTGTTACATGCTCGTCAATAAACTCATTTTTTACTTCAATATTTTCACCTGATAGAGGATCTAAACGTATAGCTGAATCTAGTGAAAAGTCATTGTAAGAATAGTTAGCCGAAACCGTTATATTATCCGTCAAAAAATACTGGATATTAGTTTCAAAACCTAATGTGGTTGCTTCGCCAGAATTAATGGGTAAACCAACAGACTCAAAGGTATTAGTTGTTACTGGTACAGAAATTGTTTGAAATAATATTAAGTCTTCCCAGTCATACATATAAATAGATGAATTCCAGCGAAAATTATTATTATACTTTGATTTAAAACCAATTTCGTAGGCATTGATTTTTATAGGTGTTGTTTCTTGTTTTACATCAGTCATACTTTTAGGAATGTAGACAGGTAATAACTGACCTCCTTGGAAGCCTTGCTTAAATGAACCATATACCAACATGCTGTCATTTAACTGATAATCGAGTGTTATCTCAACCGTTGTTTCTTTAAACGTAGCATTAAGATCACCAACAGAGCCATACGGGTCAGCTTCAGATGTGCCACCAACTACATCTTGATCAACACCAAAACTTCCCGCTAATGAAGTATCTGAGAAAAATGAACCTAACCCCCCCGCAGGAGTAAAGTTATCTGTTCCAGGGAAAATACTAGTATTAGTCGTAATTAAAACACCACCGTCGTTGTTACCAACGGGGGTTTGTCCGTCTTTTTTATCTTCAGTATGGCGAAGACCAAATGAAACATTTAATGCTGCTGTAAGACTATAACCAAGATTAAAATAAAAAGCGGTAGACTCAGTTTGTTGACGTAAATTATTTCTGATTGAAACAAGGTTTGTACCCGTGTAATTTCCTAAGGGATCTTGAATGGCTTGTAACGGTTGGAAATGTAAATTACTGAAATCTCCAGCCGCTGTAGCTGCTTGTATAGCTTCGATAGGAGTATTAGCGGCAAAAAAACCAAACGGTTGAGTAAACGCGAGTAATGCATCAGAATCTTCTTGATAATAAAATGCTCCAACAGCAAAATCAAAACGCTCACCAGAAAGTTCATAACGAAGTTCATGACTATTAGCTGTAAAGGTAAACTCTTCAGTTCCTGCTAAAAAAGCATTTACACCACCGTCGATGTCAAATAAGCGGGTATTAAACTGGGTGCGATGTGCAGCCAAATATTTAATTGTCGAGTTGTCATTAACTTTCCAAGAAACGTTTAACGTATGACTTTCTTGCTCAAGAGTATTATCTCCTACAATGTCCGAAAAGATATTATCAATATCGCCAGCGAGTGGATGCTCAGCTGTGATAAAAGTAACTGGGTCACCCGAGTGCACCAATGGATATTTTGTTGCATCTAAACCAGCAGCGTGGGCATCAGTTAATGCAAGATTATATGCCTCAAGAAACGGCTGATGTATATTACTAAATGAGTCTACATGAACACCTTTAAATTCAAAATCTGTTTCCGCTATTCCTTGGGTACCCGGTCTTGCTCTTAATTGTTGAGCCGCCCCGTCTGATGCATTCTTTATATATGAATATTTAACATTGAGTCCATCTGTTGGGCGGGCTTCTAAACGTAGTCGGTATAATTGCTTATCATCTTGCCAACCACGAGTATTGGTATAAACATTATTTTGAATACCGTCATTCTGTTTAGATGAAAACGCTGCGCCAAAGAATAATTTATCTTCGATCAATGGCGTTTGAACCTCAGCTGAAACATTGTGTTGGCCGAAACTACCATTAGTGAACTCTACTTTACCTTCTGTTTGGTCAGAAAATTCTTTAGAGTAAACCTTAATAGCCCCCCCTAAACTGTTACGCCCGTATATGGTTCCTTGAGGACCATTGATCACTTCAACGCGGTCAACAGAAAAAAGATCGATATTGCCACCAATGCCAAGTGGCGTATAAATATCATCAATGTATATTGGTACTGCTTGTTCTGAACCAAATGTTGGTGTCGCTGTACCTACACCACGTATAAAAAAACGGCTCGTGTTGTTATCAACACCACCCACAATATTTAAACCTGGGGCATACTTAGCAATATCTTTAATTGCTTTTACACCAAGATTTTTCATTGAATCTTCACTAAATGCTACGACTGTTAGTGGAGCTTCCTGTATGTTTTCTACTTTTCTGCGAGCACTAACGGTAACATTCAAGAGTTCAGCCAGAGATAGTTTGTAGAGTTTTTTTAGTTCATCTGTCTGTGTTTGAACTGTGGCATGAGTTTTAGCTACCAATGCACTAACTAAGAAAACGCTTATGTATCGATAGTTAGACATTATTCATCCTTAGCGTTATTGTAAATAGAAATACAAATTTTTTCATGATTTAGCCTGCTTTATAAAAGCAATATAGTCTTCGGAGGACCTCTAAGTTAAATTTCTATTAAGACTTATCAGCTGCCTTAATAGAATTAAATACCTCATACTTTTCTTCATACCCAATATTCACTGGCGACTTATTACCGAACGTATACAACAAGCGGGCGATTATTTGTCGACTTACCTGTTCTTATAGTTATTCCGTTGTTCTACAACCACAAAAGAAACATTTCCGTAAACGAAGAAGACTTCGTTGTCTTTAGTTTTTAATGTTGATTGTTAATATTAATAAACAGAGGCCGCTAAGTATCTTCATCCAATACACGACGAACAGCGAGGGCTAGCTCTAATCGGCCGTATGGTTTATGTAAACGATTATTCACCAATTTTTTCATGTATTCATTGTCATTGGTTAGTCGTCCATCTCGTGTTTTTGTAAAGCCACTTGTCAGCAGTATTTTATATCGAGGGTCATTATTATGAATAGTGTCGGCCAATTGATATCCATCCATACCTCCAGGCATGATCATATCGGAAAATATCAGATCAACAGCCTTATGATTTTCAATGATATTTAAAGCCTGTTGGGCATTTTCTGCTGTTAACACTTTATAGCCGAGAGATTGAAGATTTTCTTTTGCTATGTCTAGCAACGCCTCTTCGTCATCAACAATTAGAACTGTCTCTTTACCTCTTGGCGGTTCAATAGGTGCTAATACCTCATTAAGGTCTTTTCTATCAACACTCTCAGCCCGAGGTAAGAATATATTGAATGTCGTTCCCTCACCCAATTCTGAGTATATTTTAATATGTCCACCCGAACGTTTAACAAAGTTGTAAACCATACTAAGTCCTAGTCCTGTGCCCGCCCCCAGTTCTTTGGTGGTAAAAAATGGTTCAAGTACTTTGTCTATATAATCTTCAGGTATACCTATGCCATTATCACTAATAGATATCATCACAAATTCACCACTACTACTTCCAGGGTTTAATGCGACGTAATCCTCATCCAATAGCTTATTAGACGTTTCGATACTTAACGTACCTCCTTCTGGCATAGCATCTTTGGCGTTAAGCGAAAGGTTGAGCATAGCGTCTTCGAGGTCTCCAGGGTCAACATTGACAGGCCATAAATTTTCCGATAACTGGGTTTGTACTTCAATAGATACCGTTAGTGATCTGGCAATAAGTTCATCAATATTTTCAAAAATAGTGTTTACTTTTGTTGATACTGGATCTATGGATTCAATACGTGAAAAGCTCAAAAGGTGGCGAGTAATACCTGCAGCACGCTGTGTTCCTTTGTATGCTTTCTCAATTAGAGTGTTCGCCTCATCGTTTCCCTTAAGTGTCATTTTTAGCAGTTCAAGATTGCCCATAATAATACCCAATATATTATTAAAGTCGTGTGCTATGCCTCCTGTAAGTTGACCAATGGCTTCCATTTTTTGTGCTCGACGTAGGGCAATTTCATTAAATCTATTCTTGGTGGTATCAACAGTGATCCCCATAAGGCGTTGCACTTGGCCATGTTCATTCTTAATCGGGACAAAAGAGGATGAGAAGTAGCGAGTGCCTTCCCCTGATACCGACTTAAAGTCAAAGAAACTAGTAGTTCCATCAAGTGCATCAGTCAATAGTCCTGCTACATTTTTGCGATCTTCTTCGCATACTATACTTAGGTATAGCAAACCTAAGATAGCTAGCTCATCATCGAAACCCATCATTTTGAGCCCGGTGTTATTCATTGAAGTCAAACGTCCCTCTAGATTTATTTCATGAATGCACACAGGTGCACTTTGAACAAGAGTACGAAACTTATTTTCACTCTGTTTTAGTGTGTCTTCAGCTCTTTGTCGTTCTGCTTTTCTGAGATTAATCTGTTCCATCATCCGACTGAAAGAGCGATACAATGAACCAATTTCATCATCGCTAGCTTCAGGTAATACCTGATCGTAGTTGCCGTATGTTGATATATTATCAGCAATATCTCTGAGCTTAATCAGTGGTGCAGTAATAAACTTTTGCAAGGTCATTACCAAAAGAAGAGCAATTGCAATAGCAAACAAAGTAACAGCCAAAACGATTGAGGAAAATTGTAACAGGCGATCATCTAGTTCTTGGGTTGAGGCTGAAAGATATAAAGCGCCTAGCCGCTCTTCATTTAAATTAATGGCTTGAAATAGCTCGAGCCTGCCATCATTTTGATAATCCGGTTTATCTGGATTGTTTTTGGGGCACTTAACAGTTTCGTCTATTGAATAGCTGGCAAGTAGCTCCCCTGATGCGATGAAAGCACAAGCAAAAAGAATAGACTTATCTTGTTGTAGTGTTGACAGTATACGTTCAGCGGTATCTTGATCATCAAATCTTACAGCGGCCGTAATTCGCGATGAAATTACTCTTGCCAAGACATTAACACGTGAAAACATCGCATCTGAAGCAGAGTTTTGATCAATTGAAACAAAAATGATACCCACCAAAAGTAAGGAACACATAGTAATCGTCATAACCATTAATGTTAGCTTGCGCTTAATTGACCCTCCTGTAATAAATTTCATTAGCCACTCCCTGACTTTTGTTTGACACCAACGACTTGTGCCAAATCGATCAAGTTTGAGTTGAGCCTTAAGCCTGCTTTTCTCACCGAGTTTAGGTTAATAATCAATTTAGTTTTGTTCGATTTTCTTGATAATTCAATCATTCCACTGTTCACGGCAAAGCTACTGATATCACTAACGGTAAGCAGGGGTCTACTTGCCAGTTTTTCCAAAATGTTGCTCAAATCATTTGTTTCAGAGCGCGAAATAAATAGAATATTACAGTCATAAGTATCATCTAGAATTGCGACGTGTTTTATAAAAATTTTATGACTTTTCTTTGCAAAATTGGCCAGTTCTTGTAAGTGGTTATTGAACGGACTACGACCAAGAATACAAATAGTTTTGTCATCACTCTTACTGCTTGGCCATTTAGTAAAATCTAAGAAATGAAAAAGAAAAGTGGCTTTGAGGTGGTACTCTGGCGCTTTTTCAGCATAGGCATTTTGCTGTAAAAGGCAAAACAGACAAATCGCGATCAAACAAAATGATTGAAAACGGGGATAACGGATAACAAATGTATTATCTAGTAAAGCCATTACTAATTTAGGGCTCCTAAGCAAGATGTACTTCTATTCTGTTAGCCTGCTAAGCAGGTAAAATCTGAAATAGGTTTGAACTATGATTGACAACAAAATCTTAATAAGCCCGTTCATATTAGATGATAGCTCAAAGTTTGATAAATTTCCTATCTCTAATAGGTTTAATCTAATCAAATACATACACTTTTATCACATTATTATCCGGTATATCCGGTATATCCGGCAAACACTACAATTAATAAAAGTGCTCATGCCTATTTATCAAGGATGCTGTTTAATGATTGAGAGCAACATTTCTAACGTCACATTTATAATTTTTCGCTCTCTTTATTCCTCATAGATACACTGTATTACGCAACTTATCTATCAGTAACTATACTAAGTTGATGAATTAGCTATTTTGCTAGAATTTCATTTTTCACAGAAATTAATATCGGAAATAAACTTGCTCCTTAGTATTGGACTGGAAAATTATGAAAAATATCAACCTTCTTGCGACTTCACTGATCATTTCATATTCGTTTTTTTGCATTCCTGCACAGAGTAATGAACTAGGGGGTCTTCTTAGTTTATCTTTGGAAGAGTTACTTGAAGTAAGAATTTCTGTTGCATCAACAAAACTTGAAACAATTAATGAAACACCTGCCATCGTTTCTCGATACAATCGTGTCGACCTAGAAAAAATGGGAGTAACTACGCTCAGAGAAATGTTTAATTTCATTCCTGGTGTAATTGTTCAGGATTCGCTAGGGGGGTTGGGCCTCAGTGCAAATACGGGGAATAGATGAAAATTTTAATCAAAAAGTACTTTTTCTACTTGATGGTGTTCCATATCATCAACCTTCTCATTCTCTTATTCCAATGGAAGGAGTTCCATGGGAATCCATTTCTCATGTAGAGGTTATACGTGGGCCAGGTGCCGTTTTTTATGGAACACAAGCATCGGGCGGTGTATTCAATGTAATAACCAGAAAAGATATTGGTAATAGTTCTGCGTCAGTTAAAATAGGTTCAAGTGGCCTTAAAGAAGGTAGTGGTTATTACAGTCTAGAGTTATCGGATGAATCCGACATTTATGTTGCGGCAGAATACCGAGCTGAAGATGGTTACACAGCCACATATAAAGAGCTTTTCCCTAGCGTTGGGTTGGTAACAGACGAGGTTGAGCGGTATTTAGAAAGGCAATCAGGATTATTACGCTATACCAACAATGACTTTAGTCTTCTTCTTCAGGCTTTTTCCGACACCACCGTAGGTATTAACGATGGAGTCACAGGCGAAAACACACTACAGCCACTTACTTTAGATACCGAAGGTCAACTAATTCATATAAAGAATAGCTGGAGCACAGATAACAGTATTACGACTATTTTTTCCGACTATAACCACTACACCTTAGACATACAGTTAGAAAATATATTCGCTCCAGGTGTTGGTTTATTGGCTACAAAAGATAATAACGGCAAAGACGACTATAGATTTAGAGTTGGCGGCAGTTTTGAATACAATATGAATGAATCACTTGACCTAGTTGTAGGTATTGAGCAAGAAACTCGTTCGATAGGGAATTACCGTTTCTATTTTTTAGACGATAAAAGCACTCCACTAGCTACATTACTTGAGAAAGATAAAGTTGATGAACTTTCAGCATATGCCCAAGTAGATTACACCCTTAAAAAATGGCGTTTCCTTATCGGGGGTCGCTTTACCCATAACGAGTTAAGTGGTAAAAAAACAACACCAAGAGCCGCCATAGTCTATAAAATTGACGATTATCAATCATTGAAAGGTTTATACTCTACAGGTTTTAATTCCCCTAACCCAACACAAACGAGCGTTTATGCGCCAGGCAATACCGTGGGAAACGAAGCGTTAACTGCCGAAATAGTGAAGACCTTTGATTTAGCCTACTCCTATTCAAAATCAAACATATTATTTGTAGCAAATATTTACTCTTTAGAAGCAGAAGACTTCATAGAGAGAAGGTTTAGTGAGCCTGACGGTGCGGTTTCATTTTTTAATGAAGGGAATTTTAATCGCAAGGGCGCAGAAATTGACTTTCAAATGGCCACCTCGGATAGTAAATTATTTGTCAATTTAGCCTATCAAAAAGAAGGTAATAAGGTTAATGATGAAGACCCAACTGCTTTTAACACACCTAGACTCACCCTGAGTATTGGTGCAAGTACAGACTTTTGGGACACGCATAGTATAGGTGGCGACATCTCATATATAGGTGCTCGCCATAAGTTAGACAGCTATAGTATTGTTAATATTAACTATACCGCGAGATTTTCCGATGTAGAATTATTTGTATTTGTTCGCAACCTTTTGGACGAAGAGATTTTAAACCCCGACATTTCTTCTCAAAATAGTGACCTTGTAGCACATGGTGAAGAAGGGATTAATTTTCAGTTAGGTGTTAGAGTTCACTTTTAATAGGATTACTCATTTTTGGAGCCGTAAGACGCCATATACTTAACAATAGCTTGAGTTATTTGTTGAGGGTTTGGAAAGAATGGAATGCTTAAAATTTGAATTCGTCGAATCAATGCAAAACAAAAAGTTAAGGCCGGATTCATAACTGAAATGTTAGTTATTTACATAATATAAAATCAAATAGAGAGGGCTTTTAGAGGTAGAAAAAGTGGCAACTAGACTTCGAATACTCACAGAAGCGATTATCAGAAAGCTCTTACATGTGTTGTTCATCCCATAACGTGGATTTAAGCGTAATTTATTAGCTTTGCAAACTCAAAGAATAGTATCAGAGAGCTTTTACGCACATAAGGAAATGAACTAGATACAAAGACTTTAAATACGCCGTTTTCTTCTTAGCCAATCTAATGAAACTACTCTACATTCGTTAATTTAGCCTTATTTCTATTGAATAGAAGTTGTTATTGCTTTTTATATTTCTTTGTAAACCAAATCGTTGGCAAAGTTTACTTACCAAAGACAAGCCTAAGCCAAAGTTTGTCGTAGAACTGCTGTTTTCAACTTCATTGCTTACTACTGCGTTTTTAAAACAAAGAGCATTATCTGTAATGTCTATGCGCAGAGGGGTATCTTTGCTGTCTACTTTACCGTGATGAACGGCATTATTTAGTAAGTTGTATAAAATAAACTCGAATACTTCTTCAGGAATAGGGAGTAAGAGTTTACTTTGTTCATGTATATCCAGCTTTAGTCTATGATTACTATAAGTTTGCAATATGTCAGGCTTCATTCTCGCTAAGCAAAAATTTACATGTGTTTGATGTGTTGATTTAGTTGTTGAGGTTAGCCACAACATAGCTTCACTCATGCGATGCATACGTCCCATAGAGTTAACTAAGCGCATGTATACCTCTTGATGTATAAGTTCAGGAATTTTTATTCCTATAAGTTCAACCGCGTGGGTCATAACTTGTAAAGGAGTTCTTAATTCGTGACTCATTCCTTGATTAAAAGCAATTTGCTGTGATAATACTTGTTCTTTTTGCTCCAGTGCTAATACTAGCTCATCAGCTATTTGCTTTATATCGGCTTCCTTAATATGCCGGTTGGCTGCTTTAATATCTATTGCTAGTTTATCGGGTTTTGAAAGCGTTGCTTTTAATGTGGAAAAAGGCTTTAGCGCGCGCTTTGCTATTATTCTAGAAATAAAAAAAGCGGCAATTAAAAATGGAATGAAAGCTTTGAATAAAAGCAGGATGATCCCTTTTAGACGTGTTTCATTAATAACAAAATTCGTACTATCAAATAGCATTATTTTGTTTTCTAAAATCATAAAGTGATAATACTTCTCTTTGAAAGGAAACTCTCCAAAACCGCCAACGCGTTCTGACAATTGTGCTTTGCTGGCATATTCATACTCCATATCATTAATAAGTTTGTCGAAGCTGATTATGCTTACTTGACTACTTTGCGGTATGGTTTCTTGATTTACACTTCGTAATATATTGTGGATCATGGTGTCTTCAGAGGAATATGCTATTACTAGCGTTAAAAAAGACAGGATCAAGAATAAACACAACGACAATAGTGTTATCCATATAGTCACTCGACTTGTTAACGTTGGGTTATATTTCCACATCAAATTTATACCCTATGCCTTTAACATTATGAATAAGCTCTTTATGAAAAGTTGCTTTTAGCTGCTTGCGAAGTGCATAGATGTTAGCTCTTAGTGGGTTGCTTTGAGGTAATTCATCTGGCCACAGAGTATCAATTAATAGCGATGTAGTTACTGGTTTAGGTGAGCTTTCCATCAGGATTTTTACTAAACTAAAGCTAAGTGTGTGTAGTTGAATATAGAGTCCGTCATGATTGCTAATAGTTTTGGCTTTAGTGTCGATACTATATTCTTTTACTTTAATATGCGTTGACGTCTTTGACGTGACCTTACTTAGCGCTACGGTAATTCTTGCATTCAACTCAGCATAAGAAAAAGGTTTCCTAAGGTAATCCCATGCACCAGATTGAAAGCCCTTGAGGACATCTTGTTCACTTTGGTTGGCAGACATCATAATTACCGGCAAGCAGGCAAGATCATCTTCCATCAAATTTTGACAAATATCATAGCCACTAATTTGAGGTAAATTAATATCAAGCAATATTAGATCGTATTTATACTCGTTAATCATTTGCTGGGCTTGTTTTCCTGTATAAGCGAAGTCCAATTCATGCCCTAAGGTTTCAATGTATTCACCAATTCCTTTAGCAATATCAATATCGTCTTCAACAACTAATATATTTGCCATAATTTTTCACTCGATGTTTATAAACTGTTTTCTTAATTGCATTACATTCTATAGGGCTTATGTAAAACCAATGTAAAGCCAATCTAAAACCAAGTGATGGCAAGAAAACAATAGTCCTAATTAAGCATTTTACATTGACTTTACACACATCCTTTAAGATTTAACAATCAAATATGTGTGAGGTCTTCGTAATGCTGACAATAAAAAACTTAAGTAAACGTTATGACAATGGCGTTCAAGCGCTTAACAATATTAACTTATCAATCGACAAAGGTATGTTTGGTTTACTTGGTCCTAATGGAGCCGGCAAGTCGAGCTTCATGCGCACGCTCGCCACCTTGCAATTACCAGATTCAGGTAACATTACCTTTGATGGCATTGACGTGTTAGCTCAGCCTGAAGAGTTAAGGAAACAGCTGGGTTACCTACCACAAGACTTCGGTGTTTACCCACGGGTTTCCGCTTATGAACTGCTTGATTATTTAGCAATTATGAAAGGCTTAACCAATACGAAAGAAAGAAAAGAACAAGTCTTGGCATTACTGCAGCAAACTAATTTATATGAGCATAGAAAAAATAATGTGGCGACATTTTCAGGTGGTATGAAAAGGCGATTTGGTATTGCACAAGCGCTTTTGGCTGATCCTAAATTAATTATGGTTGATGAGCCTACTGCAGGCTTAGATCCTGAAGAACGTATTCGTTTTTACAACTTGCTTAGTGATGTTAGTGAGAAGGTTGTTTTGATCTTATCGACACACATCATTGAAGATATACAGGAGCTATGTACCGATATGGCTATTATAAATCAAGGGCAAGTGTTGAAAAAGGGCTCGCCAAAATCATTAATGGATGAGATGAAAGATCAAGTTTGGTTCAAACAATCCAGAAACTTAAATGTAAGTGAATTACAGCTCCACTACAACGTGTTATCAACTAAAAACATGGGCTCGAATAAAACTGTTTATGTACAGTCAACAACTCAGCCTGAATCTGGTTTTGAGCTAATTGAGCCAACGTTAGAAGGCGTTTATTTTAATGCGCTAAAAATGTCTAAATTTCCCTCTGCAACCTTGGTTAATGAGGAGAGAGAGTAATGTTTTTGCAGCTATTGCGATTTGAGCTCAAATACCTAAGCCGTCAACTATCTTGGTGGTTTGCATTTATCATGTTAACTGCCTTTGGTCTTTTTTTGTCAGGAAGGGTAGTTATCAGTGGCAATGTGTTTGCTCTATCTCCTCAAAATATAACTTATGCAATGACTTTATTAAGTCAAATTGCCATTTTTACAACAACACTTATTACAGCAAATTCGGCGCTTAGAGATACAAGCTATGATTTTAGTTCGCTAGTTCAAACGAAACCAGTAGGTAAAAAAACATTATTGTTGAGCCGTTATATTAGTTTATTTACAATGAGCTTAGTCATTGTACTTGGTGCTATTACTGCGGTTTTACTTCCTATATTGATCACAGATTATGATCCTGAAATTTATGGTGTGTTTAATTTAAGTTATGCATTGTGGCCTATAGTTGTGATCATTTTGCCTAACCTTCTTTTTACCGTTAGCTTGCTATTCTTTAGCGCGACTAAGTTTAAAACTACGGTAATGACATTTTTATCGGCTATTGGCATTTACATATTCTACCTATTGTCAGCGGCTTTATTAGACTCACCAATGTTTACAGCCTCTGATCCCATTGCTCGTGGTGAGATCAATTACGCTAGCTTATTAGATCCTTTTGCAGTGTCGGCATTTTTAGAGCAGACACAATATTGGACCAGTGATGAGAAGAATGCCTCATTGATTAATTTAAGTGGTAATTTTTTATATAACCGAATAATTTGGCTTTTTGTATCTATTGCTTTAGTGGCAAGCTTATTATTTAGAAAAGCAGGTAAACACAGTGATACGTCAACAAAAGTTAAAACGGTTAAGTCAGCTAAAGCATTAGTTCCAGAAGAAAAAATATGCGCTAAATATATCCCTAAAAAGCCAAAGTTTAAGCTGTGGCCAGCATTTATGTTTGATGTTTTTTTAGAGCTGCGCATGACTTTGAGAGGGTTACCGTTCCTGTTACTACTAGCGCTGGTGGCACTATTAGTCGTTGCACAAATGATTAATGGCATGCAAAACAATTTCTTTGTTGGTGTTCAGTATGCTTATACCAGTGCGTTATTGCCTTATTTGACAAAGCCCCTTGGCATCGTTGGTCTATTTATAGTGATATTTTTTACCGGTGAAATGGTTTGGCGAGCAAAAGAAACTAGTTTTGATGGCGTTATCTCGGTTACGCCAGCTCCTAAATGGCTTTACTTTATATCAAAAATTTTTGTTATGGCTTGCCTAATATTATTAATACTTACCTTAATAATTGTGATTGGTGTCTGCTATCAGTTATGGAATGGCTTTTACGCCGACGACCTACCTTTATTCTTATCAATTATACCTATTTACGGACTACCACTATTGTTGATGTCAGTACTAAGTTTGTCGGTTCAACATATATCGGTTAACAAGTACGTTGGTTATGTTGTCTCTGCGGCCTTATTACTGGTGTTTAAAACTGATATTGCCGCTATGTTAGGTCTAGAACATAACATGCTTAGATTCACTGATATTGGGCCACATTACTACTCTGATTTTAGTGGATACGACTTCTACTTTAAAAATACCTTTTGGTTTTCTCTTTACTGGTCAATGGTGACCGCTGTTATTGCGATAATATGTTATGGGCTATCTAAGCGAAGCTTGGATGAATCAATTTTAGCCGCTTATAAAAGGTTGACGTTCTTATTATCAAAAAGTGGCTTGCGTGCATTGCAGTTAAGTTTCTTATTTACCGTACTATGTGGCAGCTTTATTTTTTATAACACTAACATGCTAAACCGCTACATAACTGCTGATGAACTTGTACAAACGCAACTTGATTATGAAACTCAACTGTATGGGTATAAACATGCGCTGGCTCCCAAAATTACCGACGTTAAGGTTGAAGTAGACTTTTTCCCAAAGCAACATAAAGTGGTTATTCATGGCAAGTATTTGCTCACTAATTCGGGCAATGAAAGTATTGACAAGTTTTTAATTTCTTTGCCAAATACCGAACAAGTATTCCAGTTCAAGCTAAACCTCGATCACAATTCTCAAAGAAATAATGAATTAAATGTCATTGAAGTCGAGCTGGGTAATACATTGCTTCCGGGTAGAAATATCAAGCTGGATTTCACCACCAGTTTAGTCAAAAAAGGCTTCAAAAATTCAGACAAAGATATTTCATTATTAACTAATGGAAGTTACTTCCATGGCAGCACTCTGTTGCCTTATATTGGATATGATGATGCTCATGAACTACAAAATAATGTCACACGATTGGCGAACGGCTTACCCGAAAAAAGTACGTTGCCAGAGCTCATTGTTGGAAAAACATATGATATACATGGTCATGAAAATGATGCCAGCTGGATCAATTTTGAAGCGGTTGTTTCCACCAGTTCGGACCAAATTGCATTGGCGCCAGGCGTTTTGCAAAAAGAGTGGACTAAAAACAATAGGAGCTTTTTTCATTATAAAGTAAATCACAAGATCTCTAATTTCTTAGGATTTGCATCGGGGCGATATAAAACCCAAACTATTCGTGCAGGTCAAACTAATATAAAGGCTTACTTTCACTCAAGCCATGATAAAAATATTGATTCAATGCTAAATACCGCAACTGAATCGCTAAAATATTTTGAACAAGCATATGGCCCATATCCATTTCCAGAACTCAGTTTAATTGAAATTCCTAACAGGGCATTTGCTAGAGCCTACCCTGCAACCATTTATATTTCTGAACATGTAGGGCTCAAAGAAAATTTAACTCAAGGTAATGGCAAGGATGATTTTTCGTATTTAATTGCACATGAAATTGCTCATCAATGGTGGGGACATCAACTTGCCTCTGCCAAAGTAGAAGGTGAAGTGTTACTCATTGAAACGTTGGCTGATTATTCCGCACTTATGGTAATGAAAAAGCTATATGGCGAAACTTATGTTAATAGCGTAATAACTGACTCCACACAAAAATATTTAAGTGGACGTGGTGCTGATGTTTTAGGGGAAACACCGCTTTATAAAATGTTAGGACAACGCTATTTACGGTATCACAAAGGACCTGTTGTTCTTAACGCTATAAGGCATTTAATCTCTGAAAAAAAATTAAACCAGGCGCTTAAATTATTATTAGAAAAAAAATCTAATGTGACAAAAAATTATGCCACTAGCTTAGATCTTCTTCATATCGTTAAAGAAATTTCAGATGAATCTCATCATGAAAAAATTGACGAGTGGTTAACTGAAATTGTCACCTATGACTTGAATATTTCTAATGCTAAAACCGAACAATTAACTAACGGAAAGTATCAACTGACAGCGAACGTGTCAGGTCTGACATTTAAGCATGATCCACTAGAACAAAAAAAGTTTACTCATGATGTAACTGTAGGGGTTTATGCTGAGGTAATGGGGCAATCTTATCTTTTACAAAAACAATCGGTACAAATGAAAAATGGTGTAAAACAGGTAACTTTTATTTTAGACGAACCACCTTTCAAGATAGTAATAGACCCGGATAACCTTTTTATCGATAGAAACCGTATTAACAATGAAAGTAAATTCATTTACTAGGCCAAAAACATAGTGGCATTAAAAATAATATTTAGGAGAAAAAAATGAAATTATTTAAAAGTATTAAGTTGTATTCGGCTTTAGCTATTTGCCTAACATTAAGTGCAAATGCTGAAATATCAAATAATGAAACTATTTTGGCAGAAGTTAAAAAACAAGTTCAGAAAATACAGTGGCATACTTTAAATGAAAGTGATGCGTGGGGGTTCACCATAGAAACCCAGTTAGATAGGGGGAATGGAAAATTGCAGCAGAGAATTCAACGTTATGATCCCAACCTTGAATTAAATAAACAATGGCAACTGATTGAACAGGGCAAGAAAAAACCTTCTAAA
>Ga0209396_1002396_pt1 | contig 19685 bp, 16 predicted proteins | sample GOMGulsemesocosm_6_FD_184638 | JGI IMG/M metagenome (GOLD analysis project Ga0209396, IMG submission 184638) | Methane-oxidizing microbial communities from mesocosms in the Gulf of Mexico - GOM8C Gulf of Mexico (SPAdes) (version 2) | ecosystem: Environmental > Aquatic > Marine > Cold seeps...
CACCTGAGTGATTACCGTAATGTGCGAAGTGTTCACACTAAACATCATTTGCGCTAATTGGTAAGATTACATAAAATCATTATTTAGTGTTAGCGACAATAATCTTTACACTTCTTTACCGGTCACTGCCACCCAAAACAAATCATAATCTATCACTTTCATCATAAAAAAATCAATGGATAGTACCTATAAGTAATACTGACAAACACACCTACCCTACATTGATATTCCCAAGTGGAAATATTTTATCGAGCATATTTAATTTGGTAACAATAAATAAAGGAGAGGCCATAGTTCAATCAAAGCGGATGCTAAACATTAAAAAATATATGACAATTTATCTGAAGGCTAACGTTCGGTCTACGCATTTGAGCGACCAATTATCAGGATTAGCGAAGGTGACCCGTCCTGAATAAGGTTGACACATTTCCAACACAATATTGGAGAATGTCATGAAATCAACAACTAAACGTACTCAAAAAGATTATTCAATTGCTTTTAAATCAGGTGTCGTAGAGCAAGACATGAAGGTAGATTCAGTGAAGCAGGCCTATAGCAATGCCTTAATACGAAGAAAAAGATATACTGCCTTAGTAAATCATTCAGATAGAGGCGTGCAATACTGTTCACATGAATATCAGGCATTACATAAACAGCATCACGTAACTTGTTCAATGACAGACGGCTATGATTGCTATCAGAATGCTTTGGCGGAGCGAGTTAATGGTATATTAAAAAATGAATATCTCTTGGTGAAACCAAACAATATTGAGGAAGCAAGAAAAATGGTTGCTCAGTCGGTACTAACCTATAATCAACGAAGGCCGCATACGGCCTTAAAATACAAAACGCCCGATGAAGTACATCAGGCGTTTTAAACCGAAAAGTGTCAACCCATACTAGGACGGGTCAACCGATAACTTATTTAGTTAGTCACAATTTTAATTCGAGTCACAAATTTAAATCGAACAGTCACAATTTTAATTACTTGTTGTCAATTGTTTCTTTTGTGCTTCGTTACCATACTTTGCTAATACTTCCATATTACCGGTATCCGGTGCGGCACAATTAAATACTTCAGGAGCCCAAACAACCTTGCCCATGACCTCCGCGAGAGGAGCATATTCGAGTTTGGTCAAACCAGCGCTGTATTGACCATAACTGAGTGGTAAAAAGAAATTCCACAGACCTTGTGTTTTGCCATGGCCTTTAATTCTTCCATTAACGGGGGCGTTGACCAGGGATCTTCTGCCAGTTGCTCATGCATTTTTCTTCAACTGGAAGAACATGTTGTTCCATAAAGGTTGTAACGCGTTCTAAAAGATTTTTTACTTTATCACTGTATTCAAAATTCATAGGTCTTTACTGGGTTGCTCTAAAGTCGCTAACTATAAGTAATTGATCATGCTGCTAAGCATGTACCGCTTTATTCAGTAATTTAAAATAAGCTTTTGCATCTGTTTTATTTGCAGGTTCAAGTTCTGGGTGACCTGATAAATAAGCCTGAACCAGTGCATAAAAGTCGAATTCATTTAGTTGAGGCAGTAATTCTAACCCACCTACATCAAAAACAAGTCCCTGACAGATACAAACTGCGGTTACATAATGCAGCTCCATCCCACCGATCAAAACCGATGAATTTAAATATAGAGAGAAGACAATAACTCGAACATGACCTGTTAGGTCATACCTATCAACATTCATATCCCTTAGGGTATTTGTTAAAACAACGAGTAGATGTTAAGAGTTATGCCAAGAATAAATATTTCAGGAAGCACCATTATTGTTAGTTTAGGATCTCATTCAGCTTCGAAAGCAGGCATAGCAGATATGACGTGCATATCATTCGACTTGAGTGCAGAAGTTATCCGCAGGGTGGTGGCATCCGTATGCCTCACAAATAACGTGATTGAAACAATTCCCCCAAGAACGCTATTTAAATAAGAACATGAACTGTTTCAAGAAAGTGTTCGCAAATTTTTAGAAGCAGAGGCCACGCCTTATCATGCTCAAAAGGAAAAGGATGGACAAGGTGACCGTCAGCTTTGGAACAAAAAGGAGGCTTATTGATGAACTATGCATTAGAGATCAAAAATACTTTTCACTTAGTGGTCTGTGTTGTGGGTAATTACAGCATCGGCGGTGTGAATGTTGAGATCTGTAGGGCAGGCAACGGGGTTTATCCGTTGATCATATTCTCCCATGGAATGGGAGGTTGCCCTGGCAATACTGATGGGATTCAAAGCCCCTGTGGGACGGAAAAAAGCTCATAGTCTGTGCTCTGTTTGCTTGCCATTCATCTTTAGCAGAGTTTATTAGAGCGATGTAAAAGAAAACGTTAAAAATTTTAATATTCGAAGTCCGAACAAATTGTACGGACGCACAGAGCCACAACTACTGCTAGGTTGAGCTAACAGATAACAATAACCATAAGGACTAACAAAACGATGAATTCAATAAAAACAACTTATAATATTGCCTCTGTAGTGGAGGTCTGTTGTCCATGATTTCCACGGAAAATACCATCATCAAAAAACTACGCGCATTTCGCTGGCCGCTGGCGGTGTTACTTGCCCTAGCCGCCTCGGCCCTTTTTTTGTCACTTACACTCAAACACGGCCTGGGAAATAGTTTCCTGAAAAATGGCGACTGGTACACTAGTAAGAGTACGGGCTCAGCTGACGCTGATGTCATAGTCAAGACGGTTGTTGCCATAGGCGGATTACTTGCCTCTACCCGTGAGGACTCGATGTACTACAGATTGGGTTCGGTGGCTGGGGAGCCCCTGCGCTTGAACTGTCGCTATCGCATTGAGGGCAATGACTACGATGCCGACTGGTGGAGTATTACCGCCTATGGTTGGGATTATTACCTTATTCCCAATGGGGAGAAACGCTATTCGTTTAATAACGAAAATGTCAGTCGGGGCGAGGACGGCCGCTGGGTCATTCACGTTGGCACCAGCCAACAAGAGGGTAACTGGTTGCCTGTTGGTCCGTCTGGTGCGCCTATCGAGGACAAGTCTGATGAACATGACTTTGACTTTCTGTTACGCCTGTATACTCCTGGGGATGCTTACTTGCAGAAGCCTGAATCGGCGCCGCTACCGACGGTCACTCTGGAGGGCTGCTCATGATCTTATTACGATGGATAGTTGCTATTTTATTATGTGGCTGGCTAGGGCAATACCCGTTGGCCATGTTGGTACCGAACCTGGTGATGGAGCGTGTATATAGCAAAATCGGAGAGGTTGTGGATTATAATCAGCTGAATGTGACTCCGCGTGTCGATGAAAACTCACGCTGGGTAGTGCGACCAAGTCCAGATCTATTATACGCCTCTTGCCTGTATAACTTGGAACAGGGGTCAATAGTGATTAGCGCCCCGGTACCTGAGCGCTACTGGTCCATGCAGTTTTACCAGATGAATACCGATAACTTCGCTGGCATCACTAATCAGCGTGAGCAGCACTCACGGGTTGGTACACAGGTTGAGGTGACTTTAGTTGGCCCCGATGCCAATCCGGCTGAATACTCCGGGAAAGTGATTCAATCGCCAACAACGCGCGGCATCATGCTACTGCGGGCCTCGGCGATAGGCGATAATTCACAAGCAAAGAGCGCCATTGAAAACAGTAGCTGTACAGTGAAATCAAAACACGTAATCAGTTAATAACAATATAAAAACTAAATATAAAAACTAAATATAAATAATGGGGAAAGTTATTCATGAAAAGTAATCTAGGAATGTTTAAAAAAACGGTTATAGCTAGCACTATTGCCGCTATGAATCTTGCTTTGGCAACGATAGTGAATGCTCAGGATGTGGATAAGGTTGCGACTCTGGTTGAAGAAAAGGTTGCGACTCTGGAAGTGATCACCGTTACCTCTCAATTACGCAGCCAGAGTATTCAGGACGTGCCTATCTCAGTAGCTACAATGAGTGGCGAGAAGATTGATGATCTGGGTATCACCTCGCTTCAAGAGTTGACGCTGTATATGCCCAACGTGACAGTTAATGCTGGCGCGGGAACTCCAAACATGTATATTCGTGGGATTGGATCCGGCACCAATCAGGGATTCGAACAATCTGTAGGTATGTATACAGATGGCGTTTATGCGGGACGCGGGCCACTGGCAGCGGTGCCAAACTCAATGGATCTTGAGCGCATTGAAGTCCTGAAAGGTCCTCAGGGCATTTTATTTGGTAAGAATACCATTGCAGGGGCGATCAACATGACTACCGCTAAGCCCACCGATTACTTCGAAGGGAGTGTAGGAGTTCTGTACTCACCTGATTACGGTTATCAGCAAACTGATCTTGTTTTATCCGGGCCACTGTCTGATGAGCTGTCCGGTCGTCTGGCGGTGCGTCAGGATACGATGGATGGCTGGTGGGAGAATATCACTAACGGTGAGGAAGGACCCAATCGTGACAATTTGTTTGTTCGCGGAAGTTTACGTTGGGAAGCTAGCGATAACTTAAAGATTAACGCCAAATACGAACATGGTGGTTTTGACTCAGATAATTCGCCTTGGGTTATCTACCAGTCAGATATTGAAGGGCAGCCGAATTTCGCAGGTGGCATTCCAATTCCTGTAGTGTCTGAAAGAGATAAGGGAGCTGGAGATGGCGACAACCGCAGCTCTACTGACACAGAGGTTTTTGCACTGACGGTTGATTGGGACCTAGATTTTGCGACTTTTACTTCTATATCTTCCTACTCAGCATATCAAAGGATGTCTACAGGTGATACCGATAGCATCGCTACACCTTCGCTCCACCGTACACGATGGGAAGACTATGAGCAGTACAGCCAAGAACTACGCCTGGTTTCACCCGGTGGTGAGACATTAGACTGGATTACTGGCGCCTACTACCAACGCAATGAGCTGGATATCAGTCGTCAGTTGCTTACCGTTGATTTCCTACAGTCGGGCCCTTTGAGTACCGCCCCGCTGTTTGCTCCTAATCTTGGAATTCCTAGTGTTTTCGACCAGACAGCTGAAAGTATGTCAGTGTTTGCCCAAGGTACCTGGAACATCAGCGATACCCTACGTTTTACTTTGGGTCTGCGCTATAACGAGGAAACCAAGGAGCTGGATAAAATCGTCAAGCAGGAAGGCCTATTGGTTAGGACTGCTACTGGATTTTCTCCTATCAACGCTCAAGCAATGTTATTAGACGATCTACGCCAGCATAGCTTTACCGGCCTCAGTCGCGAAGAAGATAAGTTAACTTATTCCAGTAACATCCAGTGGGATGCCAATGACAATACTATGCTCTATGCCAGTGTCAGCACCGGCTTCAAGGGCGGTGGTTACGATGAGGCATACAGCGGTTCTGGCGATGAGATTCGTCGATTCCATCCTCTGTATGGTCAGCTGCCATCTGTACCGGGTAATGACTCTTCGATCCTTGAATACAAGCCAGAGGAAGTGTTCGCGTACGAGTTTGGAGCGAAGATGAGCCTACTCGACGGCGCGGCTACATTGAACTTTGCTGCGTTCCGCATGGAGTACGATAACCTGCAGACGAGTTCACTTATAGGGGATGTATTCCGTGTAGGTAATGCCGGTGAAGCGATCAGTCAAGGTGTGGAAATGGATGCGCGTATCATGTTGTCTGAAAATTTCCAGATTGGGGGCGCGATAGCTTATCTTGACGCCTACTATGAGAAGTTTGACGGTGCAACCTGTACTACTCCTCAATCCATGGATCCGGTTAATAACCCTGGTTGTCTGCTCCCGGACGGCACAAATATCACTACACCGGGCCAAGTAGGCGGTCAGAATATGAAAGGTGAAACTTTAGTGTTTGCACCGGAAGTAACTGCCAACCTTTACGCACAATATTTTGTTCCTTTGGACAACGACATGGAATTGGATATGAGTGTGGATATCAACTATAGCGATGAGTTTTATTCTGCCCTAGACCTTGACCCGAATACCAAGCACGATGCTACAACAATTGTTAACGCGCGAATCGCTCTGCTTAATACCGACGACACTTGGTCTGTAGCCTTGGTGGGTAAGAATCTGACTGACGAAACAACGTATTTCTGGAAAAACGATGTCGCACTCACTAACTCCAATAGCTACGTAGGATTCCCTGAGCGTCCGCGTTCTGTTTCTCTGCAGGCGCGGTACAATTTCTAATTGACTGGCCGTAGTTAAAAGTCTTGAAACCGCTGATATTGATGTTTGATTCAGCGGTTTTTAGAATCGAAATAGGGTGAACGGATGTTACGGTTTAAATTTGAGGCCAGTGCGATTGTGTTGGGGCGCTAATACTTCAAAAAGAAAACCATGTAGCTCGGCAGTCCACTAACCAGTATGAACATTGAAAACGCTTGAGGTTAAAAATTATGAGTTCTCCTTTAACGAATTCCAGTATAAAAAACTCTCCGGGACTTATTCTGGGTTATTTGATGTTGCTGAACATAATTAATATGGTCGATAGAAACTTACTCGCCAGTTTCGGACCTCAAGTGGTTGCAGATCTTAACCTGAGTGACAGTGAATTTGGTTTATTGACGGGCATCATCTTTGTTTTTTTCTACTCCATCATGGGGCTCGTGATGGGTTTTCTGGCCGATCGTCATCACAGGCCGCGATTGATTGCCGTAGGTCTTCTGATGTGGAGTGTGCTGACGGCCTTTTCAGGCATTGCCAAGAGCTTTCTACAGTTGGCTGTCGCTCGTGTGTTTATTGGTGTCGGAGAGTCCTGCTTGTCACCAACATCGATGTCGTTATTATCTGATTTGTTTTCACCACATAAACGCGGTTTGGTTTCGGCAATTTTTTATCTTGGTGTGCCACTTGGCGCAGGCGGGAGCTTTGTTGTTGCCGGTGTTCTAGGACCTCAATTAGGCTGGAGAAATTGTTTCCTTATTATGGGGGCAGTCGGTTTAGTGCTAGCACTGCCACTTTTCCTAATGAAAGATCCACAACGCGGAGCAAAAGATACGATTACCGAGGGTGCTGCCGCTAACGAGAGTTGGCAGCATTTATTTGCAACACTCAAGCAGTCCCCAGCGATTATTTTCACTATGCTGGGCGCTATTTTTTTACATATTCCGATTGGTGCCGCTAATTTTGTACAGCTTTGGCTTGTTAGAGAGCGCGGTTTTGAAGCGTCGGAAATCGCAACCACATACGGTCTATTGTTTCTCATCTTTGGAACCCTTGGCATCTTGCTGGGTGGAGTGCTTGGCGATTGGTACCACGCTCGCTTCAAGGGTGGAAGGGTTCGATTTCTGGCTTTACTTATGTTGGTATTGACGCCACTACTACTGGGTTATCGTCTGGTAGATCCATCCTCACCCCTTTTCTATATCGGTATGTGCACAGGACTTTTCTTAATGTCCGCATTCTATGGTCCTGCATTCTCAACGATACAGGATTTATCTCCTGTCAGAATGAGAGCACGAATGACGGCGATTCTTTTGATTGCATGTAACCTGATTGGTCTAGGACTGGGGGCGGTGATTACGGGGGTGGTGAGTGATTCTCTCCAAGCTGCAGCGATAGAAAACTCACTCACTTGGTCCTTATTTGCAACGGATCTAATATCGTTATTAACCATCCCCTGCTTTATCTGGGCCTCTTTGTATATTGCCAAGTCTCAGGTTCGTGAAGAGCTGGGCAGCCAAATAGATCAACCCCTGAGTTCAGGTTTATCGTAGTTACATAATTGTAACTACATAAGTTTGGTCGCGGGGTTAGTCGTTTGAAAGTCCAGCATTATTTGCTCGTTGATAGGCATGAAACTTCTGTACATGAAGCTTTGGTAAATATCAGGCGATAGAGTAAGGCGTGCGATTTCGTTGATCTTCGCGATGGCTGTCTGTGTCAATTTGGCATTGCGGCCGTCAACCATTAAAAACAATAAGGATACTTACTAATGAAACAGGTAATCAATTACAAGAATATTTTTCCCTTTGCAGCCAGTGTTAACGGTATGCGAAGTGCGGCCTTAAGACGATTTTGTATAAGCCTTGTACTGGTGTTGTTTCCAGTTGGAGCAGCGGTCGCAGACATTCTTACCACAGACAACATAGGAGGGGTTGAAGTCGAGATCCGGCGGGCAGGCAATGGGGTTTATCCAATGATCATATTCTCCCACGGAATGGGAGGCTGCCCTGGCAACACTAATGGGATCCAAAGTCGACTTGCCGATGCAGGCTACATCGTCGTCGCTCCGAAACACGATGATTGTCTCACTGGTAGTACAACGCCTGACGTTCCGTGGGCTGAGCCAGAGAACTGGACGGATCAGACCAACCGTAATCGTCGCGATGACATCCACGCGGTTCTCGACGCTTTGCCTTCAAGTTCCTATGCCCAGTATGTCGGGGACTTCGCTCGTATCGGCTGTATGGGACACTCAATGGGAGGTTACACCTGCATGGGCGTTGCAGGTGCGTGGAGCAGCTGGACACGTAGTGAGATCCGTTCGGTTGCGGCGCTGTCACCGTGGCACAGGCCGTTAATGGTACAAAACCGGGTCGGCGACATGACGAATGACCAAACCCTATACCAAGGTGGCACCTTGGATAACCCTATCACACCCGAACTGATGCAGTCTGGCGGCACCTACCCTCAAACGTCGCCTTCGAAGTACGGACAGGTATTTGACCGTGCGGGGCATTCTGCGTGGACAGATGGCTGGCTTTCTAGCCGATTCCATGACCAGATGGCCTATTACTTCGTTTCGTTTTTCGATGCTTCTCTCAAGAACGGCCCTGTGTCGACTCTTGAAGTTAAGAAATCGCGGGTGTCTACCTTGGACTTCGTTCACTAGTGATTTGCTGACCGACACCGATATACGACCGAGCGCGAGTCACTTGACCGCTCCGTGCCCGGTCGCTGTCTAATTCGTGTACTGTCCTGTGACAGTCACTGTAAAAAAGATAAATTAATTATGTTAAAAAAAATCCTTGCCACATTATTTACAGTTTTAGTTATCGGAATAGCCATTATTTCCCTAGGTAAACAGCCTAAGCCTCTGCCTGAAGGGAGTGAAAGTGCGAGGATGTTGGTCAGCCAACAATATGATGTTATTCGTGAAGACTTAACCTTGGTCGATAGCAGCAGATCGACTCAGTCCAATAAGGATTTTGAAGGTTTGGATACACGTACTCTAGAAGCTTCTTATTGGTATCCAGCCAATGGTCAAGGTGAAATCCCGAAAGGGAAACACCCTTTGTTGGTTTATTCCCATGGTTTTAATTCCAGACGAGATAGCGGCGAGCATATAGGCGAATATCTCGCCAGCAATGGCTATATAGTTATTGCAGCTGACTTTCCTCTGACGAACAAGCATGCCCCTGGCGGCCCTATGTTGAAAGATGTTGTCAATCAACCTGGCGATGCGACCTTCTTAATTGATAGCGCCATTACTTGGTCGCAGGATGAAACCCATGTATTTTCTGGTCATGTCGATGTCAATCGCATTGGTGTTATGGGAATTTCTCTCGGCGGATTCACTTCAACCTTGGTTAGTTACCACCCGACGCGTCGTGATCCACGAATTAAAGCGGCCGCTTCAATTGCAGGACCAAGCAGTTCACTTTCGAAGGTATTCTACGAAAATTCCAATATCCCTTTTTTGATGCTGGCTGCAGATATTGACGCGCTAGTGCCTTACGATGTGCATGCGCTACCAATATTGGATAGAGTGCAACGTTCTAGTTTGATCACTATCGAAGGAGGAACTCATTTAGGGTTTGCTTCTTATTCTGGCATTTTACGGTGGCTGAAAAATGCGGATACCATCGCCTGTAATTCGATCATGAAAAATATCGATACCGAAGAGGAACCCTGGCATGATTTGGTGGGGACGCCAGAGCAGGGTGTGCTATACAAGGATGTGCCTTTACCGTGTCAAAACAGACCATTGCCGAAAGGGATGAACCCTCTGAGGCAACATATGGCGACTGTATTGACTATCTTTAGTTTTTTCGAGTCCCACTTCAATCTGAACTCTGAGAAACGCCACTATTTTGATCGTTTTTTGCACGAGGTTCTGCCAGTGGAAATTCCAGAGGTGAGTGTTCGTCGCCGAAGCAGCGAGTAGCGTTGTCTATTTCAAGCTAATCTTTGCTACCTTATGTTGAAATTGCCTATTTCATCACTCGCTTGAACTGGATTGGGGTCATTTCGGTGGTGCGCTTGAAAGCATCATAGAAGGACGATTTTGATTTAAAACCAACTTCAATAGCCAGATCAACGATGGGCATAGCCCTATGATCTGGATCGAGTAACATACGCTTTGCCAAATCTATCCTGTAGTTATTGACAAAACTAAAGAAGTTTTGGTTCATCGGTCCATTCAATACTTGTGACGCCTGATGAGGCGTTAAGTCTGCAGCTTCTGCCAGTTGTGGCAGCGTCAATTCAGAGTCGAGATATAACTCGTCTACTTGAATGACTTCCATAAGCTTGATTTTGTAGCTCTGGCTGTCTTCTGCACTAATGCGGGAAGAATGATATTTTCGCTGTTCTTTGCCAATACCATCTTGCTCTTTTGAGGGGCTGATTTCGGCCTGTGCTTGATTGCTTGATATCGAGCCCTCGACATCAGAGGAGTTGGTACGATATTCCCGATCTTTATCCCATTCAGCTTCGCTATACCTAGCCTGTATGACACCGCTGATCAAGCTAGGCTGAAGCAGCGCGCTGATCGCGACAACGTAAAAAAGAACGGCAAGCAACAATATATAGGCATTCGCGAGCGGTGCTGTCATATCATATAAATTAAAAATCAATGGTAGCCTGTTAAATAGGAATATCAGTCCAAGAACAGCTAGGAAGGCAATCGTCAGTAAACGGAGCCATCGTAGATTCATATGTTCGAGCGAAGAAAAATGCTGTTCTATTCGCTTGTTGTGAACTCTGATCAACTTGAGCACCATAAAGCAATAAACAGCAGATTGCCCTGCAAAAAAGATAAGATGAAAGTAGGATTCGATTAGGGCTTTCCAAAAACTACCCATAAAGCCCCAGATTATCTCTTCAGTTTCAGGAGAGCTATCTAAGTAATTCCATAAGTATGTGGTAAATAGTCGTTGCTGGTCGGCATCCAGTTGCCAAAATTTCAGGTTATTTAAGGTAAAAAATGCTATCAAGGGTAAAAAATGCCAATAGTGCCTTGAACTCAGTTTTGTGCCAGTAATGCTTAACGCATAAAGGTAGAGTAAAGGACCCCAAGTAAAACGGAGCTGGCTGAGGATGATTGAAAAATTGGGGTAATCGTGAAATACCCCCGACTCAATTAGCAATTTTTGCAATAGGATAGCAGCAGTTGCTAGCACCAGGGCAGCCATAATCATGTTGGCAAGGCGATGTCCTGAGCGGGCAAAGAGCAAGACGCCAGCGAGAACGACTCCTTGTGCCACTCCAATTCCGCAAATAAGTTCAATCAGGTTCATTAGTGATTATGCATTCATATTAACTACTATTTTAGGCTTGAGATATTGTCACGAATATCAATTTAGGCGAATCAATACAGGACGAGGGGGTTGCTATATTAATTCCTCAAAATAACTAATCTGTATGATTAGCTGCAAGCATTACAGATCCACTAAAGAAATCCCATCCTACGATGTTTGGCTGGCTATTGCCAAGTTAATTTTTAGCGATGTGAGCAACCAACAACTTCTCTGAGTTGCCGACCGACCCCATATTGTTTAAGCAGTATTGATAAATTAATAACCCGCTTCGCCCTCAACGAGTTGCTGGTAAAACGCTTTCTGCAAAGGTTCATAGATGGTGGATTTAGGCTTCAACACATAGATCGGGTCACGGCACTGGTCTAGGTGATAAGCTTCTTTTTTCAATGCGCTCTTAAATAGTTTAAAGGTAACTGTGGTTTCCATCTGTTGTTGTAAACGCACAAATATCGGACGAGCATGGGCGGGCAAATCTTTTTGTACAAAAGTAGAAAAAGCGCCAACATCAAACTCCACTCCCTCCACCAAGGCTAGGGCCACCATACCGGCCTTACCCTCGGTTCCAGGCACTGGCACACCATAAACATTGGCAATATTCACCTGTTCGCAGGTATTGAGAATTTCGCCCACCTCATTGGTGGAAACATTTTCTGCACGCCAACGGAAAGTATCACCTACCCGATCGACAAACTGAAAATGAGGTATGCCCATCGCGAAACCTACATCGATCTGACGAATTAAATCACCGGTGTTAAACCAGCTGTCGCCTTGCTTTTTAACATTACGGATGATCTTTTCTTCAGAAGCCTGACTATTTTTGTAACCATCAAAACGGTACTTATCGTTAATTTCAGCAAGGAGAAGGCCTTGCTTGCCAAACTCAACCTCGATAAGATTCCCTGAATCATCTCGCACTAGCTCATCTTCATCGACATCGTACTTGGCCAGCATCAACGAAGCTGCGCTGGCACCGATAGTGCGTTCTTTATTCAGAAAATTCATGAAGACCGCATTGCCTTCGCTGGAGCCATAGATTTCGGCAATTCGGTCTACTTTGAAACGCTGCCGGAACTGATCCCATACATCTGGCCGTAAACCGTTACCCATCATGGTTTTGATCGGATTATTTTTCTCTTCCGGGCATTCCGGCTGCATGGCCAGGTAGCGACATAACTCGCCGACATAAATAAAGAGATTTGTCTGATACTTCTGCACCTCAGGCCAAAACTTGCTTGCGGAAAAACGGCGGCGTAAAAAAATTGACGCACCAGACACTAAGGCGGAACCAAAGCCTGGACCTAAACCCGTTATATGGTACAAGGGCAGGCACATATAAATACGGTCATTGACATTGGCCTGCAATCCCGCAGCGTTATATGGAACTGCTGCAGAGAGAAAACGGCGATGATAAATCACTGCAGGCTTGGGCAAGCCCGTTGTTCCAGAAGTATAGATATAAAGCGCTTTTTCTCCAGCTCGAATATCTGCCGTCTCCTCTATATTCGACTCAGGCATTCCTGACACTGCAGCACTGAAGTCAACACACCAGTCTGGCGCAACACTAGAACCTGCGTTAAAGCCATCATCACGCAGCCAGAAATAATCCTTGTCGGCCAAGTCCAGTTCAGGTCGAACTTCTTCAATGGCATCAAAAAGTTCTTCACCTACTAGGCATTTTCTCGACTCGGCAACAGTCACACAGTGCACCAGTGACTTGCCGCGCAAACTGCTATTAATTAATGCCCCAGTAGCCCCTAACTTGGCCAAAGCCAATACCGATACCAAGAGTTCGATACGATTTTCCAGTAATACAGAGACAACGTCTCCTCGCTGAACGCCTTGTAGCTTGAGTAAGTGAGCAAACTGATTTACCAAGCGGTTAAACTGTCCCCAATTCAACTCGCGCCCTTCAAAAATAAGCGCCAATTTATTTGGATATTTTTCTACCGTCTGTTGAAACAAAAGCCCCATAGATTGAAGCTCATCATCTGCCGGTGGCTTATAAGCCAGCAGGGTTGGGACTACTCTTACAAATTCTTTAATAACCCTAAAAAATTCTTTCACTTTTTTCATATATTGCTACCAGATCAATTAAACGTTTGGGCTTAGCAAATCTCTGCTAATTGCTCAAACTCTTCATCAGAAATATCCATCAACGATTGAGCGCCGGTTTCAATGGTCGTTTTAAGGCTTTCTGTTCTCGGCAATAGTTTTTGGAAATAAAATTTTGCTGTTGAGACCTTGGCCAGGTAAAACACATCGTCATTATCGGTCAGTTTTTCCTTGGCCAGTGTCGCCATACGGCCCCACATCCAGGCCAGGATGACATAGCCAGAGTACATCAAGTAATCGACGGAAGCACCACCGACTTCATCGGCATTGTTCATAGCGGCCGCACCTATGGTTTGTGTTAGGTCACCCCACTCCTGTAATTTCACACCCAGTGGTCTGGCAAATTCGTCATCCATTTCTGCCAAGTCATTGGCGATAAGAGTGATAAACTGAGTGAGCGTTTTACCACCGTCCCCCATAACTTTACGACCTAGTAAATCCAGCGCCTGAATGCCGGTGGTGCCTTCATAAAGTGTCGAGATACGCGCATCACGAATGCTTTGTTCCATGCCCCATTCACGGATATAACCGTGGCCACCAAATACCTGAACACCAATATTGGCGGCTTCCAAGCCTGCCTCGGTCATAAACCCCTTGGCAATTGGAGTGAGTAGAGCCAACAACTCTCCGCCCTCTTGTTTTTGCTGGTCGTTGCCGTGGAGTTCTAAATCGGACAGTTGCGACACATAGTGAATAAAGGCACGATTTCCTTCATTCAGGGCTTTAATAGTGAGCAGCATACGACGCACGTCTGGGTGGACGATCAGGCGGTCCGCCGGGCGCTCTGGTGATTTGGTACCTGTCAGGGAACGGCCTGCCTCTCGTTCCAGAGCATAGTTAAGCGCCCCTTGGTAGGCCAACTCTGAGCCTACAAGCCCTTGAGCCGCGGTGCCGATACGAGCATTGTTCATAAAGGTGAACATGCACTTAAGCCCTTCGTTAGGATTGCCGATCAGATAGCCCCTAGCCTCATTAAAGTTCATCACACAAGTTGAGTTGGCGTGAATGCCCATCTTGTGCTCGATAGAGCCACAATGTACGGCGTTGCGTTTACCGCATTGGCTGGGCTCAGTAACATCGAATTTGGGTACAATAAAAAGGGAGATACCTTTGGTGCCAGCCGGAGCATCCGCCAGGCGGGCCAGAACCACATGAACAATATTTTCTGTCAGGTCGTGTTCTCCAGCGCTGATAAAAATTTTGGTTCCGGTAATGGCATAGCTGCCATCGCCATTGTCTTGTGCCTTGGTGCGCAAAAAGCTGAGGTCACTACCGCCCTGAGACTCGGTCAGGCACATGGTGCCCGACCATTCTCCAGATACCAGCTTGGGCAGATATTTTTGCTGCTGTTGTTCCGTGCCATGGGCGAGTAGTGTATCAAGGCAACCAGCGGTGAGACCGGGATACATGCTCCAGGCGTGATTGGCTTGCATATTGATAATCGCTACAGTCAGCGCCAATGAAGATGGAAGAGCCTGTCCGCAGAACGCTTCCGGCATTGCCAATCCTGCCCAACCGCCTTCTACGTACTGTTGGTAGGCCTCTTTAAATCCCGCTGGAGTGCTAACCCCCTCTTCGCTCCAAGTGCAGCCTTCTTCATCGCCACTGCGGCGTAGGGGGGCCAGGTTTTGCTCGGCAAATTTTGCCGCTTCTTTGAGTATCGCATGACGCAACTCTTGATTCGTCTCTGCCATGCCTTCGAGCTGCTGATAATGACCGTCATAATCTAACAGTTCATCTAATACGAAGTGTATATCTCGAAGTGGGGCTTTAAATTCAGCCATGAAATATCCTCTTTAAATTGTGTTAATATTACAGTGTCACACCGCCATCAATAGCAATGCACTGGCCCGTTAAATAAGTGTTTCTTGGAGAGATAATATTTATTATTGTGTTTACTACCTCTTCAGTTTCCCCGAGACGATTCATCGGTACTGGGTTTATCATGTGCTGTTTAGTGTCTTCTTTAGCAATTAAATCATCGATCATTGAGGTTTTTGTAAAGTAAGGACAGACAGCGTTTATTCGCACATTTTTGCGGGCAAACTCAACCGCAGCGGTTTTGGTTAAACCGACAACCGCATGTTTCGAAGCACTATAAGGGGTTAGGCCGGGGGCAGCGCGAAGACCGGCAATTGATGCCACGTTCAAAATACTGCCGCCACGTTCAAACATCAGAGGCACTTGATATTTCATACAAAACAATACGCTTTTGGCATTTACCGCAAAATTGATATCCATGTCTTGCTCGGTCACTTCTAACAAGCTTTTCGGGACGGTAGAAATGCCAGCATTATTAATCGCAATATCTAGATGGCCAAAGTGCGCTGCACCGTTTTCAACCAGCGCTTTAACCTCAGTTTCTTTAGCCACGTTACATTTCATAGAAAAAACCTCTCCCGGCAGTGACTCAGCAACAGCATTGATCCCGGCTTCATTTAAATCACCGAGAATGAGTTTTGCCCCTAGTAGGGATAGTTTTTCTGCTAATAGTTTCCCGAAGCCACTGGCGGCACCGGTAATTAATATGATTTTATCGTTAAATTCATTCATTTTGTTAGAACCACTCTTCTTGCATGTCGAAATTGGTCGTATCTAAATCTGAAACGATCCTCGCCCAGTGAAAAATTTCTGGTAACTCTGCACTGAAAAAGTACTGGAGTGTGTGCAACTTACCTCTATAAAAATTCTCATCGCTCTCATGAGGTTGTTCAAGAAGCGCTTTTTCCGCAACAATACCCTGTTTCAGCCATAGCCATGCAATTACGATATGGCCAAATAAATCTAAGTATTTAACCGAATTTGAAAATGCCGCATCAATATTCATTGTTTGGGTTGCAGACAATACTTTGTGGGTTGTATTCATTAGCACGTCGATAGCTTCCGCTAATTCGGTAGCATACTTGTTTAAAGACTTTGATTTTTTCGCCAGCTCAACAGTCTTTGTCATTTCTGCAATACAGGCTTGGAAACCTGCAAAATTTTTCATCGGGACTTTTCTCCCCAATAGGTCTAACGACTGAATTCCCGTGGTTCCTTCGTGGATCGGATTTAGACGATTGTCTCGATATAGCTGCTCTACAGGGTGTTCGTTGATATAGCCGTGTCCCCCTAGAACTTGAATCGCTAAATAGTTCGCTTTGGGTCCGAATTCTGATGGCCAGCTTTTGATGATGGGCGTTAATAAATCGAGTAGGAGATGAGCTGCCGTGCGTTCTTTTTCAGTTGGCGCAGTGCGCACGTCGTCGTCTAATTGAGTACCTAATAGGCATAAAGCGTAAGCACCTTCAGCATAAGCTTTTTGAGCTAATAACATTCTTTTTATATCCGGGTGTTGAATGATATTAACTGGAGGAGAGGACGGTTCTTTCTCAGAAAGCAGTCGTCCTTGAGGGCGTTCCTTAGCGTAATCCAACGCATATTGGTAGCCGGTAAGTGCATTAACAGCTGCGCTTGTTCCAACCATAATTCGCGCTTCGTTCATCATGTGGAACATGTAATATAGGCCTCTATTTTCTTCCCCCACTAAGTAGCCTATAGCTCCTTCTTTTTCTCCAAAACTTAGGGCTGTAGACGTTTGTGCACGGCCGCCCATTTTGTGAAATAGACCTGCTAGTGCAACATCGTTTCGTTTGCCAAGAGAACCATCTTCATTTACCAGAACTTTAGGCACGATAAACAACGACACGCCTTTTATGCCTTTTGGTGCACCTTTAATGCGAGCTAGGACCAAATGAACAATATTTTCGTTTAGATCGTGGTCACCTCCTGAGATAAAAATCTTGTTGCCGTATATACGGTAATCACCATTTTCATCCTTAACTGCAGAGGTGGTAAGGTCTGCTAAACCTGATCCTGAACCAGGCTCTGTCATTGCCATTGTTCCAGCAAAACGCCCTTCACGCATGGGTACAACCCACTTCTCTATTTGCTCTGCGGTGCCGTGTGCGCTTATTAAGTTCGCATTAGCATTAGTTAAGCCTGTATAGCCTATAGCGACGCCACCAGCAGCACTTAAATAAGAACCTACCGCATTGGCGACGATGCCTGGTAGTTGCATGCCGCCTAATTCGAAATTTGCTGTGGCTGTTGCAAGTCCTGAATCAAAAAGGGCATCTAAGGCAATTTTTAACTCGCTTGGTTGATGAACTTTCTCGCCATCAAAGGTAGGTTGACAGTTATCAAGCAGTTGACGGTGAGGCAAAAAATATTTTTCGGCAATACTACGTGATGTATTCATCGCCATTGTAAATGTTTCGCGATTGTGGTCAGAGTAGCGTAGGCGCTCTGTGAGTCCTTCCGCATCAAAAAGCTCATATAGCATAAATTCTAACTCGCGCTCGCTAAGGATTGGTGCTGCCATCGATTTTACCTCTTTCCCGTTACTTTGCAGTTTTCAAACTCAGAGGTTTCTACTAAGCTGCATCAAATTTTGTTAAAATGATTTTCACCTGAACACTTCTGAGATAACATGACCTGAAAGGTCAAGACCATGAATTGGCGAATAAAGTCACTAGAGTTTAAATAAATGAGTAATAAAAATAATCAAAATAATTCCCCTTTGTCTGATAGCTCAAACAACACCTCTAAAGGGGTTGACGACGCCAATAGTGACCTTCCATTTGGGCGTATGCTTAAATTTTGGCGAGGAGTGCACGGACTTAGTCAGGAAGATTTAGCCTTCAATATTGAGTCTTCGCCACGTCATATTAGTCGAATGGAAAACGGTAGAGTGCATCCAAGTAAAGCGATGGCGGCAAGCATAGCTAAAGAGTTGTCGTTGGGGCAAAGAGATACACTTAATTTAATGATGTCTGCGGGATTTACACCAACTCCCAAGAAAATCGATTTTCATGCGCCTGAGTTAAAGTGGTTAAGAAAAGCGATGACGTTAACTTTGCGCGCTCTTGATCCATATCCTGCGATGTTGCTTGATGCTTCGACGAATATTTTAATGGTTAATAAAGGGTGGGTTGGTTTTTTCCAAAATATTGTATCATCGAAAGACTTGGAAAAGGTTAACAATCATTTCGAATTTCTTTTTAGTCACAAAGGAGTTGATAAGTTTATGAGTGGTTGGGAAGATACATTATCGTTGATTCTTATGTCTTTAAAGCAAACGACACTGTTGAATGGAGATAAAGCAATAGAAGAACTCCTTAACCGATTAGTTGAATCGCCTAATGTTCCTGATGATTGGCAACAGCGGGGTGCAAAGCTAGAGCCAATGGCAAGTTTCCGAATACAAATGGAACTAAATGGAGTATTGCAGAAATTTTTTAGTGTAAGTCAAAACGTTGGTGCCTTGGGGCCAAATGCTTTTATATCAGAACCTTATTTGACGATAAGCACCTTATACCCTGAGGACGAAAACTTGGATCTTTCCTCTTTGCTGGAAAGTGATTTATCACATCCCTTGTTGTTTTATTAAAATGACCATTAGATACTCTGATCATATGGCCCTTTTAATGTTACTCATCAGCGGGTAACTTTGGTTTTCTATTGTTTAGGTTTAACCTTAGCCTAAAATCTCGTTTAGACGCATGGCAAGCCCCATATCGCCATCCAGTTTTAAGTCACCCGACATCACTGCCATGGTCGGATTTTTATCACCCGATTGAATGTCCTGAAAGGTTTCAGCGTCAGCGGTAAGCTTTAAGTCAGCTTCGCTATGTTCATCAGTCACACGAGCGCCTGTACCATCGACTAAAATTGCACCATGTTCAAGAATGATGTATTTTACGGTTTGCTCTAACCCTGAACTTTTGGCTTTTGCATCTAATTCAGCTACCGCTGCTTCTATAATTTGGCTCATTGTTTTTCCCTAGTGTTTATATTGTAAAAAGAAAACCTTTACCCTAAACAGATAAAGGCTTAGCAAGATTGCGGGGGGTTAACCGTAGAATTTATTACCGTCTTGAGCAAAGCTGCGCAATAACTTGGGCGGTTCAAACTGCTTACCGTGTTTAGCAGCTAATGCTTCACCTTTAGCCACAGCTTCTTTGGCACCCAATATATCTAAGTAACCAAATGGGCCGCCAGACCAAGGCATAAAGCCCCAACCTAAGATAGCGCCCACATCGCCTTCACGAATGTCTTCTAGCACACCATCTTCGAA
>Ga0209396_1002397_pt1 | contig 19682 bp, 18 predicted proteins | sample GOMGulsemesocosm_6_FD_184638 | JGI IMG/M metagenome (GOLD analysis project Ga0209396, IMG submission 184638) | Methane-oxidizing microbial communities from mesocosms in the Gulf of Mexico - GOM8C Gulf of Mexico (SPAdes) (version 2) | ecosystem: Environmental > Aquatic > Marine > Cold seeps...
ATAGGCATAAAAACTACGATCATCGGCGACAATGGCTGGTTAATTGTATTAAGTTCTTATCTTCTGTTTACTCAGTGTGTGGTCGGCTCAGTGATGGGGCGATCTACCACTATTACTAAAAATTAGCTCTAGTATTAAATTATATTTAGGTCTAAAATAAGTACTTATTTAAATACTTAATTGGTGGTCATAATGAGACAGGTTTTAGCTGATTGTTCAGCCAGTATCTCAGAACTTAAAAAAAATCCTACGGCATTATTAAATGAGGCTGACGGTTCTGCAATTGCAATATTAAACCATAATAAACCTGCAGCATATTTGGTGCCGGCAGAAACTTATGAATGGTTAATGGATGTTGTTGATGATTATGAGTTAGGAAAAATAGTTGATTCTCGTCGCGGTGATTTGTCTGAAGCTATTGAAGTTAATTTAGATGACTTATAAGTTAAAGTTTTTGCCTGCAGCAAAAAAGGAATGGGACAAATTGGCAGATCCGCTCAAAAAGCAATTTAAAAAAAAACTAGTAGAGAGAATGGAAACCCCACATGTTCCATCTGCTAAATTAAAGGGTTATGACTCAGTTTATAAGATCAAGTTACGTACTGCTGGTTATCGGTTAGCTTACGAAGTCATTGATAACGAGTTGGTTGTTTATGTGTTAGTTGTTGGTAAGCGTGATAAAAATGCAATCTATAAAAAATTAGCGTCTCGTGTTGTGTAATGCAGTATTAAAAGCGCTTTAAATGGGCTGACCTTGAGATATCTTTCTTCAATCACATACCAAGAGACTACGCTATCACTGTCATACCGTCTAATGGAGAGCCGTTTATTTTTTTAGGCTCAGTGATCATTACTCGGATGGTTGAGCCCATTTTCGTTGTAATTATATCGACCAACGATTCATACTTTAGGCTATCTTTCTTAATCGAATCATCTGTTATAAAGCATGTGCTTGCTTTACAAAAAACGCTGGACTTGTGCCACCATGATGTAAGCTCTTTACTGTCTGCTATTTCGCCTGAATTTATCGGTTATCTGACCTGCATTCTGAGGATATCATAGCCTTTATCAACGACGCTGCACCACCAACGTTATTATCCCCACCATTAATCCCCACAATACTGAGCCTATTCCCCATAACGAAATGTCTGATGCGGTGACCATTAAAGTCAGCATGGCAGCTTCGGTGACGTTATCATTTGATAGTGCTCGCTTTACGCTTTGGGTGATGGTGCCAAAGAGGGCGATGCCGGCGAGTGCGTATATTAGTGGTTGCGGTAGGGACGAGAACACCAACATTAAATAGCCTGCGCAAAACGCCATCACCAAATAGAACATACCGCCTGATATTGCCGCCCAATAACGCTGCTTGGGATCTTTGCTGACTTCGTCGGTCATGCAAATGGCGGCGGTGATGGCGGCTAGGTTAATCGCATAACCGCCAAACGGCGCGCTAATGATATTAACGCCGCCTGTGACTGTTAATACGGATGACACTGGCACTGGGTAATCATGCGCCTTTAATACCGCAATGCCGGGTAAATTTTGTGCTGCCATCGTGATTATAAACAGCGGCACCCCGATGCCAATGGCGGCGTTTAAGCTGAAATGTGGCGCGATATACACAAATTCACTGGCTTGCCATACACTATCGCCTATCGAGAATAACTCAAGCTGCCATGCGCAGATGCCGCTGACAAGCAATACAATGAGCATGAAAAATCGCGGCGTGAAACGCTTCGCTAACAGATAGGTGGCAAGCATTGCGCCAACGAGTAGCGGCTGATTATTGACTTGGCTAAATACATTGATGCCAAAGTTAATCAAAATGCCAGCAAGCATTGCCGAGGCTAATTCAATCGGGAGCTTGTTAATTAACTTTTCAAACCATCCAGTAATGCCGCTTATCGTGATCAGCAGGGCTGAGATAATAAACCCAGCGACCGCTTCATTCAGGGTGAACTGTTGGGTATTTGCCATTAAAAGCGCCGCACCGGGTGTTGACCATGCAATGAGTATCGGCAGGCGATAAAACAGTGATAAACCAATTGAAGTAACCCCCATCGCAAGTCCCAGCGCCAATAACCAACTGGCGGCAAGTGATGTGTCGCCGCCCAAATTGATCACTGTTTGATAAATCAGTGCTACCGAACTGGTAAAGCCGACAATGACCGAGACGAGCCCAGCGGCTCCTGCACTGACTACGCGGTCGATGATTGAATGATTGACGGACATGCTAAAAACTCCGATAATGAAATGGTTGTACGTTATAACGCACGACGATAACAGCAACAATAACACTGACCGTTATAACGCACAAGGAATAACATGAGCGACAAATTAAACAACACGCTAGGGCAGCAACTGCGTTGCGCGCGAGCGGTAAAAGAATGGAGTCTTGATGCGGCCAGCAAAGCAACTGGTGTGTCTAAAGCGATGCTTGGTCAAATAGAGCGAGGTGAGTCGAGCCCGACGGTAGCAAAACTTTGGAAGATAGCCACCGGATTTGAGTTACCACTAAGCTATTTTTTTAATCAAGAAGGGGCAGTAACCGAGCAAGTGCAAGGGCTAAAACGCGAACAAGGGATCAGCATTGCCACCTTGTTTAGTTTCGATAGTGATACCCAACTGGAAGTATTTTCGTTAACGTTAAGTCCGGGGCATCAACAGCAATCGAGCCCACACAGTGATGGCGTGATTGAGCATATTAGTGTGATATCGGGTGATATGGAGTGTTTAATTGATGGCCAATGGTTACCGCTTAGCGAAGGCCAGCAGCTTAAGTTTAATGCTAATAAAGCTCATGGCTATCGCAACGTGTCAGCTAATGATGTGACGTTCCATAACATCATTAGCTATCGCGATGGTAAATAGGGGCTTAATTTGACCAATCGGCCAGAGAATCATTGGTTAAATGATGTTCTCGGTAGCGTTCAACCCATAGGGATGTTGCGCCACAGATGGCCACTGGCATCACGATAAAGTTAACGATTGGGATCATCGCAAATAACATTGTCATGCCGCCAAAGGATAGGGCACAGCCTCTGTCCTTGGCCAGTTGCTCGCGAAGTACGCTAAAGTCTTTCTTATGATTATCAAAGGGATAATCACAATATTGAATCGCCATCATCCACGCACTAAACACTAACCACAACACCGGCGCTACCGTTTGACCAATCACAGGAATCAAGAACAAGATTAAGCAACCAATTGCCTTAGGAATATAATAGGCCAACTTTGTCCATTCGCGGCTGAGTGTGCGGGGGATGTCTTTGATTATTTCATTAAAACTACTTTCTGGTGCGGGCTTGCCGGTGAGGTAACATTCGACCTTTTCTGCTAGCACACCATTAAATGGCGCCGAAATCCAATTGGCCACGGAACTGAAAATAAAGGAAAAAACAACCAAACAACTAATGATGGCTAATGGCCACAACACGACATTAAGCCAGCTCAAAAAGTCCGGTAGAAAATCGTCGAGGTAGGCAAAAAACACTTCGAGTTGTAAATACAGAAAATAGAATGCGACACTAAACAGCAATAAATTAACCAATAATGGGATGAGCACAAAGCTGCGCAAACCTGGGGTTTGTATTAGCTCAAAGCCTTTTAAAAAGTGGCTAGCGCCACTACGAGATTTGTCCAACAAAATGAAAATTCCTTATGAGATCGAGTCGCGTATCAGTATAGAGCGATATTATGGATGAAAATAGATAAAAAGTGTTACAAAATTAATCGATTAAAGCCCGTTAACCTGCTATTTACGTTGGCCTGTGTAATAATAGCGGCGAGTAAATAGAGAGACATAGACGCTTACATGCGCTTAAAATATTTAAAACTAGCCGGATTTAAATCCTTTGTAGATCCCACCAAAATTGAGTTTACGCAAGCGCTAAGCGCTGTTGTGGGCCCAAATGGTTGCGGAAAATCTAATATCATTGACGCTGTGCGATGGGTTCTAGGCGAATCTAGCGCTAAAAACCTGCGCGGTGAAGGTATGACCGACGTGATCTTTAATGGTTCCAGTGCGCGTAAACCTATTTCAACTGCTAGTGTTGAGTTAATGTTTGATAACAGTGACGGCGCCGCTGTTGGCCCATGGGCTAGCTTTACCGACATCTCGATTAAGCGCCAAGTCAGTCGTGATGGCCAGTCTGATTATTATGTTAATGGCCAAAAATGTCGCCGCCGCGATATCAGTGACTTACTTTCTGGTACCGGATTAGGTCCGCGTAGCTATGCGATCATCGAACAAGGCACCATTTCTCGTTTGGTTGAATCTAAACCGCAGGAACTGCGTGTATTTATTGAAGAAGCGGCAGGAATAAGCAAATACAAAGAGCGCAAGCGTGATGCCGAAAACAGGATCCGCCACAGTCGTGAGAACCTAAGTCGTTTAGCGGATCTACGCCATGAACTAGAAGGTCAAATCGCTAGTCTAGAGACGCAAGCTAATCTTGCCCAAGATTACACTGACCACAAAAAGCAAGAGCGTGAGCTTAATCAAAATATCGTGGTGGCTAGGTGGCAAAGCTTTTTTAATGAATTAAGCCAAGTTGACATTACGCTGGCACAACAGCAAGTACAGATGGGCCAAGTTGAAAGCGATTTGGCGCAATTGCAGGCCAGTGAACAACAACGTAGCAGTTCGTTGAGCCAGCAGCGTCAGATGTTACATGCCCTGACCAATGATTGTCATCAAATAGAGACCGAGATTGCTCGCGTCAAGTTGAGTATTGAACACTTAACGCAACGTAGACAACAAGGTGAGAACAAACAGAGTGCACTGTCACTAAAATTAGAGGCGTTGAATCAACAACGTCAGCACCAAAGCGATAGCTTGAGCCAGGCAGAGCAACTCCTTGAAGAGTCATCGTTGGCGCTACCGATATTGCAGCAAAATTTGAGCGGTAGTGATAAAGCGTTAGCGCAACACGAACACGATAGTGAGCACAATGAACATTCGTTTAATGAGCTGCAACAAGAAAAACAGCGGATTAACGGTGAATTGTTGGTGGCTCGGCAGAGTAGTGAGCAGCTCAGTAAAGATCATATCAAACTGGTTAGCCAACTCGAGCATTCGGCGAATAAGCAGCTAGAGCTTATTGCAGCGCAACAAAAACTAAGCCCAAAAAACCTTGAACAACAGATGCAACAAGAGCAACAGCTTGTCTCAAGTGCGACACTGGCTCATCAACAAAGTGAACAAGGGATAATTAACGCGCGGCAGATTGCAGCAACGCAGCACAGTGTTGTTAATGAACGTCAATTGCAATTAGCACAGCTAGAAAACCGACGCTCAACGCTTGAGTTAATGATCAAAGGGCAGGTTAAACCACAAACACAGCAGTTGGCCCAACATTACGATGACACCCGCCAGTTATGGCAGCTACTAACGGTAGAACCATTGTGGCAGGCTGCCGCCCAGACGGTATTAAAACCCTATTTAAATGCATTTGTAGTTGAGCAACTAAGTGGGTTAGATACCTTACCTCGCCATACTGTGTTGGCTAAATCATTGTCAATATCAACACCTGCTACGCAATATCGTTTAAGTGATTTTATCCAATCAACAGATATAGCGGTCAATGATGTAATCACTAGTTTGTGTCGCCATATCCATGTCGCGAGTGACCTCGCTCAAGCGACTGCAATACTCGAGTCATTAAACGACAGCGAATCTGTCGTTACCATGGACGGAACGTGGCTTAGCCACCATTTTTGTGTGATCGGTCAAGATAATGAGCAGGCGGAAAATACGGGGCTGCTGGCACTAAAACAACAATTAGAGCAATTACAGCCACAAATCGACAATGGCCAATCCAATTTAAGTGAGGCTCGTCGCCAAGAAGAGTGCACTAAACTTGATTTAACCAATGCATTAAGTGAAAAAGAGTCGTGTTATAAGCTGATGCAAACGGCGCAGCATACAATGCTAGCGACCAAGCAGCGGTGGTTGTTAGAGCAACAGCAATGGCAACATTTGGTGACGAACTTAGATGAAGTCATCGCTATGCACCAACAAAATAGTCAGCTACTTGCGTTGGAAAAACAACAGTTACAAGATTATCAAACAGATATTAAAAGATTGGCTAAAGTATTATCGAGTGTCGATGAGCAATTAAAATTGGCGCAAAGTAGCCGTCAAATCGCTAAACAACAAGTGAAGATCCTACAAAATAAGCAACAGCAGGATCAGCAAAAGGTCCATCAGCAACAGATGTTGGTCCAAAAGCATCAATTAAAACATGATAATTGTACTACGCAATTGGCAAGTATTGACGGTCAACGAACTGAGCTTGGCCAAGAGGTTGTCGCGCTAACGAGCGAACTCGATGCTCAAGTGGCGCCATTACAACAGCATCAAGAAAAGCTTAAACTGCACAATCAGCAGTTATTTGATAAGAAGTCGGCGCAGCAACAACAAATAGAACTCGTTGACACGGTTACCAAGGCCAGTGCTGGCTTTAGCGAGCAATGGCAAGTCGAAGGGCAGAAAAAAGATAAACTACAATCACAAATCGAAAAATTACGGGTCAAGAAAGAAACCCTAAAAGTAAAAATATTGGCCCAGCAGCAGGTGCTGGAAATTTCTGAACGGGAAATGGCTGTACTAGCGCAGGCGCTAAACGGTCAAGACTTAGTCAAGGAATGGCATCAGCAACTCAGTGATATTCGAGATAAACTCGCTGCAATGGGCGCGATAAACTTAACGGCAATTGAGCAGTATAATGAACAAAAGTCTCGTTTAGATTATTTAACGGCGCAAAATGACGATCTTGAGCAAGGCTTAAAAACCCTTGAAAGCGCAATTCGTAAGATTGACCGTCAAACAAGAGAGAAGTTTAAAGCAACATTTGATAGTGTTAATCAAGACTTTAAAAAGCTCTTTCCAAAAGTGTTTGGTGGCGGTAGCGCTCAGCTGACGTTAACCGATAGTGACCTACTATTATCGGGCGTGAGTATCATGGCTCAGCCTCCGGGCAAGAAAAATAGCACAATTGCACTGTTAAGTGGTGGCGAAAAAGCGCTAACCGCATTATCATTAGTGTTTGCTATCTTTCAGCTTAACCCTGCACCATTTTGTATGCTCGATGAGGTTGATGCGCCACTTGATGACGCAAATGTCGAACGCTACTGTAATTTGGTCAAAGAGATGTCTGAGAAAGTACAGTTTATTTATATAACACATAATAAAGTTTCAATGGAAATGGCAACACAGTTAACCGGTGTCACAATGCAAGAACCCGGTATTTCTCGTGTCGTGACGGTAGATGTTGACGCCGCCGTTTCCTTGGCACAGCAATAATAAATTTGGTTGGTTTTAATGGATTTTGAATTACGCACTATATTATTGGTCGCCGGCGTTGTAGTTATCGCCGCGATCCTCATTCACGGTTTGATTGGCATTCGCAAAGCGAATAAACCAATAGATATTAGCCATCTTAATTTAAACGAAACTGATGGCGACGGTAACGCGATTCGAGACGGTGGTGGTTTTGACCGTCATGGTGTTGGTGTGGTGAGAAAGAAAGAACCAACAAATACCGAAGCAGCTCAAGTGAAAGACGCTAAACCGACCATCGCAGTCTCTAGCGAGGAATCGGATCTGGCGATTGAAGAAACGGCGGATGATGAGCAGCCGCCAGAAGCGATCAATTTCTCAGTAGCGCTAGAGCCACAATCAGCCTCAAGTGTATTGGGTGAGATTGCGCCCTCGGCAACGACGGATAAGAAAGTTGCCAGTGCGCCAGTATTTGACTCACCTATCATGCAAGAGAAAGAAGATTATTTAGAGCCTCACGTCGGCGCAACTAAAGAGCACAGCGAGCCGAAAGAGCAAGTTAAAGAACCAGCGAAAGAGCAAGCAGTACAGAAGCCACTGCCTAGCGAACCGATGGACGTGTTAGTGCTAAATGTTGTTGCCAGTGACAATCAAGAGATAGGCGGCGCGGTGTTATTACCGACTTTGTTAACGCTAGGTTTGAAATTTGGCGACATGAATATATTCCATCGTCATCAACAAGCGACTGGTAAAGGAGATGTATTGTTCTCTTTAGTTAACATGGTTAATCCCGGTACGTTTGATGTCGATAACATGGAGCAATTTAGCACCAGTGGCGTATCGTTATTTATGACCATTCCACATCAGCATGGCAACATGGAAACCTTTAACATGATGCTTAATGCCGCGGCCAAAATCGCAGAAGCATTTGATGGTCAGGTATTGGACGGTGATCGTTCGACACTGACTAAGCAATCGACCCAGCATTATGTACAACGTATTAGAGAAGTAGAACGTAAATTATTATTAATTAAATAGTCTACGCTTAAACCATTCATAAATGCGCCGAGCCACTTTCGGCGCTTTTTCTTAAGAGTTCGTCATGAGTCAACAAACAACATCTCCCGAGCAAGTCGCTAAACAATTAGCCAGTCAATTAAATGATTATAATTATCAGTACTACGTCTTAGATGCGCCGACGGTGCCTGATGCGCATTACGATAGGATCATGCGAGAGTTGCAAGCACTTGAAGCCCAGCACCCTGGGTTAAAATCGCCACAATCGCCGACCCAACGGGTTGGTGGTGAGCCGTTAAAATCATTTTCTCAAATCACTCATTTAAAACCAATGTTGTCGTTGGACAATGCGTTTAGTGATGATGAGATGAATGATTTTGTCAGCAAGTTGCAAGAACGTGTCGGTAAAAGTGACGGTGCCTTTTGCTGTGAACCTAAGCTTGATGGTTTAGCCGTCAGTTTGTTGTATCAAGATGGTCAACTCTTGCGCGCTGCCACCCGTGGTGATGGGCTAGTTGGTGAAGACATTACTGTTAATGTTAAAACGATTGCAGCGATACCGTTAACGCTACGTGGCGATAACTTTCCTGAACGGATTGAAGTGCGCGGTGAAGTATTTATGCCATTTGCAGCTTTTGATGCAATTAACGCCAAAGCTGTTAAGAATAATGAGAAAGCGTTTGCTAATCCGCGTAATGCTGCTGCCGGGAGTCTACGTCAGCTTGACTCAAAGATAACTGCTAGCCGTGGTTTGTCGTTTTATGCCTATTCAACCGGCGTTGTTGATGGCCGTAACAGTGAGCTAGCATCTTCACATTATGAGCAGTTGCAGCAATTAAAAAGCTGGGGAGTGCCGGTTTGTCCTGAGATTAAGCAGGTTGAAAGCGTTGCTGATATGCTGAGTTATTATCAGGATATTCTTAGTCGTCGTAGTGAATTAGCTTATGAAATAGATGGCGTGGTCAATAAGCTTGATAGCATCGTCAGTCAAGACAAGGCAGGCTTTGTCGCTAAGGCACCTCGCTGGGCTATCGCCTATAAATTCCCTGCGCAAGAAGAGATGACAACGTTACTCGATGTTGAATTTCAGGTTGGGCGTACTGGCGCGATAACGCCTGTTGCTAGACTTGATCCTGTCTTTGTTGGTGGTGTTACTGTGAGTAACGCAACATTGCATAATCGTGATGAAATAGAGCGTCTTGGGGTTAAAATTGGCGATACCGTTATTATTAGGCGCGCCGGTGATGTGATACCACAAATTGTTTCAGCGGTGATAGCCCAGCGCCCACAAGATGCTAGAGACATTGAATTTCCGCCGACATGTCCGGTGTGTGATTCAGAGATTGAACGTTTAGAGGGCGAGGCCGTTGCTCGTTGTAACGGTGGATTGTTGTGTCCAGCTCAGCGTAAAGAAGCCATTAAGCACTTTTCATCCCGTAAAGCGATGGACATCGATGGTTTGGGTGACAAATTGGTAGAGCAGCTAGTCGATGAAGGACTCATTGCAACGCCTGGTGATATATTTACTTTAGAAGTAAGCCAATTGTTGACCCTCGAACGGATGGGGGAGAAAAAAGCCACTAAATTGCTGAGTGCTATCGAGGTGGCAAAGCATACTAGTTTGGCCAAATTTATCTTTAGCTTGGGGATTCGGGAGGCCGGTGAAGCAACTGCGGCTAACCTTGCTAGCTACTTTAAAACGATAGAAAACGTGGCGGCAGCGTCAATCGAGCGTTTACAGCGAGTGGATGATGTTGGTGAAATAGTCGCAAAGCATATCTATTACTTCTTCAAGAAAGAGCATAATCAAGAGGTTGTCGCTTCGTTGATTGCGGCCGGTGTGCATTGGGATGTCATCCAAGAGAAAAGTGAAGGCCAATTACCGTTAAAAGGACAGACTTGGGTGATCACCGGCACGCTAACGACGATGGGACGCAGTGAAGCGAAAGAGATCATCGCGGGGTTAGGCGCTAAAGTCGCCGGTAGTGTATCAGCTAAAACGACGATGTTAGTGGCGGGTGAGAAAGCGGGATCAAAACTGACTAAGGCACAGGATTTGGGCATCGACACACTCGATGAGCAAGGTTTAATTGACTTTCTAAAGCAGTTCTAACGTGCGTTATAACCCGTTCACAGATTATGACAAACACGGTGCTTTGAAGGTTCCGTGGACCTTTTATCTCGGTCTCGCTTTTTTATTGCGTAGTTATGTCATTTGGATTGTGGCGCTGTCGTACCGTCAAGATAGTGCGGCTCTGCTCAATGTTTTTTACCCGTCAAAAACACAATTTACGGCATCACTCATTATTGCGTTGCCAGGGCTAATTGTCGCGATCATCGCGAGTATTCGCCGGGTTGGTATGGGATTTGTGGTTGAAGTTTTGTGGCATATGATTAGGGGACTCATGGCGTTAGCGGCGTTGTTCCAACTAAGCTACCTTATCTCGATTGGTCACCTTTCATTGCATAACCTACAACATGTTATGGTGACGTACCCAATCATTATCGAAATGGTTGGGTTAGTCGCCATTATTGTATATTGCTCCGTCAATCGACGATTTATCGACGCTAGCAATCAATTTCCCGTGGCTCAGCAAGATTGATTATAGGCTATTGATTTTGCTTTTAAGGTCATAGCCTTCTTGTGTCACAATCGTTTCCAGATTCGCGACACGTGTTTGCAGACTCTTCACGGTACCGTTCAGTTGCTCATTGATGCTAATGAGTCGCTCCATATCCTTTTCAAGCTCCGGTGCGTTGCATTTATGATTTTTGCTACGTTTCTTAATGATGTCGCCGATGACACAAGATACGACGATTAGAAATATCATGGTGAATAAGCTCATTTTTCTGTCCTTATAATTACAATTGTTTGTTTTATTAAATTCATTCCTGACCTAATATAGCAAACACGATGCCATGTTTTAAGTAATTGAATTGTAATGTTATTAAATTTCAGTGCCTCGTTGGCGTCGTCATTTTTATCAATAGTTAGCGATATAGACTAACAGTGGATAGTGAATGCTTAAAACTGCCATTGGTTTCTTTAGTCGAATAAGACAAATAGACTAACGTATTGTTTTCTTTATCGTAAATTCGTCGAACCTTAAGGGTCTTAAATAATATGCTTAATGACTCTGTAAACACGACTTCGCCGTCTTTCGTTTGATTGATAGTCGCTAATTGCGCTGGCGTAATGTCGCCAGTTTGACGACAAGCGATACTAGCATCTGATGGATCAGATAAATCAAAATTCGCCTCAACATGACTGATATGACACGTGACACCGGGAAGCTTAGGATCGTGTTTGGCATCGATAAAAATGTCAGAGGTGGTAAATAGCCCGAGGCTTACTTTGCCGACATCGTCGCCACAGCCAATTAAGGTAACAGGAAGCGCAATTAAGCATGCTTTTAAATAGTGCTGAACGTTATTCATTATGATCCTAATCTAATACCAATCTGACTAAATAATTGCACCACAAGCGTAGTTGTTTATTATAATTGGTATATCATTTATTGATGGCGATTGTTGCCAATATTCCTTGATGATATCTTAACCTATTGAGTGACTATATTCAGGAATTAATAAAAACATCGCTGTTGCGATGGCTTTACAGCGATTATATTGGTTTTATGTTGATTTAGAGGTTGACCTCGAGATGAACATTCGTTAATTTAAACGCATGTTTTATTTTTGCCAAATACTCTTGGCTAACTTTACTGGTAAAGGATACGTAAATGAAAATTCTTGTCCCGATTAAACGCGTCGTTGATTACAACGTAAAAGTGCGTGTTAAATCTGATAATACTGATGTCGACCTAAGCAACTTAAAGATGTCAATGAACCCTTTCTGTGAAATTGCTGTTGAAGAAGCAGTACGATTAAAAGAAGCTGGCGTTGCTACAGAAGTCATCGTTGTTTCAATTGGTGAGAAATCTTGTCAGGAACAAATTCGTACAGCCCTTGCATTAGGCGCTGATCGCGGTATTCAAATTGAAACAAGCGAAAAAGTTCAACCTTTAACCGTAGCGAAATTGCTGCATAAAGTGGTTGAAGAAGAGCAGCCACAAATCGTCTTACTAGGTAAGCAAACGATTGATGGTGATAACAACCAAACAGGTCAAATGTTAGCTGCACTTTCTGGTATGCCACAAGGCACGTTCGCATCAGAAGTTAAAGTTGATGGTGATAAAGTTGAAGTAACTCGTGAAGTTGATGGCGGTCTAGTGACTGTTGCACTAACACTTCCTGCTGTTGTTACGACAGATTTACGTTTGAATGAACCTCGTTACGCTTCATTACCTAACATTATGAAAGCAAAACGTAAGCCAATCGCTGTGAAAACACCTGAAGAATTAGGTGTTGAAATTACAACGAACATCGAAGTGTTGAAAGTAGAGAGTCCTGCTGTTCGTAGCGCTGGGATCATGGTTGAATCTGTAGATGAGTTAGTTGAAAAACTACGTAACGACGCGAAGGTGATCTAATGACTATTTTAGTAATTGCAGAGCATGATAATGCTTCTTTAAAAGCAGACACTCATAAAGTGGTTGCAGCAGCAGCACAAATTGGCGGTGATATCACTGTTCTTGTAGCTGGTTCAAACTGTGGCGATGCGGCAGCAACTGCGGCTAAGCTTGCTGGCGTTTCAAAAGTACTAGTAGCTGATAATGCTGCGTACGAACATCAACTTGCAGAAAATCTTGGCTTACTCGTTGCCGATTTAGGTAAAGAGTACAGCCATATTCTAGCGGCAGCATCGACTACCGGTAAAAACTTCTTACCGCGTACCGCTGCATTGCTTGATGTTGCACAAATCTCTGACATTATTCGTGTTGAATCGGCTGATACATTTGCTCGTCCATTCTATGCCGGTAACGCCATCGCAACGGTTAAGAGTAGTGACAGCATCAAAGTTATTACCGTTCGTACGTCTGCATTTGATTCTGTTGAAGAAACAGGTAGTGCCGATGTTGTGGCTATTGATGCAGCACATGATGCTGGTACATCAAGCTACGTTCGTGGCGAAATGACTGTTTCTGAACGTCCAGAGTTAGGTAGTGCTAACATTATCATTTCTGGTGGTCGTGGCATGCAAAATGGTGACAACTTCAAAATGCTTGAAGAAGTTGCTGATAAGCTTGGCGCTGGCGTTGGCGCATCACGTGCTGCTGTTGATGCTGGTTTTGTACCAAATGATATGCAAGTTGGCCAAACGGGTAAAATCGTTGCACCAGACCTTTATATTGCCGTTGGTATTTCAGGTGCGATTCAGCATTTGGCCGGTATGAAAGATTCTAAAGTCATTGTTGCTATCAATAAAGATCCTGAAGCACCTATCTTCCAAGTGGCAGATTTTGGTCTTGAAGCTGACTTATTTGATGCAGTACCAGAGCTTAGTTCTAAGCTTTAAGTTACTGACAACGTGAAAAAAGCGCCGATGGCGCTTTTTTTGTACCTAAATTTTACCAAGCAAGGTAAAATGCAATCAAATTTTTGATATAGAGTAATTTTTGTGGCTCAACTTTATTTTTACTACTCAGCGATGAACGCTGGTAAATCGACATCGCTATTGCAGTCTGCTTATAACTACAAAGAACGTGGGATGGAGTCTGTGATTTTTACGGCGTCTATCGACAATAGATATGGCAAAGGTAAAGTCACCTCAAGAATTGGTTTAAGCCAAGACGCTGATATATTCTCAGATAGTTGTGATTTATTTGGTTTAATGTCGAGTAAACTCAAGCAAGGTCCGGTACATTGTTTACTAATAGATGAATGCCAATTTCTTACCAAAGAACAGGTGAAGCAGCTTAGTAACGTCGTCGATGAACTTAATATTCCGGTATTGTGTTATGGCTTACGTACTGATTTTATGGGAGAACCTTTTCAAGGGAGTCTCTATTTAATGAGTTGGGCTGATAAGCTTATTGAACTTAAAACGGTGTGTCATTGTGGTCGTAAAGCGACCATGGTCGTTCGCACCGATAGCGAGGGTAATGCTCTTAATAGCGGCTCACAGGTCGAGATTGGTGGTAACGAACGATATGTATCGATGTGTCGCCAGCACTTTAGTAAATTAGTGTGGCAATAAGCACTTAATTAAAGCACGACCTTAGCGGCGCGTGCTTTAAAATCCGTTATATTGGTAATTTTTTGACCCGCGATGACTTGTTCCGCTAGGTTATCGTCACTATTTAAGGCGGTTAATACTAATCTGTCAGGCTCTGGCTGCAAGATTACGCCCGTAATAAACCGAAGTAAACTCGCTTTATCTGATGCCTCAATGGCCCCCATCACTTTGTCCCGATGCACAAACGAATGATCTCGATTACCAATCCCAATCCAGAAGCGTTGTACCGCACTTTGCTGCGTCTTATCTGGGCTAGCTACCTGATTATACAAACCTTCAACCGCATGCGTGAATTCCTGTTCATTGAGGTCGGTAACAAACTGTTTAAAGTCGACTAAGACCTGATCAATAGCATCGAGTAATAAATGTGGCTTGGCGACAGGCGATTGGATATAAAGAATTACCCCAGGGTGACGATTGACCGGCATATAATTAGTACCGCTTAAATAGCCTAGCTGCTGCTCAGTTCTTATCTTAGTGAAGAAGAATGAGCTCAGAAGGTGATTAAACAAACTGAAAAGTGCTGTCGATGTCGGGGTAGAATTACGTCCTTGGTAATAAACAATAATGGCGCGATCACTGTGTTCGGTATCAAGTGTTGAAATTTTAGTGCCGATACCTTCAAGCGAAACAAGTTCTTTAGTTGATGGCGCCATCGGTTTGGCTCGTGAGGATATTTGACGGTAAATACTATCAGCAAATACTTCGACTTCGTTACTATCCCAATCACCATGAACATAAGATTCGAGATGGACATTCTTGAAAAGATCTTTGGTAAATTGAAAAAAATCTTCAATATCAATCTCGTTAAGTGCGTTCTTTAAGCTGCTAGCATTGTATTGGCGAGGTTGCAGCGCAATACTCAGTTGGCTAAATAAGCGGTTAATCGGTTTAGCTTTATTATTGTTTTCCCAGTTAGTGATTAGTTGATGCTTTATTTCGTCAAAACGTTGCTGAGAAAAATCACGGAGAATTATCTGGTCGATAAGCATGTCAAAGTAGAGGAACAGCTTGGGGGTAAATCCAGTGACATGCAGCGTTAAACCGCTTTGGTGTGGATAAATATCGTAATATATGCCGGCGAGCTCTGCTGCATAGGTAATTTCAGCTAAGTTATCATGGAGCAATTCAACGTATAATCGGCATAATGCGATGCTGCGTGCATCACTGCCAACGGCGTCGCTATCGATAGCGGTATAAATGTGGCCTTTGGGTACCTTAAATTGAGTCTCTGCCATGTGCCATAGTCGAAACCCTGGGACTTCCTTCAATACGTTAGGAACACACTGTTGCGTTGAACTACCGCGATATGACAGTCGTTCAACGACAAAAGGGTTTACATTGGGAAGACTTAGGAATGTGGTGTCTGCAAGAGACGTCAGCCAAGACTGCTGGGATGCTTCGCTAATCGGAGAAACTTTATAAGGGGTGTCATACCATTTTGATTGTTGGTCTGTGATTGCATCTAAGCAGATGGTAATTAATCGCATTTGTGATGGCACCATCAAATCAAGACATGCATTGATAACATCAGGCTCAAAAGACTCGAGCGAATAGTCGCCAAAGATGATGTCTTTATTAGCATAACGAAACATATTAGTGGCGAGGTGGCTGGTCAAATTACTCGGGTTAGACGCCTCTTGAAAATCAAATGCGGTTCTAACCAAACTATGTTTTTCGAGATAGCGCCACGCTTGAACGCCTTGGTCTTTTATCAAGGCTATTTGTTGAAATACCAGTGCGATAACAGTGTCTTTATTCGCCAGGCCAAGGGTGGTCAGCGACACGGAAATTGAAAATTCAGTGTAGTTGTAGCCGTGTAGCCCAGATCCGGCAGATAAATTATTGGCGAGTCCTTGCGCTTTGAGGTGAGAGAGCAAACTGCCGGCCCCTTCGTGACCTAAGAGGTAACCAATATAAGATAGTGGTTTATTGTGATAGTTGATCAGGTGATGCGGCATCATAAAATTTAGATGTAATTTTTTGATGTCGCGGTCCGGCTTTATGGCAATGGCGATAGCTTTCGCATCAGTGCGGTAAAGTGGCACATCTGGATAACCTACCGTGAGGCCTCTTGATTCAATCGCGCTAAAATAAGTATCGGCTAATATCGCTAGTTGATCTAACGTTTGATTAGATAACAACACCAATTTCATTTTGCTGGCGCAGTAATGTTGTCGATAAAACTCGCTTAAACGGTCTTCGAGGGTACTGCCAGTAACATCGCCAAAGGTTTGATTATTACCAACGGAAAACTTGGAAAATGGATGTGACGGATTCGCTATCTCTTTTAGAACTGATAAAAATCGTCTGTTTTCATCACGATACTTTAACTGGTATTCAGACTCTATTGCATTGATTTCTTTCGCGATCCAGTCACCATCAAGCAAAGGGTTGATGAAGAAATCACTAAACCGGTCTAATGCTTGTTCAAAATGATTATTATTGATCGCAAAGAAATAATTGGTGTGTTCACTGCCAGTCCATGCATTATGTTGGCCGCCGTGGCCTTTAATGAAACGATGATATTCACTTGCTTGTGGAAAACGTTTAGTGCCCAAAAACATCATGTGTTCTAATAAGTGGGCTTGCCCCTGACAATCCAATGGATCGTCGAAATGACCGACATTTACTGCAAGTGCGGCAGAGCACTTGTCAGTATTTTGATCGCTGACCAATAGCACATCTAAGCCACTACGTAATGTAATGTGGCGATACTGTTTGGTATCATTTGGGGAAATTATCACAAGTACTCCGTTTTGTATTAACTATTGCATCTACTACGATGTAAAATAAATAAAAACGTAACGTACTGATTATCAAACACCATTATAATTAGTATGGCTTAATTTCGAGCAACTGAACACTAAAATCGTTCGAAAAAATGCGCTAAATGATTCTTTTTTACATAAATTTACGTTGAACTAGACTTTTCGCCAATTGCGAGTGCATTAAGATTTGGCAAAATAGTAAGTTACTAAATATTTTCTCCATATAGGTTCCAGTGACATGAAGCTCTTTATAATGCGCCACGGACAGGCACAACCTGTTGCACCAACCGATAAAGATCGCGTATTAACGCAAGTAGGTCGGCAAGAAACATCAATCATGGCAACTTGGCTTGCTAAGCATCAACAACAATTTGATATTACTTTTGTTAGTCCCTATAGCCGTGCGTTAGAAACCTTTGACATAGTCGCAAGTGTTATTCGTAACGCTGCGCAACATCATGTGCTTGAAGAATTAACGCCAGAATCGTCACCGGAAATATGTGGTGATACACTGCTCGCTTATTGCGCGCAAACTAAAGCGGACTCAGCACTCGTGGTCTCACACCTTCCGTTAGTCGGTCTATTGGTAACAGATCTATGCAAAGAGGCAATGATGCCAAGCTTTACGACCTCTTCAATTGCATGCGTAGAAATCGATTTAGATAATTGGCAAGGTCAATTGTTGTGGCACAAGGGTTATCAAGAAATATTAACTAGCGCCGTTTAATCAATTTTCGCGTTAGGGTCGGCATCAATATCGAGCAACACGAGTAATGCACCTTGACCGCCCCATTCAAGTGGCGCTTGATGAAATGCCATCAATTCGGGGTATTGAGCAATCCAGTAAGGGGTGCGGGTTTTCAAAATGCCAGTGCCAATGCCATGAACAATACAGCAACATTGGATACGCATTTTTTTACATTCTTTAAAAAGCGCCAGTATTTCACTTTTTGCCTCACTTTGGTTAAGGCCGTGTAAGTCGAGTACTAAATCGGGGTAGTAGTCGCCACGACGCAGTTTTTTAAGCTCGTACTTTTCGATGTCTTCACGACAATAACGCATTGGTCCTTCATCATTAAGGTGAGGAACAAAACCGTCAGAAAAATAGAATTCAGCCTGTTTTTGTTGTTTATCTTTATGCTGTTGCTTTATAGTCGCTCTTGGCTTTTCTAGCTCGACTTTATCTTGGACCATTGGCTTGACGCCTGTTAATCCTAGCAGTTCGTTCATCGATAAGTTGTCGTTGTCGTTCATTTTTAAATCAAATTATTGGATAAAAGTTAGTTGGGCTATTTTAAAACGTTTTTTGCAATATGAACATGGTTCATATTGTTTTTCCCTTAGGTTACAATGAAGCCAATAAATAGCGCGATGCGCATGACTCTACAGGTTGGGAGTAATACCTTGGAACAACACAATATCACCGATGCCGCAATAAGCGAAGCTATCGACGAACTCGTCACTATAGGTGATTTACTACGCTGGGGCGCTAGCCAATTTAATGCCGCTGATATTTTTTATGGCCACGGCAATGATAATGCTTGGGATGAAGCCGTTGCGCTAACCATGCACGCACTCTATTTGCCGATTAACAGCAAAGAGTCAATCACCAGTGCACGATTAACGCGTAGTGAGCGAAGTGCGGTGACCGAATTATTCAAGCGTCGTGTCAATGAACGTCTGCCAGTGTCATATTTAACCAATTGCGCTTGGTTTGGCGGTATGCAGTTTTACGTCGATGAGCGAGTCTTAGTGCCACGCTCACCAATAGCCGAAATGATCACTGAAAGTTTCGAACCGTATTTACAGCAGCAACCGGTATTACGTGCCTTAGATCTTTGTACGGGCAGCGGTTGTATTGCGATTGCAATGGCTCATCAATTTCCAGATGCAGAAATAGATGCGATCGATCTCTCTATCGATGCACTTGAAGTGGCAAACATTAATATCTTTAATCACGGCGTTGAAGACCGGGTTATACCACTACAGTCTGATTTACTTAATGAAGTTTTACGTGAAAGATATGACTTAATTGTGTCTAACCCGCCATATGTCGATCAAGAAGATATGGACTCGTTACCACAAGAGTTTATTCATGAGCCTGAAATGGGCTTAGCAGCAGGTTTTGATGGTTTAGATTTGGTTAAACGAATTTTAGTCGACGCATTGGAATGCTTGAACGATGGCGGTTTATTAGTGATTGAGGTCGGTAATTCTCAGGTCCATATGCAAGAGCAATTCCCAACGGTTGATTTTACATGGATTGAGTTTGCTAATGGCGGTCACGGGGTCTTTGCATTAACCAAAGCGCAATTAGCATTACATCAACAAGAATTTAAAGCGGCGTTAGCAGCCACGTTATAGAAGTTATAAGGAACATCATGTCAGGTAATAGTATAGGTAAGTTGTTTAGTATCACCACCTTTGGCGAAAGCCACGGGATTGCGTTAGGGTGTACCGTCGATGGTTGTCC
>Ga0209396_1002399_pt1 | contig 19679 bp, 9 predicted proteins | sample GOMGulsemesocosm_6_FD_184638 | JGI IMG/M metagenome (GOLD analysis project Ga0209396, IMG submission 184638) | Methane-oxidizing microbial communities from mesocosms in the Gulf of Mexico - GOM8C Gulf of Mexico (SPAdes) (version 2) | ecosystem: Environmental > Aquatic > Marine > Cold seeps...
AATTTAGATGATTGGAGCCCAGAACTGGCCCAGCATATTGCCAGCCTTGAAAACATCACACTGAGCACTGAACATTGGGAAGTTGTGATGTTCATCCGAGAGTTTTACATCGAATTTAATACCAGTCCCGCCGTACGAATGTTGGTAAAGGCCGTTGGCAAGAAATTTGGCCCAGACAAAGGCAATAGCCGCTATTTATATAGCTTATTTCCCAAAGGCCCCGCTAAACAGGCAACCCGTATTGCTGGCTTACCCAAACCTGCTAAATGTATTTAGTCCCTTAAATAGCTTATAAAAAAATCCCGTTCACTGCAAAAGTGAACGGGATTTTTATTGGTCAATGATTAACATATTAGTTAACCATTGTGCCGATTAAGACGCTGGGTAAGTAACGTCACCTTCAAGCTTTAAGGCTTCGATAAATGAACGATAGTTAGCATCTGACTGCAAACGCTCTAATCTGCTTAATACGCTTGCTAAGTTATCTGACGTGTCTTGTGCTTCATTGACACCAGTAAGCGATAAAATAGCCTGACCACTCACGGTTGTCACTAATACATTAGCAAACTTACCTTCAACAGGCTTAGCTAGGCTAAATGCAGCCTTAACAATCGCAGGATCAATATCACGTGAGTCACGGCTAACACCAGCAAGCTCGCTAACAGCTTGATCAGCTATCTCGTTGCCTTCGTTCCAGTTAGTTAAATATTCTTGACCTTTCTTTTTAACTAGCTCGGCAGCGTTTTGATTTGTCAAAATCACGGTGATCTGAGCTGACACCTCATTAAGTGGCTTGATCTCACTTGGCTGGTGCTCTTTAAGTCGCACCACCATGTGGTGATCAGGCGTCACTTCAATGACATCAGAATTAACGTTGTCAATCAAAATTTGATCAGAAAACGCGCTGCTAATTACTCCAGCAAAGTTAACAGCAGCAGGCGCGTTAGCGCGTGTAAACAACTGGGTTGTTTTAACTACCGAACCAATAGCACTCGCCGCTTCATCTAGGCTTTCTGGCACTTCAAAACTAAGATCGGCTAGTTGCTGTTGCGCTTCATAGAATAACTCTTTGGCTTCATTCTCTTGCAGCTGCAAATTAATTGCGTCGCTAACTTCTGATAGCGGTTTCGTTACTTGCTCTTCAAGATCAGTGACCTTAATTAAATGATAACCAAATTCAGATTTAACCAAACCCGATACCTGACCTTTAGCTAGGGCAAAGGCAGCACGTTCAAATTCTGGGTCCATCACTCCTGGTTCAATCCAGTCGAGATCTCCACCATTTTCGCCACTAAAACTATCATCAGACAACTCAGTTGCTAATTGGGCAAAATCAGCGCCGCTGGTCAGTTGATCCAGTATCGACTGCGCTTTAGCTTTATCAGCTGTATCATCATCAGTTGCGGTAATAAGGATATGTGACACCTTATAACGCGCATCAGTTTGATACTGAGCAATGTTCTCTTGATAAGCCGCTTCTACCATGTCATCACTGACGGTAACTTGGCTCATTAAGTCAGTCACTTTAAGCTCAACAAACTCAAGACTTAGCTGTTCTTGCGTTCTAAACTGGCCATTATTTAGCTCATAGTAATCATTAATCTGTTGCTCAGTAATAACAACATCATTAGTAAAATCTTGCGCTTTTAATTCAATGTAACGGATATCACGCAACTGCTGCTCTAATGTCGCAGTAGCCAAGCTTTCGTTCTCTAATACAAAGTCAGTTCCGATCACGGCAGTCATTAATTGCTGGCGTGTCATATCGACACGAAGTTTCTCACGAAACTGTTCAACCCTAAAGCCTGCACGGCGGATTAAGCTTAAGTAACGGTCATTATCAAATTGCCCGTCAACCTGGAATTCTGGCATATCGAATATTGCTTGTTTAATTTCATCGTTGCCAACGCGCAGTCCCATTTTTTGGGCCATTTGCTCAATTAATTGCTCAGCGACTAAGCGGTCTAGGATACTCTGACGAATTTGTGCCATATATGCATTATTAGATGATATAAGCTGATAGTTTTCACCTAACTGGTTTTGCAAACGAGAACGTTCTTGCTGAAATTGTTGCTCAAGATCTGAACTACTAATCTCTACACCATTTACTACAGCGGCTGGCGCGTAACTGCTGCTACCTAAATAACTGCCGATACCGGCAAACGCAAATGATAAAATCACAACACCAAGAATTGATTTGGCAACGACTCCTTGCGAACCATCACGAATTTTTTCTAACATCTGAGCCTCTTCCTACTTAATTTATCCATTTATCTTTCAACCTAATTGTCACCACAGCCGCTTTATTCCATACGCGAGCTTTGAATTCACACGGTCAAAAACACTTAATCACAACAAAATATATTACCAGTAAAATCAGGTGTAAGCCATCATAAACCTAGGTTTTAGATATGCAAAAAGCCGCTAATAGCGGCTTTTTCTTAGCTAATTGAATAATATCAATCTTAGCTGTTTACTGCATCTTTAAGCGCTTTACCGGCTTTAAAAGCTGGTACGTTAGCTGCTGCAATTTTGATTTCAGCACCCGTTTGTGGGTTACGACCAGTGCGTGCTGCACGTTGGCGCACTTCAAAAGTACCAAAACCAACTAGAGAAACTTTATCGTCTTCTTTTAGTGCACCTGTTACTGCATCGATAAAAGAGTCTAGTGCACGGCCAGCTGCCGCTTTAGAGATATCTGCACCACTAGCAATTTGATCAATTAGTTGCGATTTATTCATGTCATCCCCTTCAATTTTTCTTGTTACCACAGCCTCAAATCCTGAGCTGTGCCTTTATATTAATAGGTAAAAAATTTCACCTAGCTAAAAAAAGTCTATGTTCTTATTCTGATTTATTATGCCAGCTACATCAAGCTATAGCGGGCTATCAGAGCAATTCGACAGAAGCTAGGCTACCACAGTTTTTACTTTTTAAAACTACTTTTTTACCTATTTAGTGTTTTTTATCTATTTATTATTCATTTCTGTTGTATTTTGAGCAGTTTCAAATGAAAAACCTTGAGGATCATGCTCTAACGCCAGTGTCAATACGTCATCTATCCAACGTACCGGATGAATTTCTAAATCGCCAATCACATTCGCTGGGATCTCTTCGAGGTCTTTTTCGTTCTCGTAAGGGATTAAAACTCGTTTAATGCCACCACGATGAGCCGCTAACAGCTTCTCTTTAAGACCACCAATTGGCAATACTTCACCACGTAAAGTGATTTCCCCTGTCATTGCAACATCTGCGCGTACCGGATTACCTGTCAGGCTTGATACCAACGCCGTGCACATGGCAATGCCAGCACTTGGGCCATCTTTAGGCGTAGCGCCCTCAGGCACGTGCACATGGATATCACGCTTTTCGTAAAAATCAGGATTAATACGTAGTTTTTCAGCACGCGAACGCACGACTGTCATTGCCGCTTGAATCGACTCTTTCATCACATCACCAAGCGAACCGGTGTAGTTAAGCTTGCCTTTGCCAACCACAGATGCCGTTTCGATGGTCAATAATTCTCCACCAACTTCGGTCCATGCCAGGCCAATAACTTGACCAATTTGGCTTTTCTCGCCCGCTTTACCATAATCAAAACGTTGAACACCCAAGAATTCATGAAGGTTTTTATCGTCGACAATAACCTGACCTTTGGTTTTCTTAAGTAAGATTTGCTTAACCGCTTTACGGCAAATTTTAGAGATTTCACGTTCCAGAGAACGAACACCAGCCTCACGAGTATAGTAGCGAATAATGCCTATAATCGCGCTTTCTGTTATTTCAATCTCTTTGCTTTTTAAACCATTGCGTTCAATTTGCTTTTGCAATAAATGCTTAATAGCAATATTTAGTTTTTCGTCTTCGGTATAACCCGACAAGCGAATAACTTCCATCCGGTCGAGCAATGGTCCGGGAATATTCATTGAATTTGAAGTTGCGACAAACATGACGTCAGACAAATCATAATCAACTTCAAGATAATGATCGTTAAAGCTGTTGTTTTGTTCCGGATCTAATACTTCTAACAATGCCGATGCCGGATCGCCTCGCATGTCCGACGCCATTTTATCGATTTCATCAAGCAAGAATAGTGGATTCTTAACCCCAACTTTAGCCATTTTTTGAATCAATTTACCCGGCATAGAACCAATGTAAGTTCTGCGATGACCACGGATCTCTGCTTCATCACGTACGCCACCTAGCGCCATGCGCACATAACTACGTCCGGTAGCTTTTGCTATTGATTGACCAAGAGAGGTTTTACCTACGCCTGGTGGTCCCACCAAACATAGAATAGGCCCCTTAAGTTGACGAACCCGAGATTGCACCGCTAGATATTCTAAGATCCGCTCTTTAACTTTATCTAAACCGTAATGATCAGTATTTAATACGACTTCTGCTTTGGCTAAATCTTTCTTTACTTTGCTGCGCTTTTTCCAAGGCACCGACAACATCCAATCGATGTAGCTACGGACCACTGTTGCTTCTGCAGACATTGGCGACATCATTTTTAGCTTTTGTAGTTCAGCTTCGGTTTTCTTTTTGCCTTCGGCAGTCATGCCAGAGTCTTTTATTTTTTGTGCTAGCTCTTCCATTTCATCTGGCGTATCGTCTAATTCGCCGATTTCTTTTTGAATCGCTTTCATTTGCTCGTTGAGATAGTACTCGCGTTGAGACTTCTCCATTTGCTTTTTAACCCGAGTACGGATTTTCTTTTCCATGTGCAATAAGTCAATTTCTGACTCCATCATGGTCAGCAAATATTCCAAACGTTCATTAATGCCTTCAAGCTCTATTACTTTTTGCTTATCCTCAAGGCTCAGCGTCATGTGAGCAGCCATGGTATCGGCTAAACGTGCGGCATCTTCAATGCCAGCGAGAGACGTTAGTACTTCAGGCGGAATTTTCTTATTAAGTTTAATATAAGCATCGAATTGGGCCACAGCCGTGCGAATTAACACTTCCTGTTCCAAATCATCAAGCGCCTGAGTCACCACATACTGGGCATCGGCACTAATCAGGTCGTCTTCATTATATAATTTATTAATCCGAGCTCGTTGATTACCTTCAACAAGTACCTTGACTGTGCCGTCTGGTAATTTTAACAGTTGCAAAATAGTTGCAACCGTACCGACCTCATAGATCTCGTCTAGTTCAGGCTCGTCAACATCAGCATCTTTCTGGGCAACTAATAAAATTAACTTGTCTTGTTCCATGGCTGTCTCGAGACAACGAATAGATTTTTCGCGGCCGACAAATAATGGAATAACCATGTGGGGATACACGACAACGTCGCGTAAAGGTAGTACTGGTATATTGATGCGTTCTAAGCGCTCTAATGGCATAATTCGCCCTCTTACTTGGGATCGACAAACAGTTATCATAGTTATATTGGGATCAATAACTAAACTTCAATCACCTTGGATAAAAATAGCTCAGATTTATTATTTACAGTGCTTGGCCCGATACACAAGAACTATTTTAAAAGTCATAAAAAAAGACGCTAAAATGCGTCTTTTTTAATCAATAATGTCGTTTTTGCTAAATTTATGGCTTAACACCTAATTCGCGTAACCGTTCATCAAGGTAGCTACCTGCAGTATAACGCTCCGATAAAACCACTTGTGGGTTCGGATGCAAAAACAACGGTAATGAAATTCGCGACTTTTCGCTGCGCTCACCCGTTGGGTTAATCACTCGATGAATAGTTGACGGAAAGTAACCACTTGAAGCTTCTTGTAACATATCGCCAATATTAATAATGATGTTACCAAAATCACAAGGCACATCAACCCAACTTCCGTCCTTTGCAATCACTTGCAAACCCGGTTCATTAGCCGCAGGTAAGATAGTCAGTAAATTGATATCACCATGCGCAGCAGCTCTGATCGCGCCAGGCTCTTCCGCACCAGTCATTGGAGGGTAGTGTAAAATACGCAATAACGTACCTTCACTGTCTTTAATCATTGACGGTAGAGATTGACTGTAGTTTTTTGCAATATCACTAGGGGTATGCGCTTCAACCCAACCAAGCAGCTCCTGCGCTAGCTCATTAGCTAGCGCATAATATTCCATAATTTGCGCTTGCAGGTGCTGTGGCATCTGCCCCCAAGGGTAAACATGAAAGTATTCTTTAATATCTTTAATGTTGTTGCCTTTAGCAACTTCCGATACTGATGGCGGGAAATAGCCGTCTTGAGTTTTTGGGTCAAACAAAAATTCATCTTTAGCATCGCTCATGAAGAATTGGTACCAAGACTCATAAATCGCCTCGACCTTTTCTTTTGCAATAGGATGATTGGTCAAGACACCAAAACCGGTGTTATGCAAAGATTCAACAAAGCGCTGTGGCGCGTCGCTGGCGGTATAGTCAACTGTTAAAACGTTCATAGCTCATTTCTTATCGTTAGTTAATAATCGATACCTTCACCAGTTATACCAATTCCATTATTTAAGTCATCTATTTTGTAGCGAGGAAAAACGAATTAGAACAAGGCGTTTATTTTCATATGTAGTTGTTCTCCATATGAAATAAACAACACCGTTATCATTTGTTTTAACCGTGAAAAATGATCACCTTTTTAATGGAATTGGTATTACCCACCAAATCAACTTCAGCGGCACTGGGGTATTTTCGGCTAAATTGTACGATTTGCTGAGATAAATTTATATCACAGCTAACTATTATTAACTGCCTTTGTTTTCTTTTGAGGTACTGATCACAATTATATACCTGTGCCACTTGAAAATGCAGGTTTCACGAATTTCTAGGTAGCACGGGTATATACACCGAAAAAGCCACCTGACGGTGGCTTTTAATTTGATTACTTCTCATTATCGATAAAAAGAATGATTAGCCGATATTAACTCGGGCATTGCGGAACATCCGCATCCACGGGCTATCTTCTTGCCATTCGTCAGGGCGCCATGAGTTAGCCACTGCTCTGAATACTCGCTCAGGGTGTGGCATCATAATAGTCACGCGACCATCAGTGGTCGTTAAACCGGTAATGCCTGCCACTGAACCGTTAGGGTTCGCAGGGTATTGCTCGGTAACTTGTCCGTGGTTATCAACAAACTGTAACGCTACAGTACCACTGCTCAATGCCGTATCGATTGCCTGCTGGTTTTTAAACTCAGCGTGTCCTTCACCGTGTGATACAGCGATTGGCATCCGAGAACCCGCCATGCCATCAAAGAACACTGAAGAACTCTTTTGCACTTCAACCATGCTAAAGCGTGCTTCAAAACGCTCAGATTTGTTTTGCACAAAGTGAGGCCACAAATCGGCACCAGGAATAAGCTCTTTAAGGTTCGACAACATCTGACAACCGTTACACACACCTAATGAAAAGGTATCTTGGCGGTTAAAGAAGTCGCTAAATTGACCACGAGCTAATTCGTTGAACAAAATTGACTTAGCCCAACCTTCACCAGCGCCTAATACGTCACCGTAAGAGAAGCCGCCACAAGCGACCAGACCATTAAATTGCTCTAACGATACACGACCCGACAATACATCAGACATGTGAACATCAATTGCATTAAAACCAGCACGATTAAATGCAGCAGCCATTTCAACGTGCGAGTTAACACCCTGCTCACGTAAAATAGCCATTTGAGGCTTAGCACCCGTTAGAATAAATGGTGCAGCAACATCTTGGTTCAAATCAAAACTTAAATTAACGTTTAAGCCTGGGTTGTTATCATCAAGTTTTGTTGCAAGCTCTTGCTCGGCACAGCTTGGGTTATCACGCAGTTTTTGCATTTCATAACTGGTTGATGACCACAGTTTTCGTAAATCACGACGATTAGCACTAAATACCGCTTGGCCGCCAGCAACAATAGTTACCGCATTATCAGCAGTAATACCGCCGATAACGTGACTAACGTCGCTTAAACCATGTTTAGCTAACTCTTGATTTACTAAGTCTAAATCAGCAGTTTTAACTTGAATAACCGCGCCAAGTTCTTCGTTAAATAACTGAGCCAACAAATCGGTGTCACTTGCTAATGTCAACTTAACGCCCGTATTACCAGCAAAGGCCATTTCAGTCACTGTGGTAAATAAACCACCGTCTGAACGGTCATGGTAAGCCAATAGCTTACCTTGTGCCAATAACGCTTGAACGGCATCGAACATGCCTTTAAGCAAAGCAGGGCTGTCGACGTCAGGCGTCTCTTTACCCAGTTGTTTATAAACTTGCGCTAATACACTACCGCCTAAACGGTTTTGACCAGCGCCCAAATCAATCAGTAATAACGTTGTATCACCTTGGTCTGTGCGTAGCTCTGGCGTTAATGTATTGCGAACATCAGTGACGACTGCAAAAGCGGTCATCACCAATGATAATGGCGAAGTCACTGTCTTATCTTCACCGTCTTGCTGCCACTGGGTTTTCATCGACATTGAGTCTTTGCCCACTGGAATGGTAATGCCAAGTGCAGGACACAGCTCTTCACCAATAGCTTTAACGGCTTCATACAAACCAGCATCTTCACCTGGGTGACCAGCTGCCGACATCCAGTTAGCTGACATTTGCAATTGGCTTAGTTCACCAATTTGCGCACTGGCGATGTTAGTGATCGATTCAGCTACGGCCATGCGTGCTGATGCGCCAAAGTTTAATAATGCGATTGGGCTACGTTCGCCCATTGCCATTGCTTCACCAGCGTAAGTATCATAACTTGCCGCAGTAACGGCACAGTTAGCTACAGGTACCTGCCACGGGCCAACCATCTGGTCACGTGCAACCAGACCAGTAACGGTACGGTCACCAATAGTAATTAAGAAGCCTTTGTCTGCTACTGTTGGCAAACTCAATACTCGCGTTACCGCATCATCAAGGCTAACATCGTTCAAATCTAACGCTTGACCAGCAGTTACTTGGGTTGTTGCATCACGATGCATTTTAGGTGGCTTACCTAATAGAACATCAAGCGGCATATCAATTGGTTGATTGTCAAAATGACTATCGGTTAATGACAAGTGCGCTTCGGCGGTTGCTTCACCAACCACGGCAAATGGGGCACGTTCACGCTGACAAATTGCTTCGAACTGCGCTAATTTATCGCTAGGTACTGCCATAACGTAACGTTCTTGTGATTCATTACACCAAATTTCGTGTGGTGCCATACCCGGCTCATCGTTTGGCACGTTACGTAGTTCAAACTTACCACCACGACCGCCATCATTAACTAGTTCAGGGAATGCATTTGAAATACCACCAGCGCCAACATCATGGATAAAGGCAATTGGATTGTCTTCGCCTAGCTGCCAACAACGGTCAATAACTTCCTGACAACGACGCTCAATTTCAGGGTTTTCACGCTGAACTGAGGCAAAATCAAGATTTTCAGCTGACTGGCCAGAAGCCATCGATGAAGCAGCGCCACCACCAAGTCCGATGTTCATTGCTGGTCCGCCCAACACGATCAACTTAGCGCCAACGGGGATTTCACCCTTTTGTACATGCTGGTCACGGATATTTCCCAGACCACCAGCAATCATCACTGGCTTGTGGTAACCACGCACCTCAAGACCATTGTGCGATGCAACTTGCTCTTCGTACGTTCTAAAGTAACCACAAATCGCAGGACGACCAAATTCGTTATTAAATGCCGCGCCACCTAATGGGCCTTCGGTCATAATATCAAGGGCTGACACTATACGACTCGGTTTGCCAAAGTCTGTTTCCCAAGGCTGCTCAGCACCTGGAATACGTAGATTAGATACAGTAAAACCTGTTAAGCCAGCTTTTGGCTTAGAACCACGACCGGTTGCACCTTCATCACGAATCTCGCCACCAGAACCAGTAGCAGCACCAGGGTATGGTGAAATAGCGGTTGGGTGGTTATGTGTTTCAACCTTCATTAAAATATGAATATCTTCTTGATTATACTCATATTCACAACTATCTGGATTTGGGAAGAAACGACCCGCTTTTGAACCCACCATCACTGATGCGTTGTCTTTATAAGCAGACAATACATTTTCAGGGTGAGTCTCATAGGTATTTTTAATCATCTTAAATAATGATTTTGGTTGATCAACCCCGTCGATTGTCCAATCGGCGTTAAAGATTTTATGGCGACAATGCTCTGAGTTTGCTTGCGCAAACATCATTAATTCAATGTCATTTGGATTACGATTAAGCACTGTAAATGCATCAACCAAATAGTCGATTTCATCATCAGCTAACGCTAAACCTAATTCAACATTAGCCGTCACTAACGCAGCGCGTCCGCCAGCTAAAATGTCGATTGCGGTCATTTCACTCGGAGTTGCATTTACGAAGAGTGCCTGAGCGTCTGTTAACTCACCACATACCACTTCCATCATGCGATCATGAATTAAACCGCTGATTTGCTGCCATTGCTCGGCTGATAATTCGCCTTCAATGTAATATGCAATGCCACGTTCAAGTCGCTTAACCTGAGTTAAACCACAGTTATTAGCAATGTCCGTCGCTTTAGAAGACCATGGCGAAATAGTGCCAGGGCGCGGTGTTACTAATAACAGCTTACCTGCCGGCTGATGTTCAGCGATGGTAGGTCCATAAGTTAATAATTTATTGAGTTTCTCTAATTCAGCAGCAGATAATTGTGCCGATAAATCAGCAAAATGAACAAATTCTGCATAAATATTTGTTACACCTAACGACAGCTCGTTGCTGGTCGCCAATAATTTGTTAACACGAAATTCTGATAGGGCCGGGGCTCCACGGAGGATTTCCATAGGATTAATCACCAAGTTAAAGTAGATAGGCTAAAATTCCGCGCCATTATAAGTGAAATAGATCACAAAATTAACCATTTTATGGCTTTTTATCGGTTTGGATCTCACATAAATAAAAAACAGCGTAATTTACAGTCACTAAGCGTGTTACCTATCAAACTAACTTGGTGTCTGCGCAAGCAGTCAGGGCCTGCGCTATTGTCCAACACTGCGTTCTGATATAACCTATTGTGATACCTAATGTTCAAGGAATCGTATTGTTAAATCCAATTGTATTGTCCAATCCCCATTGCGGTTACCTTAATTGGCGTCTGACAGTACTTTGTTTAATATCGATCTTTTTGACCGGTTGTAACGAACCTACTAAGACCTCCCATCTTGAGCAGATTAAAAAACGACAGACCTTAATTATCGGTACCTTGTATGGACCAGACAGCTACTTTAATCCTGACCTTACTTCCAGCGCTATCGAACAAGATTTGGCCCATCGCTTTGCCGCCAAACTCGGCGTTGAACTTGAAGTTGTCGCCAGCTCAGATTTACCCAAATTATTTGAAATGTTAGACGACAAACGAGTAGACCTTCTAGCAACCGGTTTGTCGGTAACTGACCAACGCCTGTCAAGCATGCGGTTTGCACCACCTTATTATCAAATAACTCAACAACTGGTGTATAAACAAGGACAAAAACGGCCACGCAACTTAAACGAACTCAACGGTAATTTAACCGTTATTGATGGCAGCAGCCACTTAGAAACATTGCAGCAGCTCAAACGCGACAACCCAACGCTTAGTTGGCAAACCACTACTCAATACAATCCTGACCAATTATTAAAGCAATTAATTGAAGGCAGCATCGACTATACCATTGCAGATTCCACCGTACTGGCTCGAAACCGTCGCCGTTATCCAGACATTAGTCTGGCCATGACCTTGAGCAAACCCCAGCCACTAGCTTGGGCCGTTAGTGACAAAACAGATGACTCGCTGTTTGGCGAAGTTATCGATTTTTTTGGCCAAATCCAAAGTGATGGCACCATGATTCAGCTTGAAGAGAAATATTTTGGTCATGTTCAACGTTTTGATTATGTTGATACTCGGGCGTTTATCCGAGCGATTGAGGCCACCTTGCCAAAATATCAACTCTTGTTCGAGCTTAATGCTGGCACCATTGATTGGCTGCAACTTGCGGCAACTGCTTATCAAGAGTCCCATTGGGATCCTGTTGCCCGTTCGCCGACCGGGGTGCGCGGCATGATGATGTTAACCATGTCGACGGCTAAACAAGTCGGTGTCGCTAATAGATTAGATGCCGAGCAAAGCATTCAAGGTGGCGCGCGCTATTTAAAACAATTGCTCAAGCGGTTGCCTGAAAGCATTGAGAAAGATCAACAATTTTGGTTTGCCCTCGCCGCTTATAATATTGGCTTGGGGCATCTGCATGATGCTCGTGCACTAGCTCGCCGATTAAATAAAAACCCTGACAGTTGGGCCAGCATTAAGCATATATTGCCACTGCTTGAGCAAAGTAAATATCACCGAAAAACTCGTTATGGCTTTGCGCGTGGCCGGGAAGCTGCCCATTATGTCGATAGCATCAGGCGTTATTACGAAACTCTTAAAGCAATGGATCTGGTGTCAGTACTGAGCCCTGAGATTTTAGAGCAAGCAGCCAAAGAAGACTCCAACAGGGTCGAGCCAAGTGTAAATCAGGTTTCATTACCAATAGAAAACGACAACCAGCCAAAAGCATCAGTTCAAAGCGAACAATAATATCAATTTCACAAAAGAGTTCTTGATATTAGGGTCTGTTGATCTTTTGCGCTTAATTTTTGTTCAATAAGAGGTGTTCTACGCAAGGCATGAGGATTGTAGCCTGGTTATTCCAAGTGAATGACGAATAACGCAGCGCAGGACGCCTCTAGTTGAACCCTTCGGGCAGCGTTTGTTTGAGATTTCTACTGCGTTATCGTCTATTCGTGTAGCCCGCTACACCACATAGACTCTGCCTTGTATAAAACCCAAACAACTCGCTGCAAAAACAAGCTACAAAGATCAACAGACCCTAAAGCAATGTTTTTATTTATTTGAATCAATAACAAGTTGCATCAGCCGTTAAAAATACGTTAAATTTTAACTAGGAATAATTTATTACTGGCTTGAGAGCGATTCTCGTTCTATTGTATTAATTAAAGCAGTGATTAATATTCAATAGGCGGTATTATTTAAAGCCGCACACCGCACCAAAGACAAAATATAACCTAGCTTGAAAAGACTCAGCATAGGTTAAATTACAACAACAAAACACGGATGTTTTAATGAAAAAATTAATTGGTTCTTCGGTTACTAGTAGTGCTAAGTCGTTAACTGTAGCACTAATAATGATGGCACTAACGATAGGCTTACTGGTCTTTGGTCAGATGCTGATAAAGCATTTTATTGCGACTCAATCATTCGTTGAGCAAGCACATGTTAAATCTCATAAAAAAAGCGATCTATTAAATAAATTAAATTCTGGCTTAAGTGAGCTTGGCGTCAAGTCTGCTTTTGAAATTTTTATTGAACATAAAAGCACGACAGAAGCAGCCAATGTCGAACGCCACCTTAGTGATATCAAGTATACGATTGCCCAATACCAAGAGATTAAGCACATCAGTACTACTGAGTCGATAGCACTGGTTCAGCTGACATCGGTACTTGAAAAAATCCAAGACAATTATTTACTCGCCACCAACTTGATTGATACCAACAACAATGACAAATTAAATGAGCTAAACGACGCGATTAACCAAGACGAAATCAATTCATCCTTAGTTGCTTTGCAAAAAGCCTTTAAACAACAAAAAATTAATGACGGTCAAGTCAGTACTGAAAAAATGAACTCTGTGATCACCTTTATCACGTTCGGCAGCGGTTTTATCTTAATTATTCTAGCGGTCGGGGTATATGTGCTAAGCATGTATCGACGCCATCAAAGAGAGCTAGACAGTCTAAATCACCATAACGACCAACTAACAACTATTTTTCAGCACAACCCACTAGCAACAATTCATTACAACAGCCAAGGCCAAATAGAACATGCCAACGCCAAGGCTCTTATTTTATTTGGGGCAAATGCTCCCGCGCTTGCCGCTGTCAACATCGTTGATTTAATTAGTCCAGCCGATCAGTCAGCATTTAGTCAATTTAGCCAACAGGATTTTTCAGACCAATTCACCCAATCAACCGCGCCGAGTAAAAATATCAATATTGTTAATCAACGAGGCCATGAAATCCCCGTTGATATTTCTGTAAACAACTTCAAGCAACACGACCAAACAAGCCGAGTAATTACCTTCCGTAACCGCATTGATAACAAACGCACACTCAAGTTAATGAGCGAAAATCAATTGATGCTAAATCAGGCGCAACAAATTGCCAATATTGGCAGTTGGAACTGGGAGTTAAGCAGCGACAAATTAATTTGGTCTGACCAAGCTTACCGGATTTATGGTTTTAAACCCGGCGAAATAGAAATTACCAATGATATATTAATGTCGACAATTCCACCGCTAGAGCGTGAATTAGTAGGTAATGCGATCAATGAGTCGGTGATTTTTAATAAAGAATATCACATCGTTCATAGCATAATACGTGTTGATGGCACCACCGCAATTGTCGAAGAGCATGGCAAAGTTATTAGGGATGATGACAATAAAGCAGTAAGAATGATCGGCACCGTGCACGACATCACCCTGCAAAAACAAACGGAACAACAATTAAGCTTATCAACCAATGTATTTGAACACACCACCGAAGCGATTGTAGTTACCGATGTTAGCAATAAAATTTTAAAAACTAACGCCGCTTTTGAACGGATCACTGGTTTTAAAGAAACCGAAGTTTGCACCATGGAACTCGACGCCGTATTACGTGCTAATTATTTTGATCAATCTTTTTATCAAGCAATCAGAGATCAGCTTAATACCACTGATAACTGGCAAGGTGAAGTTTGGAACGTCCGAAAAAATGGTGAGGTGTACCCAGCCCGTCAAAACATTAGCGTCATCAAAAATGTTGATGGCGAAATCGTGCAATATCTCTATATTTTCAGTGATGTTAGCCAGCACAAATTAACAGAAAAAAATATTCGAGAAATCGCCAAATTTGACCAATTAACCTTACTGCCAAACCGCTCTGTTTTTATCGAACGTTTACGTCAAACTATTGCCTGTACCTCAGATGATAAAATAACCGCAGTTTTCTCTATTGCACTAAACCGTTCGTCAGCAGATGACCTGACCCTTGAAAAACATGACAAAGACCAGCTAATTTCAACTACTGCTAATCTAATATCCCATTTAATCCGAAAACAAGATAGCGTAATGCGTGCAGGTCAAAATGAATTCAACGTCATTATTCGAGACTTAAGTTCCGGTGAAGATGCTTACATTATTGCCGAAAAAATCATTAATGAACTCACACTGCCGCTCACCTTAAGTGACAAAAAAGTAGTGCCTGGCTGTTGCATTGGCATCGCCTTACACCCAACGCATACCGATATCGATACCGATAGTGATTCACAGAACAATAGTTATTATGATTTAATTAAATATGCCGATGCAGCAATGTCTTCTGCTAAAAACAATTATGCCCACGGTACTCGTATATTCAACCCAGATATGTTGCTCGACTATAGCGATAACGAGCATCAAGGGCACGAGTTACGACGCGCGATTGAATCTCAAGAATTATCAGTAAATTTTGAACCAACAATCGATTTAACTAATGACCGACTCAATGCTGCGACGGCAAAGATCATCTGGATCCATCCTGAATTAGGTAACATCAGCTACGACAGTTTTAAGTCGATAGCCCAGCAGGCCCGACTCAATGAATCGCTCTTTAACTGGTTGTTAGAGGAAGCGTGTCAACAAGCAAGTCAATGGTCAGCTAGCACCCTTGGCAATGTTACTATTGATGTCGAGCTTGCCCCAATTTTATTAGAAAAGCCGGGGATCAGTGAAAAAATAAGCTACATTTTAACCACTTATCAACTAAAACCTCAGCGACTACGACTTAGTATGTCACAAGTGCCTATGGAAGATAACGGTGAGGTTGCTATTGCAGAATTGGAAAAGATTAAAGAGTTAGGCGTCACTATTAATTTCATTCGCTTAGACAATAGCGAGTTGGCAATTAAAGACATCAAACGCATTGGTTTTAATTCGATAACAACATCTGGAAGCCTTAACTATGATAGTTTCCCTGCCGATATGTTAAACCAGATACAAAATACCATTGCGATGGTCAACTCGTTGCCTTTAAGTGAAACCTTAACCCAAAATCCAATGCTGATTGCGTTAGCAACCATCACTGATCTCGAAAAAACCAGCAGCAAACATTATATGACCGGTCGTCATTTAAGCCATGACGACTTACTTGAGCTGTCTAATGCCATCAATGCCAATAATATTTTAGGTCAACGAACTGCTAATAGTTAACCTCACTATCACACGATAACTCCCTTGCCTTGCCAACTAAGATTGGCAAGGCCCCAACTACTTCAAGTAAATACTCCAACCAACTACAAATGATAGTGATAATATCTTGCGTAAAGATAACAACTTGGCATGATTAACACTAACAAATAACTCCAGATGTTAGATACTGACATCTAGAGTAATAACATCGACAGGTTAGCTAGCTATGCATGAAATACAAGATCCTATTGAACTACAAAAAACGCTTGAGCAACAACGCACCCAATTTCAGCAAGCCCCCTACCGTACTTACGAGCAACGGCTTGATGATTTACAGCGCTTAAAGAGGCTACTGCTCGACAATCAAAGTGCCTTTGCCACCGCCTTAACACAAGATTTTGGTCACCGCAGTGAAGACGACACTAGACTTGGTGACATCCTCACCACAGTGTCTTGCATTAACTACAGTATTAAGCACCTTAAAGGGTGGATGAAACCTAAACGCAAGCACATTGGCCTGTTATTTCAACCGGCCAGTGGCAAGGTGATTTATCAACCGCTAGGTGTTATTGGTATTGTTACCCCGTGGAACTACCCAGTATTTTTGTCGTTAGGGCCACTTACCACCGCCCTTGCCGCTGGCAATAGCGCAATGATTAAGATGTCTGAATACACCCCCAAAACGACGCAACTATTGGCTAGCTTATTAGCCAAATCTTTCGAGTCAAATCGGGTTGCTGTGGTCGGTGGTGATGTCGCGATGGCCGCAGCATTCTCCGCCCTACCCTTTGATCATTTATTTTTTACTGGCTCGACCGCGGTTGGCAAATTAGTAATGAAAGCTGCCGCTGAAAACTTAGTGCCAGTGACCTTGGAACTTGGTGGCAAATCACCGGCAATTATCGACGACGATATCGATATAAAAACCGCAGTGTCACGCTTTATACTGGGAAAAACGCTCAACTGTGGCCAAACCTGTGTCGCGCCTGATTATATCTTTTGTCCACAAGAAAAAGTCCCGCAATTGATAGAACAGCTGCAACAACGTTATGCCAGCATGTATCCAACGCTTAAAGGCAACCCAGATCACACCAGCATTATCAACCGAGCGCAATTTGACCGCCTGAGCGGCTTATTAAGCGATGCTAAAAATCAGGGTGCCCAAATCCACCCAATGTCTTCAGAACTTGCCGACGGCTCCACTCGCACTATGCCATTGACCGTATTAACTGATGTTAGCGACGAAATGTTAGTAATGCAGCAGGAAATATTTGGCCCATTGCTGCCTATTATCGGCTATACCGATCGTCAGCAAGTGATTGACTATATTAATCAACGTGAGCGGCCACTGGCCTTATACCTCTATAGTTTTGACCAAGAGTTCCAACAACACTTTCTTTATAATACCCACGCGGGCGGTGTTTGCATTAATGACGCAGCGTTTCATGTTGCCAATGACGACCTGCCCTTTGGCGGTGTTGGTTCATCAGGCATGGGCAATTATCATGGCGAAGAGGGTTTTAAAACCTTTTCACATGCTAAAGCGGTATTTAGCCGTGGCCGAGTCAGTTTCGCCCATTGGTTGTTCCCACCTTTTGGCACTAAGTTTCACCAATTAATCTACAAGTTATTCATTCGTTAATTGGTATGAATAAGCAATGGAATTGTCTCTACTTGCCATCCGTTACATACCGCTAGCCCTATCTAAAAGGCGCCCCAACTTAGGGCGCCTTTTTTGGGATTAGACAATCAATTAGAGTAGGCCAATTAAGCCTTACGTAACTCGCGGCGCAATATTTTACCGACCGTCGATTTAGGCAAAGCCTCAAGTACTTCAATCTTTTTAGGGACTTTATAGCCGGTCAGTTGTTCACGGCAATAAGCCTGCAATTGTTCAACGTCAAACTCGCCCTCAACGGTAATATAAGCACAAACTCGTTCACCACAATGGTCGTCGGGTTCGCCGACAACCGCGGCCTCAAGCACCGCTGGATGACTAGCAAGCACTTCCTCAATTTCGTTAGGGTAAACATTAAAACCCGAGACAATAATCATGTCTTTTAAGCGATCGACAATTTTAAAACAACCATTAGGTCGCCGTGTTGCGATATCACCGGTCTTAAAAAAACCTCGCGTCATCACCAAACTTGTTTCATCAGGCATATTCCAATACCCCGCCATTACCTGCGGGCCACGTACCACCAGCTGTCCCTCTTCACCATCGGCCACCACTTGGTCATTGTCGTCCCAAATTTCAATCTCGGTTTCAAGTACGGGTTTACCAATAGAGCCAACTTGTTCGTTGCCCGGTTCATTCATTGAAACCACGGGTGAGGTTTCTGACAAACCATAACCTTCGGTAATGCTACAACCTGTGACTTCACGCCAAATTTTTACCGCGGCAAAGGTCAAAGCACTACCGCCAGAGATGGTTAACTTAAATTTTGAAAAATCGAGCTGTTTAAATTCAGGGTGATGACACAAGCCAACAAATAAGGTGTTTATGCCGGCAAAACCAGTAAATTTAAACGGTTTAATTGTCGCAATAAAACCGTCGATATCCCGAGGGTTCGGGATTAAAATATTGAAGTTGCCACGACTAAAGAAAATCATCATGTTCACCGTAAAGGCATAAATATGATAAAGCGGCAGCGGACAGACAAAGGTTTCTTCCCCTTCATTACAGCGATTTTTTATCCGGCCGAGTGTTTGGCTAGCGTTACTTAAAATATTACGATGTGTCAGGCAAGCCCCTTTGGAGACTCCCGTCGTGCCACCGGTATATTGTAAAATACAGACATCATCTAACTTAGTCTCAGGTCGAGGCTGTAAAGTCAAAGACTGGCCAATGCTGATTGCTTGGTTAAAACTAATACCCTGCTCTGATGCCGCCAAATTTTTAGTAAGTAAGTCATCGCTTCGCGTGACAATTACGGTTTCAATAGCTGTGTCACCAATGATCTCGTTTAGCTTAGGCAATATATCCGCTAAGATGATAATACCCTTGGCGCCAGAATCTTTAAATTGATGCAACATTTCGCGCGGTGTATAAAGTGGGTTGGTATTGACTAGCACTAAACCTGCCCGTAATGCGGCATAAGCGGCAATAGGATATTGATTAAGGTTGGGCAACTGAATAATAATGCGATCGCCAGCCACGAGTCCCGATTCTTGCTGCAGCCAACAGGCAAGGTTACGTGATTGCTGGTCAATTTCACGAAATGATAATGTTTGACCAAGGCAATGAAAAGCGGGGTTATCACCATATTTAGCAAAACTTTGCTCGATAAAATCACCTAAGCTGTGAATATTAGAATCTATTAATTGACTGTCTTTTATATTTTTCATTACATTTCCCATTACATTGTCCTATTCAAATTAGTATCTAAACTGCTCTGTAACTGATTCTCTAAAGTGTTCGATAGCTGCTCGCTGCGCGGCAAAGCACTATTACTTGCCTGCGTCGCATCGTTTTGA
>Ga0209396_1002401_pt1 | contig 19665 bp, 16 predicted proteins | sample GOMGulsemesocosm_6_FD_184638 | JGI IMG/M metagenome (GOLD analysis project Ga0209396, IMG submission 184638) | Methane-oxidizing microbial communities from mesocosms in the Gulf of Mexico - GOM8C Gulf of Mexico (SPAdes) (version 2) | ecosystem: Environmental > Aquatic > Marine > Cold seeps...
GGTAATGCTTGCCAATTAACAAATGGTTGAATGTATTCACTCATTCCGATATATGCAAGAGCAAATAATACCACACTGCCGATAAAACCAATCAGTACAGCTTTAGTGTTATCGTTAATAATCATAGAAAGCAAATGCTTACGTGTTGCACCTATAGCCATACGAGCGCCTAGTTCAAAGCGTCTAAGTTGAGTTCCGTAACTCAAAATTCCATATAAGCCGATTCCTGCTAGTAAAAATACCAAACAAGCCAATACCGCAGTTGTTACTGCTGTAGTAATTTCAGCAAACAAGCTTTGAGTCAGAATGTCATCAGCTGAATTGAAACTAAACACCGAGTATCTTGAATCAACGTTGCTTAACAATGAACCTAATTGTTGGCGACTAACCGATTGACCTGGTTTAGTTTTAATCATAAAGCTTTGGTTACCAAGCCCATTGGGTACATAAGCTCTTGGTACACCTGCATCTGCATTATCGCTGCCTATAGGCGTATCATTAGGAATAGAAATATCTTTAACAATACCAACTATTTTAAAAGGATCCGGGCGACCAGTAGATATTTGCAATCCTAGTACATCACCATCAGCTTTTAACTGTTTGGCAAAAGACTGGTTTACAATCATCACATTTGTGCGATCTTTGCGATCTGCTATAGAAAAATTATCACCTTGCAATATTTGCTGCTCGATCATACTAAAGTATGTATGAGAAACACCATTAAAATAAGGCGTATATCTTTCATTATCAGCTTGATTGGTCAACGCTCTCACGCTAAAACCATCAAGTGGCGAACGCGACTGAGTCACTGACTCAACTTGAGGTAAGGCTTCAAGTTTTGCCATTATCTCAGTCATAATTGGAATAGCTTCCTCCTGAGTAGGAAAGGTTGTAGAAGAGAAATTTAGGATCAACGTAGAAATATTGGTTGTGCTAAAACCTATCGGTGCATTGATGGTTTTTACGGCATCTTTAAGCAAGCTAATGTTAGCAAATACCAATACTGTTGCTAATGCTACCTGACTGGCGATTAAAACCTGACGAACTTTTTTAGATACTTGTAAACCACTACCTTTACCACTGCTTTGCAGCGTGGTGTTTAGCGCACGGTAGTTAATCATACGGGTACTTAATTTAGCGAAAAAAAACGCAAATACCACAGTAATTAACACGGCACTGACAAAAGTTATTGGATTAAGAGATAACTCGTTAACTCTCGGTAGTATCGCGCCCAAATATTCCTGCATCACAGAAAAACCTACGCTAGCAATCAACAAGGCGATGATTATTGACATAAACATCAATATACTTGTCTCAGCAAACATCGCTTTAAATAAATGTTTCTTAGTGGCACCAATTGCTGCTTGAATCGCCATTTGTCGCTGTTTTTCTGCAGTGCGTGCCATAAACAAATTTGTAATATTAAGGCAAGCGATCAAAACCAAACCAACCACACCTGCTAACAACTTTATCGCAATAGACTCACTATCACCTAGAATGATTTCTTTCGCAGGGGTCGCCATCATAACGATTGACCAGCCCTTGAAAAATCCAATCTCTGCAACACCTTCTATCCAACGATTACTTACTAAGGGCGTTAACAACTGTTCGGCTTGGTTTTTACTAACACCTTTTTTCAATTGACCGATAAATTTGAGGTTCCCGCTTATATTACCAAAGCTTTGTCTCTGCCCTTCGCCTGCCTGATTATAGTCCCAAGGCATCCAAACTTGTGTTTCTCGTCCAATACCGTTCAGTTCAGGTTCAACAAAATCTTCTGCTAAAACGCCAACAACACGATAACTGATACCACTGAGGTTAATCTTTTGCTCAAGAATATCAGCACTGCCGCTGAACTCTTTTTTCCAGGTATTATAGCTGAGCATGGCAACAGGATTATTAGTATCCATAGCTTCGCTATCTTTAAACATCCGACCCATTGCCATAGGAGATGCCAATATTTGATGTAACTCAGGAGTTACATAAGCAACATTCACAAGAGGCTGGCTATTGTGTGAAATGATTACATCTTGGCCATAAGACATCATTGAAGCTTTCTCAAATGCTTCTTTACTCTTGTATAAATGCACTAAACCAGGATAAGTATAAGCAATACCTTTGGTTTCTTTTTCTGCGCCTATAAGTTTATGTTGAGCGACAAAAAGTCTGTCTTGCTCTGGGTAAGGCAACGGCTCTGCCAATAACAAATAGTTTAATGTTACTGCACATAACAATGCTCCTAAGGTTATGCCCATTGTCATTAATACGGTTAATATAAAGCCAGGTTTCTTTTTCAGACTGGCCCAAGCCTGTTTATGTTGACGAATTATTTTCCTCATACTGCCACCTTTAATGGTTCGTCTTTAACGATTTGACCATCAAGTAACCTAAGTTGGATTTCCGCCATATCAGCATAACGCGCATCATGGGTTACCATACAAATGGTGGTGCCATTTTTATTAAGTTCGGCTAAGACCGCCATTACAGTGTCACCACTTTGTGAATCTAGGTTACCCGTTGGTTCATCGACTAATAATATTGCTGGGTCTGCAACTAAGGCTCGAGCAATTGCAATACGCTGTTGTTGTCCACCTGACAGCTGATTAGGTTTATGGTCGGCTCTATGGCTCATTTCTACCATCTTCAAACAAGTTTCAACTCTTTCTTTAATAAATTCGTCTGTTGGTAGTTCTTTTTTGTATTGTAAAGGTAAAGCAACGTTATCAAACACTGAAAGTTCATCAATAAGATTAAACGACTGAAAGACAAAACCGATTTTTTCATTACGAATAGCAGCAGCTTCATCAAGTGAAAGGTTACTAACATCAAGCCCTTCTATTGTATAAGAGCCTGAAGACGACATATCTAATAAACCCAATAAAGATAATAAGGTAGACTTACCACAACCAGACGGGCCTGCAATCGATACATACTCACCAGCACGAATCACAATATCAACATCTTTTAACGCATGAGTTTCAACATCATCAGTTTCAAAAACCTTACTAATACTTTTCATTTCTATTTTTATTTCAGTCATATTCATTTTCCTTTTATCTTTAATTGAATTTGGGATTATTTTCTATTTATGTAATTTCTGTAATTTATAGATAACGCTTAAAAATTTTCGATAGACAGTTCAGAATTTTTCAGTAGCGACAAATCAGAAACAATAAAGGTGTCATTAACTTTGCCACCGTCAATTATTTCGATATAACGACCGGCTTCTTTACCAAGTTTCACAGGAATTCTCATGGCATAATTATTTGAATCATCAACTCTAAATAAACTCGCGTTTGAATTAGCCTTCCCGTTAACCGGGCGCTCCATATAGGTGATATTAACTAAAGTGTCAGTAATAATAACGGCATCTACACTAAGTTGCGGGCGAGCACTGGCGGGTAGTTGATCAGGTAAAGCGACTTCAACTTCAACCGTATTTTCTACTACAACGGGATCAATACGTGAAACGGTGCCAATAATTTTATCTCTGCGCGTATCAACAACAACCTTTTGACCAATAAATATTTGTTGAGCTTTACTTTGTGGCACTCTAACTAAAGCGATAAGATCTTGAACACTACCGATAAGAGCAATTTCTTGTCCACCTGTTAGACTTTGACCCAACTCAACCGACAAGCGCTGTAATACACCATCAAACCCTGCTTTTACGGTAAGTCGATCAAGACGGTTTTGAGCGATATCTAACTGACCTTGTTGCTGTAAAATTTGATCATTCTGAATATTTATCGCTTCTTGATTAACTAATTTTAGCGCTGTAGTACGCTGCTTATGAATGTTAAGACGTTTTCTAAGTTGTGCTTCCTGAACTAAGCTGTCTTTATAGTCAAGTACAGACACAATGCCAGATTTAACCAAACCAGACTGTGCTTCAAGTTTTACTTTAGCCGTTTCGTAACGAGCTTCCATTTCGGCAAAATTTGCACTTTCGTTTAAGATTTCACGCTTTTGATTCAATACTAACTGGCGTAAATTAGCTTTACGTTGTGAAAGTTCCCGTTCGGCACTATCTACTTCTTGTTGCAATTCAGGGTTTGCAAGTTGAACAATAATACTGTCGGAAGTTACCAATGCGCCGGGTTTAAGGACAATTTCTTGAACCGTTGCACTGGTTAAAGAAGTGATCAATACTTGTTTGTCTGAACGTAAAGCACCATAACCTTCTATTTCTACCTGCAAATCACCTTGTTTTACCGTACCAAAAAGCATGTCGTTTCGTTTAACCGAAGTACCGCCTGTTTGAGTGCTTACATACCAAACCAGAGAAGCGATCAAACAAATTACTACACCACCAATAACTGGCATTGATTTGAGTTTGCTTGGCTTAACTTTATTTTTTTTCACGTCCATTTAAGAGACACCTTGATTAAAAACTTCACAAATAATAATAGTGCTTAAAGCTATATTTGTGCCACAATTAATAATCACATCAAATCAATACGTTAGCGGAATATGCATTGATAATGTTACAGGATTGGTCCGCTAGCGAACTAGAGCGAACCGTTTATGAACTAATGTAATTGAATAGAAGTGTTAACCAATAAATTAAACTATACATAATTGGCTATGTATTAAAGTTTATAAATTTTTTATTAGAAATATCGGAAGCACAAGAAAGAAAAACATAAAAATGAATATAGAATCAGGAATTTAATTCTATTGATTTATAACTTTTCATTTGAACTAGCGGGCAAGGGGAGGTAGATAGATACTGTGACTCCTGGTGAACTATGATTATTAACCAAGGTTATTGTGCCTTTGTGATGTTCAATAATATTACGACAAAAACTCAGCCCTATCCCTTGACCATTTTGCTTGGTTGAATATAAAGGAACAAATAGGTTGTCAAGATTAGCAAAACCATGACCCTTATCTACGACTTCAATTAATGAAGTATTCGCTTTTTGGCTAAAAATAAGTTTTATTTTTTCACTATTTTCAGAAGCCTCGTCGGCATTCTTGATTATATTTAATAAAACTTGCTCAATGAAAGCCGGGTCTGCCCAAAAGCGTTCAGTATTCAATATGATTTCTAAATCAATGTCTTTAAGCAGACCTTGAATACGTTTAGCAATGTTTGATACTAATAGCATCTGACAATTTAGATGAAATGGTTTAGTAATAGATGCATACCGACTGACAAACTCTTCTAAATGCTGACAGCGTTCAGTGATGACATTTAACGCTTGCTTTTCTCTATCACCTTCCGCCTTTAAACTTAGTCCTTGAGCTAATGCAGATACTGGTGTTAATGAGTTTCTAATTTCATGTCCTAGCACTCGTATAAGTTGTTGCCATGCATTTAGTTGGCTTTGTCTCAATGCAGATTCGATATTCACAAAAACCATCAACTGGTGGGTTTTCCCCTGATCCATAAATTCGCTGTGACGAATTTGCCATTTACTGTCAAGAGACTTTTCTTTAAAACACCAATTATCATCTACAAATTCAAGCCCTAATAAACCAGGAGATGAATTTCTGAAAATTTGCCAAGGTTGTGGAAACAACTCGTTAAAAGCGCTATTAGCATAGGTTAGTTGAGGTCGTTGGTCAAAGACCATAATTGGGCTATCGAGTTGCTCTATAAGGCGATAAACGAGAAAGATATGTTGATCGTAGCGTGATTTAAGCATTTGCAAATGCGAACTCAAATTTTTAAGATCATGATGAAATTCAATAACCTTGCCTTGGCTAAAAGCAGGTTTGGCATACTGACAATAGTCATTATTACGAACCGCATCAAGATGCATACTGGCACGTTTAAAAGCAATAACGGTTTTTCTATAAATATAAGAAAACAATAACCAAAAGAGCACTGCAACCCCAAAACTTGTTAAGCCAATATTGAGCAGTGTCCAATGCTGAATTATTCCAATCACCGCCCACAAACTCACCACTACAATACTAATGGCAATAAAAGACGTTTTTAAGAGCTGTTCTAAGGATTTAAAGGTAAATAGTTTCATGACACCCAGCTAAATTTTTATGATTTTGAAGTATTGGATTTTGACCTTAAAATAACGGATACAATCATATTGGAAATTGTATCTATTAAAAATCATGGCAGTATTAATAACAAATTTACGTTTCATTGATACCGTATTTTTCTAATCTGCGATACATAGATGATTTTGTCAATCCGAGTGTGATGGCTGCTTTAGGTACATTATTATGGTTTAACTCTAATGCTTGTTCTATCAATATTTTCTCAGCATCCTCAAGCGTCATCATAGGTAATTTATTAATCTGCTTAAGCATAGACAGGTGCAAATCTTCATGTCCTAGGCTACTGCTTTGTGCCAACAAAACAGCACGTTCCATTAAATGACTCATTTCTCGAACATTACCCGGCCAATGATATGTCTCAAGTGCTTTCAATGCAGAGGGAGTTAAACTCAATTCTTCTCGTTTATATTTTTTTCCATGCAAAGCAATAAAATGATTTGCCAAAGGTGCAATATCTTGAAATCTTTCTTGTAATGACGGCACTCTAAGTTCGATGGTATTAAGTCGAAAATATAAGTCTTCTCGAAATTCACCATCGGATATTAATTGGGCAATATCGCCATTAGTTGCACAAATAATTCGGCTATCAGCATGCTGTGTTTGGCTCGAACCTAAAACTTCATATTCCCCCGATTCAAGTACACGTAGCAATTTAGCTTGCTGAGAATGGGGGATATTCGCAATTTCATCTAAGAACAACGTTCCGTGTTTGGCAAGCTCAAAACGGCCAATGCGATTATCTTTTGCGTCGGTAAATGCACCTTTTTTGTGGCCAAACATTTCACTTTCAAACAATGATTCTGAAATAGCACCCATATTCACAGAGATAAAAGTATCGTTAGCACGGTTAGACAGTTCGTGGATATGTTTTGCTAAGTGACTTTTCCCTGTACCGTTATCACCTGTTAATAAAATACTGGCATCTGTTGCCGCAACAGAATCAATTTGACGTAATAATTTTGCCATGGATTCTGATTGCCAACTAAAGTCTTGTTCGACAACAGGTTCTAACTGTTGTTTAAGTTTTTGGTTTTGAACTTGCAGACCAGCCATTTTTAACTGTTGTCGAATAATTTGAATGAGTCTTTGATTATTCCATGGCTTTTCAACAAAATCACAAGCACCAAGACGCATAGCATTTACTGCAAGATCGACATTAGACCAACCAGTCATTGCAATAACAGGGATCACAAAATCCGATTTACCTAACCAAGTCAAAAAACGTAAACCTTCTTCGCCTGATGTGGTGTCTAGGGAAAAGTTCATATCCAACAAAATCAAATCAACGGCGTTTTCAGCCAATGTTACTTGAGCATAATGATGATTTTCTGCTTCAAGAATCGAGAAACCTTGATCTTCTAAAATAAAGGCGGCACTTAAACGAATTTCTGGGCTGTCATCGACAACCAGTATTTGAGGTTTAGACATCACAATTAATGATAACTCACTGACAATATGAATTAAGATAATAAATGGCCTATCTACATTGAACAAGACAAATATTGTTACTTAACGTGAATCACGCTTTAACTGAATTATTTTAGAGGTACATACAAGGGTTATATTGAGTAAGATTATACTCAAGTAATATAATACAAGATTGCGATGAAGTTATAACAAACCCAAACCACTATGACCAATACTAAACAGTATCGGTCATAGTGGCTCCTGATAGCTATCTTATTTGGCTGGGGATCCCAATGAATCTATAGTCTTACAGTAACCGATTTCATTGAAGTTACTCGAATGAAAATTCATAAAACCGTGTAAATATTCAACCTGAGTGATTTCAACATTAGGCTTGTTTTCTAACGTTCCTATTAATTTACACACATCAAAGTGTGATTCTTTTTTAGGGAAAATTAAATGAATTTTAAAACATGGAGAAATTTGTGTGAAATTTCTAATTTGCGAACCATAAAAACAGAACGCCTGTTGAATCAAATTATTTGTGATGTTATGCGATATACGCCAAATAGCTGAAGCGCCAATACTAAATCCAATAAGAGTTGCTTTACTGTCAAGGCTAGACAAAGTTATAAGTATTTTTGAAACGTAACTCTCAAGTCCAACCTTATCAACGAAGTATGAATATGCATCGGATTCATTATTAAAGCCCATATATTCCCCATCATATGGGTCGATAATACTGCTTGCCCCGAGTTGTTCTTTTAGCTTAATTAAAGCCGGGGTTATTCCAAAAACATCAGAAAAAATAATTGTGTTCATTAAATAAGTTCTCACTTGAAGATATGTAATTTGTTTCTTTGGATAATCTTAATCGCAATTTCGTTTGACTCTGCAAATAACTTTTGACCTTGAGACAAAACGACTAAGATATTAATTTATTTTTTAAATATGATAATGGGCTAGATCCATACCATCGTTTAAATGCACGATTAAATGAACTTTGATCGGAAAATCCGAGTTTAGTAGCAATATAGCTTAATGGATGTTTTCCAAGATAAAGAATTACCCGCCTTTTTCTTTCTGTCTCAAATAAATGTGCAAATGTCGTGTTCTCATATTTTAAATGGCGTTGTAAAGTTCTAGCCGTCATATTTAATGCACTTGCCGTGCGGATCAAATTGCAATCATCCAAATCATTTTTAGCGATAAGTATATGATTAACTTTTTCAGTCAATAATTGCTGACTTTTATAACGTGATAATTGCTGGTCTGAAACTTGTTTTAGTACCAGATGGATTTGATTATTATCCGTTTTAAAGGGTAAGGTTAAGTAACTACTAGGAAAAACAATTTGGTTGAACTTGGCATCAGTTTCTATTGGACAGTTGAACCAAATAGCCAAGGTTTTTTTGTCAGTATCTGACAAAGATTGTGTAAAACTAATTGCACTAGGTGATAACTCTGCATTGAGTAATTGCCGAATAACACTCACCCAAGCGGTCATGTTACGTAATATAACCTGCTGACTACAGTTTGCATCGGGTAACCATCGTATAACAGCGATATCTTCTTGTTGTTCAAATTCAGTTTCCCCTATATCGGCAACCAAACTGTCATAAGTAAGCAATGCTGAGATTGCACTGGCTAAGTTATTACTGGATTCGATCAAATACCCTAATACACCAAAGTCAGCTGTACGAATTTGTTGGCCAAGTTTAAAACCAAATATGGGTTCATTTAAGGTGTTTTGTGCATATTCAAGCAGTGTATTATAACTTTGTAGACTGATACGAGGGGCTAGCTGTTGAGTTTGTTTATTACTGAATTCATGAAAGTTTATAGACAACAAAACACACTGACTGTCGAGGCCAAGTTTTTCTAAATAATCAAGGCAACTAGAAAAATAATGATCGGCAAGTGTCTTCATTTGTCGCCTAAAGCTAATTAATGATCGCGTAAAAGCAAGTCTGCCATGGATATTTTTTATATACTAGAAAAATGTTCAATTTGTTTACGATGTATTAAATGATATCAATAGCCGTAGAGAAAACCATTAACGCAACACCTTTACAAGTCAGAGAGATATTGCTTGAACATGAGCAGTTAGATCGTTTTTTTAATGCCGATTTTATACTCGTTAGAAAGCAAAATGAAGGTGAGGTAGAAGGTGGAAAAGGTGCTATTAGACAAATACGTATGATGGGTATTAAGTTTGAAGAAGTCATTGTCAGCGCTGATGATAATCATATATTTTATCAAATAATGGGAAATAAACCTGTTTCAGAACATCGTGGTAACATACATTTTTCTCAAGCAAATAATACGATCACACCAAACACCGAAGTTAGCTATCACATAAGCTGTAAGGCTCCCAGGTGGTTACCAACATTTTTACTTAGCTTCTTTATTAAAAAAGACATCAAACAAGCACTTAATAAATTGGCTGATAATTTTAACGTGAATACATAATGTCTATAGAAATTATTTTACTGGCCCTGAGTCCAATTTTTGTTGTTTTTGTTTCGTATGAGTTTATTAAATTCAGACGCTTTTACGATATAAAAGATAGCTTAGCTAATACGGCACTTGCTCTTATGCATCAAGCTGCAGATGCTGTTGCCTTACTGGTATTAATGCCATTTTTTTATTGGCTTTATGACTTTCGGATATTTGAGGTAGAACTTTCAATAATAAGTGTTTTCGGCGCTTTTTTATTACAAGACTTTTTGTATTATTGGTTTCATAAAGCATCCCACCATATTCATTGGTTGTGGGCAGCACATGTTGTTCATCATAGTTCAACCAAAATGAATTTCTCTACCGCATTTCGGCAAAGCTTAATGTACCCTTTGGCGGGTATGTGGGTATTTTGGATGCCAATGATATTAATAGGTTTTGACCCTGTAACTGTATTTACCGTAGTGGCACTAAATTTGGCATATCAATTTTTTGTACATACACAAATAGTGAATAAGTTAGGTTGGTTTGAAAAAGTGTTTAATACCCCCTCACATCATAGAGTGCATCACGCAATTAACGAGGGTTATCTTGATAAAAATTTTGCAGGAGTACTTATTATTTGGGATAAAATGTTTGGCACATACGCTGAAGAAGAAGCCGATAAAACCTGTAAATATGGCATAATTGGACAACTTAATAGTAATAACCCAATCACCATTACTTTTCATCAATGGTATTATTTAACTAAAACGATGTTTACGGCTAAAGGTATAAGATTAAAACTTAGGGTCTTATTTGGTTATCCAACAAGTTCTGTTAAGCATAAGTAATACCCCCTTCTATAACTAATTTATATAATAAACATCTAAAGTTAGACCTGTTGGCAAAGAGGTCTTTCCCTAATATTGAACGCCGAAATATAAGCTTAATACCTGTTTTTTAATTTTGAATTGAGTTGAAGAGTTTATTTCATCAAATTCTCCACCACCAAAATTTTCAAGTTGAGAGTTAGTGCCGTAGCCATCACCAACATTCACGACAAGGCCTGTAGTAATATTATAGCTAGAAGCTTGATGATTGACAGAAAATGTAACACCCACAAAATCTACATCTTCTTGTGGACGAAATAATACAACACCACCTGCCCTTTGTTCATTGAAGGCATCTAGAGAAATATTACTATTGTCTGTATATATGCCAAAAGCAATTTTAGTTTTATTAGATATTGCTATTTCTACCGCCGCAGATATATTTGTCACTGATTCAAAAGCTCTTGTTATATCAATTACGCTGCCATATTCACTAGCATTTGAAAACTTCACAGGAGAATCAACGTTATTGTAATGGTGTAGGTCCATCGTAAGCATAATATTATCAAAGGTAACATTAGCGCCAACTTCGATAACTAGTGGGTAGTCTTGTTTGGTGTCGACATCAAATCGTGCCGTTCTTCTTTCAAACTCATTTTCCTCATCATCACCAAAATAGAATTCTGATGTCTCTATATTTCCATTACTCCACTTATCACTATATTGTAAATCACGTGATAAGCTGTATTTCTGGGATATGGTAAGCCCTATTGCATAATGATCTTGATGATAAATGGCACCAAATTTCGGTTCAATTAATACTTCATCATCTAATAAACGCGTACTCGCGTGGGTAATATTTTCAAAGTAATAATCAGTATCCGAACTGAACTCAAAGTACTGAATTTCACTGATAGTCACTTCCTTTTTCTTGTTGAAAAGGCCACTAAACGTGACACCAATGTCGATTGATTCACTTAATTTATAAGCCGAGCTGAAGCCGAACTGAGTGACTTTATATTCGCTGTCTAATGAAAAATCCCTATTCTCTATAACTTGCCCTTGCTCGTTATGTTCTATATGTAAATCATCATCATCTTCATCATCTGTATATATAGAAATGGATCCCATATAATTATAGGTTCCATACTCATCAAGCTCCTCATAACTAATATCCGTTGTAGCTATATAAGCCCCCACAGTAAAATCACCTAATGTGGTGGTATAACCTAAAAATCCAGGCAGTATAGTTTTAGAAGTTCTATCTAAAGACTGATCTACATAATCAAGTTCTCGTTCTCCATCTTCCCAGCTCACCGATGTCGGTTTAGGAAAAACATTATTATATTTTGTATTTTCATATGAATAAGCATTTATAGTTCCTGATAATGTGTTCCCAATACCTTGAATACTCGCTGGATTATAATGCATACCATATGATGATTTCATAATAGAGGTATAAGCCCCGGCTAGGGCTGAAGGCTGATCACCTACAGGAATATTTTCATAATGAAACTCATTAGCACTCGACATACAACATAGTAGATACATTGGGAAAGCTATAAATATTTTATGCATAAATACTCTTTGTTGTTCAAAAAAGTCAGGAATCATACAAATCATAGCGTAAATAACGAAATAAAGTAGTGAGTGGTACAGCAAATTAAATATAAAAATTGAATATTAATATTGGTATGTAAAAAGATTAAGTTGAAATACGGGTAAGTTATTGCTTACCGTACAGGCAAAAGTGAGAATCCCTCATATTAATAATAGTTGAAGCATGATGATTGATTGAATTTAAGGTAAAACTCAAAATAATCAAACAGACTTTTCGCCACACTGTCACTAGGTTACGGTCATATGAGACGGTATTAAATTATGATTTATTTAGGTTGTACGATAAATAACAATCTATCTTAATGAACAAAATTTCATTGTATCGATAGACTGTAAGATTACAAGATTACCTGCTTTTACGTGCCAACACTAAGCACATCATAAACAAGACATAGCCAAATGAACCACCACTGCTTTTCTTAGCTGTAGGGGTTGGTTCTGGAGTCGCAGTAACTTTAGAAACCGTAATGAATACTGATGCTTCATTCGAAGGTTCACCTTTGGTATTTTCTACCGTATAAACAAAAAAGTCCTCACCTGAGTATCCAATTGTTGGCGTAAAAGTAATATTACCGTTTGAATCAAAATCATGGGCGACTGGCCCTTCGAATTGAGCAGTAATATCTGTAATAATACCTTAAATTGAGATTCTTCGAACCGTGGTGCCGGTCAATCCATTACCGAATTGACCGGTATTAGATACGTAAAGATTGCCTTCGCTATCAAAACTTACGGCATCGTTATATCCATTTGACAGGGTAACTAGCTCACTATAATCAACTGCCGCGACTAAAGAAGAAAAAGAGAGTGCGATGACGAGTGCACATTTACCCATTATATTTTGTGTATTCATTATTATTTAACTTTTAATTATTATTTTTAATGACTCATGCCACAAACGTTTTAAATGCTTAAAGTAGTAATTTCTTATAATTTAATAATTTCGTCATCGGTTGTATTGAAAGTTAGTGTATATGTATGAGTTTTGTTGAATTTTTATTGAAACATAGAATAAACAGATAGTTAAAGGCTGAATCTATCTTATTAATTAATTGATATTTACTTAATAAGATAGATTTACCTCTATTGAAAAGTACATAAAGGTAAATATTAACTTAAAGCATTTGCAGTTCTTCGATATCAGATAAAAAAGTCTAGAAGGAAACTATAAAAATTAACACGCTGTTTTTGTTGTTAAGCTAAAGGCCCATGGTGAACATCTTGAAATATACACACCTAAAGGCTTTAGTAAATTTCCCATTAATTAAAAAATTTTATCCCTTGGTGTTTGACGTTAAGCGGTTTACAGCAGTCTGTAATTCTTCTGAATCAGGGTTCTTAGATAACTCTGATTTATAATAATCAATTGCCTTTTGAACTTCTCCGTTACTGACATAAAACTCACCAAACTTCATTATAAAACCAATAGAATAGTTATTTTCGGCAATAAACCCATCAAATTCTTTAACGAACATATTAAAGGCTTCAAATTCATTGTCGTTTATCGACTGATTAAGCAAGTAATGTATAGTGTCGTCATGTATTTCCGTACTTATATTAAAATGCTGGCCTCGATTTTTGTAATGTGTTTTTAACGCGTTTAGCCCGCCAAAATCTTCGAATTCCTTAATAGAATAAAATCGAATGGGTGAATAGCCTTTAAAATACTGGGTAAGACCTTTATTAATGGCATCTAATGGGGTGGTATAGTGGTTGTCATCGGTTGATAAGTGAAATTTCCATTTTAAGTTTTCCTTAGTATTATCACCTAATATTTCAGCAAGCACTTTATGTGATCGTACAGTCCAAGACTCTACTTCTCCCAACGTATAGTATAAGAATTCTGGTACAGTATTTTTACTTTTTAATACTTGCGTAACGTTATCCAGTCTTTCTCGAGTAAAACGTGTTGAACTGGCTAAAAAATATGCATCAATGAGATTAGGACGCATCGAAAATAAATCTAATGCAAAGCCACCAGCGAGTTGCCAACCAAAATACAAGCTCATATCATTGGTACGATAATTTTTTTGAACATAATTGACGATCTGATGTTCAAATATCTTGATAAAATCTTGTGATTTATTTCCAAGTAACTCTCGTCGTTTTTTCTTTTCTATATTTATGCCAACAACAATAAAATCGGGAGACTGTTCCTGCCATACGAGTGTTTTTTGATAGGCTATCGCATTAAGAAAATATCTTTCACCGTCCATAACGTACATTACGGGATACTTATTATAATTTCCTTTATATCCATCGGGTAAATAAACAGTAATAGATGCACTATTCTCAAAGTTAATAGAATGAATGTTTCCAATGCTTTTTATTACTTGTTTGTTTGTAAGCTCTCCAGCTGAAGAGTTAATTGTAAACAAGAGAAATAATACTGTAATTAATTTATTCATGACCTACCTATTTTAGAGATAATGCTCAGTTAAAACATACATTGCCTTGATGATATTTGATTGAGATATTTACTTCTCTTAAAAAATGTAAACTTATGTAAATATGAATTCAGAATCATTTATAATTATAATAACGTTAAGTATCATCTGTACTTGGTAAAACCTTAATATGTATCAGGTGATTCGTAAAAAATAAAACTCCTGACCATCTTTATTACTTGTATCCTTATTTTGTGCTTCTTACTTTTCAAGCAAACCTTAACGTCCAAAAGAGAGTGGATATTTCTGGCCTCGATTTTATCCAGATAATCAGAAAATTACTGTTGTGTATTTTCGGCCAAATAATAACTCTTGGACAATAGGTCAAGTAGATGCACATTCAGGGACGTTTTCTGAAGTATTGACCGTAAACAAAGAAGTGAGTTAAGTTATTTGGGACGAAACCGGTGAATTCACCTATTACCTTGTGGTTAATTCACCAAAAGAAGGTATTTGAAAAATTCATATATCAACCAAGCTTTACCAAACAGTCGCAAATATAAGAAGTGGTAGTTTGGACTTTGACGGAGTCAATCGTCAGTTTGTTTTTATTAAGCGCAGACGTAAATCCAATATTTGGCAATCGCACAATTAGGTTTATTATATTTCAGAAGCAGCAAAGAGTCAGATGTTATCTTCAATGGATATGGCAACAGGCGAGTCCACAGAGTTATATCCCATATCAGCAAACCAAAGTGTCAACTCAAGTCGTCATTTAAGCGTTAACAAAGTCGGAAGTAATGCTTTTTACACACGAATTCATAAAGAGCAAAAAAGTATTGTATTGTTGAATTTAAAATAACCATTCTTCCGTTTAATGAGATATGTTTATCATCAATTTTCCATTAATATATAATGCGCCTAAAATTCCTAACAAGGTTATTTATGAATTCGTGAGCAAAAAACTTAGCCAATTGACATGGCTAGTTTTTCAATACCATGAGAAGGTGTCCATCGTTTAAATTCTACAAAACCATGTTTTTTGTATAACTTTATTGCGGGTATATTTACAACCGCGGTTTCTACAATAGCTTGGGAAAAGTCATTAACCGTTAAAACATAGCTTATTAATTTATTTGCGATACCTTTTCTAAAATGATTGGGGTCCACCGTTAGAGAGTCAATCCCTAAACATTTATCTTCAAAAGTAATCTCTAAAATCGCAGCAAGACACTCGCCTTCACAAAAGCCATAAAATGTAGTTTTTGAGTTTTCTATATTTATAGCACTCCTTGATAATGGAGGGAAATCAAGAATGCCAATCAACTGGGCTTCAATTTTATAAGAATTTTGAAAAATATTATAAATCTGGTTGGCAACTTCTGGAACGGTATTATCAAGTATTGTTATCATGCTAATTTTATCCTTAACGTTTATATTGCTATTCGCCACCACAATCTCCATCTCCCCTAGTCAACATAATCATCTACTTCAGTAGCCATTATTGACCAAGGAGAAAAATCTAAAAGGATATCAAAAAATTAAAACATGGCCAATGAACAAAACACTTTATTGATTTTTGATTGGTTTAGTCATTTTATTTTTACTACCGGTATAAGTACACTTTTTCAAAAACAGACTATCCAATGGGTTTACGATAAAATCACTGGGTAACGCTTGGTCTCGGATTTGATGAAAACCATGCTTATTATAAAAACGTTGAGCCGCTTTAAATTGAATCATAGTACCCAAATATACATCTGATATTTGATGGGTCGAACAATATGACATCGCAATTTCAAGCAGTTTATTGGATAACCCTATTTCTTTTCCTCGAAATTTTTTCTGCAACATCATGCGCTTTAAAATAGCGTAACCACTGTTAAGTGATAAGCCCACAGTACCTATTACAGTATCATTGTATAATGCAATCCAATAAATATCAGGAATTGATAATGTGTGTGATGGGTCCTTGGAAACAATATCATGCTCAAATTCTAATGAAATATTTATCATCATTTCATTAATGCCGACTTGATGTTCTTTTTGATATTCAACAATCTTAATCATACGAACCATTATTAATGACTGTAATTAAAACATAAAACTGTAAATAGCCCTTCTAGGAGGTATGCCAACTAGATGACACCGCCAAATTTTAAAATAACTGCAGTTAACGCTAATAATGAAGATCCGGTATATACCATTTTTCCAGAGTATGACGCTTTGTCCCAATTCATTGCGCAATAAACGAGAGAAAGGGGAAAACATAAAAAAACTGACCAACCAAATATGTGTTGTTTGTTGCCTAAAGCAACTACCGCAGTGAAAATTGAGCCTATAACTAAAAGCATTAAACCAATCGAACCCGTTAATAATGCAGCGATAATAATATATTGAACCATGCCTAGTACGTACCTATATTTTCGATAAAATGGGAGGTTATCTCCCTAATAATGACTTCATAATTCAGGTAATAATACAGGTAATTATTGGAACCTACCAAGTACATATTTATAAAATAATTATTAGGCTTTGTAAATCAAGTGCCACTTTGAATAATTATCATGCAGTTTCTGATGAGTTTATGATTTCATCTTATTTAATACAGATTTTACAAAAGGAGACTTTTTTTTGCCGTAAACATCTTGATCAGTAAAACCATCGGAAATAATTATTTTTTTCGAATCTTCGTACGCTTTTCTTGCCGTGGAATTATCTAACATGTAATTTTTGTATTTTAGTAACTCATGATGCTCTGAACATTCATTAGCGATAACGTGTATATGAAGGTAATACTCTTTGCCATTCATATTAACGGCACCATCTTTTCGAGGGCGTTCAGCAGGAAAGGGTTTTATGTTAATTTGGTCTTGAAAACCTAACGTTGATAAATGTTGTGTGGCCAAAGCTAATTCATTGCTTTTATATAACAGCGCTAAGTCTATTATCCCCTTGCCACCAACTTTAAATGATGTAGATCCAATATGGATAACTTCAAAACGTTCTAATGATATAAAATTAATAACCGCTTGAGCAACATCACAATATACGGGAGACCACGGAGAAAAGTTAGCCACTATTTTTTTATAGGTTAATATTTTCATATACCTTACTCATTTGAATTTTGTCTTTATTTACCCTTTAATTTCATGGGCCATTGTAGCTGACAAAACTAAATTTACAATAATATATAATTTAATAACAATGAGATACACTATAAAAAGTTACTAGGTTTAGTGAGTTTGGCAACTTCTATAAGATTGTTATTTTCAGAATGAGAAGAGTTTTCTAGACATAATACCGATAAATTCTAAACCAAAGGTAGTTGTTAACATTTTTACTTACTTTGGTTTAGTTATGCTTATGGCGATTAGAATCGAATTTTATCGACTAATTAGAATAATTGAACACACTTTTTAGTTGAATATTATCTAATGCTGTTCCTAGTTGTACCTCAAAATCACCGGGTTCGGCTAACCAGTTGTTGGTTTTTATATCCCAAAAAGACAAATCACGCTTAGTTAGCTCAATGGAAATTTGTTGAGTTTCACCGGGTAGTAAAAACACCTTATCAAAACCTTTCAATTCTTTTATCGGTCGTTCTACACTTGCTTTTTTATCATGTAAATACAGCTGAACCACCTCAGCGCCAGCAACCTTGCCAATATTTCGTACTTGTGCGGTAACCGTTATTGTCTCATTACCTGTAATGGATTGACTCGATAGTTGAATATCCGAAACATCGAACTGGGTGTAAGATAAGCCATGTCCAAATGTGAAAGTGGGTTTTATTTTTTGTTGTTCAAACCAACGATAACCGATAAATACACCTTCACTGTATAGCGATTCTTTCTCGTTATAATCATTAAGCGCAATCGGTGCCGTGTGCGCTAATTTCTGGGGTAAGGTGATTGGCATTTTTCCACTTGGATTTACCTCACCAAATAAGATGTCTGCAAAAGCATGACCCGCTTCCATTCCGCCATACCATCCCCAAACGATTGCATTGGCCTGCTCAGCCCATGGCATTTCTACCGCAGAACCAGCGACCAAAAATATGACTGTTTTATTATTAGCATTAAGTAAATTACTGATAATTTCATCTTGACTGTTAGGCAATTTCATATTGGAGCGGTCGATAGATTCTCTGTCATCACCATGGCTTAAACCGCCGAAATATATCACAGCGTCGGCCTTTTTTGCCGCCGCAATATATTCTGATTCTTCAACAAATAAATTACCCGGAGCATCCCAACCTAAAACAAATCTGGAATGACCATCATAAGTTATTTCAAAATCATAATTTTGATCTGCGTTTAAATCAATTTCATATGAAGTCACCTTGTCATCAATAGCAGACAAGTTAATTATATTCTCGCCATCAACGGTTAAGGTAAAAAGTCCTTCGACAGATATATTTAATGTATGAACCCCATTTTTCAACGGCTTGATTTTCCCTTTCATCGTTATATATTCAGTCGTATCTGAATTTGACTGAAACTGAGAGTCAACAATCCAAGATTCATTGATGAGATTTTTTCTTGCTTGATCTTGATAATAAGAGATATTCCATGCAGGCGTGCCTGTCCAATGTCGGCTGGCAACATAATCGCTGGCAATGGGAGTTAAAACACTACTACGCGCTCGCATCACTGTAATATTTACATCGTCACCTAACTGGGCTTTCAAACCTGCTAACGGAGTAATTTCATAAAGTGATTTAACTTCAGATGAACCACCACCTGTGCCATGTTTTTTCTCTGCGTTCGGACCTAGCACAAGAATATTTTTAATTTTACTTTGATCTAAAGGTAATACTTTACTTGGTCCCACTTTTTCATTTCTTAGTAGAACAATACCTTCGACAGCAATTTTTCTCGCCGCTTCTTGATGCGCTTTAGTATTACGTTCACCCTGTAAGCGTTTTTCATCGTACATTCCTATGCTGT
>Ga0209396_1002402_pt1 | contig 19657 bp, 22 predicted proteins | sample GOMGulsemesocosm_6_FD_184638 | JGI IMG/M metagenome (GOLD analysis project Ga0209396, IMG submission 184638) | Methane-oxidizing microbial communities from mesocosms in the Gulf of Mexico - GOM8C Gulf of Mexico (SPAdes) (version 2) | ecosystem: Environmental > Aquatic > Marine > Cold seeps...
ATCGTTCATCAAAGAATGAGTAGAATTTTTAGCGAAAAAATCGAATAAGCTTTACTTTATTCAGCTATTATTCATGTGTGCTTGTTATCATCTTTAATATGTATTTCTTATAAATGGAGTTTTTTATGTGGCTTAAAAAGTCAATCAGTATTGTCATCGTTTCTTCGTTAGTTTTTTCGGGTTGTGCTTCAACTAATACTGAGAAAGGCGCGGCTATTGGTGCTATCGCGGGGGCTGTTTTAGGAAAGTCGACCAGTAATCACAAAAATAAGCGTCTTGTCTGGGGGGCCGCTGTGGGGGCTCTTGCTGGTGCTGCTATTGGTAGTTACATGGACAAACAAGAGCAAGAGTTTCGCCAAGAGTTATCCGGATCAGGTATTGATGTGGTGCGTGAAGGGGATAATTTACGATTAATTATGCCAGCTAATATAACGTTTGCTACGGGTCAGTCATATATTTCTTCAGGTTTTCATGTGACATTAAATGATGTTGCCAAAGTACTAAACAAGTTTGAAAAAACGCTATTAAGTGTTGAAGGCCATACCGATAATGTTGGTTCTAATGATATGAATCAGACGTTATCAGAGCATAGGGCTAGCAGTGTTAAATCTTACTTATTGAATAAAAATATTCTCAATGCACGTATACAAACCATTGGTTACGGTGAGTCTAAGCCACTGGTTGCTAACAGCACCATACAAAATAAAGCCCTTAATCGTCGTGTTGAAATTCAAATAATCCCCAATCGAACTTAACTTTACTTAAAAAATGGACTTTAACTTCATCGCTGCTCCTGATATCAATATAAACGGCAGCGATGAAATTAAATTGTTTTCTTCCTAGCTTTATTATCTGTAAAAAATTAATTACAGCTATTGTTCAACTTAGTAGAAGCTAACAAACAGGTTTACTTTTAATCGGGGTAAGTCAGTGTAATTCAACGTTATTCTTTTTATTCATTGTTTAAGTGTCTTGTTAATATCTAAGTCTAAAAAAATTCCAAATTTTGATATTCCTTTTTGGAATAAAAAAGCCGTTTCTATTCTTTTTGCTTTTTATTATTAACGTCTATTATTCGTCCATATATTGAAATGGGCGAGTTGGCGATATGTTATCGGAACAGCAAAATTTAAATCAAACTATGTTAAATGCCGAGCAATTGGGTTCTTTGAAGGACGCAATAGGCACTTATTCACCTTTACAACTTGCTTGGGCAAGTGGTTATTTAGCGGCTAGAGCGGAAGGCTCTACTGTGGCTGTTGTACCTACTGCGCAATTGCCAAAAGCGTCATCAACGTTAACCATTCTTTTTGGTTCGCAAACAGGTAATGCTAAGGGCGTTGCTAAGGCCTTGGCCGAGCAAGCGACTGCGCAAGGCTTAACGGTCGACTTAAAAAGCATGGCTGATTTTAAGCCTAAAAGTATTAAAAATGTTAGCCACTTATTGATCGTTGCAAGTACCAATGGTGAAGGTGAAGCACCTGACGATGCAATTACCTTACATGAGTTTTTAGCGTCTAAAAAAGCGCCTAAATTAAATCATCTCCAATACAGCGTGCTTGCCTTAGGTGATACCAGTTACGAATTTTTCTGCCAAACAGGTAAAGATTTTGACGAATATTTGGCTCGTTTAGGTGCTAAACAAATTACCCCACGTGTAGATTGTGATGTTGATTACGAAGATGCCGCTCAAGCATGGTCAGAAAGCATTATTACTCAAAGCAAAGAATTACTTGGCAGCGATGAAGTTGCTTCCAATGTGGTTGCTATGCCTACCTCTGGTGCTGCCAGTCAATATACTAAGCAAAATCCATATGCTGCTGAGTTAAGTATTAGCCAGAAAATTACTGGTCGTGAATCAGCAAAAGATGTTCGCCATATTGAGATTGATTTAGGTGAGTCCGGGATTAACTATCAAGCAGGTGATGCTTTAGGTGTGTGGTTTGAAAATGATGTTGCATTAGTTGCTGAACTTATTTCGGAGTTAGGACTTGCTGAAAGTGATTCTGTTGAAGTATCCGGCCAAAGTTTAACACTTAAAGAGGCATTAACATCAAAATGTGAAATTACCCAAACAGCTGTTAATTTTATTAATTTTTGGGCTGAACAAAGTAATGATAAAACATTAGTTAAACTCGCAGCAGATAAAAATACTGCACGTGAATATGCAGCAAATCATCAAGTGGTTGATGTTATTAAAGCGGCACCGGCTAAAGTTGATGCTCAAATCTTTGTTGATGCCTTAAGAAAAATAACGCCACGTTTATACTCTATAGCATCAAGCCAAGCGGAAGTTGAAGAAGAGGTACACTTAACGGTTGCCCTTGTTGAATATGACGCCGATGGAAAAGCACGTAGTGGTGGCGCTTCTAGCTTTTTAGGAAAGCGCTTAGCGGAAGGCGAAAGCGTTAAAGTATTTATTGAGCATAACGATAATTTCCGCCTACCTAGCAATGGTGACACGCCAGTGATCATGATTGGTCCCGGTACTGGTGTTGCACCTTTTAGAGCCTTTATGCAAGAGCGTGAAGCCACTGAAGCAAGCGGTGATAATTGGTTATTCTTTGGCGATCAAACCTTCACACAAGATTTTTTATACCAAGTTGAATGGCAGGGTTATCTAAAATCAGGCTTGTTAAGCAAGATTGATTTGGCATTTTCTCGAGACCAAGCGACAAAAATATATGTGCAAGACCGTTTACGAGAAAATGCTGAACAAGTATTTGCATGGTTAGAACGAGGCGCTCATTTATATATTTGTGGCGACATGAGCCGTATGGCCAAAGATGTAGAAATTGCCCTTGTTGATATTATTTCAGAGCAAGGCAAATTAACCGAAGAACAAGCACAGCAATATTTAAAAGATTTACGTAACGCCAAGCGTTATCAGAAGGATGTATATTAATGACTGATTCAATCCAAGAACAAGGCCCTCTAATTGTAGAAGGCAAGCTTGCTGATAACGAACGACTAAAACGCGAAAGCAATTTTTTGCGTGGCACCATTGAAGAAGATTTATCCAATCAAGTCACGGGTGGTTTTACCGCAGATAATTTTCAGCTGATTCGCTTTCACGGTATGTATCAGCAAGATGATCGTGATATTCGTGCCGAACGTACTAAGCAAAAATTAGAGCCGTTACACAATGTAATGTTACGTGCTCGTATGCCCGGCGGAATTATTAAGCCTGAGCAGTGGTTAGCAATTGACAAATTTGCTCAAGAAAGCACTTCTTATGGCAGTATTCGTTTAACTACCCGTCAAACGTTCCAATTTCACGGCGTATTAAAACCCAACATTAAGTTAATGCATCAAACATTAAATAGCATTGGCATTGATTCAATAGCGACAGCTGGCGACGTAAATCGCAATGTCTTATGTACAACTAACCCCGTTGAGTCAGAATTACATCAAGAAGCTTATGAATGGGCGACTAAAATTAGTGAGCATTTATTACCTAAAACCCGAGCTTACGCTGAAATTTGGTTAGACGGTGAAAAGTTGCAAGGACCAGAAGGTAAAGAAACTGAAGAACCTATTCTAGGCAGTAATTATTTACCTCGTAAGTTTAAAACTACCGTGGTGATCCCTCCACAAAATGATGTTGATGTGCATGCCAATGACTTGAACTTCATTGCTATTGCTAAAGACGGAAAATTAGTAGGCTTTAATGTATTAGTGGGTGGTGGTTTAGCCATGACACATGGCGATAAGTCAACTTATCCACGTCGTGCCGATGATTTTGGTTTTGTTCCATTAGCAAATACCTTAGCTGTTGCTGCTGCGGTAGTCACTACGCAACGTGACTGGGGTAATCGTGTTAATCGTAAAAATGCTAAGACTAAATACACCTTAGATCGTGTTGGCATTGAAACCTTCAAAGCCGAAGTTGAAAAACGTGCTGGTATTACTTTTGCCGCATCACAACCTTATGAGTTTACAGAACGTGGCGACCGAATCGGTTGGGTGAAAGGTTATGAAGGCAAGCATCATTTAGCCTTGTTTATCGAAAATGGTCGTTTATTAGATTACCCCGGTAAACCTTTAAAGTCTGGTGTCGCTGAAATCGCCAAAATCCATAAAGGTGATTTTCGCATGACCGCTAACCAAAACTTAATTGTTGCAGGAGTGGCTGAAGAAGATAAAGCACAAATAGAAAAAATTGCTCGTGATCATGGTTTGATGGACGACGGTGTTTCTCAGCAACGTAAAGACTCAATGGCATGTGTTGCGTTTCCTACTTGTCCTTTAGCAATGGCCGAAGCTGAACGTTATTTACCTGGATTAGTCACTGATGTTGAGGGTATTTTAGCGAAACATAATGTTAGTGATGAAAGTATTATTTTACGAGTTACCGGTTGTCCTAATGGTTGTGGTCGAGCAATGTTGGCGGAAATTGGTTTAGTTGGCAAAGGTCCAAGTAAATACAACATGCATTTAGGTGGCAATGTCGCGGGTACACGAGTGCCTAAAATGTACAAGGAGAACCTCAATGAGCAAGACATACTTAGTGAAATTGATGGTTTAGTGGCTCGTTGGGTTGCCGATCGTGAAAGTAATGAAGCGTTTGGTGATTTTGTCATCAGAGCGGGCATCATTGACGAGGTAAAAGTCAGTAAACGGGATTTTCATGACTAATTTTACGATACCAAAAGCTAATTCAATGCTAGAAACTCAGGTTAAACCAACCATCAGTAATCGCTTTCCTGCGTCATTACCGGAGCCTTGGCTTAATCAGTGGAATGAACTGCTTGAAGAACAAACCGCAATAGAACGTGTTGAATGGGCGATGGAAAATTTGCCTTCACAATTTGTATTGTCGTCAAGTTTTGGCATTCAATCAGCGGTAATGTTGCATATGTTAACGCAAGTTGATCCAAACATTCCGGTGTTAATTACCGATACAGGGCATTTATTTCCAGAAACGTATCAGTTTATTGAGCAGCTAACGACGCGATTAAATTTAAACTTACAAGTTTATAGTTCAAAAGAAAGCGCTGCATGGCAACAAGCGAAATACGGCCAAGAATGGAATAAAGACGAAACATCACTAAAAAGCTATAACCGTCGTAATAAAGTAGAACCATTAGAGCGTGGCTTAAAAGAGCTAAACGCAGGGACATGGTTCTCAGGCGTTCGTCGTCAACAATCTGAGCACAGACAAGGCTTATCGGTTGTTAGTATTTTACGTGGTCGATTCAAAGTGCACCCAATTATTGATTGGACAAATCGTGATATTCATCAATATTTAACAAAGCATGGTCTGCCTTATCATCCTTTATGGGATCAAGGTTATGTCTCGGTTGGTGATACTCACAGTACCCGCCCGTTAACGTTAGGCATGGATGAGAGTGAAACACGCTTTTCAGGTATGGCACGAGAGTGTGGCTTACATACTGATGGTGATGGAATTTAGTTATCTGCTAAATTAAATTGAAGGTAGCTACTCACCTTCATCAAATTTATCGGAAAATAGTTGGCAGACGTTTTCAAGCGCAAGCTCTGCGTCGACGCCTTCTGTGATCACGGTAACGGTTTTTCCTTGACTACCAGCAAGGAGCATCAAACCCATAATACTGGTTGCTTCTACTTGTTTTTCATTTAATTCGATAGTGACATTTGCATCAAATTTCTGGCTTAATTGTGCAAGCTTTGTTGCTGCCCGTGCATGTAAGCCTAATTTATTAGTGATCACTACGGATTTTTGTAAACATTTTGTCATGGGTAAAGTAACCTGCGTTTATGTACTTTTTACTTCTAGATCTCGATGACGGGCTTGTACATCTTTGCGTTCTTTTCGTAAATTATTCGCTAATAATTCCGCAATATATACTGAGCGATGTTTACCACCTGTGCAGCCAATGGCGATAGTAATATAGCTACGGTTATTACGTTCTAAATGCGGTAACCATGTCATCATAAAGCTATTGATTTGCCAAACAAACTTAGTGACTATGGGCTGGCTGGCGAGAAAGTCTTGCACAGGTGAGTCGAGACCGGTGAAAGGCTTTAAGTGTTTTTCCCAAAAAGGATTAGGTAAAAAACGGGCATCAAAAACATAATCTGCATCTTGGGGAACGCCATGTTTAAAACCAAAAGATTTAAAAACCACCACCATGTTTCCGGTGGTTTTTCCAAGTACTCTTTCTCTTATTAAATCAGCCAATTGGTGAGGGGTTAGTTGGCTGGTATTAATGTATAAATCGGCTCTGCTAGAAATCGGCTCAAGTAGTTTCTTTTCTAATGAAATCGCTTGGTCTAAGGCAATATTTTTTTTAATCAACGGATGTAAGCGACGAGTTTCACTAAACCGTTTGATTAAATCATGATCATCAGCATCAAGGTAGATAATGCTAATTTCTATAGCACTGGGTAAATAGTCTAAAATTTCGGAGATATCGCTTGGGTGTGCAGGTAGGTTACGTACATCTAAACTCACAGCAACAGTCTCGTAATCATTGATCACGGTATGCGTTAGCGCGGGTAATAAATTTACCGGAATGTTATCTACGCAGTAATAACCGAGATCTTCTAAAACCCTTAACGCAACACTTTTTCCTGAGCCAGAACGACCACTAACAATAGTGAGTTTCATTAGCCTGTTTATCCTTACTGACTATGAATCAGTATTTTTAATTAAATTAAATAACGCTTCGTCATCTTGGCATTTACGTGCTTGTTTGCAAATTTGTTTATTACTGAAAATTTTTGCAATACTTTGTAATGTAGATAAATGTTGCTGACATTGCTCTTCTGGAACAAATAAAGCGATATAGATATCAACAGGACGGTTATCAATAGCATCAAAGGCAATAGGTGATTCAGTGGTGGCGATAACGGCAATAACTTCATCACTTTGAGCTAACCGACCGTGAGGAATAGCAATGCCATTACCAATGCCAGTAGAGCCCATTTTTTCTCTGACCATTAAGCTTTCTAATAGCGAGTAGGTATTGAATTTTTCCGATGATTCAGCGGCTTTAGCGCATAACAATTCTAGAATACGCTTTTTACTGCTGACCGGAACTGCACACAAGGTGCAGTCTTGGGTAATGATGTCAGTTAATTTCATAATGCTCGTTTTGAAAGTGATATAAAATTAATGATGATTAATTTTACCTTTATACTTCAATATTTGTTTATCAAGTTTCGACACTAAAGCATCAATGGATAAATACATATCACCATTTTGCGCTTTAGCATGTACTTCATTACCGCTTAGGTGCACGGTTGCTTCTGCGATTTGATTCAGTTTTTCTACCGTTAATACAACATGGACATTATTTATGTGATCAAAATGTCGTTCCAGCTTGGAAAATTTGCTATGAACGGATTCGCGTAGTGAGTCTGTAATTTCGACGTGATGACCAGCAAGATTGATTTGCATAAGCTTAGTTCCTTATTGTTAAAGTAAACTTTTTCTTTGGTTTGACGGTGGAATAGACAAGGATTCTCTATACTTGGCTATGGTTCGGCGCGCAACATTAATCCCTTGATCAGCTAATAAGTCTGCCATTTTACTATCACTTAAAGGTTTCGCTGGGATTTCAGCGGCGACTAACTTTTTAATTAAAGCCCGTATGGCCGTAGATGAGCATTCTCCGCCATTTTCAGTACTAACATGACTGGAGAAGAAGTATTTAAGTTCAAAAATACCTCTTGGTGTATGCATGTATTTTTGAGTAGTAACTCGTGAAATAGTTGATTCATGCATATCTACAGCTTCCGCGATATCGTTTAATACCATCGGGCGCATAGCCTCAGGGCCATGTTCAAAAAAACCTTGCTGACGTTGTACAATGCAGTTTGAAACCTTCAATAAAGTATCATTGCGACTTTCTAAACTTTTAATAAACCATTTTGCTTCTTGTAAATTTGAGCGAATAAATTGGCTATCGGTAGATGACTTCATCGAACGAGCCATTGAAGCATATTGTTGATTAACAGATAAGCGTGGTGCGGTATCAGGATTTAATTCAACTAACCAACGGCCATTTTTCTTTTCAACGGTAACATCAGGAATAACATATTGATCATCTTCTTTGATGACACTATCCCCAGGACGAGGATCAAGTGATTGGATAAGTTTTATCACCTCACGCAATTGATCTTCTTTTAAGCGAGTTTTACGCATAATTTGACGATAATCGCGATTGCCAAGTAAGTCGATATATTCGCTAATAACGAGTTTACTTTCCTTTAACCAAGGGGTGTCTTTATCAAATTGATTGAGTTGTATAATCAAACATTCAGCAATTGAACGAGCGCCAATGCCGACAGGATCAAACATATTGACCCGCTTTAGTACGGCCTCAACTTCGTCTAGCTCTACTTCTTCTCGACCAAGTGATTCTAAAATTTCATCCGTGGTAACGGTTAAATAGCCGGCATCATCAATGGCGTCAATAATAGCCGTTGCAATAGCAAGATCAGTTTCAGTGAAGGGAGTTAAATCCATTTGCCAGCGTAAATGATCTTGAATTGAATCAGTTGTTTCACCTTGGTAAGTATAATCTTCAGAAGCAACACCTACTCCGGTATTAGATACACCGGCGCTAAAGCTTTCATCCCAAGTGGTATCGATATTAAGCTCTTCAGGAATTTCTGATTTATCCATTGCTTCGGTCGTAGTGATCTCGTCAATGGTCGCCGCGGAATCTTCACTGCCATCAGTGGGCGTTGTAGTGGGTTGTTCGCCTGAACCGGCAGAAAATGCTTCTTCTAAATTGTCGGGCTCTGACTCTTGGTTGCTAGGTGTTGATTCATCCACTTCGAGCAAAGGGTTACTCTCGAGTGCCTCTTGTATTTCAAGTTGGAGATCCAGCGTTGACAATTGCAAAAGCTTAATCGCTTGTTGCAACTGTGGCGTCATGGTGAGTTGTTGTCCTATTCGGAGCTGCAGACTAGGGCGCATTTAACTAATTAATATCCTTGTATGACTATTGTTATTTCTTTGGCGTTTATGGTAACTATAACGTGAATTGCTCGCCAAGGTATACATCTCTTACTTGTTGATTTGCAAGAATTTGATCTGCATTGCCTTCAGCGATCAGTTCTCCATGGCTAACAATATAAGCATGTTCACAAACATCTAATGTTTCTCGGACATTGTGATCAGTGATCAGTATGCCAATGCCTCTTTGCTTTAAGTGTAGGATAATTTTTTTTATATCACCTACTGAAATTGGGTCAACGCCTGCAAAAGGTTCATCTAAGAGTATAAATTTAGGCTCAGCAGCTAATGCTCTGGCTATTTCAACACGTCGGCGTTCGCCACCAGAGAGGCTCATGCCTAAGTTATTTTTGATATGACCAATGTTAAATTCTTCAACTAAGTGTTCAAGTTTTTCTTCTCGCTGGACATCAGTTAAATTTTTTCTGGTTTGTAATATCGCCATAATATTGTCATAAACCGTTAATTTACGAAAAATAGACGCTTCTTGGGGTAAATAACCTATGCCTTTTCTGGCACGTTCATGCATGGGTAGCAGCGTAATATCTTCGCCATTTAACGTGATACTGCCACTATCGTTATTAACCAAACCAACGATCATGTAAAACGACGTTGTTTTACCAGCGCCATTTGGGCCTAATAAACCAACAACTTGGCCTTCTTGCACTTGCATACTGACGTTTTTAACAACTTTTCTGCCTTTGTATGCTTTTGCAAGGTTTTCAGCGATGAGTGTAGCGGTGGTCATTTATTTTTTTTATCCAAAGCTTTAGGTTGAAGAACGGTTTTAACACGATCATTGCTATTACTATTTGCTTGTACTTGCTCAGTTAAAAAATTATAGGTGATAGTATCACTGGTCACTTGGCTGCCTTCTTGGCGTAATTCAGCATTTCCGGAAATAAATACCATGTTTTTACTTGGCTGATATTTAATTTCATTTGCTTGCAAGTATATGGGGGTACCGTCCTCTAATATTTGTTCGAAGGTAGCTGGATTGCCTTTGGCAACATAGGTTTTTTGTTCAGTATTAGACGCGGTGATCACTTGTACTAAATCAGCTTTGATCACTAGTGAACCTTGAGTGATAACAACATTGTCGATATAACTAAATATCTTGTTCTTTAAATCGGCAGCTTGTCTCGAAGCATCAATGCTGATCTCTTTGTTAAGATCAATTTTTGCTGCCGCTGCGCTATTAACTAAGCCTAACGACAAGCTGATAATAACGATGCTATTTTTGAGTTTTTTGAAATATTGTTTGTTCATGTTTAGTCAGTGTTACTTGTTTAGTGTTTAAATCTATTATCAATCCAGAACCGTACGTACTGAAACCTACTCCTTTGATTTCTATCTTTTTTTCTGAGCTAATAATGTTGGTATTTAAATCTAATTCTAAATATTTTCCATGAATCTCTTGAATTAAACTGCTTTTATCCGTTGCGAGTAAAGCAACATGGTTTTCTAATTTTACCCGATTGTTATTATAAAGTGTGCCTTCATTTGCTCTTACTTTCCACGGAGAACCATTATTTTTTGGATAGATGGTATATTTTGGAAACTCAAAATGTGTGACCGCTAATTCTGCGTAATGTTCCATTCTATCAGCATCAATAACATAAGACAGCTGTCCTTTATCGTTAAAAGTATCGGTATTGAGGTTTTCAGCGATAAAGTCAGGAATAATTTGAAAATCAATACTTTCCCCTTGTTCATTGCTTGCTTGGTGCCATTCTATAATGCTGTAAGTGATCACAGAGAATATAAAAAAAACAATCGAAAGTGAATAGCTTCTGCTCATATGCTAGCGCCAGAGGCATATTGCAAGGTATTTTGGCTTTGCATAATGAGATCACAGGTTTCTCTAACAGCACCAAAACCACCACGCATATAGGTGGTATAATCGGCTAGTGCTGCAATAGCAGGATGCGCATCATTGACAGCAATGCTTAAACCAACAAAGTCCATACATTGATAGTCTGGCATATCATCACCAATGTAGGCTACTTGTGCAGTGCTTAGATTGAGCTTTTCTAACATAGATTTTAGTGCGGGTAATTTATTTTCTTCCCCTTGAACGATGTGTTTGACGTTTAATGCGCTCATTCGGGTTTGCACGATATTTGATTGTCTACCGGTTATTACTGCGACGTCTACTCCACTGGCTCCTAAAGCTTTGATTCCATAACCATCTTTGGTATGAAATGCTTTTAATTCTTCACCGTCATTGCCTAAATAAATCCGGCCGTCAGAAAATACCCCGTCAATATCACAAACAAATAATTTGATGTTGGCTGCTTTTGCAACGATGTCATCAGCAACTTTTCCATACAGTGTTTTAGCCATTACAGCACTCCTGATCTGAGTAAGTCATGCATATTCATTGCGCCCACTGGTTTCATCTGTTCATTCACTATGATTAAACCATTAATTTTTTTATCTTCCATTATCTTCAGTGCTTGCGCTGCCAACATATCACCTTGAGCCACGGTCGGGCTGTGGGTCATAACGGTAGATATTTCATCGTGATGAATATCAATTTTAGCATCGAGTATGCGACGTAAATCACCATCGGTAAATAATCCGGTTAATTGTTGCTGCGAATTGACGACTGCTGTCATGCCTAGGCCTTTAAGAGACATTTCTACCAAGGCGTCTTTAATTTTCGCAGACTCTGCAACTAAAGGGAGACGTTCACCTTGATGCATAATGTCTTGTAAACGTAATAATAACCGTTTTCCTAAACTGCCGCCTGGGTGAGAAAGAGCAAAATCGTCAGCAGTAAATTCTTTGGCGTTTAATAATGCGACCGCTAATGCATCTCCCATTACTAAGGTTGCGGTGGTACTTGAAGTCGGCGCAAGTCCTAATGGACAGGCTTCTTGGGATACTTTAATGCAGACATGAGTATCACTCAATTTTGCTAAGGTTGATTCAGGGTTGCTGCTCATGGCAATGAGCTTGGCACCAATGCGTTTGATCACCGGAATAATCGCTAATACTTCACCTGTTTCACCTGAATTTGAAATGGTTAATACCACATCATCTGAGGTGATCATGCCCAGATCACCATGGCTGGCTTCTCCTGGATGAACAAAAAACGCGGGTGTGCCGGTACTGGCTAAGGTTGCCGCAATTTTACCGCCAACATGACCAGACTTGCCCATACCAATGACAATCACTCGCCCCTTGCAATGAAACATCAATTGGCAAGCTAATTCGAAGCCGTCATCAATATAGTGCTCAAGCTCAGCGATGGCTTGCGTTTCTATTTCAATGACTTTTTTGGCTAACAGTTTAAAATTTTTCATCACGAAGACTAATTCTATAATTGACTAAATAATAGCAGTTGGTAAGCGAAAAAGGTCAGTAATAACAACAGACCTTTAAAACGAGTAATTCTGAAGTTACCGAAGCGACGACTAAAACACAAAATAAATAAGATTAAGGTCACGCCTAACATATAAGGTGCGTCTCGAACTGCAGCTTCACCATCAATATCTCCGGGGGCAATGACGCCTGCCAAAGACAGTACAGCAAGAATATTGAAAATATTAGAACCGATGATATTACCTAACGCCAAGTCATCTTCTTTTTTGATGATACTCATAATACTGGCGGCTAATTCGGGCAAGCTTGTGCCGATAGCAATAACGGTAAGACCGATAACCAAATCACTGATACCAAAAGCTTTAGCAATAAAAACTGATGAATCAACTAAGTAACCTGCGCTTAATGGCAAGACAATAATGCCGATAATCAACCATTTTACCGATTGTGGTGTGCTAATCGCATCAGGTAATTCTTGTTCAGCTTCAATGATCATTGCATCATCTACACGATTATTTTTAGCGCGCTTCAAAGTGATAACAAGTAAGGTGATAATGTAAATAAAAAAACCAGCGATTAAAATTAGACCTTCAATAAAGCTAAAGTGCTCATCGGCTAACATCCAATAAGCCAGTGCAGTGATGGCTAATATCAGCGGAATTTCTCTCCTGACGGTAGAAGACGAAACAGATAAAGGGTGAAGTAATGCAGTGATACCTAACACCAAAGCGATATTAGTGATGTTTGAGCCAATGGCATTACCAATCGCGGTGTTTGGATTATCTTGTAAAGAGGCGGTTGCTGCGATCATCATCTCTGGAGCGGACGAGCCCATAGCAACAATGGTTAAACCAATAATCATTGGGGGTATGCCAAAGTTTCGCGCAAGTGAGGATGCACCAAATACAAATTTGTCGGCACTCCACACTAGAGTCACTAACGAAATAAGTAAGATAAAAATTTGTACAAGCATTTACAACTCCAAAAAAGATCCATCCCATTCCACGTAAATTTGCCAATTTGAAGTGGGTTGGGTCATAGCCAAATAACGTCAAATATTTGCAGTTACTTGGATATGGATGGATTGTCGCTGGTTGGCAGCTAAAAAAAAAGGACTATTATGCAAAGAGAGCAAAAAAATAGCGATGAAGTGGCTTTTTAGCGTTTTTTTATGCAATTAATAATATTTAAGTGAAATAATCTACAAGGAACAGTGTTCTTTTATCATTATATAGCTCGATTTTTTCACCTTTGATAGCCATAACCGCTCGATCTTACATTTTCTTACGTTTTGATACGTTTTTTAACGTATTTTAAACACAATAAATTGCTATTTTGGGATGAACTATTGGCTGCACTGAGGTAGAATTCTCGACTAAGAAATAATAGCGAGCTTTTAACAAATTCGATATGTCAGATATTCTGGTAGATATTAAAAATATAACCTTTAAAAGGGAAGAACGGGTCATTTATGATGACATTAGTTTAACGATCCCTAAAGGAAAGGTTACCGCGATTATGGGACCCAGTGGTATTGGAAAAACCACTTTGTTGCGTTTAATAGGCGGACAACTAAAACCAGAGTCGGGTAGTATTTTATTTGACGGGCAAGATATCCCGCAATTATCTCGTCGTGAGTTATATTCTGCACGTAAACGCATGAGCATGTTATTTCAAAGCGGCGCGTTATTTACTGATATGTCAGTTTATGAAAATGTAGCCTTTCCTATTCGTGAACATTCTCAACTTTCAGAAGACTTAATTGAAAAAATGGTATTAATGAAGTTAGAGGCGGTAGGTTTACGAGGCGCTAGGTTTTTAAAACCGAGTGAACTTTCTGGCGGTATGGCACGTCGAGCGGCATTGGCACGTGCTATTGCTTTAGATCCAGAGCTGATTTTATATGATGAACCTTTTGCAGGACAAGACCCTATTTCAATGGGGGTGATTGTTCGGTTAATTCGCTCATTAAGTGATGCCTTAGGATTAACTTCTGTGGTGGTTTCGCATGATGTGCCAGAAGTCATGAGTATAGCTGATTACATTTATATCATCGCTGAACAAAAAATTATTGGCCATGGTACTCCACAAGAAATTACTCAACAAAGTTCTCCGTTAGTACAGCAGTTTATTAAAGGTGAAGCCGATGGCCCGGTGCCATTTCATTATAAATCAGCGTCGTACCAGGATGAATTGATTGGCAAGGATCATGGTTCGTGAATTTTTTAGTGATATTAGGGCGTAAGATCATTGCTCGTATTAGTGCCTTAGGACGAGCTATGTTAATGCTAGCGTCGGCGTTGTTGCATGTGCCGAATCCACGGAAAGGTTTTCCTTTATTATTGAACCAATTATATTATGTTGGTGTGCTCTCGTTAGTCATCATATTAGTATCAGGATTATTCATTGGTATGGTATTGGCGTTACAAGGCTATACTATTTTGGTGGGTTATGGAGCAGAAGCTAGTTTAGGTCCTATGGTTGCTTTGTCATTGTTACGAGAATTAGGTCCCGTGGTTGCCGCACTACTGTTTGCTGGGCGAGCGGGTTCGGCGCTTACCGCCGAAATTGGTTTAATGAAAGCCACAGAACAGCTGTCCAGTTTAGAAATGATGGCGATTGATCCGCTGCGTCGTGTTATTGCTCCACGTTTTTGGGCTGGTTTTATATCGTTACCATTACTTGCGGCAATATTTTCAGCCGTTGGTATCTTAGGAGCTCATCTTGTTGGCGTAGATTGGCTGGGTGTGGATGGCGGTACCTTTTGGTCGGTGATGCAAGCACAAGTATCTTTTGAAAAAGATATTTTAAATGGCATTATTAAAAGTATTGTCTTTGCTTTTGTTGTTACTTGGATTGCAGTTTATAAAGGTTATGATTGTGAACCAACCTCAGAAGGGATCAGCCGGGCAACGACAGCTACGGTGGTACAATCGTCATTATTGGTTTTAGGTTTAGATTTTATCTTAACGGCATTGATGTTCGCAAAATAATTTATACTGATAAGTATAGTGAAGTTCAATGTTGAAATTGTTTGTTTTTTAGTCTTTGGTGGATGACATGGTGTCAAAAAAAGTTGAATTAATGGTTGGTTTATTTGCTGCAATCGGTATTGCTGCATTATTGATGTTATCGCTCAAGGTTGCTAATAGTGGCATCTCAGGTACAGGTGAAACGTATTCACTTTATGCAAAGTTCGACAATATTGGTGGATTAAAAGTTCGCTCACCCATTAAAGTCGGTGGTGTTGTTGTTGGTCGAGTCAGTGATATTAGTTTGGATGCAGAAGATTATACCCCGGTGGTTACTTTAGAAATTTTTGCAGAATATAATAATTTTTCTGAGGCAACGTCGGTGTCAATTTTAACCGCGGGTTTGTTAGGCGAGCAATATATTGGTTTATTGCCGGGTTTTATTGATGAGTCGGTAGAAACCTTACATGCTGGTGATTATATCGAAGATACTAAGCCTGCCTTAGTTTTAGAAGAATTAATTGGTCAATTTTTATTTAGTCAAGGTGGTGGTGATTAATGATGATGTTAGGTAAGCCAATATCAATGAGAAAATTATTTTCAGCAGTGATAGCCGTTGTTTTTAGTGTAAATGTATTTGCCAGCATTGAGCCAATAAAATCAACCAGTAAAGCTATGCAACTTGCAGGTTTTATCCCGATGATAGCTTCAGAGGGTGGCTCTATAAAGGTCGATAAAAAAGACCCTTATAAGATGATTCAAACGGTGGCAAAAATTACCTTCAAACGTTTTGCCAATGAACAAAGTGCTATTCAAGAAAACCCGAACCTATTAAAGAACATTGTTCGTGAAGAGTTAATGCCTTATATCAATTACCAATATGCGGCGTTTAAAGTCATTGGCATTAACTTTAAAAAAACCAATAAAACAGACCGTGCTGCGTTTGTACCGGTTTTTCGTGATTATTTAGTTACCTCTTATGCGCAAGTTTTTACCTTATATAAAAACCAAGAAGTTAGATTTGCTCCCGCAAAAGATTTTAGCAAAGGCAATGTGGTTGCTGTGAAAACAACGGTTATTGAACCGGGCAGATCTCCTATTGATATTTCTTTTCGCGTCAGAAAAAGCAAAAAGACCAAAGAATGGAAAGCCTATGACATGGTCGCTGAAGGTGTGAGTTTATTAGATAGCAAGCAGGCAGAGCTAAGTAGCCTTATTCGTCAAAAAGGTTTGCCTTATGTAACTACCATGCTCAAGGCTAAAGCAGCTAAGAATATAGTATTTTAAGGGGAATATTTTCTGATGCCGATGATAGAAATAACGCAGCAAACTTCCCAATTAGTATTGACGGGTGAATTAACACGTAAAACAGTAACTAAATCATTTGAAAAAAAATCTCGTCAGTTACTTTCTAATGGCACTAAGACTTTAAGTTTAGCAGGCGTTTCGAAAGTTGATACTGCCGGTTTAGCTTGGTTGTTAATGATGCTTGAACAAGCAAATCGCCAAACTATAGCAATACAGTTTATTGATATTCCTCATGAACTGACTAAATTGGCAAAATTAAGTGCGGTAGATTCTTTCTTGCCCATCAATTAACGTCACATAAATCGCTTTTATTGCTACTGACATCGTGCATCTTGAAGTGGATTGGGTATAATCCCTGTAATTAAGTTATCGGGAGAACCGTGTGGAAGTTTCTGAAATTGAAAAATTGATCAATGACGCATTAACGTTAGATGAATTACATGTAAAATTTGATGGTTCACAATGCACCATCATTGCTGTGGCTGACTTTTTAGGCGAATTAAGCCGAGTTAAAAAACAGCAGGCTGTGTATGCGCCGCTCACCCAAGTGATTAATGAAGGCAAAATACACGCCGTCACCATCAAAACGTTTACCACGGCTGTTTGGCAGCGTGAAAAAATGTTTAACTTACCTCTATAACATCAGCTAACTTAAAAGAAGACTCTCTTGGACGCATTTAAAATTATTGGCGGCACGCCAATGCAAGGTGAAGTGACTATTTCTGGGGCAAAGAATGCTGCTTTGCCTATTTTGATGGCTACTTTGCTTTCACAAACCCCTATTACTATCACTAATGTTCCTAAATTAAATGACATTGAGACCACGATAAAGTTATTGACACAATTAGGTGCTCGCGTTGAATGGCTTGAAGATAATGCCTTAGTGATAGATGCGAGTACTGTCGATCAACATAAAGCGTCATATGAGTTAGTGAAAACAATGCGCGCCTCAATATTGGTTTTAGGGCCATTGTTAGCACGTTTTGGTCATGCCGAGGTTTCACTACCCGGTGGTTGCGCAATTGGTGCTCGTCCTGTGAATTTACATATTCAAGGCTTGAAGCTGATGGGCGCAGATATTGAAGTTGAAAATGGCTATATCATCGCGAAAAATAATGGCCGATTGCAAGGTGCGACTATCTTTATGGATACCGTCAGTGTTACCGGTACTGAAAACTTGATGATGGCTGCAGCGCTAGCAGAAGGTACAACCATTATTGAAAATGCCGCGCGTGAACCTGAAATTGTTGATTTAGCACAATGCTTAAATTCAATGGGAGCAAAGGTTTCTGGTGCGGGTTCTGATACTTTAACTATTGAAGGTGTGAGTAACTTAGAAGGCAGCCAATATTCGGTAATGCCTGATCGCATTGAAACTGGGACGTTTCTGGTGGCTGCTGCGGTGACCCAAGGAAAAGTGAAATGTTTAAACACGGACCCCAGCGCCTTAGATGCTGTATTGAGTAAACTGCAAGAGTCAGGTGCGGAAATTACTACGGGTGAAGACTGGATTGAGTTAAGCATGAATAAAAGGCCTACAGCGGTGAATATTCGTACCGCTCCCCATCCGGCATTCCCTACTGATATGCAAGCACAGTTTGTCACTTTAAATGTTCTGGCAGAAGGTACAGCAACGACTACTGAAACGATATTTGAAAATCGCTTTATGCATGTACCTGAATTGCAACGTATGGGCGCTGATATTATTTTAGAAGGCAATACCGCGATCACCAAAGGTGTTGAAACGTTAACGGGGGCACAGGTGATGGCGACAGATCTACGTGCTTCAGCAAGTTTAGTGATAGCAGGACTTGTCGCGACTACGGAAACCCGGGTAGACCGTATTTACCATATTGATCGTGGCTATCAACATATTGAAGATAAATTACAAGCGCTGGGCGCAAATATTACCCGAATTAAAAACAATTAGTCCGATTGGTATTATCCGTAAACAAGTCATTTGATGACATAAAAAAAGGTTCATGCTGTAAGTATGAACCTTTTTTATTGCTTATAACTTTTCTAAAATTACCCTTATATAGGTCTACTCTCTAAAATAGTGACAGGTATCTCAAGTGTTTGTTTGTTACGGTAAATTTTAAACTTAAGCTCCGTACCAGGTGGGGTCTCAGCGACAATGTCGAGCGCATGGGTAATACTATCAATAGCTCTATCCGCTATCTGAAAGACAATATCGCCAGTTTGTAATCCAGCTATATGTGCTGGGCTGTTAGGGGTAACATTACTGATAATGAAACCTTTGGCTTTTTGGTTGTATTGATCTGAGCTAATACCTAACCAACCTCGCACGACACGTCCGTTTTCAATAATCTTTTGCATGATTGTAACTGCAAGCTTATAAGGGACCGCGAAGAATATACCTTGAATATCATTGAGCTGAGGATTAATTTCAGTAAATTGACGAGAGTTAATACCCACCAATTCTCCGTTGGAATTAACTAATGCTCCACCAGAATTTCCTTTATTTATTGCCGCATCCATTTGGAGGAATTCCAAATAACTGGTATTACTTAATCCGTGTCTACCCGTTGCACTGACAATACCTTGAGTAATGGTTTGACCAAGATTAAGGGGATTACCTATTGCTAAAACAACATCCCCCGCGAAAGACTGCTGGGCCTTATTTTGTGGTATGACAGGCAAATTATTGGCAGCTACTTTTAAAACAGCAAGATCGGTGTAAACATCATAACCAATCAATTCAGCGTGATAGCGTTGACCATTTTGCAACCAAATTTCAATGAGTGCAGCATTTTGTACAACATGGTAGTTGGTTAATAAATAGCCATCACTTGTCATGATAACCCCTGAGCCTAAACGGGTTGTTTGGCGTTGCGATCTCGCGTAATTGGGGTTGCTTTGGATCTCTTCAGAATAAATATTAACGACTGAGGGGGCAGCTGCTTGTACTGCTTTGGCATACGATAGCGGTTGCTCACTTTTGTGACTTGACTGGAATATATTCCACCAAGAAGCATTGCCTTCACGTAGATCAGGGATTAGTAGTAATAAGGTGATGGCGACAATCACGCCGTAACTTGCTGCATTAACGGTGTATTTTAAAGTGTTTAGT
>Ga0209396_1002404_pt1 | contig 19651 bp, 17 predicted proteins | sample GOMGulsemesocosm_6_FD_184638 | JGI IMG/M metagenome (GOLD analysis project Ga0209396, IMG submission 184638) | Methane-oxidizing microbial communities from mesocosms in the Gulf of Mexico - GOM8C Gulf of Mexico (SPAdes) (version 2) | ecosystem: Environmental > Aquatic > Marine > Cold seeps...
TCACTCATCTTTTCAGTAGTGCTATCTATGATGAAGCCGTCATTTTTTAATAAACAAAAAAAAGAGACTAACTTTCGTTAATCTCTTTCATCACATTTTTACTAAGGCGTTTTATTTATTCAGTGAGCCCAATTGCTTTAGACTCTTTAGCTTTACCTTGAATTATCGAAATTTCTACGCGGCGATTGCGGCGTTGAGATTGCACATCCTTGCCTTCAGTCAATGGCGCTGTATCAGCTAAACCAACAACTTGCAGGCGTTTAGGGTTGAAATTTCTGACTTTCACTAATTCATGGGCTACTGCCACAGCGCGCAGGCTTGACAATTCCCAGTTGGATTTATAAAGCTCAGTATGCAGTTGATCGCTGTCAGTGTGGCCAGAAACTGTTATTTCCCCCGGAATATCAGCCAACAATTCACCTACAGAGGTCACTACAGGTACAAATCGCGGTTGCAAATTAGCCGAGCCCGATGGAAAGGCACCCTTTTCACGAATTCGAATGATAATTTGTTGCCCTAGAGATTCAATTTCTATGGCACCATCTTGAATTTGTTGTTCCATTTTCTCCGCTATTTTCTTTAGCAGTTCATTGGTTTCTTCTTGCGCCGCAGATTGTTGCTCTTGAGATTGGCTATCAGCAGCTGCTGCCGCACCGCGTTGATCACCACGTTGTTGCTCTTTACCACCGGCATTTTCATCTTCACCCGATTGATAATCAATTTCACGCTGAGTAATTTCAGCCGTTTGTTGATTAATAATCTCAATAGGCGTTGGATCAGGTCGCCCAGGTCTGAACTCTTGAGCAATAACACTGGTTCCCTTGGGAATGTCTTTCACTTCAATTTTATTTTGAACACCAAAAGCATACTTCATAGAACCCGCGATTTGTTTAAATTTAAGCACGTCCATTTCAGACATCGCCAATAACAAAACGAAGAAACACATGAGCAGTGACATCAAATCAGCAAAGGTCCCCATCCAAGCAGGTAGTCCTTCTGGGGGACAATCGGGACATTTAGGGCAATCATCGCTCATAATTACTCCTCAGGTTTAGGGCGTTTACCCTCTGCCAAGTAATTTTGTAACATGGTTTCAATAACACGTGGATTTTGGCCATCTTGGATCGCTAAAATAGAATCTAAAATTAGGGTTTGATTCATAGCTTCTTCAACACCGCGCAGGCTTAACTTTTCACTGATAGGCAGTGCAATTAAGTTGGCAAGCATGGCGCCATACATTGTTGTTAATAATGCAACGGCCATTGCTGGCCCAATTGATTTTGGATCGTCCATGTTTTGCAGCATAGCGACCAAACCAATAAGTGTACCAATCATGCCCATTGCAGGCCCTACATCACCTAAGGATTTAAAGAATCCAGCACCGGCTTTATGGCGATCGAGTGTTAGGTCAATATCTTTTCCTAATGCTGCTTTAACAACATCAGCTTCATGACCATCAACCAACATATCAATGCCCTTTTGCATGAACGGACTTGGTATTTCAGCTTCTTCTAGCGCTAAAAATCCACCTTTCCTTGCGGCATCGGCCAATTCAACAGATTTTGCAATAAGATCTTGGGGATCATCAAGTTTGATCATGAACGCTTTGCCAAAGACTTTACCAGCACCGACAAATTGGCTCATGCTATACATCATCATTACAACGAAGGGGGAACCACAAAACACAATGAGAACTGAGGGCACATCAATGAAGATACTTATATCTCCACCTTGTACCATCGCCATTACAATCATGCCGATAGCACCAACCATTCCTATTAACGTCGCTAAATCCACTGAGCCTCTCCCGTGACCAATCTTAAGGCAATATATCCATTAATAAAAAAGTAATAAATCGATAAACTGCTAAATCATAACAAAATTGAAATTATTCTCATCATATCGGAACCTGCCAGCATTTGTTTAGTTTTTTTGAATAAATTGTCGAATAAATACCAGGAACCTTTAAAAAATTGACCCAATGAGTGAAGTGGGCTAAGGTTGCGCGAAATAGTCGATAAGAGCGTAGTTATGGCGACCAAAAAAATTGAAAACATGAGTTTTGAAGCAAGTCTTGATGAATTAGAAAATATTGTTAATCAACTTGAGCAAGGTGATTTGGCTTTAGATAAAGCACTCACACAATTTGAACGCGGTATTGGGCTCGCCCGAAACGGCCAACAAAAACTCCAAGGCGCCCAACAAAAAGTCGAATTATTAATGAATAACAATGGCAATGAAAGCTTAACGCCTTTTGACAATTCAACGGAAAGCTAGTGCCTCAATCCCAAATACAACAAAACCAACAGCGCATTAATGATTTCTTAAGTGGCCAATTAGCTGAATTTCCCGTTAATGATCCGCAGTTGCATCGAGCAATGAGACACGGATTATTATTAGGCGGCAAACGCGTTAGGCCGTTCTTAGTTTATAGCGTTGGTGAAATGTTAGGTGCCGACAAAAGTGCCCTTGATCATGTAGCAGGCAGTATTGAAGCTATTCATGCTTATTCGCTTATTCATGATGATTTGCCAGCCATGGACGATGATTCACTGCGCCGCGGTCAACCCACTTGTCATATTAAATTTAATGAAGCCACTGCAATCCTTGCTGGTGATGCACTTCAGACCTTTGCTTTCGAGCTGCTAGGTGATGCTAATGTTAGTGACGCGCAGAAAGTACAGATGATGAAAACATTGGCCAAAGCTAGTGGTTATCAAGGCATGTGTGGAGGACAGGCATTAGATCTAGCCGCGACTAATAATTGTGTATCGGTTGACCACCTCGAACAAATTCATCGACTAAAAACAGGGGCTTTAATTAGCGCAGCCGTTGAATTAGGTGCCATTGCAGGTAACGCAACTTCTGAACAAAGAGAGCTACTTAGCACTTTTTCACAAAACATTGGCTTAGCGTTCCAAGTACATGATGACATTTTAGATGTAATTGGCGATACTCAAACCTTAGGTAAGCCACAAGGCTCAGACCAAGCTGCCAACAAAAGCACTTATCCTGCTTTATTAGGATTAGAGGCAGCACAACAAAAAGCACAGCAGCTTATATCGCAAGCCATATCGTCATTACAAGCCTTGCCTTTTGACAGCACTTTATTACAAGCGTTCGCACGATACATTATTGCGCGTAACCAATAACAAAAAATAGCAAACATACTTATGAGTGTAGATATTTCACAATTTCCCCTGCTGGCTTTGGCTAATACGCCTCAAGAGCTGCGTCAGCTTCCAAAAAATAACTTGCCCCGGTTAAGTGACGAACTACGTAGTTACCTTTTAAAAACCGTTAGTGAATCTAGTGGGCACTTAGCCTCAGGCCTAGGCACCGTTGAATTAACGGTTGCGCTTCATTATGTATTTAATACGCCGGTAGATCGCATTGTTTGGGATGTTGGGCATCAAGCTTACCCACACAAAATTCTCACTAATCGCCGTGACAAGATGCACACCATTCGCCAAAAAGATGGATTGCACCCTTTTCCAAATCGTAACGAAAGTGAGTTTGATACCTTTACTGTAGGTCACTCTGGCACATCAATAAGCGCGGCTTTAGGCATGGCCATTGCTGCTTCTAAAGAAGGTAAAGATCGTAAAGTTGTGGCAGTCATTGGTGATGGCGCTATAACCGGCGGCATGGCTTTTGAAGCAATGAACCATGCGGGTTCGCTTGATAAGGATATGTTAATCATCCTTAACGACAATGAAATGTCTATTTCTGAAAATGTTGGCGCCCTCAACAATCACTTGGCTAAATTGCTCACAGGCCAAATGTATACGTCTATTCGTGAAGGCGGAAAAAAATTACTTTCGGGTGTCCCTAGTATTAAAGAATTGGCCCGTCGCTCTGAAGAACATCTTAAAGGCATGGTTGTTCCTGGCACTTTATTTGAAGAGTTTGGTTTCAATTACATAGGGCCTTTAGATGGCCATGATGTCAATGGTCTGGTCGAAACATTAAAGAATATGCGCAACCTTAAAGGGCCACAAATTCTTCATGTTATGACTAAAAAAGGCAAGGGCTATATTCCTGCCGAGAAAGATCCTATTGGTTATCATGGCGTGCCAAAATTCGATCCATCGACTACATCACTTCCGGCGGGTTCTGGGGCCGTGACTTTCTCAAAAGTCTTTGGCCAATGGCTGTGTGATATGGCTAAACAAGATGATAAATTAATGGGCATCACCCCAGCTATGCGAGAAGGCTCAGGAATGGTTGAGTTTTCACAACAATTTCCTGCTCAATATTTTGATGCTGCTATTGCTGAACAACATGCAGTTACGCTTGGTGCTGGCATGGCCTGTGAACAATTAAAACCCGTTATTGCAATATACTCTACATTTCTACAACGTGGATATGATCAACTCATTCACGATGTTGCCATTCCCAATTTGGATGTTTTATTTGCCATTGACCGCGGCGGCCTAGTGGGCGCTGATGGCGAAACACACCAGGGTGCATTTGATTTAAGTTTCTTAAACTGTATTCCCAATATGCTAGTGATGGCGCCAAGTGATGAAAACGAATGTCGTCAAATGCTTTACACCGGTTATAAACATCAAGGACCAGCGGCAGTTCGCTACCCTAGAGGTGGTGCGACTAACGCACAAATATCCCAAGAGATGACAGCCCTAGAAATCGGAAAAGCCATAATTAAACGACAATCAACTAAAGACAAAGATGGTAAAAAAGTAGCTATTTTAAGTTACGGTACATTACTTAATCATGCTTTAGTTGCTGGTGAACACCTTGATGCAACAGTTGTTGATATGCGCTTTGTTAAACCTTTTGATGAAGCAATGGTCACTGAAATGGCTCGCAGTCACGACATAATTGTTACCGTTGAAGAGAATGCTATTATTGGCGGTGCAGGTAGTGTGATAAGCCAATTTGCGATGAATAATCGCTTAAATGTACCCGTCTTAAACATTGGTTTGCCAGATGTATTCGTCGCACAAGGTACTCAAGCAGAGCAACATGCCATGCTTGAGCTAGACAGTAATGGTTTAATTAAACAAATAATTAATTTTATTGAGTTATAACACTATGCGCGCGGGTGATGTAATTGGTGCAGTTCCTGCAGCCTTGCTTTTGCCACATGAGTGTAAATTTGTGTGGTAGAAAGATCGCTATGACCTAATAGCAATTGTACGACGCGTAGATCTGCCCCATGATTTACAAGGTGTGTCGCAAAGGCATGTCGCAAGGTGTGAGGCGATAAATCTATCCCAATATTTGCGCGCACCGCATAATGCTTAATGCGATGCCAAAAGGTTTGTCGGGTCATTTGAACACCGCGTTTACTAGGGAAAAGCACATCACTCGAGTTCTTCAGTAATGTGTTGCGGGTATGTTTTATATAATGTGCTATAGCATCGACAGCAGGCTCGCCAATAGGCACTAATCGCTCTTTATTTCCCTTGCCCACAACCCTAATAACGCCTTGCTGTAAACTTATCTGCGCCATTGTCAAACTAACTAATTCAGTAACGCGCATACCCGTTGCATACAATAATTCAAGCATAGCGTGGTCACGGCACTCAATAACATCATCAATATCAGGCGCGCTCAACAATGCTTCGACTTGTAGCTGAGATAACGTTTTCGGTAATTTTTTATCCGCTTTTGGCATGACTATTTTAGCCATAGGGTTCACAGCAATCAGCTGGTTATACTGCAAGAAATTGTAAAAGCGACGTAAGGATGAAACCATTCTAGTGATGGTACTTTTTGCTCTGCCCAAGTTAACTAAACTACTTTGAAAGCGTTCGATGATTCCATAATCAGCTTTATCAATATCGATATTATGATTAAGTAAAAAATGCCTAAATGATTTTAAATCACTGCGATAGCTATTGAGCGTATTATCACTTAGGCCTGCCTCCAACCACAACATATCAATAAACTGAATGATTAGTGGATGCTCAAGTGTCGATTCTTTTTCGCGGTTTACTGCATTGCTTTGCACAATTACTCCAACTTTTTGTTAAACTAGCGCACATTACGCCAACGCGCCAAAATGCGTGGCTTTTGATCAAATATTTAATTGAGTAAGCACATGAAAATTGGTCTATTTTACGGTTCTACAACTTGTTATAGCGAAATGACAGCCGAAAAAATGCAAGCATTTTTAGGGGAAGATCTTCTTGATATCTACAACATTAAGGAATCAGGACTATCACCTATAAAAGATTATGATATTTTAATATTCGGCATATCTACATGGGATTATGGCGAATTGCAGGAAGATTGGGAAGCACTGTGGGATGAAATTGATACTTTCAACTTGCAAGGTAAAACCGTGGCATTCTTTGGCCAAGGCGATCAAGAAGGCTACACCGATTGGTTTGTTGATGCCATGGGGATTTTGCATGACAAGTTATTACCTCTAGGGCCACAAGTTGTTGGTTACTGGGTTAATAAAGGGTATGAATTTGCAGAATCAAAAGCTTTAACCAGTGACAAAAGTCATTTTGTTGGCTTACCACTAGATGACGAGTGCCAATTTGACTTAAGCGAGCAGCGTATTAACGAGTGGCTTACTCAAATTTTAGAAGAAATAGCTGAGCTATAAAACCAGTTTCACAAACTCTGGATAAACTTAGGCGATATATCTTCATTACAGGTATAATGCCCACAATATTTTTTAGGAACGACATTCATCATGAGCTTTGCAGAATTAGATCTTGACCCTTCGCTGGAACAAGCATTATCAAAAATGGGTTATACCACCCCGACTTCCATCCAACGAGAAGCTATTCCTGCAGCCATGGATCAACAAGATATTCTTGGATGTGCACCTACGGGCACAGGTAAAACTGCAGCATTCTTGTTACCTGCACTACAGCATTTAATCGATTTCCCACGTGTTAAACCAGGCGCGCCTCGTGTATTGATTATTACGCCGACTAGAGAGCTTGCCATTCAAGTGCATGAATATGCAATGGCACTCACCGAGTTTACGGCGCTTCATCCAATTTGTATTACCGGCGGTATTGATTACGAATTACATGAAGAAATGTTAGAGAAAAACTCTGATATCTTGGTTGCTACACCAGGCAGATTAATGGAATTTATTGATACTGAGCAGCTAGATATGCGCAGCATCGAGTTTTTAATCATGGACGAAGCCGACAGAATGTTAGATATGGGTTTCATCAATGATATGGAACGTGTTGCTGACGAAGCGCGCTGGCGTCTACAAACCATGCTTTATTCGGCTACCCTGGAAGGTAAGGGGCTAGATCGATTTAGTGCAACAGTCTTAAAAGATCCAATACGTATTGATGCTAACCCTTCACGTAAAGAAGCGGCAAAAATAAATCAATGGGTACATTTAGCCGATTCTCTTGAACATAAACAGCAAATTTTAGCGAACTTATTAAATAATCCTGAATTTGAGCGCACTATTGTTTTTGTGAAAACACGTGAGCGTTTAGCGGAGTTAGTTGCAAAACTGCAAAGTGTGGGCATTCGTGTTTGTTACTTACAGGGTAAAATGGCGCAAGACAAACGTAATTTATCATTAGAGCGTTTTAAAGCAGGTGAAATCAATATCCTTGTAGCGACAGATGTTGCAGCTCGTGGTTTAGATATTGACGATATTTCACATGTTATTAACTATGATATGCCTTATACCAGCGATGTTTATTTGCACCGTATTGGACGTACAGGCCGTGCTGGTAAGAAAGGGATTGCGATTTCAATTGCCGAAGGTCACGAGATTAAGGTCTTAGGAAAAATAGAGCGTTATACAGAGCAACGTATTCAACGCCGTAAACTGAAAGGCTTAGAGCCAAAACATAAAGAATCACGTGTAATTTCTAAAAAGAAAAAAGTAAAATTAACAGTAGCTCAGAAAAAAGCGAAAGTGAAGAAACAACTTAAAAGAGCTAAGAAGAAATCTAAATAAGCCTCTCTAAATAAGTCTATCTTTATAAAAAACCGCGACCCTCGCGGTTTTTTTATATCTTTAATTCCCGTTAATAATCATTATTTCAATATATTGGATACAATTTCATACATTCTTTTACATTATTAAAATAGTGAATTTATTCTATATCTGCTATTTTAGCGCTTAATTATTTTCTTAGTCATTTGGAACAGGTATGTCGACTTCATCTAGAAAAATCTTACGCGCTATACTCCCTATTATCATTATTGTGTTTCTTGTTATGATCGGCATAATAATTATGGGCAGTGCGCCTGAGCCCGAGAAAAAAGAAGAGGTCATTAAAGCCCCTCTGATAGCCGCTTATGAAGTTGAGTTAAAGAATGAACCTTTGACTATTAACTCATATGGTGTGCTTAAGCCAAAACATAAAACTTCATTAGTAGCTCAGGTTAGCGGGCAAATTACCGATGTTTCTGCTGTATTTTCAAGTGGCGGTGTCGTCAAAAAAGGTGATCTGTTAGCACAAGTTGATCCAAGTGATTATCAAACAGCTTTAATTGAAGCACAGGCAAACTTACAACGAGCCAAAGCGGCACTACTAGAAGAAGAAGCACGCGGTATTGTGAAAAAGGCAGAGTGGAAAATTTCTAAATCGTCACTGCCCCCAGCACTTGGTCTACGTAAGCCACAATTAGCGCGAGAGCAAGCAAACCTTCGCTCAGCAGAGGCATCTCTAGCACGTGCAGAGAGAAATCTTACCCGTACTAAAATTGTTGCTCCTTATAATGCATTAATTAACAGTCGTAACATCGATTTAGGTCAATTTGTGAGCATGGGTACTAATTTAGGTATCGTTTCTTCGATTGATGTTGGTGAAATTAGACTTCCTATTAGCAGTGCTGATTATAGCTATCTCACCGACGGAGAACGAAGTGAAGTTGTATTGAAGCGATCAGAGAATGGCGTTGAGCAACAATGGCTTGCGAAGATCGTGCGTGATGAAGGCGTGATCGATGAAACATCTCGTATGATTTACCTAGTTGCTGAAATCAAGCATCCATACCAAGCTAGTCCAAAATTAAAATTCGGCACCTTTGTTGACGCCGCTGTAAAAAGTGAAATACATAACAATATTGCGATAATCCCAAGTCATTTATACCGTGAAGGTCATGTAACTCTCATTAATGCTCAGCGTGAATTACATCAACAAACGGTTGAACTGCTAAAGCGTGATAAAAGAAACGTCTATATCGCGAGTGGCTTGAACACTGGTGACTTAATTTTAGAAACTAAAATTGAACACCTTTATGAAGGTATGAAAGTACGCTTAACTGGTGACAAAGAAGAAATTACACCCGCTGTAGCAGAAGACGTCGTAGTAGAACTTGCCGCAGGAGATAAATAATGGATCCTAAAAAAGGGATTATTTCCTGGTTTGCTCGCAATAGCGTTGCTGCAAACTTACTGATGATTTGTATCTTGGTGGGGGGACTCTTAACAGCGCTCACCATTAATAAAAAAATTATGCCCGATATAAAACTTAATATTATATCGATTAATGTCGCCTATCCTGGTGCTGCTCCACAAGAAATTGAGGAAGGCATTAACATAAAAATTGAAGAGGCAATAAAAGAAGTTGAAGGCATTGAAAAAATAACTACTATCGCCTCAGAAGGCCTTGGGCGTGTGACGATTAATGTTGAAACATCTCACGATCCTGACAAGGTATTAGATGAAGTTAAATTATTAATCGATGCCATTGCTACCTTCCCGCAAAGCATCGAAAAGCCAAATATTTACCGAATTAAGCCACAGGAAACCGTGCTCTATATTTCAATCTACGGTGATTTAGCTCTGCATGAAATGAAAGAGTTAGCAAAATCAGTTCGCACAGAGATTACAGCTCTGCCTGGTGTTAGCCGAGCTGATGTTACCGGTGTACCACAATATGAAATATCGGTAGAAGTTACTGAGTTTAAGTTACAAGAATATGGACTAACCTTTGCACAGGTGGCCAGTGCTGTTCAGCGCTCTTCAATTGATTTACCTGGCGGCTCAATTAAAGCCCATGATGGCAATATCTTGCTGCGAACTAAAGGCCAAGCTTATACTGGTGATGAATTTGAGAATATCGTTGTAAAAACTAACCCTGATGGATCTCGTGTATATCTAAGAGATATCTCAACGGTTAAAGATGGCTTTAGTGAAGGGTTAAACTATACCCGTTTTAATGGTGAAGATACTGTTTTAGTAGAGGTTTTAAGTGTTGGAGATCAAAGTACTCTAAACATTTCAGAGCAAGTTAATGCCTACATCGCCAAGAAAAAAGCGACGTTACCCGAGCAAGTTAAAATTGATATTTGGGGGGATACCTCATTTTATCTGCAAGGCCGTTTAGATCTGATGTTAAATAACATGCTGTCAGGAGCATTATTAGTATTTCTTGTTTTAGCCTTATTTATGCGTGTTCGTTTAGCATTTTGGGTCATGATGGGATTACCGGTCTGTTTCTTAGGCACCTTGTTATTAATGCCGCTAGACTTTTTCGACTTATCAATAAATATGATCACCCTATTTGCCTTCATTATGGTGTTGGGTATTGTGGTCGATGACGCCATAGTCATCGGTGAAAGTGCTTATAGTGAAATAGAAGAACACGGGCAATCTCTGGATAATGTTGTTCGCGGTGCGCAGCGCGTTGCTATGCCAGCAACCTTTGGTGTATTAACCACCATTGCTGCCTTTGTGCCTATGGTTGCAGTAGAGGGTCCTATGGTCGCCTTTACTGGCGCTATCGGCTATGTCGTTATTTTGTGTTTGATATTCTCATTGGTTGAATCCAAACTCATTTTACCAGCGCATCTAGCCCGTATGAAGATGGCCAAGCCAACTGAAAAAGCTAATGCGTTTGAGCGTTTTCGTCGTAAATTTGATCTGGGCCTTAAACATTTTGTTCAGAACTTTTACCGCCCAGCTATCGAAAAAGCGATCGAATATCGTTATAGCGTGTTAGCCGCCTTTTTCGGATTATTATTCGTTTGTGGCTCTTTAGTCGGCGGTGGGTTAGTGCGCACAGTATTCTTCCCTGACATTCCAAGTGATTTCATTCAAGTTAATATCACGATGAATGAAGCAACGGCTGAGTCAACGACTATGCTTACTGCTCAAACTGTTGAAGATGCACTATTTAAAACCAATCAACAGCTTAGTAAAATTTATAACGAAGAAGTCATAAAACACAGCTTTGTCTCCATGAATTCTCAATCATCAGTATTCTTATTTGTTGAACTTGAGAAAGGTGAAACACGAGATATTAATGGCGTTGAGATTGCTGAAGCATGGCGTAAAAATATTCCTGAATTGCCAGGTGTAAAGAAACTATCGATGCAAGCTTCAACTGGTTTTGGTGGTGGCAACCCTATTGCATTTTCTCTTAATGGTAAAAACTTGAAAGAGTTAAATGCCGCTACGAAAGAGTTAAAAGCAAAACTTAACGAATATGATGGTTTAGTAGACATTGCTGACTCATCCACTTCAGGACGCCAAGAGATTAAATTAAGCGTTAAACCTGCGGCTGAAGCCATGGGTATTTCATTGTCAGACCTTGCCCAACAAGTTCGTTGGAGTTTTTATGGCTATGAAGCACAGCGTATCTTACGTGGCAAAGAAGAAATTAAGGTGATGATCCGCTATCCGTTAGAAGATCGCCGCACCATTGGTCAACTTGAGCAAATGCGTATTCGTACGAGCTCAGGCATGGAAGTGCCTTTTTCATCAGTTGCTACTATTGAAATAGGTGAAGGACTAGCAAGCATTGTACGCGTTGACGGTGAACGCTCTGTGACTGTTTCTGCCAATGTTAATAAAGATAAAGTCGAACCTGGAAAAGTATCCGCTGATATTGAAAATGGATTTATTCCTGAATTACTAAGCCGTTACCCAAGTGTTACTTCTAAAGTAGATGGTGAAGCAAAAGAAGAAAGTGAAGCCAAATGGGGTCTATTAAAAGGTACCTTCTTCTCTCTCTTTGCAATTTATGCTCTTATTGCGATTCCTTTAAAATCTTATAGTCAGCCATTGATCATCATGTCCGTGATTCCTTTTGGAGTCATCGGTGCCATCTTTGGTCATTTCGTGATGGACTTATCACTCGGCTTATTGTCAATGTTTGGTATTGTCGCACTGATCGGGGTGGTAGTTAATGACTCTCTTGTATTAGTTGATTATGTCAATCAAGCAAGAGCCGCAGGAGTTCGAGTTAAGGATGCAGCTATGAATGCTGGTTGTAGCCGCTTTAGAGCTATTATATTAACGTCGTTAACTACATTCTTTGGTTTGGTGCCAATCATGATGGAAACGAGCTTACAGGCGCAAATATTAATCCCTATGGCTGCATCAATCGCCTTTGGTATTTTGTTCTCAACGGTTATTACCCTGTTCCTTGTACCTGTTTTATACGTTGTTGGTACTGATATAAAGAGCCTTAAACGCTCCTTCGTAGGTTTATATCGCTCAGAAAAAGTCTCACCTTAACGGTTACTTATTTGTGACAACCAAAAAGCCAAACTAATTTAGTTTGGCTTTTTTTTTGATATCTATATTATGAATCGTAATTAAATTAGCGAGATACAAACATGAAACTAACACTTTATCACATGGGGCATTGCCCCTATTGCAAACGCGTTATAACAACGATTAATCAGTTGAAATTAACAGTTACTTATAAAGATCTTGATGTGCATGAGAAATTGAGAAAAGAATTGGTCACTGGTGGTGGTAAACAACAAGTGCCTTGTTTACTCATTACAGAGCGTGGCAAGAGCGATCGTTGGCTATATGAGTCGCAAGATATTATTGATTTCCTTAAAAAGAGCGGTTGATAATAACCGCCCTTCACAATGACACCAATATAGGTATTGGTTACTTTGACAACGTCGCAACGGCTTCTTTACAAAGCTGAGTAATTTTATCCCACTGCCCAGCTTCAACTAAATCAACGGGAACAATCCAACTGCCGCCAATACAATCAACAATATCTAAAGCTAAATAATCTGGTGCATTTGAAAGTGATATACCACCAGTTGGGCAAATTTTAATGCCTCTAAAAGGTGCGCCTAATGCTTTTAATGCTTTGACTCCGCCATTGGTTTCTGCAGGAAAAAATTTAAAATGATCATAATTATATGCTTGTGCATTCATCAACTCAGAGGGACTTACAACGCCCGGTATAAATGGGATGTTGCCAGCTTGTCCAGCCTCTAATAAAGCATTAGTTGCACCCGGGCTTATCGCAAATTTAGCCCCAGCCTGTTCAACCTGTGCTAACTGCTCAGGATTAAGTACAGTACCAGCCCCGATGAGAGATTCAGGAAATGCTTCAGCGATGTCAGCAATGGCTTTAAGAGCGCAATCTGTTCGTAACGTCACTTCCATCACACTAATACCACCATCAAGCAAGGCTTGTGCTAAGGGAAGTGCCTGGTCTATTTGGGTAATGACAATAACAGGAACCACAGGACCCGCGTTGAATAATTCACTTGGCTTTAACATCCATTGATTACTGCTCATTTAATATTTCCTTTTGCTGTTGTTGACTTAAATACACTTGGGCACCAATAAGGCCCGGTTGTGGCTCAGTGATTAAATAAATAGGGGCTTTTAATACATAGGCGCTAAAACGACCTTTGCGGCTAAAGGCTTGCACAAAGGCTGATTTATCCAATACGTCAATTAGGCGAGGCATGATACCTCCCGCAATATAGACGCCGCCGAAAGCGCCACTAGCTAGCACCATGTTTCCGAGGTATTGCGCTAACGTACTGTAAAAAATTTCCATAGTTTCAATACACAATGAATCATTTTTATTGATATAGGCTAGGCTGATTTGGCTCGCGTCCAAAGCTTGTGTTTCAATCCCGTCTATAAACGCCAATGACTGATAGATATTCACTATGCCCTGACCAGATAAGAGTCGTTCAATCGATACATGCTCAAATCTCGTCATCAAATGTTCTAATAACTTAAGCTGACGACGATCTGTTGGGGCAAAATCACTATGGCCACCTTCGCCACTAATGCATTGATAAAATCCATTAGCTTTAACTAATTGCGCCACACCTAAGCCCGTACCAGGACCGCAAACAACTCTAGGAGCATCGACGTCTTGTTGCCCTTGATGTATGGTGGTTAGCTGCTCAGTTGAAAGCGAAGCCAGTGACATAGCGATTGCCGTATAATCATTAATAAAGTGAACATTATTAATGCCTAAAGCTTCTTTTACTGAGGCGCCTGAAAAGCTCCATCCTAAGTTAGTCATAGAAAACATATCACCGACAACAGGTCCTGCGATCCCAAAACAAGCATCATTTATCTGCAGCTCATTTTTATCGATATAATGTGCAACAATCGTCTCTAACGACTCGTAATCACCACATTTGAAACACTCAATGTTTTCAATCGTGCTATTAGATACTGTGGCTAAACGAATGTTGGTACCACCGACATCCGCAATTAAATCAACAAATGGCATGCTTATCCCTCAGCAAACAAAGAGCAAGCACCTTGTTCTGCACCTGATAACTGGCTACGCATAGCGCCAAAAAGTTCGCGTCCCATGCCAATGCGGCTACTATCTAAATCAGGAATAGCATTGTCTCTTGCCGCCAATATCGATTCATCAACCAGTAAAGTCAATTCCCCCGTATTTGCATCAAGCCTGATTACATCACCCTCAACGACTTTGCTTAGCAAAGATCCATCTATCGCTTCAGGTGTTAAATGAATCGCTGCAGGCACATTACCCGACGCACCAGACATACGCCCATCGGTGACTAAAGCCACTTTATAGCCCTGGCCTTGAAGTACAGATAACGGCGGCGTTAATTTATGCAACTCAGGCATGCCAATGGCACGTGGTCCTTGAAAACGAACAACAACAACGCAATCCTTATTTAAATCACCAGCTTTAAAAGACTTATCCAAATCATGTTGAGATTCAAAAATAACCGCGGGCGCTTCGACAATCATTTGCTCGGGCTTGAGAGACGATGTTTTAATAACACCACGCCCTAAATTTCCAGCCATTAATTGTAATCCACCATGGCTTTGAAATGGTTTATCAACAGCCGTTAATACGGTTTCATCGCCACTTTTCTCTGGTGCTTCAATCCAATCTAACTCACCATCAACCATCACTGGCATTAATGTATAACGCTCTAACCCTTCACCGACAATAGTTTTAACATCATTATGAAGGTAGCCACCACGTAAAAGTTCACGGGTTAAAATAGCCATGCCACCAGCTTGCTGAAAATGATTCACATCTGCTTCACCATTAGGATAAATGCGAGTCAACAATGGCACAGCAGTTGATAACTCAGCCATATCAGACCAATCAATGATGATTCCAGCGGCTTTGGCTACAGCAACCAAATGCATGGTTAAGTTGGTTGAACCGCCAGTGGCTATGAGGCCAACAATGCCATTAACCATTGATTTTTCATCAACAATTTCACCTATGGGCAGATAAGACCCCCCCTGCTCGGTTATACGACTTACTTGTTTGCCAGCAAAATCCGTTAACGCAGTTCGCAATCCGCCATGTGGCGGTACGAATGATGAACCAGGTAATTGCAGTCCCATCATTTCAATGACTAACTGATTCGAATTAGCTGTGCCATAGAAAGTACAGGTTCCTGCTGAGTGGTACGATCCCATTTCTGCTTCTAACAATTGAGACTCATCAGCATCACCTTTGGCATATGCCTGACGAACAGCTGCTTTTTGCTTATTAGGTATGCCTGACGACATAGGACCAGCTGGCACAAAGATAGTCGGAAGATGGCCAAAGCTGAGTGATCCTAGTAATAAACCCGGTACAATTTTGTCGCAAATTCCAAGCATTAAAGCGCCATCAAACATATTGTGTGACAAACCAACAGCCGTTGTCATCGCAATAACATCGCGGCTTAACAAGCTTAGCTCCATGCCCGGTTGACCTTGTGTCACACCGTCACACATAGCTGGTACCCCAGATACAAATTGCGCTACAGAGCCTTCTTTAGCAATAGCAGCTTTAAGCTGACGCGGATATGTTTCATACGGCTGATGCGCCGATAACATATCGTTATATGATGATACTATGCCTATATTGGCTTTTGTTAATGACTTTAAGTCGTCTTTGGCTTCTTTACCACACGCAGCAACACCATGAGCCAAGTTACCGCATGAGAGCGCGCCTCGCATTGGGCCTTTACTACGTGCGGCGCCAATTTTATCTAAATAAGCCTGACGCGATGCCTTACTACGCTCAATAATGCGCTGGGTAACTCGTGATATAACTGGATTCATGGTGTTGTCTCTACTTACTCATCAATACGTCAAGCGCATTATGTTGATTGATAACCGCTGAAATGGGCATTTTGGTATAATCTGTTAACTGCTTAGCTGCCTCAAAAACATTGACCTTTGATTCGCCACTAAGTGGCAGGTACACATGCTTTGCCGCTAATATTTCATTAAGGGTAAAACTGATTCGTTCAAATGGTGCCGTAGTTGGTTTAGTGGCAATTAACCGGTTGTGATTGTCCAAGCTCATTGCTTCATTAACTTGTTCACTGCATGGGAAAATAGACGCTGTATGTCCATCTTCTCCTATCCCTAAAATCATGATGTCGATTTGCTGCATCGATGCAATTTGGGCAACACTTGTTTCAACGCCGTCAAAAGCACTATCTTGTTGACCTACTAAACCAATAAAGGTCGCTGCACTGGCGTTGTTAATTAATAAATGAGTTTTCACTAATAATTCATTACTGCTCTCATGAGTATGATTAACCCAACGGTCATCAACTAAACTGATAGTGACCTTTGACCAGTCTAGTTCGGCATGACTTAATGCATTAAACAATGCGACTGGCGAGCGGCCACCAGAAACTACTAACGAGGCTTGACCATTTTTTATAATCGCGTCAGCTAATTTTTGGCTAATATCAACCGTTAGAAACTGTGCAATTGCTTGTGCATTTTCAAATTGTGTAACTTTCATATTATTCATCCCAAGCTCGGCCATCACGAGCAATTAAACCTACAGAAGAAACAGGTCCAGCACTTCCCGCCGGATAATTAGAGAGAGGTTGCCCTGTGGACTTCCAAGCCGACAATATACCATCACACCAACTCCAAGAAGCTTCAACTTCATCGCGGCGTACGAATAAGGCTTGATTACCTTGCATGACCTCAAGCAATAGTCGCTCGTAAGCATCTGGAATTCTTTGACCGTCAAAGGCTTGAGAGAAACTTAAATCCAATTTTGTCGTTTGTAATCGCTGTGACTCAACAAGGCCAGGCACTTTATTGAGCATTTGAATTTCTACGCCTTCTTCAGGCTGCAAACGAATCGTTAACTTGTTTGGCGGCAGCTCTCTATAGTGTTCGCTGAATAGGTTATGCGCTGGATTTTTGAAATAAACAACAATTTCAGAAACTTTAGTCGCCATACGTTTCCCCGTACGCAGATAAAATGGTACTCCCGCCCAGCGCCAATTATCGATTTCAGCTTTAAGGGCCACAAAAGATTCGGTATTACTTTGAGTATTAGCCCCCTCTTCTTCGAGATAACCAGGCACTTCTTTCCCCTGCAAAAAGCCCTTGGTATATTGACCACGAACGCTGTTTTCGAATACATTGTCCACATTGATCGGACGTAATGCCTTTAATACCTTTACTTTTTCATCACGAATATTATCTGCGTCAAGCGTCAATGGGGGATCCATTGCTACCAAGGTTAATATTTGAATTAAGTGATTTTGCAGCATGTCACGCATTTGACCCGCTTGCTCAAAGTAACCCCAGCGACCTTCAATGCCCACTTCCTCAGCCACACTAATTTGAACGTGGTCGATGGTTGAGTTATCCCACTTTGAAGAGAACAGCGAATTGGCGAAGCGTAAATCTAACAGATTAAGCACCGTCTCTTTACCCAGGTAATGATCAATACGGTACGTTTGTTTTTCACTAAAGTAACTGGCTACAAGGTCGTTCACTTCGTTTGAAGAAAGTAAATCATGACCAATAGGTTTCTCTAGAACTACACGGGAATTTTCATGATTAAGTCCCGCAAATGATAAACCATGGCAAATATTGCCATATATTGACGCAGGTACCGCAAAGTAGTTAATTAATGGGCTTTCACTATCTTTAACTAAATCAGCTAATTGGTTATAGCTATTCTCATCCGTCAGTTCAATTTGCAGGTAGCTTAATTTTTGAAGAAAGCTAGTGACTATCTCGTCATCTAACTCTTCATCAATAAATTCGACTAAACAGGCTTTCACATTGTCAACGTATTGTTGTGGCTCAAAGTCATCACGGGCAACACCTATGATACGGCTGGCAGGTGCCAACAACTGAGCCTTCTCTAATTGATACAATGATGGAAGCAGTTTACGACGTGTAAGATCCCCCTGACATCCGAATAGAACGATGTCAGAAGCGGTAGGTGTATTTGTATTATTCATAGCACAAGCCCTTGAAACTTTTTTCTAAAAACTTAATTCAAACAACAAAGTATCAAGACTTGGTTGCCAACGGTGTTTGGTTAAATTAACCCTACTACCTTTTAACTCGACACCTTCTTCACGTAGCAAACTTATTTGCAACCGAAAATTAGGATCGCTTGGGGCGATTGAAATTTTACCCTGACTATTTACAACTCTATGCCAGGGTAGCGCTTCATTATTACTCGATTTTAATGCCTTGCTCACCATGCGTGCTCTATTTGGTAAACCTGCTAAATCAGCAACTTGACCATAACTTGCAACATATGAAGATGGGATTAAAGACACAACAGATAGTATTTTTTGATATGATTTGTTCATTCCTCGATCATATCCTACTTAGCATCATTAATCCGTAAAACCTTTATCTTAGCTTATGCAACATTGGCAGCTTTAATCGCTGAAGCATTATGCAAAGCAACAGCATTATCTAACATGCGATTGCTAAACCCCCACTCGTTATCATACCAAGCCATGATTTTAATTAAACGACCTGATACTCGCGTTTGGGTTGCATCAAAAATGGAACTTAAAGGATTATGATTAAAGTCAATTGAGACTAGCGGCAACTCATTTACCCCTAATACTCCTTGCAATTGTGCTTGATTAGCGGCAGTGGTGACCAATAAATTGATTTCCTCCACACTTGTATCACGCTGTGCAATAAATGATAAATCAACCAACGAAACATTAGCGGTTGGTACTCGAACGGCCATACCGTCAAACTTACCAGCAAGAGCCGGAACAACCAAACCAACAGCTGCAGCGGCGCCAGTGTTTGTCGGAATCATAGACATAGCTGCGGCACGGGCGCGGCGCAAATCACTGTGACAAACATCAGACAATGATTGATCGTTAGTGTAGGCATGAATTGTAGTCATTAACCCAGACTCAATACCAACACTATCGTTTAAAATTTTAGCTATGGGCGCTAAACAGTTTGTCGTGCACGATGCATTAGAAATAACAGTCATATCACTTGTTAATACGTCATCATTAACACCATAAACAACCGTAGCATCGACACCTTTAGCTGGTGCTGAAATGATTACTTTCTTCGCACCGGCCTTTAAATGTGGTTGGACGGCGTCTTTAGATGTAAAAATTCCAGTGCATTCAAATACAATATCAATATCAAGTTCTTGCCAAGGTAGCTGGCTAGGATCACGTTCACTAAACATTTTAATAT